>Ga0268255_10000637_pt1 | contig 23314 bp, 24 predicted proteins | sample AgamicOrMarz_FD_200256 | JGI IMG/M metagenome (GOLD analysis project Ga0268255, IMG submission 200256) | Agave microbial communities from Guanajuato, Mexico - Or.Ma.rz (v2) (version 3) | ecosystem: Host-associated > Plants > Phyllosphere > Phylloplane/Leaf | place: Guanajuato, Mexico...
TCCGGATCAACAAAAAGGGCTATCCAGCTTATTCTGAAAGCAAAACATTTCATTCAAAAAAAGTGGCAGAAAACTGGCTTAAAAAAAGAGAAGTCGAGATTCAAGAAAACCCAGATATTTTACTTGGCAAAGAACAACTGATTGACCTAACTTTGTCAGATGCCATAGATAAATACTTGGATGAAGTTGGGAGCGAATACGGAAGGACGAAACGCTATGCTCTACTCTTAATTAAGAAGTTGCCAATCGCGCGCAATATTATCACAAAAATACATTCAACACATTTGGCTGAGCATGTTGCTCTAAGACGTAGAGGTGTACCGAATCTTGGTTTAGAACCTATTGCAACAAGTACACAGCAGCATGAGCTTTTACATATTAGAGGTGTACTATCTCATGCATCTGTTATGTGGGGCATGGAGATTGATTTAAGTAACTTCGATAAAGCAACAGCACAGCTTAGAAAGACTCGCCAAATCTCGTCTAGTAAAGTTAGAGATAGGCTTCCAACAAATGAAGAGTTAATTGATTTAACGAATTTTTTTGCCGAGCGTTGGAAATTAAATAAGTATGGTACTAAGTATCCAATGCATTTAATTATTTGGTTTGCAATTTTTTCATGTAGACGTGAAGCAGAACTAACACGCTTATGGCTGCAAGATTATGATTCTTACCACTCTTCATGGAAAGTTCATGATTTGAAAAATCCAAATGGTTCAAAAGGCAACCATAAGTCTTTTGAAGTGTTGGATCCCTGTAAAACAATAGTTGAACTATTATTGGATAATGAAGTACGAAGCCGTATGCTTAAGTTAGGATATGATGAGCAGCTTTTATTGCCATTGAATCCGAAAAGCATCGGAAAAGAGTTCCGTGATGCTTGTAAAATGTTGGGGATTGAAGATTTGCACTTTCATGATTTAAGACATGAAGGTTGTACGAGACTTGCAGAACAAAGTTTTACTATTCCTGAAATTCAGAAAGTCAGTTTGCATGATTCTTGGAGTAGTTTGCAGAGGTATGTTTCTGTGAAATCAAGACGGAATGTAATTCAATTGGAAGAGGTGCTACGCCTCATTGATGAAACGTAGCAAAGTCTTTAGCTGCTTCAGAATACTTTTTGTCTAAAATACCAGCCAAGTCTTGAACGTGTACCAAAAATGGTGCACGTTTGCTTGGATCTATTTTAAAGACTGAGAAAGGAAATTCTTGATTATTTGCCTTTCTCAGAGCTTCTGCTTTACTTAAGTGAGGATAGTAGTCTTGTACTACCGTCAAAAGTTCAACAGTCATAGTGCGATATTTCATGAACAGGTAATCAGTGGTAGTTAACTGAAATACTCCCATTGTGAAATCGCTCAATTACTGCTTAATTTCAAATTTAGAAAATAAAACTTTAAAAGTAGGCTGTATTCCACCCACTCTGATGAGCTTATCTGTACCAACCACATAAGCTTTCAATCGTTTTATTTGCTCCTTGAAATCAGAGGATTTCTTAAGGAATCGGTTACTTGATAAAAATCCATTCAGGTGATTGCATGCTAATACAACACGATTCAGGCTATTCGGTTCTATCAGCCGTCTGACCTCATTCATGAATTCTAGATTAGTAAAACTAGATGGATCATCAATGTACTGACATTCTGTAAAGATTAAAAAACGGCGAACGAGTTGGTAATGAATGGATACTTCACTTTTGACCAATACACCAAGCACAGCATTTTCCTCACTTTGGCAGATGAGTCGGGTGACTTCTGTATCCATCGATTCCGCAAAATCAGATTGGCTGGTAAAAGTAGCGCTTGAGTACATGTCTTGATTGAGAGGGTAGTAACATACCACCTCTTGTAGATCATATCCCGATACTGCTTTGCTGATACCTTTGATAAAACCATCAACTTGTGCTGTAGGCTCAAGTAATTGCTTATTCCAGTCTTGAAGCCGTTGATCATATTGGCGTGTTAACAGGTAATGTTTAATCTGTTCAAGATTATTCAGACAAAACTCCTGATCAGGCTCCTGATTGGACTGGATGAAGATCAGCCCTAACTGTTGTGAGCCGTGATAGCAACTTTCTAAAAACGGATGAGCTTTGGTATGAGCTATCCGTCCGTTTAAGAATGGGCAGTCTTTGAGGATTGGCATTAAAGAGGTAAGTTTATGACCAGATTTATTTAAATAAATCCGTTCCTGACCATCTTCATCAATCTGTGTTGTATAGATCGAACTTATTTTCAATGCTTGCTGACAAGCTTGTTCAATCGTATAGAGACATGTTGTCGGGCCAAAGGGTACTTGAGACATGGCTGCAATCGCATGACTTTGTGTGATTTTAGAATTCGTTTGCATAGAATAGTACCTCTTAACAGCCTTTATATTTTCTTGGACGACCAGCTTTGGCTTTACCCTCGATGATTACTGGTGCTAAACTTTTCTGTAATCGTTTAAATTTAGCTGCTCCTAAACGCTTGAAGATAAAGAACTGTTCGGCTTTACAGAGATACTGAAGACAAATCATGAGATTATCTCGTTTTTCTTTGTCGTGATAATTGATGAGACCAATACCTAGCTTTCGGTATTTGTTCTTTGATAGATTGCAGTTATATGTGCAGCCTTTACCATTGGTCAGCTTGACCCAATATTTGGTGCAGTAAGTTGCGTAGTAACTGTCGTTAGAATACTTCTTACCATTTAGAAATAAAATCAGATGCGCATGATACCCCTTGCGAATTCCATGCTCGAATTTAACGATGTACGCAATAATTTTCTTAAGTGTCTTATTGCAGCGACGATTGTTTAGAAATTGATGAACTTGTTCTTTTAATAACTCAAGCTGATAGGGAGCATGTAGCTCACCTTCATCAAGGTCAGCTAGTTCAGGGTTCAGCATATCTTCATGGTTTGGCTTATAAGCGAAATCTATACGTAGAACTGTGAGTGCGCTGTACTTCATAAAGAGTTTATTCACCATATGCTTACACGAAGCTAAATTCTCTCTGCTTTGCTTCATTCTCTGTTGAATAGCCTGCTTTACTTCAGGAGTGTTTAATTGTTTGCGTATCGATTCAACAAACTCATTAAGTACATCGGCTCGTGACTTTAAATAATCAAAACTGGCTGATTTAAGGTTCTCAAATAGGCCATAGAGACTTGGGGGACTATCCATATCATCTTGTGCCTGCATGAAGGATTTGACCTCCTCACATAGTTCGAACGGTTTAAGATCATTCTGGTCTATCATCAGTTCATCAAAGATAGAAACACAGCTTCCGAACCAAGGGGCATATCTGAAAATACCTGTTCCTTTAGCTGTTTTTTTGACTGTTGCGGCTGGCAACGTGGTCTTACTACATTCGTGGACAAAGTCTGAGATTTGTAACATGCGTTCTATTCGGTAGTCACCGAATAGAAGTCGTGCAGAGGTAAGATCGGATGCAGGAACCTCTGTCTGATCACCGAGTACATTCGCTATAAGTTCTTGATGGCTAATTCTCATTGCACTTCTCCCTTAAGCGTAGGGATAAGTGTTTTATCTAGTGTTTTGTGTTGAGCACAAACACTAGAATGAGTAGAGTAAAGAACATGAGTATGTTTGATAGCGGATAAGATTAGATATCTGAGGAGTAATATAAATAATAGTATTATCCCAAATATTCTTAAGACAAAATCAATGAAAAATACACTTTCCCAACGAGATTTTTGAGATAAAAAAACATCTAGAAACATATGCATAGTTACCATCCTTCTATGTTCCAGTTCTGGAACGATTTATAAGAGGGGACCTAGGCTGAAATTATCTTAGGTCCGTGGATGGCACTTTAAAAAATTACTACTTTCTACAGTAGATATAACCGAGTGGTTTTTTTATTGACTAAGCTTATGATTTTCATTTCCTTTTAGAAATAGTGCTTTGGCTTTATCCTTACTAAAGTGTTCTTCTAGCCACTTTTTGATATTTTGAGGATAGTTTTCAGGTTTAATATCTAAATTGTGCTGATGGTGTTGCTTACGTTCTTCAATGAATTTTTCAAGATGAGTGAGATAGTGATCGCTGATTGTTGAATACGCTTGTTCAAGTGATGAATACTGATGTTGATGTAAATTAATATCACGTGTAATAAGGTGAATCAGGAAGTCGGCATATTCCTGATAGTAGGCTTTTTTTTGTGTGTTGCCAATTTCACTGAACTCTTTGGCATGAAGGTTTTTTAATAGTTTTTTATTATTAAGCAGACTGTGGTCATGGCAAATGCTTGGTCGAATATTATCTGGACCTTTTACTTGGTATTTTGCTAAAAGCCCTCTGTCGATCATGTCGTTAATCAGGCGTTCTAGGAAGCCATACACTTCTTCGTAGGCTGGTTTAAGCTCGTAAAAACCGACTTCTTTTTCCCAATGATTGACATCGTTATATAAGTGTTGATGTCTGCTTTTGACTTCGGTCAAGATATAGAGCTTATAGTACAAATGGTAGGCTTTGAGTGTCTGCTGTAGGCCGTAGGTGCACAAAAATAGATTATAAAGCGTCTGGTGCTCGTCATCTCTATAGCCAATATTGTTTACGAAGTCTGAATAGCCGGGCTGGTTTTCCAGAAGCTGCACTAATTGCGTGTTCAGTTCGCTCAAAGATAGGTTGAGATTGGAAGGTTCACCTAGAAAGTATTCAATAATCAGATAAAAGGTTATTGCGACAGCAGTAAATACTTGTACATATTCATCCTTACTATGCAAGTTACCTTGTCTCATAAAGAGAATATCTTTGAATGTGAGCTCTGTAATAGGCTTATATAGGTATTCAGGGGTGATTTCGGTGTCTTGAATAATAATTGTGTAAGGCGTCGGGTCATTGTCAAACTTAAGCTGATAAGTGATTTTGACAGAAGGCAATTCCTGATTATTTTTTTTGGCCTCTTCGATCTCTGTACATATTTCTTTTACTTTTTTACTGATGCCTTTAATAAGCTGATTCTGCTCATTGGTGGAGATCGGCATTTCTCTGATGAGTTGACTAAAGTTAGCTTTTTTATTTTGTTGCTTGTTCAAGATGCTCTTTAACAGGCGCATATTTTTTTGACGATTTTCTGGTGTATTTGATGGAGGTTGCATTGTTGTAAGGCCGAAGTTACAGTGAATTTTTCAGATGAAACATATACACACTTAAGTTTAAGTTGCTGAAAAAATGGAAAATACTCTGATATTTGTTTGTTTTAAAAAAGTATAAAAAAAGCCATTTGAACCTATTCGATGAGGCTCCAATGGCCAGCAAATATATTAAGAATTGTCTTTTTCACTTTCCCATATTTCTTTAGCCTTATCTTCAGAACAGTTTTCTTCTTTCATAATTTTCTCAATTTGTTCTTCTCTATCTTCTTCGAATTGATCAAAGTCTGCTTGTTCATGAGGGTTCATTGGGATTGACATGTTTTCACCTAAAAAATTTAATGATTTTAGAAACATGGCATATTCTTAAAGTGGGGTCAATATGAGATACGACTAAGGTTTGAATATATAATCTTTTCTAATTTTAATAAGACCGTTTTATCAATTGCAATGCAAGATTGTAAGCTACAGTTTTAGAAAAAGGCTCTGCTACAAAAAACTCTTGTGGTGGTACGAAGTCTAGAGTCTGTTTAAGGTAACGTGTCTGTTTTCCCGTTTGTTTGTCTTTAAAAATAAACTCATCATGTGCATGAGAATATTCTTGTCCATACAGTGGACCACCAAGACACTTTAACCGAAGCACTGAACCATCCTTAAATTTACCTAATGGTTAGTTTAATAACTTAATCTATTAAAAAACAATAACAATCACTTGACGACTTAGTCGACAGATCATTGACACCTTAAATATTGCACATTATCCTTTGCATACTGGCCTACATTGCCAGTCGGCTTTGACAGGCCGAATAGTAAAGTACATCGAAAACTTGTTTTTCGATGTAGATACACCCGTCCCCCTTTTTGTTGCGGTAGGACGGAAGGGGGACGCCTTGTGCGTGCTGGTTCTTTACTATCAGTCTGTCAACCCACTTTCGTTCTGCCACCATAATTCTAAATTAATGCTTTGGCAGAACTCCCAATATAAGGAGTTGGCTATGCATATTCTTTTTACACTTCCCGATTAGTTTTTAATAAGGTTTGAAGAATTTCTGGTTTCTCAAGCTTTAGCTTTTTTCGTCTAAAAATTTAACTTAATAAATATGTCATGTGGGCTACACCGTGGCAGGGCCTCAATTTGCCTAAAAAAAGCCTAAGCTCCATGACCTTGTCACTGGATATAACGATGAAAAATAAGATTTTGATGGGTGTGGTGGGTGTCAGTGTTCTGATTCTAAATGGCTGTTCTTCCCAATTTGAAAAGGGTGTGAAGCAGGGCTGTTACAACATGGGTGGCAGTCGCAGCTATTGTTCCTGTGTCTATGACAAGGTTGAAGAACACTATGGTCGCAAGGTTATGCGCCAGATCGAACGAATGACCTATCTTCCAAATGATCTAGACCGTGTGATGTATCAGTCAGGTCAACAATGCGTAGATAAGCTTTAACACTAATTATTTAAAACCTTAAACAAATCATTGAAGCACTCATTTCCTGTTGCCTGTTCGGGCAACGGGAAGGGGTTATGCAACTCAATTTAGGAATATTGATCATGAAACATCCATTTTTTACCTTCTATTTTACGATTGTGATTGGTTACTGGCTGTATTGCATTTGGGAGTATCCGGGACAGTCTGGTGCTTATTTACTTGGTGGTGCTTTAGTCTGGCCTGCTGCACTTATACGCTGGTTCTTCTAGGGGGCACATGGTGATGAGAATAGATGACCTGATCCAGCAGAGCCAGTGGGTGCCCTTATTGAGAAGTAGTGACAATATTTATTTTGCTCCAGTGATTCCTAATAAAAAGCTGCAAGGTGCCATGACCTATCTTCCTCATGGTGTGAACCCTAAAGATGTATTGATGCTGATTGATGACACGGTATTTGGCAGTGCCAAGGTCGGGATGTGCCTAACGGCAAAGGGATTGTTTTATAAGGCCAGCTTTGAAGACGAGCAGGTTTATCTGTTTGAAAACATTCAGCGGGTGGATGCAGATATTGGAATGATCACGAGTTCTATTTTGATCAATGGTCAGGATGAGCTGAACTTTACCCAATTGGATAAAGGTGTTGTAAGAACCCTTGCCGCATTCCTAAATGAATGTTGTCAGGTCAGACAAGGAACTCATCAGACGACTGTAAATATTGATGTAGGTATGCAGATCATGATTGATCTGTTTGCCTATTTTATTACGTTCAGTACGAACCAATGGAATGCCCGATCGAAAGAAGTCATATCCGATCATTTTACTAAATTGAATGATGAGGCAGTGCATCAATATGTAGAGAAACTACTGAATGAACAGATGCACTTTGATTATGAAGATTTGTTACATCGTCTGGCAGACCTGAAGGATAAGCTGGCTTATAACTTCCGTAGGGAGATGATTGAACAACTAGTCTATGCCATGGGCCTAGGTCAAGTTGAACAGGATCAAGCTGACCTTTTCATGACCCATCTGTGCCGTGTATCCAACGTCTCTAGGGCCGTCTTTCCAGACCTAGTCAAAATTATCTATCAATGTTTAGCGGAGGAAACAAGACAGAAAATAGTTCCTGATCTGAATAACGAACAACTACAAGCATGCGAACTTCTTGATATCCCACCTCATTCACTTACTGAACAAACCCTGCAAGACGCTTACCGCAAAAAGATGGCAGATTTCCACCCCGATAAATATCAGAGCTTACCCGAATCAGTACAGCAGCTCATTGAACAACAGGCTCAACAAATCAATCAGGCCAGAGCTGTATTAAAAGTCTATCTAGAGGTTTAATCGATGAAGATCAATACACAACGGTTGAAACGGCGCTGGAAATGGTACACAGCTTATGCGGTGATTTTTATGCTGTCATTTGCATTGTTTTATGCCTATGACCGTGCTCAGGATGAACAAACCGAGCAGATGCTTGAAGCGGCTCGCAGCCATTCAAGCAGTCCTGATAATACAGCAGTGATAGGCATTAATGCCGGAGATGAAGTCCCTGCTTTTGATCAAGCTGACCTCAATCTAGAAAACCATAAATAAAGAAAATTTAAATACATATTACCTAAATGAGAGAGCTGCCGAATTGCTCTTATTAATGAAGCAAATTCATGAAACCGAAAGGGGGAAGCATGATGACAACACAAACTAAGAACATCCAGACTTTTATTATTGGCGTTTTATCTGCACTCGTTGTGGTACTGGCAGGATGGGTCGGCTATGACAAACTTTTAAAGCCTAAATCAGAAACAACGGTTACAGCATCCGTTTCTGAACCTGTAATTCAGGCAAGCAGTGAACCTGTATTAGGAGCGCAGGAAAAAGAAGCCGATTCTACTCAAAAAATAGAGGACGATATTAAAAGCAAATCTCTGGGAGGCGGGCTTTATACCTCTGATATGAATAGTGGTAAATGTTTAGATTCTGCCAAAGTAACCTGTGGCTTGTTTGAAATGAATAAACTACCAAAAGAGTGGGAAAATGTAGTTGAAGCTACTTCTGAGAAAAATCTTGAATATTGGTTTTCAACCACTGATCCTAATAAGGTGACTTCAATCCCGCATAGCTGGTCGGGCTGGCAAGTCATGGAGTATGGTGAAGATAATAAAAAGGTTTTGGCGTTCTTTGATAGTGCTTATACCAATACTGGTGAATGCTTATTAATCCAGACTGTATACGATATCAAAACTAAGAAAGAAATTGATAGCGTTGATCTTGCCTGTAACTAAATCATTAGGAATAGAGAGTGATCAAATGAAAAAACTATTTCTAGGTATTGGGCTTGTGGCTGTAAGCATTTCAACTTATGCACTGGATCTTAAGCCACATGAAATACCAGCATATTTAGTAGAACAGGCAGGATATTCTGGGCCGGTGACTTGTACTTATAAGACTGTTTTAGTTAATGGAACCCGAAGAATATTTAAAGCATCAATGTTTAATGAATGTGAACAGGTTTTAGCACTAAGTAGTGTTGGCCCAAGTGCTTATACCACCGTGGCACGGATTCCTTATACGACCAATAGCACGTTTGTCAATTTCATTGGAGTAAAGCCTCGAAAATATGGTGGTATTTATGTCCCGGGGCGAAGTGATCCTTGTCACCCAAGTTTAAGTTACATACCTCAAGCTGTTGCTGACTGTAAAAACAAACGGCGTGGTCAGTAAACAATAAAATTTAACGAAGACAAAAAGAGCCTGCGAATCCGCAGGCTCTTTTATTTTGTCCAGTATTTAAGGAAGAAGTACATGCACCAATGTCCTTACTGTCATTCATTACACATCACATTACTCCGTCAAACCGAGCCCACTTCGGGCATCTTTGCAAAGCTTTCCTCGTTCTCCCCCATGTCTCTGGCAGCAGCCTGTATGCAGTTATCAAAACGCAGTCCAGTTCACCCTTTGGTGGGTGGCTTTGTTGGCTTGGTTATTGGAGGCATGTTTCTGCTCTACGTGCAGCACCAAGACAACATGGTGACGCTATTTTACCAGTGTGAGCAATGTCTGGAGCATTTTGAAATCCAGCAATCAGGCTTCGCGTAATTCTTAACGTTTACAACTTTCAAATTATTTAAATCACTTAATAAAGGAAATCATTCATGGCACATCAAATAGAAACTATGGCTTTTGTTGGTCAAACCCCTTGGCATGGTCTGGGCAATCAGCTCGCTCAGAATCAGCCGATTGAAGTCTGGGCACAACAAGCCGGTATGGACTGGCGGATTGAATCATCCAATGTCAGTTATATAGCAAAGAATGAACGGGGACAAAATATCCTGATGCCTTATGAAGAGCAGCGAGTGCTTTATCGCTCAGATACGCATGCACCATTATCGGTAGTGAGTCAGCGTTATCAGGAAGTTCAACCCAAAGAGATTTTAGAATTTTACCGAGACCTGACCGAGCAATCGGGTTTTGAACTGGAAACGGCGGGGGTACTCAAAGGTGGACGTAAGTTCTGGGCATTGGCAAGAACGGGGCAATCGGCAGCGCTGAAAAGTAAGGATGTCAGTAATGGCTACATTTTGTTGGCAACAGCATGTGATGGCACATTAGCCACCACGGCGCAATTTACTTCGATTCGTGTGGTGTGTAACAACACTCTGGCGATTGCCTTACGTGGGCAGAATAGTAGTGCCGGTGTAGTGAAAGTTCCGCACAGTACCAAGTTTGATGCTGAGAAAATCAAGCAACAATTGGGTATTTCAGTTCGTGCATGGGATGAACACATGTATGAAATGAAGCAACTCAGCCAGCGTAAAGTCACGCAGCAGGAAGCAGCAGTTTACTTTGATGCCGTGTTTAATAACACCAACCTGAGTATTGCCGAACAGGATGAAAGTATTATTCAGTTCTACCGTAATGTAGCTACACCTAAACAGATCAACTCATCCAGAGTCGACAATAAAACCGAACCCAATGGACGTGCCATGTCTAAGGTTATGTCCATGTTTAACGGACATGGACGTGGGGCCGAGTTAGCTTCAGCTAAAGATACGGTGTATGGTCTGCTTTGTAGTATTACCGAGTTTTGTGATCACGAGAGACGTGCGATTTCAACGGATCACCGGATGGATTCAGCATGGTTTGGGGCTGGGGCCAACCTTAAACAACGTGGACTGGAACAGGCATTAAGAATGGTTTCTTAAAAATACAGCTTATTATTCAGTTTGTTTTAAGCTTAAATGTTTAGCCTAAGTGTATTCTTTACGCTGCGTCTTAAAATTAATTCAAGTCGATCTGTAGCCACATTTCTCCCAATGTGGCTTTTTTTTATGCCTTTAAAATACAGGAGTACCGCTATGGGTCACGTCATAACGAGCCAACAGCAACCTTTTATAAGTTCACCTGTTCGAGCAAAAACTTATGCACGTCATAACAGGCGTAATAACAAAGCTAAACGATTAGTAGAAACCAAACAGATGAGCCGTGAACAATGGTTGTAAATACGAAAACAGGGGATTGGTAATACTATTAGAATAATTATTCGACAAGAATACCGAGAAGAAGGGTATTAACTAAATAAATGCCTTTGTAATGTTTCTATTAACATTTTGATATTCATGCATTATTATTAAATGGCTAAATTTTCAGCTATTTTTTGCATGAGGTAAAAATGAAAGACGGAATTTACTTTGTAAAGTTCAAAAGCAATATTCAAGATTCTGGTGATGGCATTGTTGTAGTTAAGAATGGTGTCGTTAATGGGGGGGATTACGGTTTTACTTACCAAGGTAAAATTGATAATAATTGCCTAAAGTTAAATGCAAAACAGCATGATAAGAGTGTTGCTTCGGTTTTTGGCAATATTACTAATTATGAAATAGCACTAGATATTAACTCAATTGGAAATGACTATGAATTAGTAGGTAAAACTGATTTAGCTCAAGGAGTTGTTATTCAAGTTCAAGCTAAGTTCATTGGTGAGCTTTTAACTTAAAATTTAGCTCTTAAAAAAGGGCACTAATATGCCCTTTTTTAAGAGCTAGAGAAATGTAAAATAAAACAATCTTCAGTAAAGCTGCTTTCTACCGTGGCTCATGCTCTAGTAATTATCGAGTAGTTAATGCTCATTAGGCGAGAATCGAAGGATTCTCGTCTTTTGAAAAGCTAAATTTATTTTTCACTACGAGATGTATCATTATCTCCTGTTTTTTCTTTAGCTGAATGTTTTTTAACTAGGTTTTTATAATTGAGAAGAAAAGCTAACCCTGTTCCACACAGGAGCCCAAATATAAATGTGATCAGAACAAATACAATATATTGATAAATTTCAAGATGATGAGGTGTGTTTGGATTGTTTCTAACGAAGATAATAATTGCTAATAATACTCCAATAAAAGATGCGGACAATGTGTAAAAGAATTTGGGAATCTGATTAATAACGCTATCGATAATCTTAATAGTGAATGATTCATTGGGAGCCGCTTTCTGAATAAGATTTAATAAGCCAATAGCGGTGAGTGATGCCATTACAATGATTAGAGTTTCATTAACATCTATATTTTTAAGTTTGACATCAATGTATTTAAATAAAAGAGATTCATTTCTTAAAAAATTACTTGTATAAAGCGTACATGTAAAAAAAATAAAAATTTGTGAGACAAAGGTTGAAACTTCAATCATTAAGAATTCAGCATAGGTCTTTTTGGGCTCTACTATAACTTGGTCTCTTAAATTTTTAGGTAAGTAGGTTGATAATTTTCTAGATGGGTGTTCTGGGTCGTGCATTCTTGGTCCTAATGACTTGATGAAAGTTACAATAAAAGAGAGGAATTAAAAGTTTTAATCGTTATTGATAAGCATAAAAATTCATAAATTAAGGGCTTGTCTTTGTTCTAAAGTGAAGGTGAGTTAGCTGTGTTAGAAGTTTTTTCGAGTTCAATCAATGTTTTGATAAAATTCCATGTTTTTTCGGGTTTAATTGGGGCTTTTTCACAAACCGAACTATTGATGATGCCATCTAAAAGTGAGGTAAATAGATGAGCTAGAGCGATAGGATCGTCCAATTCTAATTCCTTCAAAATAGAAGTGGTGGTATCGAATAACCAGTTACGGTACTCATCCAGTACAACCAGAATGGACGGGTATAAGTCGCCTACATCCATGCGTGCTTTATGAAATGGGCAGCCTCTGGCATCATTTTGATTTACCCAGTCGATATACCAAATATAGAGTTGTTCCAGTTTTTCTAGTGGAGCTGACTTTTCCGAGATATGTTCTTCCACTGCGATCTGAATATCGAGTTTCAATTCCTTTAAGCAGGCGAATACCAGTTCCTCTTTAGACGGGAAGTATTTATAGAAGGTTGCTTTGGCAATGTCAGATTCAGCAATAATACGGTCAATCCCTACAGCGATGTAGCTTTCCTGAATAAAGAGCTGAGTTGCCGTATTTAGAATAATTTCTCGTTTTGATTGTTTTTTTTTAAATTTTATTTGTGCATTCATAATAGGTTAGTGCAATTTGCTGAGTAATTATCCTTGTTATTTTAGTGTATAGATAGGGTGCTCGACTAGGTATAAGGGGTTACATTGATATAAAAAATAGACAGATCTGTATGTGTTTTATAAAATATAATTGATTATGTCTCATTTTATAAAAAACGTAATGTTTAATAATATTTCTAAAGTTTTAGAGAGTTTTGGTTTGCTCTCCCAGCATCGTTCGGTGTATCTCCAGTTTTCAGATGCATCCCTGAATAGTCAGGTTTTTTTACAACGTATCGATGGAGAGCATCATCTTAATCAGGGCATGACCGCAGAGTTGATCTGTTTATCAACCCATGCCCATATTGCACTTAAACAATTTATTGGGGTACAGGTTGCGGTTGATCAGGTCACTGATCAGGGCCAACTTTTTCGTAGTACAGGTATTATTACCGAAGCATCACAGGGACAAAGTGACGGCGCTTTAACTTTATATAAGCTCACCATATCCGATCCAACTTATCTCTGGCATAAACGCAGAAATAGCCGTGTGTTTATGAATAAGAGTGTGCGGGAAATTACTGAAATTCTGTTTAAAGAATGGCAGGGTAAAAGCCCGTTGTTCGCATCTAGTCTGACTTTAGATTTAAGCGGTTTACAGCAGCAGGCATATGACATATGCCCTTTCGTTATGCAGTTGAACGAAAGTGACTACGACTTCTTAACTCGCTTATGGCGGAGTGAAGGCATTAACTGGCTGATTGATGAAGCAGAGCTTACAGTAGTGAGCAATACAGATCATATTCAGCCACAAAAATTACGCCTGATTGATGACAATAGCCAGTATCAGGCACTGACTAGAAGGACAATCCGTTACCATCGGAGTCATGCAACTGAACAATTTGACAGTATGACCAGTCTGATCGCTGGACGTCGTTTGCAGCCGACTTCTGTTTTTGTGCAGCGTTGGCAGTCAGATGTATTACAACAAACCGATGGGGCAGGCAGTGTACAAAGTACACATCAGCATAGTGCTAACTATGACAACCAAAGCTTAAGTCTTGAAGATGCATGGCACTTTAGCCCGGCATGGATGCAGGATTTAAACGGCGAAGATGGTGCAACAGCTGCAAGTAATCAACAACTGGAAAAGCTCAACCAGAACTTAAGCGCTTACCATGATGCCCAGTCTAAACAGTTTGTTGCTCAAACCACAGTACGGGATACGCAAGTTGGCTACTGGTTTGAACTGAATGAACATCCTGAAATTGATCTGCATGACGGTGCAGATAAAGAGTTTCTGATCATTGGTAAGCATTACTACAACCAGAATAACTTACCGAAAGACTTAAACCAGCAAATACAAAGTTTGATTACACAAAGTCATTGGCAATCTAGTCATACAGAAGAGCGTCAAGGCAATCAACTGATTCTACAACGTCGCCATATCAAGACCGTTCCAGAATATCAGCCTTTACAAGATCGCCCTCAAGCCTCTATACAACGTGCCCGTGTAGTGGGGCCTGAAGGTGAAAGTATCCATGTTGATCAATGGGGCCGTATTAAAGTCCGTTTCCTGTTTACCCGAGCTGATGACCACAGCCATGATGGGGGAGCAGGAAGTAACGACAATGATACCGACTCCGCTTGGGTTGATGTTGTAACCCCGTGGGCTGGAAAGGGGTATGGTGCTCGCTTCTTACCGCGTGTGGGTGAGATCGTTGTCATCGACTTTTTTGACGGCAACATTGACCGCCCGTTTGTGGTGGGCCGTATTCATGAAGCCGACCGTCATCCAACCCAGTTTGACCAGAAAGGCCAGCTACCCGATACTAAAAAGTTGAGTGGTATACGTTCAGAAGAGGTCGATGGCAAAGGCTTTAACCAGCTACGTTTTGATGATACAAGTGGGCAAATCAGTGCCCAGCTACAAAGCAGTCATGCTGCTAGTCAGTTAAACTTAGGTAACTTAAGCCATCCAAAAGACAGTGCGACAAGTGATAGTCGTGGTGAGGGCTTCGAACTTAGAACTGATCAGTGGGGTGCGGTAAGAGCAGGTAAAGGCTTACTTGTTAGCAGCCATAAACAAGACCAAGCGCAGGGCGTACATCTAGACGCAGCCGAGGCCAAACAGCAAATCGAAGGTGGCCTGAACAATGCCAAGGCACTCAGTGAAGTTGCTAAAAATCAGCAAACTGATCCATTAGAAGTACTTGAGAACTTAAAAACTTTCTTGGAACAGATTGAAGAAAAAGACCAAGAGAAAGCTGCTGCATTTAAGCAAGCCTTGATGGTCTTAACCGCACCGAACACTATTGCAGTAGCCAGTAATGAAGACATTCATTTAAGTGCAGATGGTCAGTTAAGCCAAAATGCTGGGGAAAGCATTAGCCTAAGCACTCAGAAGAACTTGATTGCCCATGCACAGAACAAAATTAGCCTGTTTGCAGCTCAACAGGGAGCAAGGCTATATGCTGGCAAAGGGAAAATTGAGATACAAGCGCAAGGTGACGGTGCAGATTTAATCGCCCGTAAAGGTATCCAGATTATTTCCACAGAAGACCGCATTGAAATTAGTGCTTCTAAAGAAATTGTGATCACCTCAGGTGGTTCTCAAATCAAGATTAATAGTTCGGGAATTTTTCCTGTCAGTGGTGGCAGGTTTGAGGTGAAGGCTGGTCAGCATGTGTTTATGGGGGGAGCAAAGGCGAATCATGTTTTACCTTCTTTACCAACACAAGAAATCAAGACCGATGACTTATTACTGGAATATTTACATAGTGATGGCACACCAGTTAAAGGTGCTGATTATGAGGTTCTATTATCCGATGGTTCTATCCGTAAAGGAAAATTAGATGCTTCGGGTAAGGCTATTGTGAGTGGCGTACCTGCTGGACGAGCCAAAATCCAATATGGGGAAGACCAAAGTAAAGATGAGTTTCCAGCTTTAGAAGTAGATGACTGGTTTACTCAACTTGGAAACAGTGCACAGACTGGAAAAGAGGAATAAAGAATTATGCCAAATCCTCAAAATCAACAATTCTGGTCTAAGATCGCAGAACGACCTAAGGAAATACAACAGGAGTTCTGGTATGGTGCTGAAAAATTAGCAAAGTATCTCAATGATAACCCAGCTATGTATAAAGGTTATATGACCTATGATACGAGTAAGCCTGATCCTAATTTGTCATGGTGGGAAAAGATATTATTTTACAGTGGGCAGGCTCATTACAATGAGGCGGTGACCCACTATAACACCGGTAAAGTGATCGCTGATCAAGGGAGCTGGTTGTGGGGCATGCTCAAAGGTGACTTTAATAAAGACCCTTCAATGTCTCAGATTATTGTTGGTGGACTTATTAGTCTTATACCTGTAGCTGATCAGGTATGTGATATCCGTGATTTGATTGCAAACTTTATCACCTTATCGGATGAGAAAGCCCGAACGAAAGATAACTATATGGCACTGGCTCTCACAAGTGTAGGGATCATTCCTGAAGTTGGTTCAGCAATCAAAACTGTTGTGAAATCAAGCCGGGCAAAAGATGTCAGTAAGGTCAAGTTGTTTAAGTTCATGGAGTATTTTGAGGAGGGCTTAACAAAGCTCAAAATTAAATGTCCATGGGGTAAGGCACCAGAGGCATGGTTAAGGTCTCGACCATGGAAAGGCATAGCGACACAAGCTTTTAATACTTTAAAAAATAATATTGACCGAATCCTATTTGTCATTAATAAGTGCTTGAAGAAGTTTAATGGTGCATTGAAAGTTGCCTTAGCAAAATTGCAGGCAACCCTAAACCATGTTTTAAGCACCATCAAAAAGTATATTGATCAGTTGTGTGATGAAGTAGATAAAGCAATTGGTCACTTATTACCTCAACAGCCATTAGCAATGGCACATGCTGGAGGGGGTGGTAAGAATGTACCTACAGGACGTTATGAGGCCAATGTTAGTTCTGGTAAAAAAACAGAAGTCAGTAATCGTCAAAAGAAAGAAACACCTCCACCGTCAAGGAAAATGAAACCGAAGCATGTGGTTGAGCCTTGTTTAGAACCGAAAAAAGGGTTGAAGAATAGTTGGGGGAAAAAGACTGGTAAATCTCAGGCTGAACTGGATGTCGAGTTTGACCGTCAGCTTAAGCGACAAGAGGAAGGGCTTAACCGTCTGAGTGTAGATGAGTATCAAAAAAACCGTGAAACTTATAAAAAATATAAGCGAGCTGGGACGGGATCTGAACAACAGAAAATTCGTGCAGATATGTTGGAGCAGTTAACAGAATCTGAAAGGGATAAACTTCAAAAACAACAACCAAATCTTTCTAGGGCACAACGTAATAAGATGGCGAGTGATAATGCCCAAAAAACATTAGAAGGATTAGATGTCTTACATAATCCGGATATGCAATTGGGTGGCTTTGATGTTAAGCATGATCCTACAAAGCCACCGAAATTAGATGATTTCGGGCATAGTGGCGTAAACCGTTCTATTGGTTCCCAAATGGCAGCAAAGCAGCGTCTAGATGGTATGGATACAGCAGCAGCTGAGGCTAAAGCGAAGGGAATGGGGAAAGATGCGATGAATGTTGAATTGAAGCGTTGTAAGTAATGGAGAGTAGCAAGATGAACCAAGAAGATATTGATTACTTTTATGAAAGATATGGTCAACCAATTGATAAAGTTGAAGTGACAGAGGACATCATAAAAAAATATCAAGGCAAACTACCTGAAAATATTTTAGAACAATGGCGCTTATTTGGTTTTGCTGGTTATTTGAATGGTTTGTACTGGATTACTAATCCAGATGATTATGCTGAAGTGATTTATGACTGGTTAGAAGATACCCCATTGCCTGATGAGGATGTCTACCATGTTTTAGCACGTTCCGCATTTGGTAAATTGTTGATTTGGGGTGAAAAAAATTTTAATCGCTATTATGTTTTAACTCTGGAAGGGATTTTGCATGATAAAGGTGAAAAGAACGAAGATGCAGAGTTTTATGGCGAAGACTTCTTTTTTGCGCCTGATTATAATTCATTAGATCATATTGATAAAAATGGAAAGAAACTATTTGATCGAGCTGTAAAAAAATTAGGGGTGTTAAAGGCAGATGAAATGTATGCATTTGAGCCTGCTTTGGCATTGGGTGGGGAAGAGTCCTTAACATATCTGGCAAAAGTAAATCTTCCTGTTCACATGAAGCTATTAAAACAAGTGACTCCATTAAGACAGCGAACTTTTGAGGATCTTACGGCTGCACTATATGGGACACCATATAGTGTGGACGATTTAACAAGTGGACAAAATGCTGAATCACAATATCAAGAATCTGTTCAAGCTGGAGAAGTTTGTCCTAGAACAGGTTACTGGACAACGCCTGCACGGCCCAATACACGCCATTATTGTAAGAAAGGTGAAGTCCTTCCTGAAATTAAGGAACAGGATTGGGGGGAAGTGTACTGGTATTGGGATGGTGAATAGTCTAAATGACTTTATTTAGAGATGAAGCTTTAGCTAGATAGTTGTATACAAATTTTAAGATACATTATGAACAAGAATTTTTTACCTACTTTTATGATCAGTGATTTACATAACTTTTTGAATGATACATTAAAAGCTTATATTGATCAGCGGAAACAAGGACAACAATTTTTTTGTGTGCGTGGCATATTAAAAAATGTTGAGCAAGCGGTTGGAAACTCAAAATGGCCATCAGTCTATGATCTGATTATTCAAGATACCACTGGGGCGATTGAAGTTGAGATTTCAAAACATCTGCTATCTAGTTTCAAAAACGGAAGTTATGTTGAAATACATGGAGTGCCAACATTTAATTTTTTTAGAGAGCAATGCACTAAAAGATTAAAGGGGTACACTATACGGGCGATTGAAGAAGATAGTGCAATACACGCATTCCAGTCTAAGCTGTCAACATTAGATGATTTAAAAAAGCATAGACCAAAGAGCCATACTTTTCCCAATCAATTTGATCTTTCAGTCGCTGTGATTTACTCCTCAGCAAGTAAAGTTGATATACAAAAAGACTTTTACAACTATCTCAATGAATATCGTGATGAGTTCAATTTTGATGAGAAGCCTGTCAGCTTGAGCAATGTTGATGCCTTATCACATGCAATAAATTCCTGTGTTGATCACGATGTTGTTGTGGTTATTCGAGGTGGGGGAAGTAGTGATGCATTTGATATCTTTAATGATGAAAAAGTATTAAAGGCCTTTTCTAATTTGAATGGATATCGAATTGTAGGCTTGGGTCATAATTCCGATGTAACACTTTTAGATTACTTGGCGGATCATTCTGCAATCACTCCATCAGATGCAGGAATACACTTAAAAGGGCAGTTTGATGAATTGTTTTCTAGAAATGACATCTTGGAGCAACAGAAAATTAAAATTTTTAAGCTAGAGAGTGACCTTAAAGTAAAAAGTGATAATGTGATTGCTTTGTCTGCCAATTTAAAGCAATTGTCTGATCGAACAGATATACAGACATTAATGAACGAAAATAAGAATTTGGTTGAGCTTAATCATCAGTTAAAACAACAAATAACTAATGAAAGAAGGTATGGAGAAAACACTAAGAAAAGCTATTTGTTAGTAGTTGGAATTACTCTTATTGCTATTATTTTTGGAGCAATAGTAGGAAAAGTATTGAATATATAACAGAACGTTGTTTTACCATGGCAGTTTCTTATTTTTCGATTCAATTATTATCAATAAATGGATTGACGCCATTAGCTAACATTTAAAAAAATTACTAATGGTTTTGTAGGCCTATAAAACCATTTTATAATCTAAAGAAAACTAGATTACTCCTCTATGTTTATTGTGAAACAAGGTATGATGTGCCTAAGCAGGGGCGTGTGGGAAATATGAGAATAGAAGCGGTTGACCTGTTCTGCGGTGTCGGGGGACTGACTGCAGGACTTTTAATGTCTGGAATCAAAGTTAAAGCTGGTTATGATATTGAATCAGCCTGTCGTTATGCTTATGAGTTTAATAATCAGGCTGTGTTTGTACATAAGGATGTTGCTGAAGTTACTGGTGAAGAAATTAACCAATGGTATTCTAAAGGAGCAATCAAGTTGTTGGCTGGCTGTGCCCCATGTCAGCCATTTTCTACCTATAATCAAGGAAAGGATACTAGACAAGATAAAAAGTGGCCTTTGCTATATCACTTCGCTCGCTTAATAAAAGAAGTTAATCCTGAATTAGTGACAATGGAAAATGTTCCAGATGTTATTAGACATAAAGTTTATCATGATTTTATTCAAGAATTAGAAGGGATGGGGTATACAATATTTGCTCAAGAGGTTGCATGTGTTGATTATGGTGTACCTCAAACACGTAGAAGACATGTAGTCTTGGCTTCTAAAATTGGTGCTGTTGAATTAATAAAGCCTAGTCATCAAAAACCAGTTACTGTAAAAGAAGTTATTGCTAATTTGGAGCCTTTAAAGGCTGGACAAAAGTCAACTATAGATCCGCTCCATACTGTTGCTAAGTTGAGCGAATTAAATTTTAAACGTATTAAAGCTTCAAAGCCTGGTGGGTCTTGGCGTGACTGGCCGGAAAGTCTCAGAGCAGAATGTCATAAAAAGGACTCTGGTAAATCGTATCCATCTGTATATGGACGTATGGAGTGGGATAAACCTGCACCTACAATGACAACTCTATGCTATGGTTTTGGAAATGGTCGTTTTGGACATCCTGAGCAAGATAGAGCAATTTCATTACGAGAAGCTGCATTATTTCAAACATTCCCAATTGGTTATCAATTTGTACCTAATAATCACTCTATAGGGTTTAAATCTGTGGGACGTATGATTGGTAATGCAGTTCCTGTTCGTTTAGGTGAGGTTGTTGGATTGAGTTTTATGCAGCACTTGCGCTAACTTGTATTATTTCATGTGAAAATGCTTGAAATAATATTTTAGTTTCGTCAAAAAGCTCTTTAATTGTGGTGTTATTAGATACCAAAGTATCCCAAGATACTTTTTTTCCTACATCAGAAAAAGATGCGCCTCCATGAGCTAAAAGCTGTCTATTATCTTTCAATGTTTTTAAGTCTGTTAGGTCAATATCTTCTAGTGTTGAGGTATCAATCCCCCAGTTGGAGACAAATTCTTTAATTTTTCGACCATCCAAATTTCCGTTAACTAAAAACTTTTTTTCTTCATCATCTATTTCAAAACAAGTAAATACTGTTCCTTTTGAAAAATTCCAAGTATTCTCTGGACGCATTAAAACGTTTTTTAGACTCTCGACTTTTTTGCTTGTTGCTCGACGTATTAAACTATAAACATAGTAAACAAACTTAGAATTCATTTTATCTAATGAGATGTCACTATCTTTTAAAAGTTCATACAGTCCTTTATATAGCTCAAGGAATGAACTCTCTAGAAGGTTGTACTGCATTAAACAAATATTAGATTTCAAAATATGTTCATATTCCCTTGAAAGGCCAATAGTTTCCCTATGTGTTTCCTTTAAGGTTTGTGCAAATTCAAGAAAACATTTCACTTCATTGAACCGTTCATCAAATAATGATTGTGCAATTTCAAAGTAAGACATATTGATCTCCATCAATACCTGCTTCAGCATCATCATCATCTTGTTCAAGGAAAGGAATTGGTGAATTTCCGTCAAGAATTCTTTGAAAAGAAGTTGAAGTTGGTTTCCATGGATCATCTAATAGATTATTAGTGACGTAGAATGTTCTATCCCTTAGTTTTGGTATTGAATTACTTGCATCACTATCAGTTAAAGTCGCAAACGTGCTAGATTCCAACCAGGAGGTAATATTAGTTGTATTTATTGGTCTCTTACTTCCAAGAGCAAGAGAAGTACCTACTGATAAAGCTTCAAATCTAATACGAGGTACAGAGGTATTATTTATAGTTTTTCTGAAATAAAGCGGTTGATAGTTTTGTTCTACAAATTCAAGCATATCATTAAATGTTTTCTCAAAAAGTTCTTTATCAAAGCTGATAATTTCCTCATCTTTCTGATATTTATATTTTCCATTCATTTTATCCATAAAATCTGTTAAAAATGAACTAACTTTTTTAACGTAAGAATTCATATCAAAACGATAAGCAAAGAATCTTAATATCATTTCTTCGTATTCACGATTTTTAATACGGCTTTTACTGATAGGACATAATTCTATAAATTTAGGATTTTTAGCAAGTGTCTTAATGAAATCTAAGAACTCACCATCATTTGTACCATATCGGACTTCCATATCTTTTAATTTAGTGCCGCCGGAATTCAATCGATAGAATATTTGTCTTCTTGCTTCTTCATCAACATCAAGTAATTCAATAAAACGTATAGTTTTTCGTTGGAATCTTAATTGTCTTGGACCGGTTAAATCTTCAAACTTAAAACCATTTAATTCTGGAATTAAGGTTAACTGCTCTAGAGCGAACAAATTATTTAGGAATCTGGATATAGTCCGAATTCGTTGAGAACCATCAATAATTTCTAAACGTCCTTCATTTTCTCCTTCGGATACATCGGCTACATATACGTAAGGGATAGGTAGATCTATCATTACTGATTCAATAAATTCAGATTGCTGCTTAATCGACCATTTATATTCACGTTGATAATCAGGCATATACAATTCAGGAAGGTTGCCAATTAATGGGATTGGTTTTGTGTATTTTTCTACAATCACATCAACTGGGAATTCTCGAATATCAAAATCGGAGTTTTTTTGTTTTTCTTTGATTGCTCTTTCAGCTTGAGCCTTTTGCTCTTCACTGATTTCTTCTTCAAATAAATTTTCATTTTTAACCATATTATCCGCCATTCAATCTCGAACTAATGAATAAAGTATTGTGCCGAGTCATATTGTTGCCATGCATTTCTACGAATGGACAACTCAATAGTTGCCTACAAGAAAAAATAATTCACAGATTTATTACAATTCTACAATTTAATTTTATCTTACTATTCTGATTATACATTTTAGCTTTAATCAAAATAAAGATTTGTTATGTCTTTGATTGAAAAATAGTCAATTAAAATAGGGGTAAGCTTGCTGTTTCAGTTTTTCTCTAATAATTAAAAATTTTACACTAAATTTACACCATAAATTTTATTCTTTCTTCTAAGTATTTGATAATAAATACTACTTTATTTTAGTTGATCCTATCCATCATGGGGGCGACAGAAATACGAGGTTGTAACGATTGAAGTGATTGCATAACCAATAGCCCAAAAGTCGCTAAATTAATGAAAGGGCAGCATTATACGGGGTTTATGCTTGAATCGACAG
>Ga0268255_10000640_pt1 | contig 23286 bp, 13 predicted proteins | sample AgamicOrMarz_FD_200256 | JGI IMG/M metagenome (GOLD analysis project Ga0268255, IMG submission 200256) | Agave microbial communities from Guanajuato, Mexico - Or.Ma.rz (v2) (version 3) | ecosystem: Host-associated > Plants > Phyllosphere > Phylloplane/Leaf | place: Guanajuato, Mexico...
CAGTATGCGCACGTCGAATGGACGCGCTATCCGGGCGCCGTGCCGAATCAGGAATTCCTGCATCAATTGAGCGACGTGGCGTCGCCCGATACGCCGGTGCTGTTTTTGTGCCGCAGCGCCGCGCGCTCCAAGCTCGCGGCGATCGCCGCGGCGCAGGCGGGCTTCACGAAGGCTTATGACCTGCTGGAAGGCTTCGAAGGCGACAAGGACGGCCAGGGACATCGCAAGACCGTGTCGGGCTGGTGCTTCCGCGGCTTGCCGTGGATTGGCGCGTGAGGGTGCGTGAGGGTGCGTGAGGGTGCGTGAGGGTGCGTGAGGGCGCTGGAGCGGCGTATTGAAGCGGGGAGTAAAGCGTCCGGTACAGAGCTGCGGGCCTGTGAACCGCCGGTCGGAAGCCTGCCGGTCGCGGACCGACCGCTAGCGCGCCATTACCGCCGCTATTAGCCGGCCACTCGCGCGCGGCTCGACGTTGAATCGCGCGTCAACAAGGCAGACATCACGCGCGAGGCTTCCCCGCCGCCTCGTGCTCGACAATATCGCCGCCAAGCAGATGCACGCCCTCGCGTAGCTTGACGAACGCCGCCGCCACCGCTTCCGGCTCGCCCTTCACGCCGAGATCGATGTGATGCCGCGCATAGACGCCGCCACGCTCGGCGTCGCCCACGCTCGGCAGACTGAACACGCGCACGCCGGGGAAGTCGTGCTCGATCTTCTCCATCAGCGGCGTTAAACGCGACTCGGGCAACTCGAACACGAGCAGCGATTTTTCCGCGTGCGGCATCGCGTGATGCAGATGCGCGTAGTGCGTGTCCAACACCCATTCGATCATCGGCCAGGCCATGACCGGAAAGCCCGGCACGAAATAGTGCTCGCGGATCGAGAAGCCCGGAATCTTGTTGTAGCCGTTCGGAATGATCGCCGCGCCTTGCGGATACGTGCCCATATTCAGACGATGCAGATTCTCCGGCGAGTTCAGGTCGAGCGGCGTCGCGGCCGTTGCCGGGTACATGTCGCGGATGCGCTCCTGAATCAGCTTCTGCGCTTCCGGATGCAGTTGCAGCGGCACGCCGAGCGCGGCCGCCGCGCATTGACGCGTGTGATCGTCCGGCGTCGCGCCGATGCCGCCCGTCGAAAACACGATGTCGCCCGAGTCGAAAGTACGCCGCAGCGTGGCCGTGATGCGCTGCGGGTCGTCGCCGATGTACTCCGCCCAGCCAAGCGACAAGCCGCGCGCGCCGAGCAGTTCGATGACTTTCGGCAAATGCTTGTCGACGCGCCTGCCCGACAGGATTTCATCGCCGATGATGATGACGCCAAATGCCATTGCCGCCTCTTTGGTTATCTCGTTCGTTGATCAATAAGGAACCGGGGCCGCGTGCCGCACGCCGCCGGCCTCCTCCGCGCGCATGCGCTGCAGCGCCCGCAGACAGTAGTAGCCGAACCACAGCGCCGAAAACACGAGGATGAACGCGTAAATCCAGATCGTCACCGCGGTGATGACCGGAAACAGCACGAGCAGCCACACGGACGACGCCCACAGCAGCGTCGGAAGCGACCCCATCAGACCGCTCGCAACGCCGATCAAAAGCAGCGGCAAGCGGAAACGCCGCACGAGCGCACGCCGCTCATCGCGCGTGGCGTGCAGTGCGAGCGCGTCGTACGTCATCACGCGGTAGGTCAGCCAGCCCCACAACAGCGGCGGAATCAGCGCGAAAAACGGCGGCACGAGCCACAGCGGCAGCGTCACGATCAGCAGCACGAGACATACCAGCGTCGTCCAGAGCGCCTGGCCAAGGCTGCCGTACCACGTTCCGCCGCGGCGCATTTCCAGGCCGGGAAACTGGCGCGTCGACAGGAAGCGGATGACGGCCGGCATCGACAGCGTGGCGATCAGCAGCAACACGGTGACGACGATCAGCGGGATGGTCATCGCGACGACCAGGAACGGCGCAATCGCCGCGTGCAGCCCGGAAAAACCGAGCGAGTCGAACAGATGGTAAAGCGTGACGGTGAACGACCAGCCTTCGAGCCAGCCGCGGGTCGCGCCGATCAGCGTCTGCCAGCTAAACCACAGGATCACGCCCCAGCCGACCGTCGCCGCGACGAACGGCATGAAGGTCAGCCAGAGCATGCGCGGGTGGAGCGCGCTTGCGAGCGCGCGCCCGAACGAGCGCAAAAGGTCATTCATGCGAGCCAGTGCCGGTGAGTGCAACGGTGAAATGATGGAGCGGCGCGGCGGTCACTGAACGTGAACCGTGCGCGCAAACGTGGACAGCATAAACCACGCGACGGGCCGCCGGGGAGACCGGCGGTGGATGGACAACGAATGGAGGACGATTGAAGAACGAATGAAGAACGAAGTCAGTCAGGCTCAGACCGCGGTGGCGCCGCCCTCGTCCCGATTGCCGCGCCGTGCGCTCAGACGCCGGCCGATGCGCACGAAAGCGAGCCAGTGCTGCGCCCAGAAGCCTTCGCCGTACGCGCGACCCTGCAACTGGTCGCTGATGCCGGTCGGCTCCATGTCGCGGCTCCACGACACGCTGCGAAACAGCATGTCCCACCACGGAAACAGCACGCCGAAGTTGCAGCCGTACTTCAGGCCCTCGTGACCGTAACCGATCGCATGATGGCGCCGATGAAACGTCGGGCTCACCAGCAGCCGCTCGCCCAGCCAGCCGAAATGCAGGCGGATATTCGCGTGCTGCACGCTCTGCGCGAGATTGGTAATCGCGACCAGCACGACGAACTGCGACGGCGGCACGCCGATCACGAGCGCGATGACCGCGAAGAACGACGCCTGCAGCAAATCGTCGAGCAGATGGTTGCGGTCGTCGGCCCACAGCGACATTTGCTGCTGGCTGTGGTGCACCGCGTGCAGCTCCCACCACACGCCGATGCGATGCTGCCAGCGGTGATACCAGTAACCGGCGAAATCGAGCGCGAGCAGGTACATCACGAACGTGACGAGCGGCTGCGTCGTCACGCCCGGCCACAGGTTGTCGAACTCGATATTGGAGATGTTATGCAGGCGCAGCCATGCCTGCACATTGTCGAAAAACGGCTGCAGCGCGAAGAAGAAAAACAGGTTCAGGATGCCGAGCTTCGCGATCCACGTGTAGATCACGTCGACGCGCACTGCCTTGCGGTTGTCCCACTGCTCGACCGGACGCAGCGCCTCGAGCGGCCGCAGGATCGCATACATGGCCAGCACCTCGACGACGCCCACGATCACCCAGTAAAGGCTGTCGTAGGTGTCTTCGTCGTAGTCCATCAGATCGAAGTGGAACAGCAGCGGCTGCACCACGTTGACGTACAGCAACGTCTGCGCGGCGGAGACGAAGTTGTCGAGCGAAGAGAAGATCAGATGGAACATGGTGCTGGTCGGTTACTTCGGTGTTTGCCGCTCGCTATCGTGGGTATTGCGCTGCGTACTGCGCGTATCGTGCCTCGCGTGCGGCGTGGCGCGGCATGGCTCGCTCCATTATCACGCGCCGTTGGGCGCTGTGACCGGCGCGCGATTAAAGAAATAGATGCCGTGCGGCGAACGGCCGACGGCGATCGTCTGGATCAGCTTGCGCGTGCTCAGATCGATGATGCCGACGTGCTTCGCGAAGCGGAACGTTACCCAGAGATAGCGCTTGTCGGCGGAAAGTTCCATGTCGTCGGGCCCGGGCATCAGACCGGTGATGTCGCCGACGTTGGTGAGCGAGTCTTCGTCGATGATGCTGATCGTGCTCGCGACGCGGTTCGACACCGCGACATGCTTGCCGTCCGCCAGCGAGCGGAAGTTGTGCGCGCCGTTGCCGGTATGGATCGTCTTGACGATCTTCTGCGTGTGCCAGTCGACCACGGCCACGTAGTCCGCGCCGGTCATGCCGACGAGCAGATACTTTTCGCCCGGCGTCATCCACAGGCCCGCCGGCACCTTGCCGACTTTCATCTTCCACTTGACCGTTTGCGTGGCCAGGTCGATGGCGGCGAGTTCGCCGGACACCTGCAGCGTGACGAAGACCGTCTTGCTGTCGTTCGTGAACGCCATGTGGCTCGGCATGACCGCGAGCGGCAGACGCGACGCGAGCGCCATCTGGTTCTTCTGGCCGTCGTAGTGATAGATGTCGAGACGGTCGAGACGCAGCCCCGTCGTGACGAGCCATTTGCGGTCAGGCGAGAAGCCGATCTGATACGGATCTTCGATATTTTCGACCCAGCGCTGGACCTGCCCTGTCTTCGGGTCGACGAACATCAGATTGTTCGACACCGAATTGGCGACGATCAGCGAGGAATTATCCGGCGTCACCATCAGATGATGCGGTTCCTTGCCCGTGGGCACGGTGCCGATTACCTGGCGGGTAGTCTCGTCGATGAGGCTCAGCGTGGCTTCGGCGGAATTCAGCACGATCACGTTGTTGGCGCGGGCCGCGGGAGAAAAAAAGCCTGCCGCCGCGGCGAGAGCGAAGCCTGCGGCGAACGTGGCTGTCACGCCAGGAAGAAAAAATTTACGCATGAAAACTCACTTCGGAGAACGACCGTCATTGTAGAACGTTTGCCGTGGCCTGCGGTTGACGCAGATCGGGGTTGCAGAGCGGGGAAAATCGAGGGCCGGATGAGCGCGCCCGAAGCGCATCGCCGATAAACATGATCTGCAAGATCGAAAGGTGTCGTCCTAACTAGAAAATGTTGTCGTGAGAATACGCTCAATAATCACGAAACAATTTAATACCGATAGAGAAATATCTCGCTGTCGATTAAATATCCAGTCAGATAAAGACGCAAATTAAGAACGTGAAAATTAATTCCGCGTAATTCGGATTTTGCTTATTTGCGCCGGCCACGCACGCCCGGAGAATCCCGCAGACTCATCGTCCAAGCCATTCCAAAGGACGCAAGAGTGAGCGCGGATGGTCGGTCGTTGATAATCAACTGAAAATAGCGACCTTGATGAACGGCAACCAATATAAATCCGGCTATCCATAGCCGGCTTTTGTGCGCCTCATAATGGGCGATGAGACCCATTTCCGATTATCGCGCCCACTCCGTCCACGAAAATAACAGCGCGGAGTTTTTCCAAGTGAATAAAAGCTATCAATCAATCTGGTGTGAAACGACGGCAACGTGGGTAGCGGCGCCCGAGACTTCGAAGGCGAAGACGAAGCGCGGTTCGTCGCGCAGGAAAGTCGTCGTGCAGGCAGTGCTGGCCGCGGCTGCGGTGTTGGCTGCGGCGAATGCAATGGCGGCGACGGGCGTCAATGCGATTGAGGCGGGAGTTGGCGCTAATGCAGCGGGAGACGGCTCGGTCGCAGTTGGTGTAAATGCGAAAGCCTTGCAGGTCAATGCTATTGCCGTGGGTGCAAATGCAATCGCTTCTGGCGGGAACTCCATGGCTCTCGGCATGGGCGCTATGGCAAGCGGCGACCTCTCGACCGCGATGGGCCTTGTCGCCACGGCATCCGGCGACGGTTCCACGGCCGTAGGAACGGCTTCAGTGGCTGCAGGTGTGCGCTCGGTGGCGACCGGGTTTTATTCGCAAGCCAACGGCAGGGACTCGGTTGCAGCCGGTACTGGAGCCGTCGCGGACAAAGATGGCAGCACCGCTCTAGGCAGCGCTGCGCAGGCAAATGCGACGCTGTCGACCGCGGTTGGCTACGGCGCAACCGCTGGGGCGGCCGGCGCTGTCGCGCTGGGCGTGGCTGCCAGGGCGTCTGGGAACAATGCGTTCGCCGGCGGTCCGTTAGCAACGGCTGGGGGCGATAACTCCACGGCCCTCGGCTACGCGGCAAGCACCAGCGCGCTCAATTCGGTTGCGCTCGGTTATGCAGCCGCGGCGTCGAAAAACAACGCGTTTGCAGGCGGTGCGTCAGCAATCGCAGCGGGAGATAACTCAACGGCGCTTGGCTATGCGGCAAGCAGCAGCGCATTGAATTCGGTTGCGCTCGGTTATGCAGCCACGGCGTCGAATAACAACGCGTTTGCAGGCGGTGCGTCAGCAATGGCTACCGGCGATAACTCGACGGCCCTTGGCTATGCGGCAAGCGCCAGTGCTCTGAATTCGGTTGCGCTCGGTTATGCAGCGACTGCGTCGAATAACAACGCGTTCGCAGGCGGCCCGTCAGCAATCGCAACGGGCGATAACTCAACGGCGCTTGGCTATGCGGCGAGCAGCAGCGCCCCGAATTCCGTTGCGCTCGGCTATGCAGCAAGCACGAGCGCTTCGAATTCGGTTGCGCTCGGTTATGCAGCGACCGCGTCGAGTAACAATGCCTTTGCCGGCGGACCGTCAGCAATCGCAACGGGCGATAACTCCACGGCACTCGGCTATGCGGCAAGCACCAGCGCATCGAATTCCGTTGCGCTCGGCTATGCAGCGACGGCGTCGAATAACAACGCGTTCGCAGGCGGTCCGTCAGCAATCGCAGCGGGCGATAACTCCACGGCCTTGGGCTATGCCGCAAGCACCAGCGCTATGAATTCGGTTGCGCTCGGCTATGCAGCGACCGCGGCCAATAACAACGCGTTTGCTGGCGGTGCTTCGGCAGCGGCAGCGGGCGATAACTCGACGGCCCTCGGCTATGCGGCAAGCACGAGCGCCTCGAATTCCGTTGCGCTCGGCTATGCAGCCACGGCGACCAGTAACAACGCGTTTGCCGGCGGTCCGTCAGCCATCGCAGCGGGCGACAACTCCACGGCCTTGGGCTATGCGGCAAGCACCAGCGCTCTGAATTCGGTTGCGCTCGGCTACGCAGCGACCGCGTCAAGCAACAACGCGTTTGCCGGCGGTCCGTCAGCAATCGCAGCAGGCGATAACTCGACAGCCCTCGGCTACGCCGCCTCGACAGCGGGCTTGAATTCGGTCGCGATTGGCTATGGCGCTACTGCTTCGAGCAACAACAGCGTTGCGCTGGGAGCTCAGTCGACGACAGGCGCGGATCTCACGAAGCTAGGCTATGTCCCCACAGGCGCCGATCCGGCAACGATCGCCGGTATGAGTGCAAAAGGCGAGGTATCGGTTGGCTCTCAAGATAACGAGCGCCGCCTGACCCATGTCGCGGCTGGTGTGGACCCGACCGATGCAGTCAACGTCAGCCAGTTGCAGGCAGCCACTGCAAGTGCCTCACGCTACTTCAAGGCGAACGGCAACGGCCTTAACGATGGCAAAGACGACGCCTCGGCTACCGGCGCGAACGCTGTCGCGATCGGCAGCTCGGCGCTGGCCGCGGGAGAAGCAAGCTTCGCCGCCGGCACGAGCGCCCAGGCTCAAGGCAAATTCAGTACCGCCGTCGGCGGGTTCGCCAGCGCGACCAACGACGGCTCCACTGCCCTCGGCTACCAGGCAAACGCGGCAAGCGACAACGCCACGGCCATCGGTTATCAGGCAAGCGCGCTCGCGACGAACTCGGTGGCACTCGGCCAGGGCTCGCTCGCCGATCGCGCCAACACCGTGTCCGTTGGGTCTGCCGGCAACGAACGCCAGGTCACCAACGTCGCCGCCGGAACCGAGGCAACCGACGCCGTCAACGTGAGCCAGCTGCAAGCCGTCAGTGCAAGCGCCTCGCGCTACTTCAAGGCGAACGGTAACGGCCTTAACGACGGCAAAGACGACGCATCGGCTACCGGCGCGAACTCCGTCGCCATCGGCAGCTCGGCTCTGGCAACCGGCGAAGCAAGCTTCGCCGCCGGCACGAGCGCCCAGGCCCAGGGCAAATTCAGTACCGCCGTCGGCGGGCTCGCCAGCGCGACCAACGACGGCTCCACTGCCCTCGGCTACCAGGCCAACGCGGCAAGCGACAACGCCACGGCCGTCGGTTATCAGGCAAGCGCACTCGCGACGAACTCGGTGGCACTCGGCCAGGGCCCGCTCGCCGATCGCGGCAACACCGTCTCCGTTGGCTCTGCGGGCAACGAACGTCAGATCGCCAACGTCGCGGCCGGCAGCGCCGACACCGACGCCGTCAACGTCGCGCAGTTGAAAGCCGTAAGCGACCAGGGTGCCGCGACCGCCGCGAAGCTGGACGGCGCCGTGACGTACGACCGCAACGCCGACGGCAGCGTGAACAAAAGCAGCGTCACGCTCGGCGGCGAGTCCGCGAGCGGCGGCACGATCATCCACAACGTGGCCGATGGCATCGCCGCTTCCGACGCCGTGAATGTCGGGCAACTCGATGCAGCGATCAGCGGCGCGGTCAACAACGCCGTCGTCAATGCGGCGAACCCGTTCTTCAGCGGCGAAGGCAATCGCGACACCGAGGGCGCCATTTCATCGGGCGCGCATTCGGTCGCAGGCGGCGCCAACGCACAGGCCACTGGCACGAACGCGAGTGCAATCGGCGCGAACTCGGTGGCAAGCGGCAACAACGCGAGTGCGATCGGCGCGAACTCGGTCGCCAGCGGCAACAACTCGACGGCACTCGGTGCGGCCGCCGCGGCGAGCGCGGACAACTCGGTCGCGCTGGGCCAAGGCTCGGTCGCCAACCGGGCGAACACCGTATCGGTCGGCGCGGGCGGTCAGGAGCGGCAGATCACCAATGTCGCAGCCGGCGTGCAAGGTACGGACGCGGTCAACGTCAACCAGTTGCAGCAAAGCGTGAGCGGCGCGGTCGGCGAGGCGCACAACTACACCGACGACCAGATCCGCTCGGCCCGACGCGATTCGTATGGCGGCACGGCATCGGCGCTGGCGATGGCCGGTTTGCCCCAGGCTGTGCTGCCTGGCCACGGCATGGTCGCGATGGCCGGTGGCACGTATGGCGGCCAGTCGGCGCTGGCCATCGGCGTGTCGCAGTTGTCCGAGACCGGTAAGTGGGTCTACAAGCTGCAAGGCAGTACGGACTCGCGCGGGCAGTTCGGCGCGTCGCTGGGTGCAGGCATGCACTGGTGAAAAACAGCGTCGTGGAACCGGAGCACGGCCGTCCGAAACCCACGACGCCGGGTAAAGCAAACGTAGTGTGCAGGTAGCCCCAAGCCCAGCTCCGGCTTGGGCACGTTTGCGCGTGATGCGCTCCTACAAGGAAAGCATCACGCGCCTTTTTCAGCATCGAAGAAGACGTGAAAGCGAGAGAGTTCGCGTTGCAGCAGCCCCCGCCCCGCACACAAGAACGAGGCAAAAACGCAGTGGCGAGCCAAACGATCGCACTATCGCACTACAAGAAGACGCCTGCTCACAGCCACTCACGGCTCATGCGAACGACGGCACAAACCTCGCGCCCCGGAAAATCATCGCGCTCCGGAAACTCAAGAACCGCCGCCCCTACCTCACCGCTGCATCGAATCCCAAACCTTATAAAGCCGCTTGACCGACACAGGCATCGGCGTGCGCAACTCCTGCGCGAACAGCGAAACGCGCAATTCCTCCAGCAGCCAGCGGAATTCGGCAAGACGCGCGTCCAGCACGCCGCCGCGCTGCGCGACCGCGCGCTGATAGTTCTGCAACAACGGCTGGAATTCGGCGAACTGCCGTGCATCGCGCGCGGGGTCCGCTTTCAGCTTGTCGATTCGCAGCGCAATGCCCTTCAAATAACGCGGGAAATGCGTCAATTGCGAATACGGCGTATCCACCACGAACCGCTTGCCGATTAGCGCGTCCAGTTGATGCTGCATATCGGCGTACGCCGCCGTGAACGACTTCGCCTGCACGAGCTTTTTCAGCACGCTCGCGTATTCGCCGAGAATCTGCCCGACCAGCCGCGCAATCTCCTGAGCCAGCAACGTGAGCCGGCTGCGCCCTTCATCGCGGCGCGTATGGAAGCTAACGTCGTCGTCCGGCAACGGATCTTGCAGGCACGCACGATCGAGCGCGGTGTCGATCAACTGATCGCGCAACTCTTCCTGCGTGCCGCGCGTCATGAACTGCATCGCCATTTCGCGCAAGCCCGGCAGATTTTTCTCGAGATACTTGATCGGTTCCTTCAACTGCAAAGCGAATAGCCGACGCAGACCCGCGCGATGAATCCGCGCCGCCTCATCGGGGGAATCGAACACTTCGACATCACAATGCGTGCCGCGATCCACTAAAGCCGGATAGCCGAAAAGCGTCTGTCCGCCGCGGCGAATTTCGAGCAACTCGGGCAGCTTGCCGAAATTCCACGTCGTCAGGTTTTCGTACAACGCGGTGCCGCCGGCGCCTTGCGTCGCGGTCTGCGCCCCCGGCGCCGCCGTGCCCTTGCTGCGCGACGCCGCACCGGCCGGTGCAGGTGCCGCCGCCTGGCCGCGCGTGCCCGCAACATCCGCGAGCGCTGCGCCCGCCGCGCTCGACGCAATCTTCTGGAAATGCTGCTGCGCCTGCCCGCCGAGTTCCGCGCGCAATTGCGACAGGTTGCGGCCCATCGCGAGTTGCCGCCCGTGCTCGTCGACAACCTTGAAGTTCATGAACAGATGCGGCGGCAAGGTTTCGAGCTTGAAATCCGCCTGCTTCAGCGCGACCTGCTTCTGCTCGCGCACATCGGCGATCAGCGCTTCGAGCAAGCCGCCCGCGGCAAAACGCGGCGCGGCATGCCGGTCGACGAAACCGGCCGCGTATTCCGGCAGCGGCACGCAGTGGCGCCGCAACTTCTGCGGCAATGACTTCAGCAGAAGATGCGTCTTCTCCTTCAGCATGCCGGGCACGAGCCACTCGCAGCGCCGCGCGTCGACCTGATTCAGCGCGAAGAGCGGCACGGCAAGCGTGACGCCGTCGCGCGGCGAACCCGGCTCGAAGTGATAGCTGAGCGCCATGTCGACACCCGACATCGTCATCCGTTTCGGGAACAGATCGGTCGTCACGCCCGCGGCTTCGTGGCGCATCAGATCGTCGCGCGACAGATACAGCAGGCGCAGTTTGTCCTCCGGCTGGCCGCTCTTTTTCACCTCGTCGCGATACCAGCGCTCGAACGCCGCGCCCGTGTAAATGCCCTTCGGCAGCGCCTGATCGTAGAACGCGAAAATCAGCTCATCGTCGACGAGCACGTCCTGGCGACGCGACTTGTGTTCCAGTTGTTCGATGTCGGCGAGCAGCTTACGGTTGTGCGCGAAAAATCCGAGCTTCGTGTCGAATTCGCCTTCGACAAGCGCGCCGCGGATAAACAGCTCGCGCGCCCGCGCGGGGTCCTGCTTGCCGAAGCTCACGCGGCGCCGGTGATAGATCGGCAGCCCATACAAAACCGCGCGCTCGAACGCCGACACCTGCGCCGCGCGCTTCTCCCAATGCGGCTCGGACAGCGATTTCTTCAGCAGATGCGCGCCGATTTTCTCTATCCACTCGGGCTCGATCCTCGCGATGCAGCGCGCGTACAGACGGCTCGTCTCGACCAGTTCCGCGGCCATCACCCACTTGCCCGCCTTCTTCACGAGCGCCGAGCCCGGCCACAGATAAAACTTGATGCCGCGCGCGCCGAGGTAATACGGCTCGTCGTCGGCTTTCAGACCGATGTTGCCGAGCAGACCCGTCAACAGCGCAAGATGGATCTGCTCGAAGGTCGCCTCGGCTTCGTTCAGACGCCAGCCGTGTTCGCGCACGACCGTCAGCAATTGAGAATGCACGTCGCGCCATTCCCGCAGACGCAATTGCGACAGAAAGTTCTTCCGGCATTCCTCGTGCAACTGCTTGTTCGACTTCTTGTGCGCGATGGCTTCGTCGAACCAGTTCCAGATTTTCAGCCACTGCAGGAATTCCGAGCGCTCGTCGGCAAAACGGCGATGCGCCTGGTCGGCCTGCTCCTGCGCCTCGATCGGACGGTCGCGCGGGTCCTGCACCGACAACGCGCTCGCGATGATCAGCACTTCCTTGAGCGACTGCTGATCGCGGGCAGCGAGAATCATCCGGCCGACGCGCGGGTCCAGCGGCAGACGCGCGAGTTCGCGGCCGAGCGGCGTGAGCTGATTGTCGTCGTCGACGGCCCCGAGTTCGTTCAGCAGTTGATAGCCGTCGGCGATCGCGCGGCCTGGCGGCGGCTCGATAAACGGAAACGTCTCGATCGCGGTCAGATGCAGCGACTTCATGCGCAGAATCACCGACGCCAGCGACGAGCGCAAAATCTCCGGATCGGTAAAGCGCACGCGGCTCTGATAATCGCTCTCGTCGTAAAGACGAATGCAGATGCCGTCGGCCACCCGCCCGCAACGCCCCGCCCGCTGATTCGCGGCGGCCTGCGAGATCGCCTCGACCTGCAACTGCTCGACCTTGTTCCGATACGAATAGCGCTTCACGCGCGCGAGGCCCGTGTCGACCACGTAGCGAATGCCGGGCACTGTCAGCGAGGTTTCCGCGACGTTCGTCGCGAGCACGATGCGTCGCGCGTTCGAGGTGCGGAACACGCGCTCCTGCTCGGCGGCGGACAGGCGCGCGAACAGCGGCAGGATTTCCGTATGCGGCGGATGGTGCTTGCGCAGCGCCTCGGCGGCGTCGCGAATTTCGCGCTCGCCCGGCAGGAAGACGAGCACGTCGCCAGGGCCTTCGCGGCACAGTTCGTCGACGGCGTCGACGATCGCTTCCATCAGATCGCGGTCGCGCTCCTTGCCGGATTCGCGCGGGCTTTTTGGACGGTCGCCACGCGACGCGCCAGACGAACCAGACGAACCGGACGAGCCCGACGTGCCCTGCGCCGCCTTGATCGCCGGGCTTTCTTCCGCGACCGGACGGTAGCGCACCTGGACCGGATACAGCCGCCCGCTCACTTCGATCACCGGCGCGGGCTTCTCTTCGCTGCCGAAGTGGCGCGCAAAGCGGTCGGCGTCGATCGTCGCCGACGTCACGATCAGCTTCAGATCGGCACGCTTCGCCAGGATTTCCTTCAGGTAGCCGAGCAGGAAATCGATGTTCAGGCTGCGCTCGTGCGCCTCGTCGATGATCAGCGTGTCATACGCCTTCAGCAGCGGATCGGTCTGCGTCTCGGCGAGCAGAATGCCGTCCGTCATCAGCTTGACGGATGCACCCGGCGACAGATTGTCGGTGAAGCGCACCTTGTAGCCGACCACTTCGCCGAACGGCGTGCCGAGTTCCTCGGCGATGCGCCGGCCCGTCGCCGAAGCGGCGATGCGGCGCGGCTGCGTGTGGCCGATCAGACCGGCGCCGCCCGCGCCGAGACCGCGCCCGAGCGCGAGGCAGATTTTCGGCAACTGCGTGGTCTTGCCCGACCCGGTCTCGCCGGACACGATCACCACCTGGTTTTCGGCGATGGCCTTCGCGATTTCATCGCGGCGGGCGGATACCGGCAGCGCTTCGGGGAAGGTGATCGGCGGAATCGGGTTCGGCTGGACAACACGCGGCTCGCGTGGCGGCCGAGGCGGACGGGCTTCCTGCGGCTGACGTGGCGCGCGCTGCTGCTGCGGCTCACGTGGCGGGCGCGGCCCACGCGGTTCTTGCGGCTGGCGTGGCGCACGCGGTTCACGTGCTTCACGCGGCTCGCCTGCTTCGCCAGACCCACGCGATCCGCGAGACTCAGCATGCTCCGCTTGCTCGGCGCGACTTTTTTCCTTCGCGGACGCCTCGCCGCCAGACACGGCACGATTCGGCTCGCGCGCCTTGCGGGGCACGTCCGGCTTGCCGCGGTTCGCGTCCTGGTCGGCGCGGCGCTTGGCGTCGCCGGCCTTCGTTTGATCGGCGGCCGGCGCCGCATTCTCGTTCGCCGCGGCGGGACTTTTGGGTACATTCGACATGGGGGCGCATTATAATCCCGGGCATGAATTCCCAAACCGACCTCGTCCCCGCGCCCGCGAGCGTTCCGGCCCCCGACGGAGCAACGGAACAGCTTGCACAGCACGCGCAATTCGTCGACTGGATGCGCTCAGTCGCCCCTTATATCCACGCGTTCCGGAACAAGACGTTCGTCGTCGGTTTCGGCGGCGAAGTGGTGCATCAGGGGCTCCTGAATGCGCTCGTGTCGGACATCGCGCTGTTGCAGGCCATGGGCATCCAGATCGTTCTGGTGCACGGCTCGCGTCCGCAAGTCGAGGAGCAGATGAGCCTGCACGGCGTCGAGTCGGAGTTTTCGCACGGCATGCGCATTACCGACGCGCGCGCGCTCGAATCCGCGAAAGAAGCCGCCGGCGAAGTGCGCCTGGACATCGAGGCGGCCATCAGCCAGGGCTTGCCGAATACGCCGATGGCGCATGCGCACATCAGCGTCGTGTCGGGCAACTTCGTGACCGCGCGGCCGGTCGGCATTCTGGACGGCGTGGACTTCGCGCACACCGGCGTGGTGCGCAAGATCGACGCCGATTCAATCCGTCATTCGCTCGCGAGCCGCAAGCTCGTGCTGCTGTCGCCGCTCGGTTTTTCGCCGACCGGCGAGGCCTTCAATCTCGCCATGGAAGACGTCGCCTCCGCGGCGGCCATCGCGTTACGCGCGGACAAGATTGTGTTCCTCACCGAAACGCCCGGCCTCATGCAGGCAGGCGAAGACGGCACGGAACTGATCCGCGAACTGTCGCTCGACGACGCGTACAAGCTGCACGAAAGCGGCGAAGTCACCGGCGACGCGGGCTTCTATCTGAAGCACTCGATCCGTGCATGCCGCGGCGGCGTGGCGCGGGCGCACATCATCCCTTACGCGCTCGACGGCAGCCTGCTGCTCGAACTGTTCCTGCACGACGGCGTCGGCACGATGATCTCGTACGAGAATCTCGAAAGCCTGCGCGAAGCGACACCGGACGACGTCGGCGGCATTCTTGCGCTGATCGAGCCGCTCGAATCGGACGGCACGCTGGTGCGGCGCGGGCGGCATCAGATCGAACGCGACATCGACCATTTCTCGGTCATCGAGCACGATGGCGTGCTGTTCGGCTGCGCGGCGCTGTATCCGTACACGCAGGAACGCATCGGCGAAATGGCGTGTCTGACGGTGGCGCCCGAAGCGCAAGGCACCGGCGACGGCGAGCGTCTGCTCAAGCGCATCGAGCAGCGCGCGCGGGCGCGCGGCCTCACGCGCATCTTCGTGCTCACCACGCGCACCGAACACTGGTTCCTCAAGCGCGGCTTCGTCAAGGTCACGGTCGACGACCTGCCCGAAGACCGTCGCCGGCTGTACAACTGGCAGCGCAAATCGCTCGTGCTGATGAAACAGCTCTGAGCGGTCGCCAGCAGCGACTGCCCGTTCAATCGAATTCACTAACCCCTTTTTCATGGGACCGGAGTAAGGGCTCAAGCACCCGACTCCCGTCGACACAGGAGAAGCACAGCATGACTCGTATGGTTCAATGCGCGAAGCTCGGCAAGGAAGCCGAAGGCCTCGATTTCCCGCCGCTGCCGGGCGAACTCGGCAAGCGGATCTACGAAAGCATTTCGAAGGAGGCGTGGCAAGCCTGGTTGAAGCAGCAAACCATGCTGATCAACGAGAATCGTCTGAATATGGCCGATCCGCGCGCGCGCCAGTATCTGATGAAGCAGACCGAAAAGTTCTTCTTCGGCGAAGGCGCGGATACGGCGCAGGGTTATGTGCCGCCGGCGAGCGAGTGAACGCGGGTTGAGCGCGGGTGAACGCTGAGCGCTGAGTTTCTCTATCAGCATCAGGGTCCTCTCGCAGCGGCAACCGCAGCGACGAAATCCGCGCCACCGTGCGCGGATTTTTTTCGCCTCGGAACTCGCGCCGAAACCATCGGCGAGGCTGCCCCAAAACTCCCCAAACGGTACATTTTCGAGCCGTTTTAAGCCCCTTCTGGAGACCGCCGCGATCGCCGGAATCCCCCACCGGGCAAGGGATTGCGCGCCTGCGCCAAGGCTCCCGGCCAAAACCGGGTTTGCACGATCCTCTGTCATCGTGCTAACATGTGCATCGTTCCAACAGCAATTCACCTTCATTCGCGTTCTCTGACCTTGCGACACCAAGTGCTTGCACTGCGCGTGTCCATCGCGATGGAACAGTTTTTATACAAGAAGGCTTGTCGGTCGTATCGTCGTTTGAGATTGCCCTGAAGCTGCCCTGAGGTCATCCCCAGAGGCAAACCAGGCGGCGAATAAAGCACCGGCCTTTTTCGTTTCAAGCCTTCCAGTGGCGTGCGGTCCGGCTTCAGCCACCCGCGTCCTCATGCGCTTGCCCCCTTCACGGCCAGGCAGGCGCAATAGTCAGCACAATCTAGACGAGTGTTTTTTCGCGACCAGGCTCGCGAGGCACGGGCGTTTGCTGCTTTTGCGGCCCTGGCTGCGCGTCGCGTTTCTTTTTACGCGCGCCCGCTCTTTCGCCGTCGCGGCGAAGAGGCCTTGCCCCGTTTGCGAAACTGCACTTTCCAGCAACCGTGGCGGAACGCATCATGAGTTTCGTCGCAGTCATCGGAGTTTTTACCTTGACCGCTTCCAGCAACGGCTTCTGGCGACACCACAAACAAGAACAACGCCTCTCTCTCGACGACATCACCGTCGTCGACAAGTCTCTCCTCAAGCGTGCCGTCGGCGCCATGGCGCTCGGCAACGCAATGGAATGGTTCGATTTCGGCGTCTACAGCTACATCGCTGTGACGCTCGGCAAAGTGTTCTTCCCGTCGTCGAGCCCGTCCGCCCAGTTGATCGCGACCTTCGGCACGTTTGCCGCGGCGTTTCTCGTGCGGCCCGTCGGCGGCATGGTGTTCGGTCCGCTCGGCGACCGCATCGGCCGTCAACGCGTGTTGGCGATGACCATGATCATGATGGCGCTCGGCACCTTCGCGATCGGGCTGATTCCGAGCTACGGGTCGATCGGCATTCTCGCGCCGGCCTTGCTGCTCGTCGCGCGTCTCGTGCAAGGCTTTTCGACGGGCGGCGAATACGGCGGCGCGGCGACCTTCATCGCTGAATTTTCGACGGACAAGCGCCGCGGCTTCATGGGCAGCTTCCTCGAGTTCGGCACGCTGATCGGCTACGTGCTCGGCGCGGGCACGGTCGCCGTTCTGACGGCTACGCTGTCGAACGAGGCGCTGCTGTCGTGGGGCTGGCGTGTGCCGTTCCTGATCGCCGGTCCGCTCGGGCTCGTGGGTCTTTACATCCGCATGAAGCTCGAGGAAACGCCCGCGTTCAAGAAGCAGGCCGAGCAACGCGAAGCCGAAGACAAGGCGCTGCCGAAGCAGTCGCTGGGCAGTCTGCTGGTGCAGCAATGGAAGCCGCTGCTGTTGTGCGTCGGCCTCGTGCTGATCTTCAACGTCACCGACTACATGGCGCTCTCGTATCTGCCGAGCTATCTGTCGGCCACGCTGCACTTCAATGAGTCGCATGGTCTCTTCATCGTGCTGCTCGTGATGGTGCTGATGATGCCGGCGACGCTCGCTGCCGGCCGTCTGTCGGATGCGATCGGCCGCAAGCCGGTCATGCTGTTCGGCTGCGTGGGTCTCTTCGCGCTGTCGATCCCGGCGCTGCTCCTGATCCGCATGGGCACGCTGCTGCCGGTGTTCAGCGGGCTGATGATTCTCGGCGTGCTGCTGTCGTGCTTTACCGGCGTGATGCCGTCGGCGCTGCCGGCGCTGTTCCCGACGAAGATCCGTTACGGCGCGCTCGCGATCGGCTTCAACGTTTCGGTGTCGCTGTTCGGCGGTACGACGCCGCTCGTGACCGCATGGCTCGTCGACCGCACCGGCAATCTGATGATGCCTGCGTACTACCTGATGGGCGCGTCGCTGATCGGCATCGTGTCGGTTGTCGCGCTGCGCGAAACGGCACGCAAGCCGCTGCTCGGCTCGGGCCCGTGCGTGGCCACGCGCGCGGAAGCGCACGCGGTGCTGCGCGGCGAACGCGAAGCCGAAGAGATGGACGAAGGCTATGCCGCGACCGCTACGGCGCGTGCGTGATTTAAGGGCGAACTGCGGCGCTTGTTGAGAGCATCGCAAGTAGTGCAAGTAGTACAGGACGGGCCGGCATTTTGCCGGCCCGTTTTCATTTCAGCAGCGGATCGACGCGTGCCTCGGCCCGCGCGCCTTCGATTGTGACGATGCCGGCCGACACCGGCAGCTTGAATCGCCGCGGGCCTGCGCTGCCGGGATTGACGAACAGCACCCCGTCGCGCTCGCTGATCGACGGCTTGTGAGAGTGTCCGGTCACCACCACGCCGATAGCTTCTTTACGCGGATCGGCCGGCACGTCGGCGATATCGTGCACGACGAGGATCGTGACCTGCTGCACGGCGAGCGTCGCATGCGTCGGCAGCGATGCGGCCCACTCGCCGACGTCATTATTGCCGCGCACCACGGTGAGCGGCGCGATTTGCGCGAGCGCGTCGAGCACGGCTTTGTTGCAGATGTCGCCCGCGTGGATGATCGCGTCGCAACCCGCGAGATACGCGAGCGCCTCGGGCCGCACGAGGTTATGCGTGTCGGAGATGAGGCCGATGCGGGCTGGCGGCGGATGGGGTGTGGCTGAAGTCATGACAACAGTATCCGTGAAGCTCGGGCTTGTTCGCAAACCGCAAACGATGCGCGCGCAGACCGCGACTCGCCAGCGCCAGCGCCCGCGCAATCAATCCACTGGCTGCCGCAACGAAGCTTCACGCGACACCTCTTGCGCGGGCCGCCTCGCATCCAGCATGCGCCGCGTCGCGCCGTGCACGACGATGCACACCGCCGACGCACACGCGAAGCTCAACCACACGCCATAGCGCGGCAGCAGCACCGCGGTCACAGCGAAGAATGCGGCGAACGAGCCGCGCCCGACCACCATGCCGCGCATCAGCAACGCGACAAAATCGGGTCCATGCTCGCGCTGCGCCGACACGGCGAGCACCATCCCAAGCAACGGAAACACGGAAAGCAAGCCGCTCCACGTCGCGCCCATCGACGCTGCAAGGCTCGTCACCGCAAGCGTCAACAGCGCGCCCGCGACCATGCGCAGTACGAGCTCGCCGAAGCCGGCGCGCGTGGCCGGCACCTGCCCCGTCGCGCGCGGCAAGCCGCATTGCGAAACCGCGACCGCCACGCAAGCCACGGCGACTGCCCACGCGAGCGACGCGGGCAGTCGCGTCAACAACATCGCCGCCACGAACCACCCGCTCATGCCCGCGACCAACGCAAGCGGCCACGAGAAACGGCGGCAACTCCACGCATACGCAAAGTTGAAGGCTTCCGACGCGGCGATCGCCGCAATCGACGCCACCGACGCCTGCGCCGCGAACGACGGCCCTCGCGCGAGCGCAAGCAGCAGCACGATCGGTCCGGCGACGACCGGCAGGCCCGCGAGCCAGCCCGCCACCGACGGCCCCCACAAGCGCGCCGCCATCGTCAGCGCGGCGAGGAACGCCGGCACGAGCGCAAGCTTGAGCGCCAGCACCCTCAACCTTCCAGCACGTGCTCAATGCGCCGATCTGGCACGAGCCACCACGCGGCAGCGAGCGTATAAAGCGCCGCCGAAATCAACGGCTCAATGAACGCGAGCGCGATGCCCGCCAGATAGATCGCGACCGACACCCTGCCCTTGAAGTCGTTGCCGACCGCCTTCGCAAGCGCCGAGTCGAGGCCGTGCTGACGGATGAGCAAGCGCGTCAGAATGAAATAGGCGATCGCCGACATGAACAGCACGACGCCGTATAGCGCGGTCGGCCACGAAGCCAGATGGTTCTCGCCGACCCAATGCGTGACCGCGGGCAGCAGCGACAGCCAGAACAGCAGATGCAGATTGGCCCACAGCACGCCGCCGCTGACCTTCGTCACGGCATGGAACAGATGGTGATGATTGTTCCAGTAGATGCCGACGTAAATGAAGCTCAGCACATAGGCGCAGAACACCGGCAGGAGCGGCCGCAGCGCGGCGAGGTCGAAGCCTTCCGGTACTTTGATTTCCAGCACCATGATCGTGATGATGATGGCGATCACGCCATCGCTGAAGGCTTCGACGCGTCCCTTGCCCATCGGCGGTTCCTCGAGTGAATGCGGGTTAAATGCGGTTGAATGCGGGTTGAATGCAGGCTGAATGCGGACCGCGCGCATACATCGCACGCACGGCCCGCGCCGCTCGCGATTATCCGCGATGCCGCAACGCGTTGTCGATCCACGTCTTGCGATCCGCCTCTTGCAATCCGCCTCTTTCGAGCCGAGCTATTTCAAAGGCTTCAGACCGTCGAGCAGCGTAGGGATCAATTCGCTGATGGTCGGATGGATATGCATCGCGTATTGCAAGGTCGGATACGGCGCGCCCGCCGTCATGATGTCGATAAACGTATGGATCGCCTCGTCGCCTTCAATGCCGTGAATCGCCGCGCCGAGAATCTGCTTGCTGCGCGCGTCGACGAGCACCTTCATGAAGCCGTCGGTTTCGCCGCGTTCGCGCGCGCGGCCCACGCGCGACATCGGCATCGTCGCGATCAGCGCGTCGCGGCCGCTTTTGCGCACGTCGTCCTCGGAAAGCCCGACGCGCGCAAGCGGCGGATCGACGAATACCGCATACGCCATGATGCGCGTGTCCACCGTGCGCGCGCCGCCGTCGAGCAGATTGGCCGCGACGATCTGGTAATCGTCGTAGGACGTATGCGTGAACGCGCCGCGTCCGTTGATGTCGCCGATCGCCCACACGCCCGGCACGTTGGTGCGCAGTTGGCCGTCGACGGGAATCGTGCCGTGCCGGTCGGTCTCGATGCCGGCGGCGGCGAGCCCGAGGTCGTCGGTATTCGGTTCGCGGCCGGTCGCGAACAGCAGATGCGACGCCTCGAGCGCCGGCACGTTCTGCTCGAAGCCGATGCACACTTCGTTCTCGCGATGCGGATGCGGCTCGACGCGCGAAGGCTGCACGCCGAAGCGGAACTCGACGCCTTCGCGAGCCAGCACCTGCTGCACGGACTCGGCAAGATCGGCGTCCTCGCGCGTGAGCACGCGCTCGCCGCGCACCAGCACGATCACTTCACTGCCGAAGCGGCGAAACACCTGCGCGAATTCGAGCGCGATATAACTGCCGCCGACGATCACGAGCCGGCTCGGCAACTCGGTAAGCTCGAGCAGACTGGAGTTGGTGTAATAGCGGATTCGCTCGATGCCTTCGAGCCGCGGCACCACAGCGCGCGTGCCGGTATTGAGGAAGATTTCGTCGGCGCTGATTTCATGCAGCAGCGCGCCGTCCGGTCCGCTGACGGAAACCGTATGCGCGCCCGTGAAGCGCGCATGGCCGTTGAAGACCGTCACATTCTCGGTGCCGCGCAGCCATTGTTCGACGCCGTCGCGCGACTGCCCGATGATCTTGTCCTTGCGCGCCTTCACCGCCGACAGATCGACGTTGACCGAACCGCTCACCAGCACGCCGAGCCGCGCCGCGTGGCGCGCGACGTGCGCCGCGCGCGCGCTCGCCACATAAGCCTTGGTCGGCGTGCAGCCGACGTTCACGCACGTCCCGCCGAACGCCGCGCGTTCGATAACCGCCGTGCGCCGGCCGCTTTCGGCAAGACGCACGGCAAGCGGCGGGCCGCCTTGTCCGGTGCCGATCACAACTGCGTCGAAGTGCTGTGCCATGACGACTCTCCTTGCGGCTCGCGTGCGGGTCGTTGCATCTTACGCCCAGTCGCCGCCGCGCTCATGTCACCGCGCATGTCACCGCTCACGTCACCGCGCTTGTCACCTCTCACGTCGCCGCATACGCATCCGCCAACGCCCGCGCATAAGCGCTCGCGCCGACTGGCCGACTGTACAGATAGCCCTGCTGCTTGTCGCAATCGATCGAGCGCAGAAACGCCGCCTGCTCGGGCGTTTCCACGCCTTCCGCGGTGACGTTCATGCCGAGCGAATGCGCCATCGCCACCACCGCCTGGGTGATCGCGATCGAATCGCGATGATCCGGCAAGCCCGCGACGAACGACCGGTCGATCTTCAGGTTATGCAGCGGAAAGCGCTTCAGATACGACAGCGACGAATAGCCGGTGCCGAAATCGTCGACGGAAATACGCACGCCCGTCGCGCTCAGTGTCTGCAACATCGGCAGCACGGTGTCGCTGTCGCTCATCAGAAGCCGCTCGGTGATTTCGAGTTCGAGCGCCGCCGGGTCGAGCCCGGACTGGTCGAGACAGCGCCTGATCCGCTCGACGAGGCCGTCGTTGAACTGGCGCGGCGACAGGTTCACGGCGACGATCAGGTCGGGCGCGAGCGTGCGCCGCCAGCGCGCGGCCTGCTCGCACGCGTGCGCGAGCACCCATTCGCCGATCTCGGCGATCAGGCCCGCGTCTTCCGCGACTGGAATGAACTCGGCAGGCGACACGTTGCCGAGCTCGCTGTTGTACCAGCGCAGGAGCGCCTCGGCGCCGATGGTGCGGCCCGCGTGGCTATCGACGATCGGCTGATACACGAGGCTCAGTTCGCCGCCGGCGAGCGCGCGCCGCAGCGACTGCTCGATCACAAAGCGGCGCTGCAGTTGCTGATTGAGCTCGGCGGTGAAGAACTGGAAATTGTTGCGGCCGCGCTGCTTCGCGTGATACATGGCCGAGTCGGCGTTGCGCATCAGCGTCGGCGCATCCTGGCCGTCTTCGGGAAAGCGGCTGATGCCAATCGACGCGCCCAGGTAGTACTCGTTGTCCGCCACCGCGAACGGCACCGCGATTTCGTCGAGGATATGACGGGCGAGCGCGATCAGCCGGTCGCTGCAATCGCTCGCGCCGACCACGATCACGAACTCGTCGCCGCCCACGCGCGCGAGCGTGTCGTCGGGGCCGACGCAGCCGGCGAGCCGCTGCGCGACGCTCTTCAGCAACGCGTCGCCGGCCTCGTGACCGGCCGTGTCGTTGACCTTCTTGAAACCGTCGAGATCGACGAACAGCACCGCGACGTTCGCGAATTCGCCGCTGCCGTTCGGCGCACCAGGCGCGAACAGGCTGTTCATCCGCTCGGTCAGATACGCGCGGTTGTAGAGGCCGGTGAGCGAATCGCGGGTCGCGAGGAATTTGAGCTGGCGCTGCGCCTCGCGCACGGGGCCAATATCGGTGAAGGAAATCAGCACGGAGTCGGGCTTGCTTTGGCCCGGCTTCAGGATCGGCACCACGTTCTCGGTGATCCAGATGACTTCGCCGCTCACCAGTTCGACGGCGAGCGTGACGCCGAGCATCGGCTTGCCGGTCGCGAGCACCTGGCTGGTGGGCCGCTCGTCTTCCTTCACGGGCGAGCCGTCCTCGTGAAAGCCGCGCACCATCACCGTGCGAATGCTGCGCCCGACGATCTGCGGCCCGGTGCGCAGCATGCGCTGCGCGCTCGGATTGCAGGCGAGCACGACGCCCTCGCGCGACTGCACCACGATGCCTTCGATCAGATGATCGACGACGAGCCGATGATGCTCTTCGCTGTTCGCGAGACGTTGCGCCATCGCGTCCTGATGCACGGCGAGCCCGACGCTGCGGCCGATGTCGCGCAGCATCGTCTCTTCCTGAGCGGTCGGCCGGCGCGGCTCGCGATGATAGACGGCGA
>Ga0268255_10000643_pt1 | contig 23187 bp, 17 predicted proteins | sample AgamicOrMarz_FD_200256 | JGI IMG/M metagenome (GOLD analysis project Ga0268255, IMG submission 200256) | Agave microbial communities from Guanajuato, Mexico - Or.Ma.rz (v2) (version 3) | ecosystem: Host-associated > Plants > Phyllosphere > Phylloplane/Leaf | place: Guanajuato, Mexico...
CGCCACGCAACGTGATTTCACCCGTCATCGCGACATCGGCACGCACCGGAATACCGGTCAGCACCGACACCAGCGCGGTGGTCATCGCGATACCGGCCGAAGGACCGTCTTTCGGCGTGGCGCCTTCAGGCACGTGAATGTGAATGTCCTGCTTCTCGAACGCTTCGTCCTTGACACCGAGACGACGCGAACGCGAACGCACAACCGAGCGCGCTGCCTCGACCGATTCCTTCATCACGTCGCCGAGCGAACCCGTGCGGATCACATTGCCCTTGCCCGGCATCACGGCGGCTTCGATGGTCAGCAGATCGCCGCCCACTTCCGTCCACGCGAGACCCGTGACCTGGCCAACCTGATTTTCCTTCGCGGCCAGACCGAAGTCGTACTTGCGCACGCCGAGGAACGTGTCGAGGTTGCTGCCGTCGACCTTCACCGCGCCTTCCGCCTTCTTCAGCAGAAGCATCTTCACGACCTTGCGGCAGATCTTCGAAATTTCACGCTCGAGCGAACGCACGCCCGCTTCACGCGTGTAGTAACGAATGATGTCGCGGATCGCCGTTTCCGTCACATCGACCTCGCCATCCTTGAGGCCGTTGTTCTTCTTCTGCTTGGGCAAAAGATAACGTTGCGCGATGCTGACCTTCTCGTCTTCCGTGTAACCCGACAGACGGATCACTTCCATCCGGTCGAGCAACGGCGGCGGAATATTCAGCGAGTTCGACGTCGCCACGAACATCACGTCCGACAGATCGAAGTCGACTTCGACGTAGTGATCGGCGAACGTGTGGTTCTGTTCCGGATCGAGCACTTCCAGCAATGCCGACGACGGATCGCCGCGGAAATCCTGGCCCATCTTGTCGACTTCGTCGAGCAGGAAGAGCGGATTGCGCACGCCGACCTTGGTCAGGCTTTGCAGAATCTTGCCCGGCATGGAACCGATATACGTACGACGGTGACCGCGAATCTCGGCTTCGTCGCGCACGCCGCCGAGCGCCATGCGCACGAACTTGCGGTTCGTGGCGCGAGCGATCGACTGGCCCAGCGACGTCTTACCGACACCCGGAGGCCCAACGAGGCACAGAATCGGCGCCTTCACCTTGTCGACACGTTGCTGGACCGCGAGATACTCGAGAATGCGTTCCTTCACTTTCTCGAGACCGAAGTGGTCTTCGTCGAGCACGCGTTCCGCATTCGAGAGGTCGTTGTTGACCTTGCTCTTCTTGCGCCACGGCAAGCCGATCAGCGTGTCGATATAGTTGCGCACGACGGTGGCTTCAGCCGACATAGGCGACATCAGCTTGAGCTTTTTGAGCTCGGCGTCGGCCTTCTTCTTGGCTTCCTTCGGCATGCGGGCAGCCGTGATGCGCTTCTCGAGTTCTTCGAGATCCGCACCTTCTTCACCTTCGCCGAGTTCCTTCTGGATCGCCTTGACCTGCTCGTTCAGGTAGTACTCGCGCTGGCTCTTCTCCATCTGGCGCTTCACGCGCCCACGGATGCGCTTTTCGACCTGCAGGATGTCGATCTCGGCTTCGAGCTGCGCGAGCAGATGCTCGAGACGCTCGATGACCGGGAACATCTCAAGAATGTGCTGCTTCTGGTCGAGCTTCAGCGGCAAATGTGCCGCGATGGTGTCGGCCAGACGCCCGGCTTCGTCGATACCCGACAGCGACGTCAGAATCTCCGGCGGAATCTTCTTGTTCAGCTTCACATACTGATCGAACTGCGACACGATCGCGCGGCGCAGCGCTTCAGTTTCAGCGCTGTCGGCGTGGTCGGGTTCGAGCGGCATGACTTCGCACGAGAACTGCGTTTCCTGTTCTTCGATGGAAAGCGTTTTCGCGCGCTGCAAACCCTCGACGAGCACCTTAACGGTGCCATCGGGCAGCTTGAGCATTTGCAGGATGTTGGCAACACACCCTACTTCGTACATGTCCTTTTCGGTCGGCTCATCTTTCGCAGCCGTTTTCTGGGCGACGAGCATGATGTGCTTGCCGCCTTCCATCGCTGCCTCGAGAGCCTTGATCGACTTCGGGCGGCCTACGAAGAGCGGAATCACCATGTGCGGGAAAACGACTACGTCACGCAGCGGGAGCAGCGGGAGCGTAATGCGTTCCTGCGGAAGGAGTTGGGTTCCTGACATTTCATTTCCCCATGAGTGGAATCAGTTCGTTCGATAGGTGAGGCCGGCAGAAAATATTGCAAGCCTCCGCGTGTGGGAAAAGTTCAGTGACTCCGAAGGTTCAGTGACTCCATTGTGAAAACAATCTTTCTGACCACACGATAAACGAAAAAGCCGTTCACGTCGCCATGAACGGCTTTTTGCGGTATCCGAAGCCGATCAGTTCGAACCCGCGACTTTGGGCGCGTCTTCGTAGATCAGTAACGGTTTGCCGTCGCCGTCGATCACATTGTCGTCGATGATGACCTTGCTGACACCTTTCATTTGTGGCAGATCGTACATCACGTCCAGCAACGCCTGTTCCAGGATGGAGCGCAGTCCGCGCGCGCCCGTCTTGCGACGGATCGCCTTGCGCGCCACAGCCTGCAACGCGGCCGGGCGAATTTCGAGTTCGACCCGTTCCATGTTGAAGAGCTTGTGGTACTGCTTCACCAGCGCATTCTTCGGTTCGACGAGAATTTTCATCAACGCCGCTTCGTCGAGCTTGCCGAGCGTGGCGACCACCGGCAGACGGCCGATCAGTTCGGGAATCAAACCGAACTTGATCAGATCTTCCGGTTCCACTTCGCGCAGCACTTCGCCGGCGTCGCGGTCCTGCTTGCTCTTCACGCTCGCGCCAAAGCCAATGCCGGTCTTTTCAGTACGATCGACGATGACTTTTTCGAGGCCGTCAAATGCGCCGCCGCAGATGAACAGAATGTTGGTCGTATCGACCTGGATGAAGTCCTGATTCGGATGCTTGCGGCCACCTTGCGGCGGCACCGACGCCATCGTGCCTTCGACCAGCTTCAGCAACGCCTGCTGCACGCCCTCGCCCGACACGTCGCGGGTAATGGACGGGTTATCCGACTTGCGGCTGATCTTGTCGATTTCGTCGATATAGACAATGCCGCGCTGGGCCTTGTCGACTTCGTAATTGCAGTTCTGCAGCAGCTTCTGGATGATGTTCTCGACGTCTTCACCCACGTAACCCGCTTCGGTGAGCGTGGTTGCGTCCGCAATGACAAAGGGAACGTTCAGAAGACGCGCGAGCGTTTGCGCGAGCAAGGTCTTGCCGGAACCGGTCGGGCCGATCAGCAGGATGTTGCTCTTGGACAGCTCGATCTCGTCTTTCTTGTCGAGATGCTTCAGGCGCTTGTAGTGGTTGTACACCGCGACCGCGAGAATTTTCTTCGCGCGTTCCTGACCGATCACGTACTGGTCGAGGATTTCACGGATTTCCTGCGGACTCGGCAGATCGGACTTGGACAAGCCCGCCTCGATACCCGCGCCTGCTGCTTCGTCGCGAATGATTTCGTTGCACAGGTCGATACATTCATCGCAGATGAACACCGACGGGCCGGCAATCAGTTTCTTGACTTCATGCTGGCTCTTGCCGCAAAACGAGCAATACAACAGCTTTTCGCTGTTAGAACCTTTCTTGTCCGCCATAGATGTGTGAGCCTCCGGACACTCGATTACATGATACGCCGTTTGCCCCAGCCTCGCAGTTGGGCGCGGCGGGGCTGAGCAAGGTGACGGCGTTTGCCGCAGGCGCTCGGACGAGTCTTGATTATTTCACAACCGATCAGGCGCCGGATTTGCCCCGAATTAGGGCAAATCCGTACCCGATCAAGGACGCTTGTGGGCTACCTGATCGACCAGACCGTACGCTTGCGCGTCGTCGCCGGACATGAAGTTGTCACGGTCGGTGTCGCGCGCAATACGCTCGACCGGCTGGCCGGTGTGGTGCGCCAACAGATGATTCAGCCGCTCCTTCAGGTAAAGGATTTCCCGCGCCTGAATTTCGATGTCCGACGCCTGACCGCGCGCGCCGCCAAGCGGCTGGTGAATCATCACGCGCGAGTTCGGCAGCGCGAAGCGCTTGCCCTTCGCGCCCGCTGCCAGCAGGAACGCGCCCATGCTCGCCGCAAGCCCCATGCACAGCGTGGAGACGTCCGGCTTGATGAACTGCATCGTGTCGTAGATCGCCATGCCCGCCGAAACCGATCCGCCCGGGCTGTTGATATAGAAGTAGATGTCCTTGTCCGGATTCTCGCTCTCGAGGAACAGCATTTGTGCGACGACGAGATTGGCCGTCTGATCGTTCACCTCGCCGACCAGGAACACAATGCGTTCCTTCAGAAGACGCGAGTAGATGTCATACGAGCGCTCGCCCCGACCGCTCGTTTCCACGACGATCGGCACCAGTCCGAGCGCCTGCGCTTCGAGATCCCGGGACGACTGGGAGGTCAACGTGTCCAGCATTTGGGCGCGAAAGGTCATGCAATGGATCCTTGTCTGGAAATATTCTAAATATTTGATGCTAGACAGGTGTGGTCGACCAGCCCGTATTCAAGTGCGCGCCGACTGCACGACAGGCAGTACAAAAATGCCGCACAAAAAAACGGCGTGCGGGCCGTCGCTCCGACAGCCGGCACGCCGTTGCAGCGACGCTTACGCTTGCGCCGTTGCGCTTGCCAGTTCTTCGAAGCTCACTTCCTTGTCCGTCACCTTGGCCTTGCTCAGCACGAATTCGACGACGTTGGCTTCAACGACGTACGCTTCCATTTCAGCAAGGCGTTGCTGGTTCGAATAATACCAGCGGACGACTTCCTTCGGGTCTTCGTAGCTTTTCGCGAATTCGTCGACTTCGGCGCGGATCTGTTCCGGCTTTGCCTGCAGGTCGTTCGCCTTCACAAGCTCGGCCAGCACGAGACCCAGCTTCACGCGACGCTCGGCCTGTTCCTTGAACATAGCGGCAGGAATCGGCGCATCTTTAGCGTTCGGCACGCCGCGCTGCTCCAGATCCTGGCGAGCCATCGCGACGAGGCGTTCCTGATCCTGTTCGATCAGCGCGTTCGGCACGTCGAGTTCGGAAATCTTGAGCAGCGCGTCCATCACCTGATTCTTGACGATGGCTTGCGTGCGGCGCTTGGCTTCGCGCTCCAGATTGTCCTTGATCTCGGCGCGCATCTTGGTCAGATCGCCGTCTTCAATGCCGAGCGACTTCGCGAATTCAGCGTCGATTTCCGGCAGATGCGGCCACTCGATCTTCTTCATCGTGATCGTGAATTGCGCGGTCTTGCCGGCCACTTCCTTGCCGTGATAGTCGGCCGGGAATGCCAGGTCGAATTCCTTCGACTCGCCGACCTTCAGGCCCGTAGCCGCCTTTTCGAATTCCGGCAGCATGCGGCCTTCGCCCAGCACGAACGCGAAGTCTTCGGCGCTGCCGCCCTGGAACACTTCACCGTCGATCTTGCCGACGAAGTCGACCGACACGCGATCGCCTTCCTTGGCCGCCGTATCCGCGCCGCCGTCGCCGTGCTCGCCGGCTTCGCCGCGAGCGTGGAAATGCACGCGCTGCTTGCGCAGGATTTCGAGCGTGCGGTCGATTTCCGCTTCGGTGATCGTGGTCGTGGTGCGCTCGATTTCAGCCGTGGCGACATCGCCCAGCTTCACTTCGGGATAGACCTCGAAGGTCGCGTCGAAAGCGTAATCGCCTTCAGTCGCGTCGACCTTCGGCGCAAAGCTCGGCTGACCGGCGACGCGCAGGTTTTCGGCGCGGCTGATGTCGAAGAATTCCTTGCCGACCTTGTCGCTCAGCACTTCCGCTTCCACCTGGCCCGAATACTGTTGCGTCACCATCTTGAGCGGCACCTTGCCCGGGCGGAAACCCGGCATGCGCACGTTCTTCGCGAGTTGACGGATACGCGAGTCCACTTCCTTCTGCACGGCGTCCTTCGGCAGGGAAATCGTTACGCGGCGTTCGAGCTTGCCGAGGTTCTCAACAACGTTAGCCATGGCTTCAATCGTCCTAAAATTATTCGAGCGAATTCAGTTATCTTCTCGTGCCGCATTTGCGCGCCTGCGCCGCGGGCTTGCAGGCCGCCGGCAGCACGGTTGGGTCCAAAGAGCCGAATATTTTAGCAAACTATTTGCGCGCCTAGCCGGGATTCGATGATTACGCGCGTTTTTATCGGCATTCGGAGCCCTTTCCGGGCTGTTTTCGAGTCGGTTTCGCACTTCGCCGACGATGCCGCCGCGCTACCGGATCGCAATTTCCACAATGCCGCCTATGCCTTTCGGCATATTTAGTCGGCGCGGCCATGCTGATAAGCTAGCGAACGCGTTCGGAGCGGCCCCGCGTCCGCTCCACCGCCGCCTCCCGGCTCGTAACCATTCAAACCATTTAGAGACACCATGCCGAATTCGCCGTCCACGCCTGTCGTCGTCATCGCCCCCGATTCCTTCAAAGGCTCGCTCAGCGCCGAACAGGTCGCGCAGGCGATCGCGTCGGGCGTGCGGCGTGCCCGTCCGGACGCCGAAGTCCGTATCTGCCCGATGGCGGACGGCGGAGAAGGCACGCTCGACGCCATGCTGACGAGCGGCGGCGAGCGCCGCACGCTGAGCGTGCGCGGTGCGGCCGGGCCGGTGCGCGACGCGCTGACCGGCGTGCTCGCCGACGGCAGCGCGATCGTGGAAACCGCGGAGATCGTCGGCATCACCGATCCGGTCGGGATGGGCGTGCCGGTTCAGGCGCGCAACACGCGCGGCATGGGCGAAGCGATCAGCGCGCTCCTCGACGCGGGCGTGCGGCGATTTTTCGTCGCGCTCGGCGGCAGCAGCACGAACGACGGCGGCGCGGGCCTTCTCGTCGGACTCGGTCTGAAGCTCTTCGATGCGCAAGGCGGGGAACTCGAGCCCTCGCCCGAGCAACTGGCTCGCGTCGCGCGCGTGGACGTGTCGCAACTCGACGCGCGGCTCGCGGGCACGCAATTCATCGGCATGTCCGATGTGGACAATCCGTTGACCGGTGAGCATGGAGCGACCGCCGTCTTCGGCCCGCAAAAAGGCGTCAAGCCGGAACAGGTCGCGACGATCGACGCCGCCCTCGCCCGCTATGCGGATCTCCTCGAAGCGGCGCTCGGGCGCACTGCCCGCGATCTGCCCGGCGCGGGCGCCGCGGGCGGCCTGGGCTTCGCGCTGCACATGCTCGGCGCGCAGTTCGAGCCGGGCGCCGAAACGGTCGCGCGGCAACTCGGGCTCGACGCCGCGCTCGAAGGCGCGAACTGGCTGATCACCGGCGAAGGACGCTCGGACGTGCAAACGCTGCACGGCAAAGCGCCCTTCATCGCGTGCCGTCATGCGCAAGCCGCAGGCGTGCCGGCCACACTTTTGTCGGGCGCCGTGGACTCCGCCGCGTTGCCGCGCCTTGCCGAATTTTTCAGTGGTTGCTTCTCGCCGGCACCCGGTCCGATCACGCTTGAATTCGCGATTCGCGACGCCGCGCGGCTCCTGGCGGATGAGGCCGAACAACTGACGCGTTTGAAGTACGGCGCGCGTTGACCAGGCGGCATGGTTGCGGCAACAATCACAGCGCCACAACCACGCCACTCATCACGGGAAGACCATGAAGGACTCCGCCAAAGCTGGCCTGGAACAGCTCCTCACTTATCGTCTGCATGTACTCAACAAGCTTGCTGAGCGCGGCATCAGCGAGCGCTACCAGGACAAGCTCGGCGTAACGTTGCCGGAAGCTCGCGTGATTGCGTCGGTGGGATCGTTTGGACCGTTCTCGATCATGGAACTCGCGAGGCATGCCAATCTCGACAAGAGCCAGGCGAGCCGCGCCGCCGAAGGTCTGATCAGACAGGGACTCGTCAAACGCGAAGCGAGTGCCGACGACGGCCGCGTGGTGCTCGTGTCGCTCACACCCGAGGGCCGCGCGCTGTATCGCAAGGTGATGCCGATCGCGCGCAAGTGGAATGGCGATCTGTTCGATTGCCTCGACGAAAACGAAAAGCTCGCGCTAGGCGAAGCGCTCGACAAGGTCATCGAGATGATGACTACGCGCGACGCGTGAAGCACGTGAAGCGCTGCTCGAGTCTGAAACCGGCAAGCGCCAGACATGACGCGCGGCGCTTCCAATTTGCGACGAATGCCGCGCTCATGAACAGAGCTCGATAACGCGTGTCGTTCGTTGCGAACGCACGCGTGCTTCAGTCGTTGCTCTCGCGTCGATGCCCAGGTTCCGGCGCGTGCCCTGCACCACCGGACACCGCGTTCGCATTATCCTGGGGCGAAGCACCTGCCGGGCCGTTTAGATCCGCTGCCGCAGCCGCCGTAGTTGCAAGACCGCCGGCCATCGCGCCCGATGCGCTTGCCGCGGCATCGCCCGCCGGCACCCGATGCGACGCGCTGCGCGCCAGACGCCACGCGATCGCCGCGAGCGAACCGACGGCCAGCAGCAACGCGGCCCACAGCACGTAGCGGCGATACGCATCCGCATTCGCCGGCGACGGCGCATTCGCATTCGGCGCAAGCGCGAGCGGCTCGCCGACGCGCGCGGTGGCAATCGCCGAGGACGCGTCCATCAGCAACTCATCGCGCCCGACCGCGGTCGACACTGCGGACGCATTGCCCACGCCGAGCGTGAAAGGCGCCGATCCGCGCGCGACGAACGTCAGCGTCGCCGGACGCCACCCCGCTGCAACAGTCAGCACGCCGCTGCCGAGTCCGCCGTTACGCGCATCGACAACCACCCGCCAGTGACGGTCCGTATCCGGCGGCAGTTGAAGCGACGGATTGTTCTGTTCGACGTCTCCGTTATGCAAACGGAACAGCGTCGCATTCGACACCTCGCGCCACGCCCCGCCCAGTTCGCCGCGCGAATAGACGACCGCGGGCGCCACCGTGTTGGGCTGCGGCAGATTGAGCCGCAGCCGGTCGACCGGAAAAGGACCGCTGGTGGTAAAGAAATATTCGCCGGCCTTCGGACCCGCGCGCGCAACGATGCCTTCGCGCCACTCGCGCTGGCTGTCCGCGAGTTGTGTGCGCCCCGCGCCGGCCGCCTGCACTTCCACGTCGATCGATTCGAGGTACGGCGCGCCGTCGAGCCAGCGCAGGCGCAGGTAACGCGCGTGCGCACCGTTCAGTTCGATCCGGTCCTGGCTCAGCGTGCTGCCGTTGTAGCTGACCTTGAGCAGTTGCGCATCGCCGGCCGGTTGCCAGTTGCGCAGATCGTCGCTCGATTCGACCGACACACGCCCCTGGTAATTGTCGTCGCGTAGATGAATCAGCAGCGCGCTCGCGCGGCCTTCGTGCGACGCCTGACCGGCATCGATCAGATCGGTGTCGTGCTGCGCGCGCCCAGGCGGCGCGGCGGTGGCGCGCAGCGATCCGTCGGCGGCGATCGTCACGCCCAGCGGCGCGCCCGCCTGACCTGCGGCGGCGGGACGAAGCGGGAACCAGCGGGCCGGACGCAGCGTCGGCGGCGTGCGGGCCGGCTCGCGCGGCCCCTCGAGCGAGTACGGCACGGGCTCGCCCGCGCCGTTGAAAACGCGCACGTCGCCGAGATCGTTGCGCTGGCTGGCCGCATAGACCGCGGCCGGCAGCCTCACGCTGTAGTAGGCCGCGCCGTCGTCGAGCTGAAGCGCAAAGTGCCGCGCGAAATCTTCGGCCCACGCGGGCGCCGCGGTCCACGCGCACACGAGCGCGGCACACCAGCCCGTCACTTTCAGAAGATGCTTCATTGTTCAGTTTCCCTGACCATCGGCTTGGGCGGCAGCGGCGAGAAGTAGCCGATCAGCAGCAACATCAGGCCGATACCGATAAACGATACGATGCGCTCGATCCCCGTCACGTGCGACAGGTCGAACAGAAATAATTTGACGACAGTCGCGCCGAGCAACCCGCCGCCGATGAACCACACGATACGGCTTGCGCGTCTCGTCGCCCAGATCATCGCCGCCAGCGCGCACAGCGTCCAGAAGACCGAGACCGACGCCTGCACGAGCATCGACTCGGACATCTGCGCGAACTCGTACGGCACGCCGATCCAATGATGCAGCGTGCGCAGCAGCATCGCATTCAACCACACGAAGCCGGTCGCCCCGGCCGCGACTTGCAGCGGCAGCCGGTAGCCGTCGAGCGGCACGCCGAGACGGTGAACGCGCACGAGCCAGAGCGCGGCCAGTGCAAAGACCACGGCCTGCACGAGATCGAGCGGATTCAATAACGGCAGCCGCGCCCACGCGCCGCCGTCCTGCGTCAGGTTGGCGTAAAAGGTCCACAGCCACATCACGAGCACGAGCGGCGTCGACGCAATCGCGCACAGGCGCACGATGCTGTCGCGTCGCGCGAGCCACAAACCGGCGAACGCGAACGCGCTCCATCCGACCAGGAACACCTGCTGCAGCGTGAACGACGCGAGCACCGCGGTCACGTCGTACGCCGCGTCGAAATGATGATGCAGCGTGCGAAGCAGCAACGCATTGAACCACAGGAACAGCGTCGCGAGCACGGCATAATCGAACGCGCGCGGGTGCCATTGCACGCCCAGTGCGCGCAGCCGTCGCAGCCACACGGCGCCCGCGACGAACACGAGTATCTGCGCCACGTCGAGCGGATTGACGATGGGCAGCCAGAAGAGCGGCGCGGCGCTGCCGTCGCTCGTCACGCTTGCAATGGTCCACGCCCACAGCAACGCCGCGAGCGGCGCCGCGGCCCACACCTGATAGGCCCGCGTGAAGCGCGCAACCGGCCAGCGCAGACGATGCCCCACGCCGGCCAGCAGCAACAGCAGCGCGCCGAAGCCATACGCCCACGCGCTCCAGCTCCATGCACCTTCGGGCACGTAAGCGCGCAACGCCCAGTAGCCTTCGAGCGCGGCGAGCGTGCCGGCGGTCCAGAACATCAGCGTGTGCAGCGGCGCGAGAATGCGCTCGCCGACCTCGCGCTGCTGACGCCATAAAAGCGCGTAAGTGGCGACGGCAACCAGCAGGCAAACCAGCCAGCCGTAGCCGCTGACCGGCCTCATGTTCAATGCAAAAAGCTCGAGCGTCAGCGCGGCGAGAACAGGCACGAGCGCGAGCGCCGGCCACTCGGCGAGCGGCCAGCGCAGCTTGCGGCGCGCGCCATGAGCGAGCCATGCGCTCAGCGCGGCGAACAGCGCGACGAATGCGATGCCGACTCGGTCGCGGTCGTCCGGAACGTACGCATGGACGTAGCTCTGTATCTCGTTGAGCCCGCCCCCCACCCACCACAGCAGACCCCACAGACTCGCGACCACGCCAATCTGCGGCAGCCACGCGTGCCAGTCGCGTGCTTCGCTGCGGCCGTGCAAACGCCATCCGGTGAAGATGCCGGCGAGCGCGATCAGTACGCTTGCCAGATAAGCGCCGTTCAGCACCGGCAAGCTCGCCGCGTGGCTGAACGACAAAACCGTGCCGACGACAAACGCGCCCGCCGCGGCCAGTTGCATCAGCAGGCCGAAGGCGAACGCGACGAGGCGTCGTTGCCGCACGGCGAGCCATGTCACCGCGGCGCCTTCGATTGCCCACGTCGCGCTCGTCGTCGGTCCGGTGAACGCGAGCGGCACGGCGAGCGTCGCGAAGATGACGGCGAGCGCGAACATCGAGTCGAATAGCAGGCCGAGACGCGCGCGGCGCGGCGCGAGCCAGCCCGCTATCGCCAGATAGAACACGGCGAGCGCGACGGCGCTCCATGCGAGCCCGAACTCGGTGCCTCGCATCAGCGCGGACTGCAGGCCGATTGCGACGAGCGGCGTGCCGAACACGAGCGTGCCGTCGACGTAATGCCTGAGCGTCAGTTCGCGGCGCACCGCGTAGAGCAGCGCGATACCGACATACATCAGGAAGAAGAGGATCAGAAACGGCTCGGTGCTCGCGAGCAGTTCCGGACGATATGCCGTCGCGCCCCACGCCGCGCCGATCGAGAACGTGAAGACAAAGCCGAGCAGATTCAGCGGACGCCATGCCTTGAACCACGCGATCGCGAAGATGCCCGCGTTGAGCAACGCGTAGTAGCTGAACAGCATCACATGACTGCCGCCGCCGGTGGACAAGAGGAGCGGCGCGAGGAAGCCGCCCGCGCTGCCCATGAACGCGAGCGAAGGCGCATTCTGCCGTACCGCGAGGAACGCACTCAGCGCGCAGGTCGCGACCATCAGCGGCAAGGCTGCGCCGGCGGGCAGCAGATGATAGAGCCGGGTCGCGGCGAACACCGTCAGATACAGCGCGCCGACGCCGCCGCCTTGCAGCACGAGTCCGTACGCGCCGCGACTGTCGCCGATGCGCCAGCCGAGCACGAGCAAGGCCGTCGCGGCGAGCGCGACGCCTGCGAGGCGGAATTCGATCGGCAGCAGGCTGTTGTCGGCGGCGTATTTGAGCAGGAACGCAATGCCGAAGAACAGCACGACGATGCCGACGCGCACCACCGTATTGCCGCCGAAGAGCCAGTCGCGGCCTGCTTTGAAAAGGCGCTCGACGACGCCGGGGCCGCGTGGGGGTGCGGGTGGGAGGTTGGGTTGTGCGGGGGCGGCGAGGTCAGGTTGGGTATGCGCAGCGGCGGCGGGTTGCGGTTGGGCGCGTTGTGCCGCGTCGGTCGCAGTGGCTTGCGGGAGGCCCGCGAGGTTCGGTTGTGCTCGCGCGGCGGCGTCGGCTTGGGTGCGCGCGGCTGCGTCGAGTTGTGCTTGTGCTTGTGCGGCGGCGTCCATGCCGGTTGACGTTTCCGTCTGCCGATCAATCGACGCGCCCGCCTCCCCGCCCGCTGGCGCAAGCGCCGCCGACGCTCTCGCCGTGAGCTTCTCAGCTTCTTGCGGCGCGATTGCATAGCGATGCTCTGTGGTGCCTGCCGCAACTGAATCGGGCATCGTTGCGGCGTCTGATGCGTGCATCGGCGCTGGCGCTCGAGCGTCGTCGTCGGCTGATGCAATACCCGCTGCCTCACGCAATTGCCGGATCTCGCCGCGCAGCGAAACGAGTTCACGTTCCAGCCACTCGACGCGAGCCGCCAGGTCACGAGGCGCGCCGGGCGCATCCGTGGCGGTAGCGCCCGGCAATGGCGACTGCGCAGTGCCCGCTGGATTTCTCTTGCGCAAGCGCGCCAGCGCAAAGCCCGCGAGCGCGCCGAAGAATGCGCCATAGCCGACCGGAAGATCGTTCGACAACGAAGCCAGCATGCCGACCACCGCGCCCAGCACGGCAAATATCACGCTCATCGCATCCCTCTTTTATTGTGTTTTCCGGCGATATCCGTTTGATCGCAACCTCGGTCGCGCGGATTATCCGCGAATACGGCATGTGGAATCAGCGAAAATCGGCGCGCAGAATAACATGCAAAGCGACGTGCAAAGCGGGCGTTTCAAGCAGCTATCCCCCGATAGATGATGACGAGCGGCAGGCAAGCCAATTGAACGCGGATGTCGCCACGTCTCCGACAACACTTGCCGAAATTTCATCGCTCATTATGCGGCTGATGTGCGTCGATTAATTAAAGCGAATCGCTTACCGAATCGAACCGTTATTGTCAGCGTTTTTGCCAGCGCCTTTGCCGAGTCAATTACCCGAGCGACGGCACGCGATTATCCGCGCGCCGCATTCTCACTGATCGCGACGCTGTCTTCGCGGCAAAACGCCAACCGTGTCAAAATCCCGGGTCCGCCGCGTGCGCCGGGTTATCGCTTCCATTCAAGTCGATGAACCGCGCGGCGCGCGAGCCAGTCATCCAACTCTATTCAGGGAAGTTTCAGTGGACATCAACAAACAGGTCGCGGCGCTCACGGCGTCGGAACTCCAGACGGCCGGTGCGAGCCAGGCGACGGCGATCGCGGTAAGCGTGCTGTTGCGCCATCTGCGTTCGCCAGAACTGGTGAAGCTGTTGTCGTCGGCATTCGAAAACCATCAGGCGGTCATGCTGCAAACGCCGTGGCCCGAGCCGATGTTGCAGGCATTCGAATCGACGCGGCGCTTTCTCGAGGGCGCCGCGCAAGCCGATCTGCCGGGCACGCAGGCGCCGCCTGCCACACCGGAAGCCTGAGCGGCCTGACCTCGCCATGCGGGCCTCTACCGGCCTGCATCGCGCGCGCTGCCTATCCGGGTCACCAAAAAGAGTCACCCAAGGGCCACCCAAAAAAGAGCCCCGGCGAGTGCTGTGACCTGACGGGGGTTCTCACTGCACATCGCGACGATCGCGAACACTCGGCGTCGTACCGCTTCAGCCCGCCGTCAATTCCTGATTGCAGCCTCGCCAGCAGATTGTCGGGCGCGCTTTTGATTCGTCCCGCATGACGGGACGGCACAACTTTCCGAAATTGGAAGTTACGACATCAGAAAATCGGAGTATCTTTCCGATCAACCAAAAAAAATACCAAAGACCAAGAGATGGCAGATAACGAACCGACCAAGCCGGACTACCTTCTGTTCGATGAAATGAAGGAAGTCAGCGCGACCGTGCGCCGCACTCGCTCAGCGCAGGGCAAAAAGAATCCCGAGGACGTTCCGTTCGGTACGCCCGAGTGGATCGAGGTCAGCACGGACCTCATGCGGGACATGTGTGTGGCGATGGGTGGAGATCCCGACGCATGGCCGGCACTCCCGAATATCGAGTGATTGATAACCTGCGGAACCGGACCGACGGTCTCATTTGTACAGGTGGGCCATAGCGGACGGCCCGCTGTTCATGAACCCAACGACGCGCGAACGGTACGCCGGTTCGCACCAGATTTACCGCGTCTGGCAAACGGCGCCCAAGCGCGCCGGCGACGATTCTTCAGGCGCAAAGACCGTGGATAAGTTTGGAAAAGAAAACGGCGAAAAGAATGCAGCGATGCACGGAAAGCTTCTTGAGCGCGCAGGCCTTCAACAGGTTCCGATTCCGGCCTAGCGCCGCGGACTCTATTTCTCGGACTCTATTTCTTCTTGAGGCAGCGGAATATCCAATACATTGGAAAGACAGAAGATGTCTATACGCGGCTCGGGCAGCACATCAACGTCAAGAAATTCGATGATGTTATGTTCCTGCCGAGAATCCCGGATTCGCTTCAAGGCCGCCGGTCAACCACGCCAAGGAAATCTGCAGACCGCTCTATATCGAGAAGTTAATGGTGCGAGGGAGGGGACTCGAACCCCTACACCCTTGCGGGCGTCAGGACCTAAACCTGGTGCGTCTACCAATTTCGCCACCCTCGCAGCCGGGCCAACGTTGTACGTCTCGCCCGATGTCCTGCATGCTTTCCGGCGCGTTCAAATGTACGCGCCCAAAAGCGTAAGCGCGAGATTCTAACGCATTGATTCGCGCTTGTCTGCAACTGCCGGGCATCCGGCTCGCGCCTCTGCTGTTGCCCCGCCGATGCTACAATTTTCGGCTTCGCGCACGCATGCCGTGCTCACTTCGCCTGCCCTTCCCCACATTCCACGCCGTGAATTTCGACGAATATTGCCAGCAAAAAGCGGCGCCCCCTGGATCGAGCGCCTACTACGCGCTGCGGCAAGCGCCGGCCGCCAGTCAGCCGCGCTTGACCGCGCTCTTCGCACTGCGCCGCGAGTTCGAGGAAACGGTCAAGGAAGTGAGCGACCCCGCGATTGGCCGCACGAAGCTCGCGTGGTGGCAAAACGAACTCGGCGCGTTGGCTGCGGGCTCGCCCACGCATCCGGTTGCAAAGGCGCTCGCGGCTTCGCTGCCCGACGTCAAAGCGGAATACCCCGCGTTGCAGACGCTGCTTGGCGGCTTCGAGATGGATCTCGACCAGGCGCGTTACCTGGACTATCCGAATTTGCGCCGCTACGTGCAGGCGGTTGGCGGCACTTTTGCCGCGCTTGTGGCGCGCGCGGCGAGCACGAATGGATCCACCAGCGCACACACCAGCGCACACACCGACGGCGCGCAGGCTCCTGGCTGGTCCACGCCGTTAGGCGAAGCGCTGCTGCTCGCACAACTCGTGGCGGAAACGGGCAACGATGCGCGCCACGGCCGCATCTACATTCCTATTGACGAAATGCAGCGCTTCAATGTGACAGCCGCGGACCTGATCAATCGAAAATATTCGGATGCGTTCACGGAGCTCATGCGCTTTCAGACGAAGCGTGCCCGCGATGCCTTGCATAGCGCGCTCGCCGCGGTGCCGCGCAGCGAGCGCCGTTCGCAGCGCACGCTGCTTGCGCAGGCCGCGCTCGCTGGCGCGTTGCTCGATGAAATAGAGCGCGACGGTTATCACGTGCTGCATCAACGTATCGCGTTGACGCCGGTCCGCAAGCTGTGGATCGCGTGGCGCGCGAAGTAAGCGCAAGGAGCGGAGCGCGCCGCGGTCAGATGTGCAGCAAAGGGAGTGGCTCGAACTGCTGCCGCAAGATCGCCTGTGCGTCGACACGCCACCAGCGCGCGAGCACCGTCGCGTAAAGCTGTCGAAAATCGACGCCGACCGGCAGTTCGCCATTGCCGTCGAGCCGCGCCAACTGCGGCGGCACGCCGTGCAAGCCGCCGAGCACTCGTCCACCTATCATGAAATGCGGCGCCACTGTGCCGTGGTCCGTACCGGCGCTGTCATTCTCACGCGGATGCCGCCCGAACTCGCTGTACGTCATCACGAGCGTGTCGTTCCAACGGCCCAGTTCGACAAGCGCCGATCGCATTGCAGCCAAGCCTTCAGCAAGTTGCGTCAGCAACAGACGGTGGCGCTCCGGCTGATTCTGATGCGTATCGAAGCCGTTTAGCGTCAGGCGGATTGCGGTTGCGGGGGCGGTTGTGTCGGCTTGCGCAGCATGTAGTCGCAGTGCCTGCCCTTGCTGTGCTTGCACGCGCAACCTATCGCGGGCCGCGAGCATCTGCATCGCGCTCTTTATCGACGCGCCGAACGAGCTGCATGGAAACTCGGTCGTCAGTCGCGTTGCGTCTTGTGCGCGCAGCGGCCGACCACATAGTTGAGCGATGACTTTCCCGCCCTCCACAACTTGAGCGCGACCGGCAGGCGCCCCGTCACCGCCGCCCAGCGCCAACGGTCCCATTTCAGCGCTGCCGATCACGACGCCCTCAGCGGCAAAACCAGCCGCCGCCGACGCGCTGTCGAACGCGCGACTGAGCCAGCCTTCGCGCAGGTACTGATCGGAGCGCGATGCCGTGTCCCATATCTGCATCGAACGAAAATGCGAGAGGTTGGGCGCCGCGTAACCGACGCCCTGAACGATCGCAAGCTGCCCGCTTCGCCACAAAGGCATCAACGGTTCGAGCGATGGATGCAGCGCCGTGCGTTCGTCGAGTTGAATCGCGTGCTCGCGTCTGATTGCGATGCGCTTACGGAGCCGGTAGTACGCCGGATCGGCGAACGGAATGACGGTGTTCAGACCGTCATTGCCGCCCTTCAATTCGATGAGGATCAGCAGCTTGCCGTTATCGCGCGCGAACGCTGGAGCGTGACGTGCCCTGTGCGCGGCGGGCTCAGCGCCGAATGTGCGAGGCAGCCAGAGGGCCGCGCTGGCGGCGGCGCTCATCGAGAGAAAGCTGCGTCGTTTCATGGGGCGTCCGGAAGGATGCGCGAATCACTGGCGAGCAAATGTGCAAGGCGCGCGATGCGTTCATGACAGACCGCATCTTCACGCACGATGACGCATCGCATGCGGCATGCCGCTCCCCTGCCCGCCCGCTTCTAGCACGCGAGCCACATGCAAGACTCGACACACCTTGTCAGCATGATGAGCAAGACATGCACTGCAAAATCACGAACGGGAAGCACAGCGAAGAGCGATGCAAGTGCGAACAAGCACAAGACAGCACAAGAACGGAAAGACAGCGTGGAACGCAAAAACCAGAACAAGCACGACGACCACCACCAAAACCCTACCGCTTATAAAGCTCCCGCACAGCATCTTCAATATGCTGCCTCAGCAAACGACGTTCGTCCGGCGTCATATGCCCATCGCGGCGGCGTTGATCGAGGTCGGGGGGAACCGCGGTGCGCAGCATCACGTCCGATGCAGGCCGCTCGCTGTTCGAGTCATGACGGTTTGCTTTTGAGGGGCTCAGTCTGGGCGCGCGCGCGCTCGCAGCTCTGTCGGCAGAAGGCTGGGCGTGGGCGAGCGTTGATCCCAATGTGCCTGCGAGCGTACCGGCAACCGCCAGTGCAATCACGTTCAGGCGCACATTCGGCCAAACCCCTCCCTTCATGTTGTTCCCTTCGTGGCGCGGCAACCGGCGACCTCAAATGCGTGTGACAAACCCGGTTACGAGCCGGGCGCGTGGGTTTTAGTCGAGTGAAGTATCCACCGAACAGCCGCATTCAGTAAAGGAGTCTAACTGGCGTCGCTTTACGCCGTGCCACAGGCAGGGTAAATTTTGTAACTGACTGTAACTCGACAAATGATGCAACCGCGCACCACTTTCTAATCGCGCTAAGATGCCGACCATGGAAACCAAAAACCCTTCGAAAATCCTCGTCGTCGACGACGATCCGCGCCTGCGCGACCTGCTGCGCCGCTACCTCGGCGAACAAGGCTTCAATGTTTATGTGGCGGAGAACGCGCCGTCCATGAACAAGCTGTGGGTGCGCGAGCGCTTCGATCTGCTGGTGCTCGACCTCATGCTGCCTGGCGAGGACGGCCTGTCCATCTGCCGCCGTCTGCGCGGCAGCAACGACCGCACGCCGATCATCATGCTGACGGCCAAGGGCGAAGACGTCGATCGTATCGTCGGCCTCGAAATGGGCGCTGACGACTATCTGCCGAAGCCGTTCAATCCGCGCGAACTCGTCGCGCGAATTCATGCTGTGTTGCGCCGTCAGTCGCCGTCGGAATTGCCGGGCGCGCCGTCCGAGACCACCGAGGTCTTCGAGTTCGGCGAGTTCGCGCTCAATCTCGCGACCCGCACGCTTACCAAGGCAGGCCAGGAAATTCCGCTGACCACCGGCGAGTTTTCGGTGCTCAAGGTATTCGCGCGTCATCCGCGCCAGCCGCTGTCGCGCGAGAAGCTGATGGAACTCGCTCGCGGCCGCGAATACGAAGTGTTCGACCGCAGCCTCGACGTGCAGATCTCCCGTCTGCGCAAGCTGATCGAGCCCGACCCAGGCAGCCCGCGCTTCATTCAGACGGTATGGGGTCTTGGCTACGTGTTCATTCCCGACGGCGCAGCCTGAGTTTGTTCACACCTCAAGCTTTTGTTTTCAGATAAGAAGGGCCCATGCGGATCGACCGGCGCCTCCTGACGCTCGCGTTCGGCGGCCTTTTCTGGCGGACCTTTCTGCTGATCGCGCTGTTGATCGCAGTCAGTCTCGCCGCGTGGTTCCAGAGCTTCCGGGTGATCGAGCGCGAGCCGCGCGCGCAGCGCGTGGCGTTGCAGCTCGTCGCCATCGTCAAGCTCACACGCACGGCACTCCTTTATTCCGATCCCGATCTGCGGCGCGCGTTGCTGCAAGATCTGGAAAGCAATGAAGGCGTGCGCGTGTATCCGCGCGAAACCACCGACAAGTTCAAGCTGCAGCCCGACGAGTCGCTGAACCGGCTGATCGAACACGACATTCGCGGCCGTCTCGGCGACGACACCGTGATCGCGCAAAGCGTCAACGACATCCCTGGCGTGTGGATCAGCTTCAAGATCGACGACGACGATTACTGGGTCGCCCTCGACCGCGATCAGCTCGACAATGCGACCGGCCTGCAATGGGCCGGCTGGGGCGTGTTCGCGCTTGCGCTGTCGCTGTTCGGCGCGGCCTTCATCACGAGTCTCGTCAACCGGCCGTTCGCGCGTCTCGCGATGGCCGCGCGCCGGGTCGGCTCGGGCCAGTCGCCCGAACCGCTGCCCGAGCGCGGCATGGGCGTGGCCGCCGAAACCAATCGCAGTTTCAACCAGATGGTGCGGGACCTCGAACAGCTCGAGGCCGACCGCGCCTTGATGCTCGCCGGCATCTCGCACGATCTGCGCACGCCGCTCGCGCGGCTGCGGCTCGAAACAGAAATGAGTCCGTCGGATCAAAGCACGAAAGACGCAATGGTCGACGACATCGAGCAGATGGATATGATCATCGGCCGCTTCCTCGATTACGCGCGGCCGGTGCAGCGCGTGCCCGAGCCCGTCGATCTGTCGGTGATCGCAAGCGAACTCGCTGCGCGCATGCAAAGCGAGGACAGCATGCGGCTGATCACGCGGCTTGCGCCGTCGGCGGTGATCGAAGCGGACGAGACCGACATGCGGCGCGTCGTCGGCAATCTGCTGGAAAACGCGCGCAAATACGGTTTGAGCGATGGCGACGGCATTCCGCACGTCATTCTGGAGACGCGCGTGTCGCACTCGCGAGTCGAGCTTTCGGTGGTCGACGAAGGCCCAGGCATTCCCGAAGATCAACTCGCGCTCGTCACGCGGCCGTTCTATCGTGTGAACTCCGCGCGCACGCAGGCGAACGGCACGGGTCTCGGCATGGCGATCGTGCAGCGGCTCGTCGGCCGTTATCGCGGCGCGCTGCGCTTGCGCAACCGCACGCCAGGCCCTGGCCTCGAAGTTACGATCGAATTCCCGCTTGCCAAAGGCGCTTGAGTCCACTGCCAGCCCGCTATGAACCGCTGTGGCCCGCGCCTTGCGGCACCGGCCACATCAGACAGGCTGCGCACTGCCAATGCCCGCCCCGTTGAATAATAACTATCCGGGTTGTTAGTTAAAAACTATTGAGCGGATAGTTCCATAGAGCTATAGTTAAAAGCCTGACACGCGCTCGTGATGACGAGCTGGTAGCCTCAACATGCTGTTTTTTCCAACACACGAAGGAGCACTCGCATGAAAACCGTTGGCGACAAACTCGAAGCGTTCACCGTCACCGCTGCCAAGCCTGGCTTTAACAACCACGAGGAAAACGGCGTCTCGGCGTTCGAAGAGATCACGGAGCAGTCGTTCCCCGGCAAGTGGAAAATCATCTACTTCTACCCGAAGGATTTCACCTTCGTGTGCCCGACGGAAATCGTCGAGTTCGGCAAGCTCGCGAAAGACTTCGAGGAACGTGACGCGGTGCTGCTCGGCGGCAGCGTCGACAATGAATTCGTGAAGCTCGCATGGCGCCGCGAGCACAAGGACTTGAGCAAGCTGAACCACTATTCGTTCGGCGACGTGAAGGGCGAGCTGATCGACCAGCTCGGCGTGCGCGACAAGGAAGCGGGCGTCGCACTGCGCGCCACGTTCATCGTCGATCCGGACAATACGATCCAGCACGTTTCGGTGAACAACCTGAACGTCGGCCGCAATCCTGAGGAAGTGCTGCGTATTCTCGACGGTCTGCAAACGGACGAGCTCTGTCCGTGCAACCGCGCAGTCGGCGGCGCGACGCTGTAAGCCGTGTCTGCCCAGGCCCGCCACGCTTGAAAAAGCCGCGGGCTTTTTTATCGACAACCCGATAGGAGATCGCAATGGAGTTCTTGTCTTCCATTAAGGCGCTCGTGCCCGACTACGCGAAAGACATCCGGCTGAATCTCGACGGCACGATCGCGCGCTCGTCGCTGGAAGGTAACGATGCGGTGGGCGTCGCGTTGGCCGCGGCTTTCGCCGCGAAGAGCACGGTGATCGTCAACGCGATTCGCAACGCGGGCGTGCTGTCGCCCGAAGAAACGAACGGCGCGCTGACCGCCGCTGCGTTGATGGGCATGAACAACGTCTGGTATCCGTACGTCGAGATGACGGACAACGCGGATCTGAAATCGCAACCGGCGCAGTTACGCATGAACGCCTATGCGTCGCATGGCGGCGTGGACAAGCGGCGCTTCGAGATGTATGCGCTCGCCGCGTCGATCATCGGCAAGTGTCACTTCTGCGTGAAGTCACACTTCGATACGCTGGTCGCCGAAGGCATGAGCACGACGCAGTTGCGCGACGTGGGCCGGATTGCCGCGGTGATCAATGCGGCCGCGCAGTGTATTGCCGCTGAATAACGGCCGTTGATTTCGTCGCGGCTTCGGGCTTTGTCGACGCCGCGCAAGCCGCTCTTCGCGGCCGCATAAAAAGCCAGTCAGTCCTTGACCAGCAACACCACGGCCTGCGCCTCGATGCCCTCGCCGCGACCGAGATAGCCGAGCTTCTCATTGGTCTTGGCTTTCACGTTGACCTTTTCCGTCGGCAGGCCGAGGTCGGCGGCAATGTTCGCGCGCATGCCTTCGATATGCGGCGCGAGCTTCGGCGCCTGCGCGACCACGCTGCTGTCCACATTCGCGATCGAAAAGCCCGCGGCCTTCACGCGCGCCACGCACTCGCGCAGCAGCACGCGGCTGTCGGCGCCGGCGAACTTCGCATCCGTATCGGAGAAATGGCGGCCGATGTCGCCGAGCGCGGCCGCGCCGAACAGCGCGTCGGTGATCGCGTGCAGCAGCACGTCGGCATCCGAATGGCCGAGCAGGCCGCGCTCATAGGGAATCGTCACCCCGCCGATAATCAACGGACGCCCCGGCACCAGCGCATGCACGTCGTAGCCTTGCCCAATTCTGAAATCCATCTGCGTCAAGTCCTCAAGTCCGTTCACTGAATTCACTGAAAATGAAACCGCCGGTCACGCTGCCGAAGGCCGCAGCAAAATCGCCTCGGCGAGATCGAAGTCTTCCGGGTACGTCACCTTGAAATTGCGCAGGCTGCCCTGCACGAGCCGCGGCGCATGGCCGGCCCATTCGATCGCGCTCGCTTCGTCGGTGAGATCGTGGCCGTCGGCCTGCGCGCGCAAGATCGCTTCGCGCAACATGCCGATGCGGAACATCTGCGGCGTCTGCGCCTGCCAGAGTCCGTCGCGCGATTCGGTGCGGGCAATGCGGCCGTCCGCCGATGCGCGGTCGATGCGCTTTAACGTATCCGCGACCGGCAAGGCCATGATGCCGCCCACCGCGTCGTCTTTCAGCGCGCCGGTCAACGTGCGGATCAGCCCCGGCGTGATGCCCGGCCGCGCGGCGTCGTGCACGAGCACCCAGTCGTCGTCGCGCGCGTTGAACTCGGTCAGCGCGTGCAAGCCGTTCAGCACCGACGCCTGGCGTGACGCGCCGCCGCAACGGCGCACGGCAAAGCGCAAGCCGCCGAAGCGGCGCGCGTCGAAGTGCTGGTCGTCGGGCGCAATGACGACGAGCGTTTGCGCGAATTCGCTGCACGCGTCGAAGGCGGCGAGCGAATAATGCAGCAGGTCGCGGCCGGCGACGGTGCGATACTGTTTGGGCATCGCGGCGCCGGAACGGCTGCCGGTGCCTGCGCACGGAATCAGGGCAAATAGACGGGAAGTCACGAGTGCG
>Ga0268255_10000648_pt1:0-10000 | contig 23099 bp, 12 predicted proteins | sample AgamicOrMarz_FD_200256 | JGI IMG/M metagenome (GOLD analysis project Ga0268255, IMG submission 200256) | Agave microbial communities from Guanajuato, Mexico - Or.Ma.rz (v2) (version 3) | ecosystem: Host-associated > Plants > Phyllosphere > Phylloplane/Leaf | place: Guanajuato, Mexico...
GTTCCTCTAATCTGACGCCTAACAGAACGCAGCAGCGAGGGACAACCCGCCCATACAGCCAGCGGGGAGGATGGCACTACTGGCAAAGACCGTTGTAGATTTTTAGCAGGCGCGAAGCGTGGTAGGCGCCACTAGAGGGAGAAAGAAGAGACGAATAGTCAAAAAAATGAGAAAGAATTCTTGCTTTCCGAACTACCATAAGGTTAGTAATACTTAGTCTAAAAGACAAAAGAGGTAAGAGATAACTCATCTTCATGGCTGCCTGCGACCTTCACTACTCCACTCATAGAACTTATTCTACTCAACTAACTTGCTTCCTACCGATACTGATGGCCAACGCTTAGAGAAACGGCATAGGATTGACCTACTAACAACTCAGAAGCACGAGGAAGAAGAAGGAGGTTCGAACACAGCGGGACTTGATGTACTCCTGCAGCCCTTGACGAAAGAGTCAACGAGAAGAAAATAGGTTATACGGACATACTCACTTTAGCCCTACCACTAACAGGGAGACTACTGGACTAAAACCATCTTCTCGTTCCTTTGCTACGCTCACTCAATTACCTTTGGCAAGCAATAACGCTATCCAACATTTCACATAACTGTCCTAATAGCGCTTGCTTTACATTCATCAAACATCTCTTATTACAGTGATCACTTAGTGTAAGATCAGAGGATCTAATCAAGGCTAATCCCTGAACTGCTTGCTTTCACTGGATTTACTACAAAAAGTGACGTTACTAGATGGCGCGAAGCGTCGTAGAAAGAAAGAGACGCATAATCCATCTCGAAACTCAAGCTCCCCGATCTCGGAAGGAAGAATAGGAGAGAGTTTCTTCTTATTATTAATTCGGTCAGTCGACGACTTGGCTTTCAACTAATCTCTTTCCTTGCCTACGGGATGTGCACATGAAGAACTATTATCGTCGTAGTATGCTTTGACGTTCAAGTAGCAATTCCTGTCTCTGCTTCTGTTGACGAATTGAGGTCAATGAATCTTTTGTTGGTATCAGTGCATTAGCGCTTCAGTCTTCCATTCCAGGTAAGCAATCCAGGGAAGCCCTCCTGTCTGTTATAAAAGACTTCACGGAGATTTCTTTTCAGAGGTCGAGGCCCGGTTATGAAGACTCTTTTTATCCAAACTATTTGTGTAAGCCTATGGACTCAACTCAAAGAGGGAGAAATTCAGCACAGCACTACTAACATTATCTTCGTTTTCAGCTGGATCACACCTTATTTGTTTGTCAAGCGTTCTCAGGTATATCCATTCTTTCCATTGAAGTGAAAATGATAAAGAAAAAGATTATCTCGGCAATGATTCTGCTGCTATTCATCAAACGAAGAAACATGAAGGCAAGCAGTTTCGAAAGATCTTGGTCCTCTAAGCGGGATTGAAGTTTTTGGTCTCCGGGTATGCATATAACTCAGCAATCAGTATGCCATGGATTGTTCCGCTGTCACAACCTGTGTGATTCCTAATGCCAAGCCGTATTTTCATGATGGTGAGCTGCTATCAGATCCATCGACCTATAGGAGTATGTATGGTGGGTGGTCTCCAGTACTTTACTCTGACTCGCCCAGGGATTTCGTTTGCTCTTGGACTTGTAGATGAGACTTTACAGCGCTGCTAAAACGTATTTTGAGATATCTAAAAGCCGGACTATTCTGGAAACCTTGCCATTACTGCCTACCCCTATTCTATTAGTCAAGCTTGGCAACCCCTACTGAATAAAGCGGAAGTAAGGTATTAATGCTGGTGATGTTACAGATCGTCGCTCGGATATTGGCTTTTGCCCTTTCTTTGGTGACTCTCAACTATGAAGTAAGAGCAAGAAAGAGACAGTGCTTGCTCGCTGACGTGCAGAAGCCGAGTACAGGGCTGAAGCTGATACTACATCAAAGATTATTTTGTTGTGATGCTTACTTAAAGATATGGGAGTCACTTTTTAAAGTAAGACGGGGCCCTTTATCTCCTCCCTCCCGGTGTCCCCATTAGTTAATATACGAAATTGGAATCAAATTCCAGGTCATTCAGATTTCAGGTTCGGGATATAGATGGAATCGAGAGGGAAGAAAGAGTCCGGTTTCAGAGGCTTGATCAACTGTGTAATCATGGATCAAATACAAATGCCTAAATGCTTCTTTATACTGTCGCCACTAACAGATTTCAGGCTGTCATTTTCAAGTTTTTAATAGTCCTTATAAAAATCCATCTCCACCTATGTAGTGTCCTTTCTCCCCAAGCATTCCGGCATCTCTTATTCTTGGTCTCGCCCTGTGAAGCAAAGTCGGACAAGGAAGAAAGACATAGAATTGATAGGGAACCGTAGCCAAGTGGCTAAGGCATGAGTCTGCAAAACTTCTATTCGTCGGTTCGAATCCGACCGGTTCCTACAGCGCCATTCTATCAATCATTTTTTTACATGGTTAGTGGATAGAACGGGGACCCCCGGATCAAAGGTTCAAAGCCGAGAATTCTTGGAGTGAGACTTTCTTTTTTAAAATTCCAGTTTCATTCATTTATACTTTTTTTTATATCTACGCTGGAAGGTCCCCACCCCTTTCAGTGCACACCTTTCACCTCTCTCCCCCAATTTGGAAGGTTTAGTTTTCATTCATCAGTATATATGTATACGGATCAACTGCTCCCGGCTCGGAGAGGTTCATGCTTTATCTCAACGTACGAGGTAGTGAGGCAATGAAATTCAAAGCAGAGGTGGAAGAAAGGCCACGCGAACAAACTTGGATCCCGCTGAAAAACAGAATGTTTTACTCGTTCATGCTTCAGCTACCGCTGCCTTGCCCCTTTCTAAAACCTTTCTATAATAGTTGGTTCTGAAAGAGCTTTCTTCGCTTAGTAAGGTTGCTTGAGCACATTTTGATTCTATTAATATCATATCGATCAAGGCTTTCCTTTAGTTTGATTGCTGTTAGTGATTTCAGAATATTCTTTGCGCGTCGTCTTATTTTCCTTGGCTCTTCTCTCCTCTATAGCTTTTGTTTGTTTGAAATGAGCTGGAGGCTCTGCTCAAAGCCGGAAGCAGATACAGGATCAGAGAAAGACCTCAAAGCTTTCCGAATAGCCGGAAAAAGTTTGGCGATTGCACTTTCTTTCCATCTTTTACAACATAGGGCTTGCGGAAAGAGTAGTTGAAGAAGCCGAGAGGCTAAAGAAAAAGTCAAGTCCATCAACCTCGTTAAGAGTCGTTCCACCCCGGTGGGTGAAGAGGCTGATGTCGGGCGAGCAATCGATATTATTACAGTTGGACGAGGGCTATTTCCAATCCCTGACAAGGGGGAAAGAGTGATTTCTCGTCCCAATAGCCACTTATTAAAAGTTTCATCTGGGAGCTCAAACAATTAAACCAAAATGCTCCCTGGGACGACTTCGATTTGCCTTTTGTCTTTTGTTTGTGTATCCTTCTTTTTCTTCCATGCTTTCCGTTGGTCAACAACCAACCACAACTCACTAACATTCTTCACTACTAGTACAGGAAGGAGTCTCCTTCTTTCCTGTCTGGAGGGAAGAATTTTTTCTCAATCAATCATGCCTCAACCTCGTAGACTATATATTAATCAATATGGGTCGAACCTTGACCCGCGAACTATGGAACAAGGTGATTTTATGGACATCGAACTTTCGTCTTCTATCTCTGATCTCGTCTATGAAACTAGTCATTCGGCTAGCCGTGCTCATTCCAATAGTTCCGCTTCTGAGGCATCCACCGGGGTCCGAAATGAGCTTTCTTCTTCTTCTCCACTTCTTTGAAGTGAATTTGATGATATTTCTCGTTTCTTTCAAGGGAAGATAGAGGAAATAGGAGCGGACTTGCCTTCCAACTGGTCTCCCGAAGAATTTACCCGGATGGTGATTGGGGAAGAGGAGGTGCGTCACCCATCTTATCTATCTGATGTCTACTCTAACCTTGACGAGTGTGGATTTCATAGTTGCTATTGGGAGCAGGCTTAAATATATATAAAACGAATTTTTTGTTTTATATAATAAGTTCCAAGTCAGCCATGTACTACTATCGGTCATACAATTGTTTTTAAATTGTCTTTCTTTTTTTCTATGCCCGCGGGCCACCACATATCGTATCAAGCTATTGCATTGTTTTCCCTAATGATATGCCGCATTAGTACGCTCTCTAAGTTAGGAGACAGGAGCTCCAGCTTAGATACGCTACGCCGGACAGAGGTCTGGGGGAAGTCCAGAGAAGAGGGCTTTAGTAAATTCTTTTTGGTCGATTCCTGCATAAAGTCCGGGCTAGGCAGTAGCTTTACCCGTAGTCAGAATCGTCTGTAGCCAACACAACAAAGGCGAGGCCCCAAAGGCAAGGGGGGGGGGGGGAAAGAAGAGTGGGTATGCGGGATTCTTTCGCTTGAGTTGTTTCAGTGTGCCGTCGGATTTTGAAGGTGTTCAGTAATCGGATGCTATCGAAGAAAATGAATTAAATAGGAATAATTTCTCTCAAAGCAGCTCCCTCACAGCCTTCATAAAGTCTTATTTTATTGCAGACGCATTCCAATGCAACAACGAAGGAAAAGGATTTTGATTACTAGGGCGTCTTAAGACTGGGAATTGACAATAACAATAATAGGTCCTTTAGTAAAAGCTCAATCCCAACTCTCTTATCTGTTGCAGAACCTGCCCGTCAGCTATTGCCGGATTTCATCTCAAATCGAGCTGCAGTTCTTCTTTCCTTTCAAACAACGCGTTGGAATTGGATTGGATTTCGCTCTATCAATTCCGTCACTCTTATCTACGATAGCAGCAAACTCCACTTCTGAAACTTCAGAAAAGATCATATCGGCAACAGCAAGTCAAGTCTGAAATGCCTCAGAAGCAAGTCTCGGCTTAGCTGCATTATCTTCCTACCGATGTCATACGTCACTCTATTATGACCTGAGGGTGACGGAACTACCTTAAGCCCCGAAGTAAATTCTCCTTTCTTCCCTCTCGACAGGGAACAACGCGTTAGGAATGAATTTTCTCGTACTTGAACTGCTGTAGACTTCTTCTCAAAGCCAACGGGAAAAGCGTAGCGCTTATCGTTTAAGGAGTTGCTCTCTTTCTCTTTGTAAGAGGGTTTGACGGAATTGAATCTGCAACTGTCTCGCAAACTCTTCCTGCTTAGGGATACAACCACAACCTATGGCAACTCCCAATGGCTGACTTACTCCAGCGTTGCCTTAACTTGCTTGTTAGCCTTAGGGACTTGCAGCCCTATAAGTCGAACGAGTGAAGGGAATTAGTAAAGAAGTGTAACTACCCCCGGAGGGAACCGCCTGGAGGCTCCGTAGCGTCGATGCTAAGCTCTATTCTTATTTAGAAGTGACAAACCTCTGCTAAAGAATAAGACAAGTTCAAGGAAGCATTCTGAATCTGTTTTGTTTGCTTAATCAACAAGAGAGCTCTCAGGGCAGCTCGGGTGAGTAGCCCGTCCAAGCGAACGATAATAGACAGTCCAGTACAAAGCCCTTGTTCTGGCTCTGCAGCTACCTTTCCTAACCTAACATGTAAGAATTTCTATCAAACCAGACACTTCATCCCTGGTGGGTTATCCGGTTAATTTCTTGCTGTCTCTTATAGGGCTAATTCTTACCTGGTAGGGTATATGTTCTCTCTATCTAATATAGACTTCTATATGCTTTGTATGATTACTCCTATGTAATAGGGCTTTCTTCTCCTATTTAGATTCCTATGGCTCTTTGCCAACCTTCGAGACGTAGATAACTCGTATACAGAATCTCAACTTCTCTAAGACCAAAAGCAGACAAGAACTAAAGGCCAGACTTTGGCAGAGTTGGAATTCTTTCCCTTTCTGTGGTTACTACGGATTCACTTCTTTCAATAGGCGGTAGCAAAGGAAGAATAGCTAACGTTTCGTACCGGGAATCCACTTCCTTGGCCTTCAAAGCCATACCACTACTTCTTTCTACTTAAAGAAGAGGGACTCTAATACTTCACTTATTCCACCTTCGCATGCTTCTATAAGATTTCGCCTAAAAATACTATCCTTTAGCGGTTAAGTAGGACAAGGAAGAAGTGAAAGTTAGACGAGCAGGTACGTTGAGTAAGAATGCTAATTCTAAGTCCTGATACCATGTCCATATACTATGCTTTGGAATCTCTTCTAGTCACATAGCTGACGAGCGATGAAGCATTCTCCTCCACAATAAACGAAATACTATCCGAAAGACTAGAAATACGATTAGCAATTGCTTTCGCGTATTTATTTATGGCCTTCTAAACAGTAGTTTTGTCATATCATTCTTATTTCCTGTCCCCCACCTTTTTAGTACCAAAATAAAACATATTAAGCATCCCTTTCTTCTCTCGTATATAAGGATTCGGCTTGCTTCCTCAATTGGTTATTGGCTGGACATTGAATGGCATTGACCGACTGAAGTCAATAGCAATAGGTTGTTTGGCAGCAAGCGACGAAAGATATGGCTTCTGGTTGTTGTGTCCGCTAATATGTTGAGTTTCCACGAATCCACACTAGCTAACTTTACACAGAAGGACTGCTTATTAGAGGAATTCTATTCCGGAATCTCCTATAACCAACCATATTTTCCCCATCCCTGATGATGAAATGGATAGTTTAGCTAATTGATGTGCCACCCTTTTACCATTCTTATGAGTATCCGCATTCAATTAGAAACTCCTAAAGAAGAAATTATAGCTTTCATATCATCCCTTTCAACGAAGGAGACATACCTTTCGATCTATCTATGCTTACCTTTGTCTACCTTTCACTAACAATCAAAGTAGGCGATCGGATTCAAGGTAGAGGAGATTGCTAACAACGGGTTCTAGCGCATGAACCTCTAACTCTTGGCCGACATCTCCCGCATTCTCTAGCGCTCTTCAGATACCTTATTCTGGGTAAGACTGAGCCTAGGCCTCCCCTAGCAGGCGAATCCTACCCATCCCCATGACAGGAATAAGCCTAAGAACCAGGCCAGACGGAAGACATCTATGAAGAGACATCAGCTTAGTCCTAACCATCAAAGGAAGGAGTAAGGCACGCAGAAGTTTAACGATTCGGAGCACGAACTAGTGGAGATGTGATGTCCATTCATTCAATTCACATCGGTATAGGGCACGGCGAGGCACTTTCCTGCGCTCGGGACAAGGTTGGTAAGCATACCTCTGGCTCAGCCATTAGAGTGATTTTTCATTCACTTATGTTCTAGGGGGAACGAATAGTGGACAAAGGCTTACATCGTTCATCCCCAATTGTTTCCCAAACCAATGAGAAAGAGGTAAACGTTCCCCCCCATAAAAACACTTAGAGCCCAGGCGCATCTGACTATGAGTATGTTATAAACCTCCCATACGTGGGAAACCAGATAGGGAAGGCTAAAACAACCAAATTGGAAGCCGATTTTACCAGTGATTAAATATTATATTAAATGTAGACATTGGTCTTTCCTTTGTCCTTCCCCCTCGTTCCTTTCTATTGGGCCGGTACACTTCACACCAGGCCAATCTCGATGAAAGTCAAAGCCTCCTGACGTGAACGGACGCTTTCTCATTGCCTTATTTGGGAGCCTCGAATCAAAACCTTTCACGGAAACGGACAAAGCCTAAGGAGTAGAAACGAAAAGCTGGGGATACGAACGAACGGAGTGAGTCTTCCGTTAGTTCGTATTCTATACGTAGTGAAATGAAATGGAAGGAGGCTTTGACTCTCACTTAGCGTATGAGTTGATAAACGAAAGATACAACTAGAGTAGTATCTTACGGTCTATAGAACTAGTTGCTTGTTCTCCTTCAATCCCTTGCTTCTTATTGTTGATAGCAATTTTACTTGAAATGAGTTAGGAGTCCCAGAAATGATCAATTGTATCCACCCTCCTGCAACAACCGGACCAGCAAGCGCTACAGCGAAGTGGTTTAGTCCACTGGAGCTTGAAACCTAGGGCTTAAGCCTAGCGACCACGGAAAGGGATTTATTGGCGATGATTTGAGAAGCTTAGATACTATGATACTAGACGAAACGAAGAAACGAATCGAGGAGTATCGTTGATAAACGAATACGTATGACGTGACTATTCAGTTATTGAAATGAGTTGATAAACGAAAGATACAACTAGAGTAGTAGGTTTGTCACTATTCGTCGTGAAAGTGAAACTCATTCCTCTCCTTCTGTTCTCTTACCTTTTCATTGAAAGCCTTGGAGGGAAAGATTTGGCATTTCTATGAACATAGTAAGTTTTTGCTGTACACATATCATATGTTCCTAGCTTTTTGACACTCCTAAGCGCATTCTGGCAGTGATTCATGGAAAGAGGAAGTTAAGTTGTTCTAGACTAATTTATACTAATATAAATAATATAATAATATATAAGCCTACTAGAAGGCAACGGCTGCTCGCCTCCTCCCTTCCCACGGGAAAGTTTCAATAAGAAATCCCGTTTCTAGCTACTCACGTCGTCTGTGGATCTATTATTAGTTAGAAATTCACAAATATACTATTTGCTTTACTATTACAAACAAATAAATGAAAAAGCTAGGGCTTACTCCACAATCACTTACCACTCCAAATTATAAGGATTCAAAGTTATATGTTATATAAATATCACTATGAAAAGCTCCCCTCTCTTTTGTAGTTGCATCCGAGTGAGAAAGATGTAATCTAAGAGGCGAATAAATCTTAAGTCACCAGACGGTTTCACTTGATGAGTCCGTCCAAAGCGAGTTACAGAGTGAAAGGGGTGGGGAGAGAGAATCAGAGTCCGTCTCCCTTTGTTTGTTCCCGCTGCTTGTTCTTTCGCGGCAGCTCTGGAGTTGGTTGTTTTCCCCAATGAAGAAGAGATTTTATCTTGCTTGCTCAGAGAAATCTTCAATGATAAAGCCGGCTTCCTGGATGATATTCTTATATGGATGCGCTAAAAGGCCTTTTCCATCTTGTACGGCCTACCTTTCTTTCTTTCTTTATTTGTTCTACCTATACGCTAAGGGATTCTGCTCAGGCTTTACCAACCAATAACGCGAGAGCTGCAGGAAGCTTTGGGTTATAAGCGGTTATCACTTTGAATATTACGAAAGAAAGTTTTATTCTTAGTCTCTTCTACTCAACTGCTTCTAATCCGGTTGTGGCATCCGATCCGGGTTTGTTGGTCTTGCAGCAGGGGTTTTCTTGGCCCTTTTGCTTTAGCTTTCCCTTTTGGAAATTTTAGTATTGTAGGAACTTTCTGTCCTGAATGAAGCAAGAGATTGTGAAGAAGGAGCCAATGGAGTCCAAGGAATTGGAACAATGAGCAGCTAAGCTGTCTTACTCGTTACAAGTATTCCACTCGTATGGTAAAATGAAGGTTGATTGAATCATCAGGGACTCCCAAGCACACGAATTTTATATAAAAAATACCTTTTTTCTTTTTTTGTTATGTCCAATTTAGACTTCTATTTTCTTATTGATGTTGACATTCCGCAAAGTAATTTTTTAATACTGATTAACTGATTTTATTAAAAAATATTTAATTCAAAGTATTTAAAATAAGTATTAAAGAGCGGAAAAAAATAATGATCAATATGATCAGACAATTTCATATAATCGTTCTTATATCTTATATAGTCCGAAATAGTTGTCTAAATAATAGGCTACTCCATTGCTTTTAAGCAGGCTAAAATCAGTAATAGGCAATAAATAAGTGAGAACTGCTATCGTTTCCCACCCCACATTAAAAAAGAAATAGGGATAGAAAGACTTCGAACTAGTAGGAAAGTTGAGAGCTCAGTAGACAGTTTTTTGGGATGCCTTTCTTCCCTTTTCCAGGAGTTCTTTTTACATACTGGATGAAAGGGAATGCGGGTAGTCGGATAGCCGTTAACGAAAGGACTTCTGCGAGAGCCTTTCCTTCCCTGTTGAAAGAATTAAGAAAATGGTTTTTAATCGATAATCTTCTACTAAATCTAGTGAAATAAGCTAAAAACTAAGATTAAGCACACAAGACCTCCCATCCGAATCGAATGACGGCTGCTCATCCT
>Ga0268255_10000648_pt1:15000-23099 | contig 23099 bp, 12 predicted proteins | sample AgamicOrMarz_FD_200256 | JGI IMG/M metagenome (GOLD analysis project Ga0268255, IMG submission 200256) | Agave microbial communities from Guanajuato, Mexico - Or.Ma.rz (v2) (version 3) | ecosystem: Host-associated > Plants > Phyllosphere > Phylloplane/Leaf | place: Guanajuato...
TTGCTCCTGATGTTAGCATATACTTCGTCGACGCACCTATCTACATTCGGACATGGCATTCACCCAAGGTAGATCTTTCTCTCTTTCTACGTTATTTGACCTCGCTCTCATCATCTAAAAATTCATCAGACCATAGCGTAAACGTTAATTGATTAAAAAAAGAGGGGGTTATATATGGTGTACTTTATGAAATCAATCCCTATCTCGAGACTAGAAAATTCTTCCTCTCCCTATTCCCTAAAAGACTGGTCATGCCTGTTATTTCTATATAGGCTATATAGGTTGGAAGTTCGTTCTTTTTGAACGGTTCCGCTCGAGATCAATTCATTGGTCCGCTAAAGGGGGCAAGAGATGAGCTTTCCCGCTACCTTGCCTTTAGTAGTCGAGAAGAGGTATGGAAAATAAGACTGTGGTTGGTTCCATAGGGATAAAAAGAATTGGTATCCCCACGATTGCTCAACTCTGTCAATGTGCAACTTTCCTTGTTCCATTCAGAGCGGACAGGCAAGGAGAAGTCCCAATGCTTTCGTCTCAGGCTATAAACTATAGATTCTCATGAGATGAGTTTCAGTTTCCTTTTCTTACTTCATCTTGACTTAGGAACATGGATTTGACCTTATTCTCGCTTCCATCACGCTCTTTTGGACCTGAAGAAGGGAATTCAACCTAAGAGTAGTACTCCGTCTATGCCCTGGTAAAACTATATCTCGGATAAAGGGAAAGATGATATTAAGGGAACTCTCATCTCCCAAGACGAGGGAAGGGGCATGGTTGGATGTCGTTTGCCGGGTATCTCTTGATTCAAAAGGCAACGACTTCGCCTGGGAACGACGATACGTATTACGATACTATACGTATCACTTGACTATACGTATCTTTTAGTTCAACTCATTCTCTCACTTCAAACTAAGACAACTAGGAACCCTCTTTCAAAACTTGCTTGACACACGAACCTCGCAGACGAGAGTCGGCTCGAGGTCCTTAATGGCCTTGACTCAGCCTGGGTCAGCTCAAGAAGTGGAAGGGCGGATTAAATAAACGATGACCCTAACTAAAGTTTCGTTTCTTGCTTTATCTCAGCTATGGCGAACAAGCAATAATATGCTTTGGGGAGAAAGCCTGTCTCCGAACGTGATGATGCTCTTTTGCCTTAACCAATACCAGGAACTGAAACTCCTACTGCGTTGACTTGAAAGTCAGGAAAGCCTAATTCAAAAGGGGTGGATATCTTCCCCGGGCGTAACCCCCTAATTACAACCATCCGTTATAAGACAAAAAAGACTTTCTCTCGTTATTTCAGTAACAAAGGTTGGTGAGTCGTTCAGGCATTCATGAAAATGACGTATGTCACAGCTCTTCCTTCCCTTCTAATCTAATAGGGCCACCTTCACTTTCAATGCGCTAGCTCTTGACCTTCAACGGAATCAAATGCATTCCTTATTTATCCAAAAGTGGGCTGGAGCGTCACCACATCGTCCATCCAGAACAAGGGTTTGTATAAGCCAAGCAGAAAGTCGTAGAGTGATCACAGCGCCTATTCGATAGCAGCTTGTACCCTGATTCCGATAACAAAGGGAATTCCTCCGGGTTATCAGCTTCGGCTATTCTCACTGCTAGCAATCCAGTTAGTTAGGTCGTCTATGCCTTATTATATTATACAGATAGTATCTATCTTATCTATCTGAGAATGGAAGCGAAAAGGAGAAAGCCTGAAATCGGGAAAACTGCATGCAATCGACAGCCAAAAGAGAGAAGGCAGTCGCAGCACACTGACGGGCCCAGAGTCAATTCCCTCGCCTTAATCTTGAATAGAACTAAGCCCCAAGAATTCATAAATTAGCCTCTCAGTTGTTCTGAACAAGGCAGCTATTGAGTTATCGTAAGAGAAGTGAATCAATCGTTACGAAGAGCGGATTTGAATCCAACCGTTGCTGATTGTTCCACGTATCTGCGTTCGAAGATGCGTCTACCATTTCCAAAGAAGAATTCGTATCCGTCTGAGATTTCGATATAGACCAACGAAAAAGGTGTACCAACTAAATAAAAGATGTGTATTTCTCTTAGAATATGTGTACCAAGAAATATATACTGCTAATGACTCCCCGGAAATCCCAATAGCCGGTTCGATCTACTATGATATGAATACGTTAGAGAGAGGGATCTAAGATCCACGGGAGTGATTTTAGTCTAGTCCGCTGCTTACTGCTCACCTAAAAAATGGATAAAGAACAAATGGTACACCTACAACAACACCCATTGCCAGGGATGGCAACGCTACGCTGGGCGAAATGCAGCATATCCCCGTCTATCTCCTATAGCGTAGCAAAGTCAGATCTGAAATGAAAATCTCTGAGAATTGAGTGTCTAACAGTATGCTTGTTCCTATTAGAACTTATTCTACTTCTTCTACTTCTGCTGAGAATAGAGAGTATTCTAAACTTACATTGTTCTGGCTGCGGCCGATGCTACAATATCCTTTCGTGAGTATAAGAATATACAAAATGAGAGTGAATATAATTTTGATCATAATATTGATTCTAGCCATTTTAGCTTTTTAATGTATATTTATTCGTTTGTATCAGAATGGGAAATGTTATCTTCGATCATCCCCAAAGGGGCAACAAGCTCCATCGGGTGTAGAGCTCTATTTTATTTTCTACGAAAAATGGTCCTGTAAACCTAGCTAAGATTCTAGTAGAAACGATACGATATATCCTTTCCGGAGAAAACATCCCCGCAGTCCTTCATATGAAGACAAATTCTGATTGGGAAAAAGGGTTCTTTTAAAGGGCAAGCATCGTCGTCAGCTTTGGACATGCCCACTTCCACAATCTGTAGTTCTTCTAATGTATAATGTATAAGTAGATTTTTTTACGGGTGTCGACAAAGAAATAGAGAATCTTCCAATTCAACTAAGCCGGAAGATAAATGAATAGGAACAAACAAATTGACCCTATAAATGACTCTATCTTTCTTTCCAAAGTCCAAGATATTCGAATGGAAATGGAAAATATAGAGAGGGGTGACTCGGTCATTTCCGAAAGCTTTTTCACAAAAGTGCTTGCCACAGTTTATCTGATTCAAGTAATACATTAAAAAATTCAATAATAAACATAAAGCACTTGCGCGCCTTCTGACGTTACTAAAAGAAAGAAAAGACGGATGGCATTCGAAGAGTCCCCTTCCCCCATATAGAAAGCTATTCTGGCTATAGTCCTTTACTTTCCACTAAGCGCTTCGCCCCAGTGAAAGATGATTCCCTCTTCCTCATAGGATTCTATGCTTGCGCATCCTGAAGTGCCCTAGGTTGTCTTCTAACAGAAGATTTTGAACATGAGAGCGTCAAGATCAACTACCAATGTAAATGGTTAGGTCTTTATTTAGGAGAGCATATCTGTAACGGTAGAAGCATTAGTCAACGTTTTAGAGGAGCCTAAGAATACTATAATGGATTTTAGGAAGAGGAAGAAGGCGACTTCAAGGAAAGAGATATTCAATCCACCAAGCAAGGATACCACTACCATAAGTCTTCAACAAGACAGAGAGTAAAGACAGAAAGAGAAAGAGAGAGAAAAATAGTAAATAGCCTAAGGCGAGACTTTGTTCCCCTTCGTGAACTGCCCTAGCTAGCTCCTACTTTATCTCCGGAGTTCCGTTAACATTTACAGTATATGATAGATCTGCCTACATACCTGCCTCCTGGATAGGATCAAGCCGAGTGTAGTTCTGGATAGCCTAGCTATCTAAGTTCCCAAAAATCCCAATAAGAGAAGAGGTTTTTTACAAGCACAAGATGAGGACATACGGAAGAACTTCAAGGGAGTACGAGGGCTTCTGAGAAGAAGATGACAAATGACAGAAGGGATAGACAAAGGGAAGAGGAGGTGGCCCCAGCTAGGATTCATCCTCCACCCAGTTAGCACAAATGTCCAAGAAGAATAGGGCCAAGGATGAGAGTCGGAGGCCACAAGTTCGTCAGTGAGGGATTCTTCGAAGGACAAGTAAAGGGTCCCGATATCAAAGAATAGGGATAGGCACGCTTTGATTACAAGCCTGAGGTAATAGCTCTTTCTTTCAATTTTTGAGTACTTTAAAGAAAAGTTTGCACTTCCCATGTGGTGATGAGCATCACCCCTTGTTTTTTTTTTACCTTAATGCCTGCGCTGCGGATTGCCAATCTTTTGGCTCCTAATGAGGAAATCTTTTAAAAAAGATGGATAACGCCAAAATTTGTTGTAGGATAAAAGTGAAAGGTAAATGTCACCTTTGACAATGGGCAGATCTGTTTGGGCCTATCTTGGACCGGCAGACGACTTGTATCGCAGAAAACCCTAAGTAAAGAGGATTTGACTCAATCGGCCGGATGAATCATGTTGACTATTACTCTGAATGTGGTTGTCAATGAAACCATTCTCGTCCGCAGGTTTTAGGTATAGTCTCATTGTACCAGCAAGCAGGTTAGCTAAAGGATAAAAAGACAGTCTCTGGTACCCCAGAAAGTGGTTCCATCTATAGGGAACTTGGTGAGCTAGCTTTTACGATAGGGGCAAAATGCAAATATACGTAACCTTTATTTCTTCGTCATCCCGCCCCACGGGAATATAAAATGTCTATCCATAGGAGAAGAAAGAAACTCCGCTCAATCTAGCAATGAATGAGTTGAGGAGATTCCGTTTGGTCGCCCTTCCCTTGTCTGGATCGGAAGTTCGAAAGAAAGTCGTTTATTTAAATAAAGATCAATTAGACAGAGCCTACGTTGCAGCTCCCCTTGAGCAGAGGAAGATTTTGAATGTCCATCTCCTGAGCATACTCTGAAACGAGACGGGCAACGGGCTCTTCGGCGCGCGACTACATTTGTATTTATATGTATAAATAGACCGCGAAACCGAGCGACAGCAGCTCCAACTTCAGCAATGGAAGCTAGGTCGGCATTCTTTTGAATGAAATGAGAGATTTCATACTGGCATTAGTAGTTTAGTTCCGCTTCTTGCTCTAAAAAAAAATGAGGAAAGACTTGTCAGAAATAACCGCTTGGCTTTGTCCAACCAAGAAAGAAATGGGAGTCTTTGGGCATTGCATCAAAAGCATGATTTTTTTCTTCTATGAAGGAAGACTGAACAAAAAAAAACTCACTCTCAATGAAGCTATAAGCAAGTTCGTTCTTAAACTACTTCAACTACAAGAAGAGAAGCGATAGTGAACGGACGCTTTTTTACTTTGACTTCTTATAAAAATAATTATATCCTATTTATCAAAATAAAAACAAAACTCGAAAGCTATTTATCGAGAAAGAGCTTTCTATTTACAAGAGAAGGAAATCACGGGAATATGGTTTTGTTGGTTCATACCAGGTCTCTAAGCAGATCGTACTTTATCTGTCGAAATGCTTTCCGTAGCTCATGCTGTACAACCTTCTTATCCGGTCTTGTCGAACCGTTCTAGTGAAGCGAAGTATGTTAAGACTAGCGAATTTCCTTTCAATCATTCCTCCTAGCTATCAATCAATAAGACTTTCCCGGCTATTTCGAATTCTGGAACAACAAGCAAGCAACTTTACTCGTTATGGTAAATTGAATCCGTCAAGATAAGGAGGAGCATAGAAGTAAAGATGCCAAAGTAGTGCAGTTAGTAAAGTAAAGCCTAGTAGACCATGCTTAGCTAGTAGAAGACTAAAGTGTTAGTAGCTTGGTAGGCTTAGGTAGCTAGAAGTAGTCTAGCTGCATATCTCTATATGACGAATAGATTCTTAAAAAGAAGCCTTAACCTAAAGGTCTTGCAAGCGATGAATGGTTTACTCGTTGAAGGTATTCACTAACATATTTGGTTTAAGCTTTCCTCTTCTCACATCATAGAAGTATGGACTTATCAAGGAAGGTGCATAGGATGTAGTCAACAAGAACTCCGCTTTTGATCTGAAGCCTCTATCTAAGAATGAAAAGGCTCAACAGAAAATAGAGTTGATTCCTTTGATCACCCCAGTTAGCCCCTTTCACAGTCATTTCCTAGTTTCATTGATTGTGGACTATATACTTTAATATTTAATAGAGGTATCTCAAGATTGTGAATAAGCTAAATGGATTCTGTTTTTCTTACCCTAGTTGACTGATGACATCGAACTTGCGCCTTCTCAGTTGTTAGAAAGAAAACTGCCTTATTAACTTTAATTGGCTATCTGTGCATCCCACTATGAAATCCTTGGCTCTGGCTTAGCTATCAAGCTGCTTTCGACTCTGTTTAGCACAAAATTGACACAATCAATAGACGGATAGGATGAGAGAGTGAACATGATTTTATGTCTTCTGCTTGGCTTGTTCTCACAGCTTATCCCCTCTCAACCATCTTTGACTTCCTTCTCTCCGCTGCACTTTTTCTATAAAATGATGACGTATTATGCGATTCTTGAGTTTGAGTTAGCAGCTTCTATCACTTACTTTGCTTTTATTCTCTTCGTGGATATACGAAACCTCTCTTGCTTCATGGGCACAAGCAGAAAGATTTTTCTTTTACCGCTCAAGCTCCTCTTTCATATAAGGGAGAGACTTCGTCAACCATCTTTAGTCTTCTTGGTTGGGGGTCGGAGTCATCGATCCCTAGGCCTCTTACAAAGACAGATGGAAACGGATTCATTATTTGTGAATATCAAGAGATAGTAGATGGGAGAAAAGGCGAGTCAGTTCAAGGAGCAATCATAGATTTCTTTCAAAGGCTTTCGCCTGCCTCCATATAGAGTCCCGCATGATCAACTCCCTACTTGCGCTTGAAAAAGCGTTGACAGGAACTTCAAACGTCCACCTGACTCTGTTTTCTAAGAATGATAACTGGATACTCTTTCATCAAGCGGGACAGAAAAGCAGAAAGACTTCTTTCTCATTTATCCTAACTAAACTCTACTCATCATCCCTCTATTCAAGAGGAGGAAGATAAGAAAGTGGCCTGAATCGGAGAAGGTTCTCTATAGACAATTCTATATGCCCAACACTGCTATTCCAACTATTTCCCCCTTTGACAAGAAAGCTATATGTATATGAAAGAAGTATAAGGCAGGTCGGTCTGCCAGCCCTAGGTTGAATCCTCTCTTGCCTTGGAAAGGCAAATATGATAAAGTTCTTAGCAAAGATTTGATGCCCTGAATGAGATTGAAAATGCAGATTTGACGGTAAGATTCGATTCAGAGTGAATCTTGTCCCAGCTGTGCTCTAAGGATTGAGACATGGAATAAAAACCGTCTCTGCACCTATTCTAAGATAGAGTCCTGAGCTTGAGGACACAAACACACGCGAGTAAGTCAAAGTAGGGCTAGGGTGTAAGGGAAGCGAGCAAGTAAGCAAAAATCCTTTAACGTCCGGAAAGCAGGTCTCCTTATCTCACTTATCACGTCACGCTCTTTCCAGGTATTCCACCTAATCTCTGGAAGTCATAGTGTCTTTTTTTCGACCGCCATTATAAAAAATAGAAAGAGGCTCTCCTTTTTGGCCCAAGCCAACGTCTTGTCCGCCTATTTTACCTGCCAATAACTCTTTAGCCGGGAAGTGCGATGATTGCTAATTCTTGTTAGTATTTTCTTTGGTTTGGAGACAAGGCGAAGAGCTTGAAAATAATGTTTCGACTTTTGAATGGCAAAGACAAGAGCTAGGCATAACTTCTCAATTGGTGAATAGTTCATTGGCGTCATCGTCCTACTAAAGTAGTACAAGGCATTCTCTTGAGCAAGCTCTACTAATTGGTATGATAATATGATAACCAGTAAAGGTCTGACCGAATCCGAACCTTTATTAAGACCGTCAAGCCCTCTCGAATCAGTTCCACTAACGAATTTCACCCACTGAAAACCAGTGACTAGATCGTCCTGAAAACGGATGCGACGGGAAGAAGTGGCATTTCGAAGTCTTGCTAACTTAAGATTGTTGTTTCGGCATAAGAATGCACTGTTAGGCGCGCAGCGTATCATTGGTAATCATTCTATTACGATGCAAGAAATTCGAAAGCTGGTTCTAAGTAATTGCTCTTGTTCATTGGATTCCAGAAGAATTGTGTAAAATAAAATGAAGATTTACGTTGGATTTTCCACCAGCTCCTTCGCCCCTTAATATTGAAAAGTT
>Ga0268255_10000651_pt1 | contig 23027 bp, 21 predicted proteins | sample AgamicOrMarz_FD_200256 | JGI IMG/M metagenome (GOLD analysis project Ga0268255, IMG submission 200256) | Agave microbial communities from Guanajuato, Mexico - Or.Ma.rz (v2) (version 3) | ecosystem: Host-associated > Plants > Phyllosphere > Phylloplane/Leaf | place: Guanajuato, Mexico...
ACCATCGGCAACACTTCAAACCCCTTTCATAGAGGGCGACATTCTACGTGATTTTCGCCCTGAAAGAAAGATTATTTTTTGAGTTATCCGCAGTTTTGAATTTAAAATTACTGTAGCCAATTTGATGCGGCAGATAACGCACAATCAGTTGCACCTTTTGCCCAAAATTTTTGTCCTTGATCATTAAGACAAATGATCCCATCACCAGCTTGGGAAGTAGTAGCAATAGGTGTAGCCGTTAACACCCAACTTGAATCAGTTATACTGGCAAAAGCCAAGTTATATAAGGCTTGGCCTTGTTGAGGACTTACACTAGAACCATAAATCGATGTAATAGTCGCATTTGATGGGTAACGATTGTGAACCATTTTTTCTGATTCTAATGTTTGGGCAATATTCATCATTTCAGATTGAACAGCTGTACGATGCCCTTTACGTAAATATTGCAAATATGAAGGTGTCGCTATAGCTGCTAAAATTGCAATTATTGCTACTACAATCATGAGTTCTATTAAGGTAAAACCATTCTTCATTGCCAATTCTCACTATTTGTTTCACATACATTGCAAGTGACTGTTCCACCACAGTCATTATCAACAGCCGTAGCTGTTAAACTTTGGCAACGCAAACCTGAATTCTTAGCAATAAAATTAAAGTTTCTGGAATCTGTAGTTGTCGCTTTAATGACCCATGTTTGCCCATTTGCAGCAGTATTCGTCAATAAATTTCCTGCCGTCGTATCATCACTAATTTCAATCGTATAACCACCCCGTGGCAAAGTTACAGATGTGGTCGTAAATCCTCTATAAGTAAAGTTCTTGGATTTATGTCGTTCCAACTGTTCTGCCAATTTTAGAATTTCACCTTTAGCAGCAGAGGCAGTCGCTCTGCGGCTATAACTTTGATATGAAGGGATAGCAATTGAAGCAAAAATAGCGACAATCACGATGACAACCATGAGCTCAATCAAGGTAACACCCTGATTAAAACGCAGAATATAATATTTATTCATCAGTCATCCCTTAACGATAACGCTCATACCAGCGCGCAGGAACTAAGTGACTTGTACATTGCCACTCGCCAGTTCCACTCTCGTTTCCAGACAGTTGTAATTTTCCACAACTATTAGTTACTGGAGGTTCATCTCTTTTTGGAACAAATGCTATGCCGCGAATACCTGAGCCAATAACGTCTTTATTACATTCAGAAGCTCCTACTGGGCAATTAGTACCAGTTTGTGTTCTGAATCCACTTCCATTCTCTTTATTTTGATCAATTGACCCATCAGAATTAAGGCAGGCGCCAAATGGTAAACAGAACGTCTGCTGGTCAGTTTCACCTACTACACGGGGTAAACATGGGTCTGCCGCTACAATGCCTGTTCCCTGCGGGTCATAAACAGGCACAATTAAAGTCCCTGTAATTGCCATAGGCTCTTCAAAAGCTTTAAGGCCTCCTTTAATACGGAAACTATTATTAGCTTTCTCTGTGCCATCGCTCATACTAGAAAGTGAGCGATACCAACCGTTTTGTCCCGTCCCCGTATTGGGAAAGAAAATCTGTGCTACGCGTGTTTCTCCAGATCGTAAAATTTGTGGATTTTTTCGAAACGTCGATCGAGTAATATCTTTCGTTTCAAGCTGGCTATCCGTTAAAGACATTAAATTCTTTTTAATAAAGTCTTTATCGATAATTCCATAAACGTTGTTTACAGGTCTTCCGCTTAATGCCGTACTCGGTGACATCCCCTCACGACCTGTAAGCGGGTAAACATCTAAAGGTGTACTACGGTCACCTGAAGCAATACCTACAGTAATAAAAGTGCGGATTCCGTAATCGTGAATTGTCACTGTTGGCGGTTCATAAAAACGCGGCGCATTCCCAGCGGTATAGTCGTTCGAGGCATCATAAGTTGAGTCATTCGTCGCTAAATTCGCTAATCGAACAACTCGAATACCGAAACTGCTATAAGTTGAATTTGTTTTTGTCTGGTTATTATTAAGATCGATACGGAAAATTTGCCCGCCTAAATCGCCAAAATATAAATGGTCTACCAAACCATCAGCATCTCGATCTAAAGTACTAATGCGACTAACAATACTATGTTTGATATTAGAATTATCTACACTAGAGCCTGTGTCACTCGTCCACCATAAGCGTTCCCCAGTCTTAGCATCAATAATATAGACAGCGTTTCCTTTTGCTTTTCCATTCGTAAAGCAAGAATTACTCAAAGTAATATTTGGGTTTTCATAACATTGGTCGTAGCCACCACCAACAATCATGACCCGTTTAATCACCCCGTTATAACGTATATTTGCAAGTACAGGTTTAGACCAACTCTGCCCCATACGACTATAATCAGTTTGGTCTGCTCCTACTCTAAAGAGGAGTTTAGGTGAAGCAGGATTTAAGACATTTAAGCCATAATAGCTGCTGCCCCCCATTCGCATGCCACCATAAATATTCATTTGCTTTGCAGTTACTTTTGATACTGCTGAGCTACCGCTTCCCGTTGTAGTAATACTATATGCAGGGTCAGATACCCAAGCCCCATCCATACCGTGAGCAGGAGCTGAGGCATCACTTTGGCCAACCACTAAAGCTTTTGATGCAATTGGATCATTTAATATATCAGCCGGAACGAAAGCCATTTGTTCTACACCAGTTGAGGCATCCACAATATGTAAACCACCTTCCATCGTTCCATAGAGAATGGATTGTTCACGCGCAGATGTTAAATTCCCATTTTCATCTAATGTTCCATTATAGGTAAGCTGTACCGGTAAAGAGTGAATACTACCGCCCATCGATAAATACGGTTCATTCGGAGTAACCAAAGATGAAGGTAAAGTCGTAGCGCTAATATCAGTTGAGTAACCTAAATAATTTAATATTTTTAATTTCAAGCTAATCGGGAAAGCTTTTAAAATATCTTGTCCAGTTGAGGCATCAAATTTTCCTAAAACATAACTTGCTGTATTAGCCACATTATCAAAAGGATTAGTTCCTTCTGGTGGAGCAGCAGGAATTCTTAGCAAATTAGTTCCAGAAGTCGATATTTTTGTTAAGCTACCATCCGCTGCAACGGCTGAAACATCGGTAAATAAATTGCGGATTTTAGTTTGTACTGCGTAATAATATTTTGTGATATTTCCTTCTTCATCACGTGTTTCATTTTGTCCAGCAATTGGTAAAGGAACTTTTGCATATGAACCACCAAAAAAGACTTTACCTCCATCATTATAAGTAGAGCTATTCCAATAATCTTTTGTTCCAGTTCTAAAAGCCCCACTTGCGTTGTAAACCAGCCCACCAGCATTAGCTTCAAAAGCGCCCGCATTTGTTCCCGATAAAACAACATGGTATTTTTTTAGGTTGCCTCGCCAAGTTAAATAAGCATTTGCTGGATTTGGCTCAAAAGCACGTAAGTAACCATATTCCTGTAAATTTTTAGGATTTAGTGCATCATAAGGAACAGAGATAGCTCCTGTGGTTAAGGGTTCTAAAGGAACTTTTCCGATGTTAGTAATAAATGCGATAACGCTGTCTGTTACACCTTGCGCACTTTGGGTAGGGAAAAAACCTCCATTTCCATAACCAGGTGCAGTGACCGCATTTGTGGTCTGATTCGGCGAACAATTATCATCACTTCTACGGTCAGATTGGGTTCTCGAACTCAAACGACAGGCATTTTTTACATCAGAAGAACTTAAACTAGAAAAGTCACTACCAAAACCCACAAATGCTGTTTGAATAGAAACTCCAGCTGGGTTTTTTGTTTTATCAAATAGTCGTTTTGCAAACTCCCCCATACAGGCCCAACCAGAGTCTGCTGTCGTGTTAGATAAACCTCCAGAACAATTAAAATCAGTTCCAAAAGTACTGCCTAAGGCCGTCGACATTACAGTTGCAGAACGCGTATTTGTTGTATTGTTCGGCTCACCATCTGATAAAAAGTAAATACCTTGCCCATCACAACTCTGGCGATTGGCCACCGCAGGCAAAGGAGATTGGTAAATAGCATTTAAGTTAGAGGCATTTCTATCTACAACAATATTCGGATTGCTGGCTGTATCGTTTGATTTTGATTTTGGGATACCGCTGTCTGCATTTGCTATCGCATAATTAAAAGTGGTGTAGTAATAAGTATAAGAATAGGTCCAGTCCGATGAAGTATCATAGGCTGTTGCTGTATCTACACCTGGATTAGAGGTTGACCAACTACTCCAATAATTTGTAGAGCGACAAGGCTGCCATAGATTTGCTGTATCAATTTGTGAGTCACGATAACTAGTGCAATATGAGTATTCCGTTCTATTATCAGATTTTCGCACACGCTTTATATAACTATCTTTTCGGATAGCATAATTCGCCTCTGAATAGGTTGTTGTACCCATCAAATAAGCGGCAGCTTCTGCATAAGCATGTGCCGAAGGTGTTGACCCGCCAGCAGTTAAATTTGCAACGGCCTGTTTTAATTTATAACGCTGAGAACCCACTGTGTTTAAAGTACTTGCATCTCCTAAAGGAGCAGCAGCCACTAAAACTTGCCCACTTCGGCTATCACCATTTGCAGAGAAATTTCCCAAGCCCACACGAGTATCATTCAAAATAGGATTATTGCTGGCTAAAAAAGCATTCATACCATTTTTAAGCATGGCCAACCGGTTTTCACCATAACTATTGTTGGTCATACTTCCTGATGTATCCAACATCATCACAATGGTTTTTTTACCCGCTGTAGGTGAAGCATAAATTTGTAAATCACTCGCCTGCACGACAGAGCTTGTCACCAACCATGTAAAAGTGACCGAGCTTGAACAGATGGCATACCATAAATTATTTGGCTTAAAATTCTTCAATTTTAGTTTCACGATATTCCCCGTTATGAACCTGGTGCCGTAATTTGAGTTAATTTATTGGTATAGTTAAATTCTTGAACTTGGGTGCTAAAAGGCACGTTATGATTTGCCAAACATTCCGCCAATGTTTGTTTAGTCGCTAATGCGGTATCAAAATTGTCGCTAATTTTTGCCGAACTCGTGCTTAAGCAATCAGCTTGTAAAGTTTCAATAGAACTAGAGGCGTATGCTGGCAAAAAAGCTGTTGTAATCACTCGAATACGTTGAGTAGACAGCATACTTTTAGGCAGTTGAGTACCTTCGGAAGTGTTTGTTCCTCGAGGTAAATTTGAACCAGGAATATCGTTTGTAGCGTCTGTTGGAATACTTACAGCAACTTGCGTAACGACAGCTTGACGATTACTTCCATAGTCACTTGTTAAATCGCAGAAACCTGCGACTCCGCCATCTTCGACTACCGCATTATTGGCACTTCCTGCACGAAGTAAACTTGCACCTCTGGTCTGAGCAAAATTTGTTGCTGTAGAAACAGGCTTATAACAAAAGTTGTATTCTGCACCGGGGTTACTTTCGTGCTCTTTGAGCGCTGCCCCAATCACATTAGTAATATTAGTTAGGGTAGTAGGATTCATCTGTACAATGAGTTCTAAAGGCGTGTCAGATGACTGAAAATTTAATTGGCTAACTTGGCTATTGGTAGCAACTTTTAAAGATACAATAGCCACTCTTATTGCTAAAACACCTACAGAAATAACAACTAATAAAATAATAAGTACAACAATAAGAGTTGCCCCTTTTTCCTTAGATCTACTTTTCTGAATTAAATGGGTCATAAACTTTCCCCCATCGCATTGCGTAGAGCAATTGTTACGTTATAAGTGCGACGTAAGAATCGAGTTGTATTATCAGAAGCATGTACAGTTTGATCTAACATAAAAAAAGACTGGGCAGGATCTATTGCTCTGTTTTGGGCATTATTCGTGGAACGGGCTAGTACAGATATTTGTATTGAAAGAATTCGCGGTGCCATTACAGATGGTGTGGCATCTCTGGCAGCCTGTGCAGCAGCTCGATACTGGGGAATCGTATAGTAAGCAAAATTGCCAGCCGCATTTTTTGCACCGAATAACACATGAAAATGGTCAATACGCGGTAATACGATTTGGCCGGCGTCACCCAAGCCAGTAATAGTGGTAGGTTGAGCTGCGGCGGCTACAGCAGAGGGAGTATTTGCATCACATGCAAGTGCATAATCTTGCTGGGAGCTACCATTACTATCAAGACGTAAGAAATAACGCTCTACAATTAAATCTCCTGCAAGGACATTCACACCTTCACAATTAGTCATATTCGTAGGCGCAATAAATTGAATCGTCAGTTGATCACTTTGCACAGCAGCATTTGAACTATTCTGTATATTTGAAAGACCTTTCCAGTGATTACTCACAGTACTTACCGTATCGCTTGCACCACGACTTAGTAATGTGTCAGCAATATAAGTATTTGTTCCAACATTAGGGACAAAATTAACAGTGTTATTATTAGTTGCTGTTGAGCCAGTTAGCACAACCCCGCCCCAAGGCGTCGTATCGGTTAATATTGGGTTGGTTACATTTCCATAATTTAGAAGGCGTATATCACGGGCAATATATTCCAAACCAAAAATACCACTATCTTGTATTTCAGCATTTGCTTTTTGTAGGTGACTTGATAAAAGTCCACCAATAAATAATTGAGTTGCTGCAGCTACTAAAATTAGGCCTAAAGCCAATGCAACCATAAGCTCAATTAATGTAAAGCCTCGTTGTTTCCAGGATACAAATGAGTGAGCCATTAATATGCCTCCATCATCAAACAATTTGAATTATTAGCATAAACACCATCTGTACTCATACAGCTCGACACATCCGCGGTAGTGACTCCCCCATTTGTTGTAATTACTGGAGAGGTTTTTCCCCAAAAAACGAACAGACATTGCCTCTGCTGGGTCATTGTGCTTGTAACCCCAGGGCAATTTGTCATTGTGATTTTCATGCCAAGTTGATCAGCATTTCTCGCTGCTTGATACGCATCAAATTGAGCAAGTTGAGAAGGCGTACAAGCGGCATTGAAACACAACGAAGGGGCTGCAGTAGTAAATGAATAATTGCTATAACTACGAACAAATGCAGGATATTGACTAGCTTGAGAACTATTTACGCGAATATTTTCTGCTAATCCTCTCATAATCATAATGGCTTGAGATTTACTTAATGCTTCTGAAGAAGCATCCATAGCCCGAATTTGCAAAGCGACATATCCTAAAATTCCTATCGCAAGTAAAATTAAGGCGACCAATACTTCTAATAAACCAACCCCAGCTTGAGTTTTTTGCTTAGAGCCCCGCATTAACATGTCTCCTCAGCTTTAAAAATTAATGTGCCAAGCTTCGTTAAAATAATAATTTTCTTTTTATTTATTTTTGAATTACAAATAGATAAAAGCGCATCTTGAGTAATATTAGTTACTACTCCATTTGCATTAAAAGTTAAAGTCGTCGCTGTTGATGAGCTCTGTGTACCATTAGCAGCGATACTTTTAAGCTCAAGAGTGCTATTGGAAGCAGCTTTCCAATTAAAAGAAGTCGGTGTATTTGAGGCTGTTGAATTCAGATTAATGGATACATCTTGTCGACCAAGTATTGCTTGGCTCTTTGATTCTGACAAAGTATTGATTAGGTCTCTTTGATTTTCATCTAGTCGTTTACTTTCTAATAAATTCGACATAGACGGTGCAGCCATCATCGCGATGATGGCCATTACTATAATCGTCACCATAAGCTCAACCAAGGTGAACCCGTCTTGCGGAATAATTCCCCTCATCCCCAGAACCCCAAATAAACTTAAGAATTTTTTATTTATTATTTAAATTTTACGGTTTAGATTTACAAAACAAATACAAAGCAGATAAAGGGTATAAAAAAACAGATAACTGTCATATCAACAATTATCTGTTTACTATTTTAAAATCAGTATGTTAAATAAGTCACACTTTATGCTTGAGTCACATGAATACGTAATTCTTTAGGAAGACTAAAAGTTATATTCTCTTCACGCCCATCTAATTCTTTAGGTGCTTGCGCGCCCCAGTCTTGTAAACGTTGAATTACTTGCTTAATTAGAATTTCTGGTGCTGAAGCACCCGCTGTCACACCAATTTTGCACGTATCATTGAACCATGACTGTTCTAACTGATCAGCATTATCTACAAGGTAAGCTGCCTTGCCCATACGCTCGGCAAGCTCGCGTAAACGATTTGAATTTGATGAGTTAGGTGAGCCTACAACCAATACCACATCACACTGTTCTGCTAAGTCACGTACAGCATCTTGTCTGTTTTGAGTTGCGTAGCAAATATCATCTTTACGCGGACCTTGAATATGAGGAAATTTTGCACGCAAAGCATCAATAACTTTAGCAGTATCATCAATAGATAAAGTTGTTTGAGTTACAAATGCAAGTTTTTCAGGATGTCTTACTGCAAGCGCAGCAACATCAGCTTCATCTTCAACTAGATAAATGTCACCACCTTTCAATTTGTCATATTGCCCCATTGTTCCTTCAACTTCAGGGTGCCCTTCATGACCAATTAAAATGGCTTCAGTACCTTCTCGTGCATATTTAGTCACTTCAATATGAACTTTAGTAACTAAAGGACAAGTTGCATCAAATACTTTTAAACCTCGGCGCTCCGCTTCTTGCTGAACAGCTTTTGAAACACCATGAGCACTGAAAATTACAATTGAGTCATCCGGAACCTGATCTAGTTCATCAACAAAAACCGCCCCTCTTTGACGTAAGTCATCAACAACAAATTTATTGTGTACAACTTCATGACGTACATAAATAGGAGGGTTAAAACATTCTAAAGCCCGATTGACGATTGCTATGGCTCGATCAACACCGGCACAAAAACCACGCGGATTAGCTAACACAATTTCCATAACAGCCTCAAAATTAATAAAACAGGGGAATTTCTCTTGAATATTTGCAATTAAAACTATTCAGTTTAAACGCACGGTACACTACAATAGCGAAGATATTTTATCATATCAGGAAAAATATCATGTCGGGTCTATTGTTTGTCGTTTCTGCTGCATCAGGAACGGGCAAAACATCTTTGGTGAAAGCCCTGCTTGACCGTGTGAGCAATTTACATGTTTCAGTCTCACATACTACCCGAGGTCAACGTCCCGGTGAATTAGATGGTGTTCACTATCACTTCACTACAAAAGATGAATTTCTAGACCAAGTCAACCATGACGGTTTTATTGAATACGCTGAAGTATTTGGTAATTACTATGGCACTTCTCAAGCAACTGTAAAACAACAGTTAGCTCAAGGACACGATGTTCTACTTGAAATTGATTGGCAAGGTGCAGAGCAAGTTCGCAAACTTTTTCCTGAATCCAAGCAAATATTTATTTTACCGCCAACACAGTTTGACCTTCGTCAGCGTTTATCTAATCGCGGCACAGACTCAGTTGAAGTCATTGAACATCGTTTAAGCTGTGCAGTTGAAGATATGCAGCATTACACGAATTTTGATTACATCATTATTAATGATGACTTTAATAAAGCCTTACATGAGATTGAAGCTGTGATTACAGCAAACCGTCTAGTGCTATCTCAGCAAGCGAAACGTTATCAAACATTAATTCAAGACTTGATTACTCCTCAACCAAAACAGGAATAACTTGAGTCTAGATCGAAAGCCTTTTATACTGTTTAGTCTGTTCAAATTCACCATTCCAAAACGAGAACTTTTATGGCACGCGTCACCGTTGAAGATTGTTTAGATCATGTAGACAACCGTTTTGAGCTTGTGCTCGTTGCAAGTAAACGTGCTCGTCAATTGGCACGTCAAGGCATGGAGCCAACTGTAGAATGGGATAACGACAAACCGACTGTAGTTTCTTTGCGCGAAATCGCGGCAGGGCACGTTACGAAAGAAATTCTTAAGCAACGTGAACAAGATTATCAAACTTCTAGTCTTGATCTTGCTCTTTCTACAAACAGCTTGAATTTAGAAGGTTTTTCTTTCTAATTAATTCTGTTTCATAAAAAAACCATCGTTTTTCTGCGGTGGTTTTTTATTTGGCTTTGTCTTGAATTTAAAGATATTGAAAAAAGCAATTATTTTCATTGAAAAAAAAATACACTTTTTCAAATGAAAAAATTGACAAGTTCCGCAATATGCTTTTCATTAAGAAGTAGATAGATTTAGTTTTTCAGTATTAGGAAAAAGGGTGATTTATGCCAGGCGAAGAGGTCAGCCAAGCCAAGCAACAGCTTAAATTGATTATTGACCCTTACTTATCGGTAAGTGAAGTCGAGAAAGTGCTTGCTGCCTGTGATTTTGCCGATCTAGCGCATACTGGCATTACACGTAAAAGTGGTGAACCCTACATTCTGCATCCAATTGCTGTCAGCTGTATTCTTGCGAACATGCGTTTAGATGCTGAAACCTTAATGGCAGCCCTTTTGCATGATGTTATTGAAGATACTCAATATACAAAAGAAGATATTACTGAAAAGTTTGGCCTGACAGTTGCCGAGCTGGTTGACGGCGTAACCAAACTTAGCCAATCAAGTGATAAAGAATATAACAAAGCCGCCTCATTCCGAAAAATCTTGCAAGCGACCCTACAGGACCCACGTGTCATTATTATTAAATTAGCTGACCGCTATCATAATATGACAACTTTAGGTGCTTTGCGTCCAGATAAACGTGCCCGTATTGCTCAAGAAACTCTTGATATCTTTGTGCCAATGGCAAGATTAGTCGGCATGAATGAAATGGGTGATAATCTAGAAAATCTTTGTTATCAAAATCTTGATCTTGATATGTTTGATAACGTGCAAAATGCACTACGTCAAACCAAACCAGAGCGATGTAAATATCAAAGTATCTGGGAACAAAACCTTGCTGAACTTCTTCATAATTATCATATTCAAGGCCGCATTAAAAAGAAAAATAACAATATCGAATTATTACGCCATTTCGTTAAAAATGAGATGGATTTACAAGAGCTTACCCATAGCCATGCTTTTGAAATCGTTTTACAATCAATTGCCGACTGTGACCGCCTAGTTGATGCTTTAAGAGAAAACTTTCAGGTCATTCAATATCAGGACCATATCCGTCGTCCGCTACCGGGTGGCAACCAGTCTTTATTAATTAAGCTCAAAGGCGAAAAAACTACACTATCTCTTACCATTCAAACTGAGCTTATGCGTAAAGCTGCTCGTTTTGGAGTAGTGCTTGGTGAAAATGCACCGCAAACTTGTCGTTCAGCCATTCAAGCTTCAATGCAAAATCTGAATACGCTGATCGATGGAGAATGTGCAAAAACGACCTTCAATGATTTATTAGATTACTTACATCAAGAAAAAATTTGGGTTTACACTCCACATGGCCAGCTCCATGAGTTACCACAAGGTGCTACCGTAGTTGATTTTGCTTATTCAGCCAGTTTATTTTTAGGAAACCATGCCGTTGGTGCAAAAGTAGATGGCGAGATTAAACCACTGTCGACACCATTAATCAGCGGTCAGGTTATTGAAGTGATTACGGATGTTTTAGCAACACCAAATCCAGACTGGTTAAGTTTCATTAATACGCAAAAAGCTCGCCGTGCTTTACAGCATGTCCTTAAAGATCAAGATATTGAAGAACAACGTTTAGTCGGTGCGCAAGCACTTTCTCGAGCACTGAAACTCTTTAACCGTTCGATTAACGATCTCTCTGAATCCGACTGGTTAGATTTACTTCAATGGCGCCACATTGATAATAAAAATACATTGTTTGAACAAATTGCAGTTGGCGACCTACTACCTCAACTTGTAGCTAATCACTTATTTGCTCATGACAAGCATCCACAAGTGGAAAATTCAGATCGACTCATTCAAAGCACCGAAGGTATCGATGTTAAATATGCGCATTGCTGTAATCCAGTTTTGGGCGACCCAATTCAAGGACATTTAACACGTCGTGGGTTAATTGTGCATCGTATCCGTTGCCATAACTTGCTACATGAACAACATCTACATCCTGAAAATATTATGCCGCTTCAATGGAAAGCAGATGACGTAGACGATGTTCGTTTTACAGCCTACCTCGCTATAGAAATGGCAATGAATGATGAGCAGGTATCAGACCTGATCTATCAATGTCGTAAAAATAATGCAGGGGTAGAAATGGTTCACTCAAATGAGCAAAGAACTTTCGTTAATATTGTAGTGAACAATCGTAAACATATTGCAAAAGTCATCCGTGACTTACGCATGCATTATGGTTTTCCACGTATTGAGCGTTTGGATGCGCCTAATCCACAGATGGAAATTTCAAAAGTAAGCTAAGTCTTTACAAGGGCTATTGGTCAGATTTATGTTTCTTTAACAAAATCAAACTTTCCAAATCCACTTAATCAATTAAATCGATGATACTTTTGTCCAAAGCGATCATCGATTATGATGAAATGAGATTTAATCAAGGAGAACCAAATGTCCCGCCAAGTAATTCATACTGAAAATGCCCCTGCTGCTATCGGCACATACTCTCAAGCCATTTTAGTAGATAATACATTATATCTTTCAGGGCAAATTGGTTTAGACCCATACAGTATGGAACTTGTAGAAGGTATTGAAGCTCAAATTCGCCGTGTATTTGATAATTTAAAAGCAGTTTGTGAAGCTGCCGGCGGTTCTCTAGCAGACATTGCCAAGCTCAATATTTTTCTAACTGATTTATCAAACTTCCAACTTGTAAACCAAATTATGGGTGAATATTTTGCGCAACCGTATCCTGCACGTGCAGCACTTGGTGTAGCAAGTTTACCAAAAGGTGCTTTAGTTGAAATGGATGGTATTGTAGTTATTAATCAATAAGATATATAAATATATTGAATATTTTTTGTTAAATTATTAACTCTAAATCATGAACCACCTTTGTATAAAATCTGAACATAACTCAGATTTCCGCTCAGGTGGTATTTTTTTATCCAAATTCCCAATAATAATAAATGAGATTTTAAATGAATTTCATTGACAAACGATAATAATTATCAATAATATCAATTATCGCATTTATATTTGGGGATCACTCCCATGTACGTTTGCTTGTGTCGTGGCATTACCGATCAAGATATTAAAGACGCTGTTGAAAATGGCGCAGAAAGCTATCGCGAAATTCGCGATTTGCTTGATCTTGGTACTTGCTGTGGACGCTGTGCACCAGAAGCACGTGCTATTATTAATGAAGAATTGGCAGAAATCGCTGCTCGCATTTCTGTAGCTGCGTAAAAGATTTATAAAAATTTAATTGTATTTATTAGCTCCTCCACCGCTTTTTGCGGAACGTTAATAGTTCCTGATTCAAGCGGTTTTTTTTGGTTGGAAACTCTCCTTTCCTAATATTGTGTTGTTTTTGATTGCGATTTTCATTTGCTGTTCTATAAATTACTCGCCATATCAGTGTTTGTTCACTAGAATGGTTTTATAGATTGTCTTAATTGAATTAAGGCAGAAATTGTTTTGGAGTAGCTACAATGAAAGGCAATCGTGATGTCATTAATCAGCTCAACCAAGTGCTGTATCATCATCTAACTGCAATTAATCAATACTTTTTACATTCACGCATGTTTAATGATTGGGGAATTGAGCAGCTTGGCTCTGCTGAATACAAAGAATCCATTCGTCAAATGAAGCATGCAGATAAAATTATTGAACGTATTTTATTTTTGGAAGGCTTACCTAATCTTCAGCACTTAGGCAAACTTTATATCGGCCAACATACAGAAGAAGTTCTGCAATGTGACATTCGTAAAGTGAAAGAAAATATAGAAGCAATTCAAAAAGCAGTTGCACTCGCCGAAACAGAACAAGACTATGTGACTCGTGATCTTGTTCAAGAAATTTTAGAAAAAGAAGAAGAATATTGGGACTGGTTAGATACCCAAATTGACCTTATCGGTAGCGTTGGCATTGAAAATTACATCCAGAGTCAGATGTAATTTCTCATAAAAAAAATCCCCTTGCATGCAAGGGGATTTTTTTATTACTTTTCTTTTAATAACTCTGGTAGCGTTATTTTTTGCTTATAGAGATGCTTTAAAATTAATAATTGCTGCTCTGCTTGCTCTGGTTTTCCATTATAAGCCAGCAATTTTGCATTTTTACGTAAATTATATGGAGTTGCTTTATTCTTTACCGAGTTTCCCCACTGGACTAGTTCAGCTTCAGATAATTTAGTTTTTGGATTAAGTTCAATCCATTTTAAACGCTCGTCAAACTGCGTTAAAACAAAAATTTTACTGCTTCCCATGAACTCTGCATTTGGTTTTTTATTCTTATAAAGTAAATTACTATTTAGAACATACACATTATAATCACGTAAAATCGCAATAATAAGCAGTAAACTAGCTAACCATATTAAGCGAAAAAGTTGCTTATTAAGTATAACTCCCTTGAGTACTGGAGTCTGCGCCTGAACGATACCGAGCAAGAAACCAGAGGTAAGTAAGAAATAAGCATAGCGCTGTGGGAACTCAAACATGGCATGAATAAACACCGCACATACCATCATAATCGCTATAATTGAGATGGTTTCTTTAGCCTGTTGATTTAACCAAAGGAACCAACACGCAAAGTAAGCAATAATTACAGCTGCTAATGGAATACCATTCCAAACAATTAAATCAAGCAGTACATTATGGGCACTATTAAACCATACATGTACAGTTCCATATTGAATACTATCTACTACAGCAACACTAGTTTGACTCCATCCATACCCTGCCCATGGCTGCTGTGCTATGGCATGTAATATTTGTATCCACATGCCTACACGCTCATGCCCCGAACCTGCACGAGCAACAAATGTACTTGTTTCAGTAATCTGTGTATTTGTAGAGAACTCAATGAATTGAGTAATATAAGGTAAGATGAATCCAGCAATTAAGAAAAATGTTAAGCACCACAAGAAACCTTGAGCAAATCCAAATCTTTTTTGCTTTCTAAACTGCTTGATCACCCAATAGATAAATAAAAATGGAAAAACGATCCATGAAGTTCTGGATTGACTCAATGCAACTGTAAATAAAATAATGAGTGTTGAAGGTAGTAACAACCAGATTGTTACTTTATTCTTTTCATATAAATACAAACATCCTAATAATCCAATGATTAAAAAGGTTGCCATATTATTAGGTTGGCCAAAATTACCGTAAGGGCGATTACCCAGCAACTTAAGCACATACGGAATATGAGACTCGATATTCAACCATTGGCAAATTGCAATAAAGCTAGTGCCAAGGGATACTATAATTACGAGTAAACTAAAACCCGAAAAGATTTGATCTCGCTTTTCTTGATCTAAAGTCAGGTTATAACCAGCCAAGACCATAAACCAAAAACCTAACAAGTAAAATGAACTCAATAAGGCTGTGCTCAGATCAAAAACTAAACCAAAACCCCACTGCACTATTGGAATCAAAGTAAATGGCAGCAACAATAGTTGTGCTCTAGGAATTTTAATATTTTGCTGAATTAGAGCGGCTAATACGCATAATCCAGCCCCAAAAGTACTCACTTCACTCGAAAACATGACCCAAGGGCTGTAGTGAAATGGAGACAACCATGCAAAACCTAACAGGATTGCAGCGAGAAATAGGAAGAATACTTGCATAGTGAGAGGTTAGAGACCAAAACTTGTGGGAATTATACATGTAAACAAGAAAAGATTATTGTGACGGCCAATAGAGAAATATTCTTTATTTTAAGTTTATCAAGGATAAATAAATCCAAATTGATATAAAAAATGCACCTTAAATAAGGTGCATTTTTTAATTATCGTTAACAATTACAATGTAGTAATTGCACCAACAGCCGGTGTTCCACCACCCGTACAACCTTTTGGTAAGAATTTGTCAGTAGTGGCAATATCTGTACTACAAGTCCATGCACCAGTAGATGAACGTGAAAGTGAAATAATTTTGCCTGCAATTTTTGGATTACCTTTTAGTGTACAAGTAATTGCATTTGTAGAGGAGCCATCTGTTGTACTAAAAGTTGAAACTGCTAATACACCACATGCACCTGAAGAAGCAGCAGTAAAACCAACCTGAGAAAGTGAGGCAATTTGGGTACCATCATTTAATTCAGTATCATAGCCTGTACGCATATTACTAATTTCAGAATATCCAGCTGTAGCCTGAGAACGGGCCACATAGTTTTGATATGCAGGAATCGCGATCGCCGCCAAAATACCGATAATCGCAACCACGATCATAAGTTCAATTAATGTAAAACCTTTTTGTGCATTCATAGCCTTTTCCCCAAAGATTGTATGTATGTTTTTATATAAGCTTTTTCAGCTCTCAACTATATAGCAGCAACCATGCCAACTTTTATTTTACTTATAAAACAAAAACTTATATTAATTTTTAAATTTACTAAATCTAAAATCACTGTAAATAACTGACAAAAATCGTCACATAACTTTTGGTTATAACAGATCACACATCAAAAAAAGTAAACAAAACTTATCAAACTTTATATTTTTTTTGTGAGCAAATTCTCTTTAAAAATAAATAAATAGGTGACATTTTTTGTCAGCCACCTTAAGAAATAAAATTTTAAAATTATGAGATATAGAACTTTTAGAAAATAACTTAATTAATAATAATTGGAGCATTTCCCAATTCATTGGATTGATCTGGCATGTTTTCATCATAAAAATGTGACAATACCTCTCCAATTTGCTGCACACCCATCACGACAGCTTGTTGATATTGTTTTTGTTTAAGTTTTTGAACGATAGACTCACAAATCTGCTGCCAGACCTGATCGTTAGTCGCATTTCTAATACCACGGTCAAATATAACTTCTACAGTACGTTCACATAAATTTAGGTATAACAATACGCCGCTATTTAATGCCGTATCCCAAACGCCTAACTCTGCAAATAACTGCTGTGCCCTTAAACGCGTGTTTTGTCTATAGGCTTGTAAACATGGAATATGGCCTTCAATTACAACCTGTATTTCTCCAACATGCCCATGTTCTGCCTGCTGTACCGCATCAGCAATGGCTTGTTTATCTTGTTTTGAAAAATAACGACTACTGGCTGGCAAGTAACAAAAGTGCTTGAACCAACGTTTTAGGCTAGGTTCTACTGATTCCTCAATTTTTGGTTGAGTAATAATTTGTGTTGTTTCTGATGTTGTTACCATGAGCCTGAAGCACCTCCACCACCAAAACGACCTCCACCACCGCCATAGCCTCCGCCACCACCGCCGAAGCCACCTCCGCGACCGCCCCCACCAGAACCACTTAAAATGGCCTGTAAAATAAGTTGGGCAATTGAAGTAATGAGTAAAAAGAAAATACCAAAACCAAGTAATAAGCTAGTCACTAGCCCAGCACCATTTACAAAACCTGCTACTGCAGCAGCGACACCTGCTGTAGAGGCACTAAGTGGACGACCGACAATAAATGAACCCACAATTCCAGCAACCAGAATAAATAAAGCCATTGTCAGCGTTGTTTGTTTGGCTTGTTGTTCTTCCGCAGCTTGATGTTGGCGTTCTTTTAAATCTTGAGCAGCTTGCTGAGCTACTTCTGGGTCAAGATTTAAAATTCTACCAATTTCATCCAGACCTGCATTTAAACCTTGCGCATATTGGGCTTGTTTAAAATAAGGTGTAATTTGGTTTCGAATAATCCGACTTGCCACAATATCAGGTAACACACCTTCTAAACCATAGCCGGTTAAAATTTGTATACGGCGGTCATTTACAGCGACTGCAATGAGTAATCCATTATCACGTTTAGATGATCCCAATTGCCACTTTTCACCAACACGTAACGCATAATCAAAGATATCTTCTTGGCCAGTGGTAGGAACAATCACAATACCAATCTGCGCTTTACCTTGTTGGTATAAACTTAGAATTTTTTGGTCGAGCTGCTGTTTCTCAGCCTCACTTAAAATGTTAGCTTGATCAATAACAGGCTGATTTAAAGTTGGCAAACCACGAATTAATTCACCGTCTACCATATCGTTAGCGACTTTAGGCGAAGCAGCAACACTTGAAGCAGCTTGCCCCTCTAGTTTAGTTGCAGCAGCTTGATTTTGCTGTTTTTGAATGATTTTGCCCGCTACTATTGTGTCGGTTTCATCAGTAGCAGTTGCAATATTACTTTCACTCCATGCCGTATTCTGAAAAAGAACACTACAACAGAGCAAAATTAAGGTCGCAATAAAGACCTTAATTTGCTTAGACTGAAGCAATATAGTATTTCTCATACGGCACTCTCTTTGATTTATAAAATTAATCAAAAGAAACTTTTGGAGCCTGTTGTGCAGAAGCTTCTGCAGAGAAATTGGCTTTAGGATGCATACCAATTACTTTTGCAGTCACTGCTTGCGGGAACTGGCGCACATATCCGTTGTAATCTTGCACTGTTGTAATATAACGATTACGTGCAACTGCGATACGGTTTTCTGTACCCTCAAGCTGAACTTGTAATTCTTGGAATTGAGTATTGGCTTTCAAATCTGGGTAGTTTTCAGACACAGCAATAAGTCGAGATAATGCCCCTGTTAATTGACTTTGAGCCTGTTGATATTTTTCAAGTAAAGCTGGATCTTCTAGAACTTCTTTATCAACTTTTAAACCTGCAACATTCGAGCGTGCCTGTGTTACTTCGGTTAATACTTGCTCTTCATGTTTAGCATAACCTTTTACCACATTGACAAGGTTTGGCACCAAATCTGAACGACGTTGGTATTGGTTTTGTACTTCAGACCACGCTGCTGTCACAGCCTCATCTTTTACTTGTAGAGTATTATAGCCACATCCTGAAAACAGTAAGGTGCTGGCAAGTGTTGTTGCGATCGCTAATTGTTTCAACGTTTTCATCGTCACATTATCCTCAAGTTTTTCTTTATATTTTTGACCTCTTTACCCGATTGTATGATGAATTTGGCATTATTGTGTTGCTTTTATTTTATTGATTTTTAAAAACCGGATTTTTAAATCCGGTTTTCTATTAACTTAATCTTTGATCTTTTTCTTGTTGAAAACTTGCCATTTGATATTCTTCTGCTAAAGAACTTTTCCAGTAATCGACCATCTTGTCGTAATCCTTTTGACTAGGATGAAAATCTTTTTTGTAATATGCGAAGTATTCAGGCATTAATTGGACAAGCATTTTTATCAGCAAATATGACCCAAATAAATTACCTCCGATTTTAGGTAAGCTGTTCCACTTATCTTGCCAAAATAAACGAGTTGTCCCATAAAAAGCCAGACTCGCAAACCCAGTAGTGACGCTACGCATGAGTAAACGACGAATACGGTCATCTCCATATACATGTTGATAGACATCGAATGCGACTGAACGATGCTCAATTTCTTCAATCGCATGCCATACCCAAAGTTTTAGCGCATCTTGATCTAACGTTTTTAACAACTCTGGATGTTGTAAAACATATGCTCCAAGGAGAGCTGTAAAATGTTCAAAAGCACAGGTAAGAGCTAATTGCAGCTTAGGTGGAATCGTTCTTAAGTATTTATCGCGCTCATTTAACCAGTTTTGAAAACTATCCAGATTATAATCATCACGGCGCCAAGCTTCATTAAACTCGCCATGCGCTTTGGAATGCATAGCCTCTTGTCCAATAAACGCTGCAATTTGCGCTTGTAATTGAGGGTCTGAAACTTTATCACGCACATTACGTACGCTATTTACAAAAAATTGCTCACCTACTGGAAACGTCGATGAAAGTGCAGTTAAAAAATGAGACATGAGGGGTGAATTTGCAAAATAGTGACGCTTGATCGCCTTTGGATTAAATTCAAGACGACGCACTGTAATACCCAACGCTTTTCGACGATTTAAATATGATTTTTCTGCCGTCATACCTGCGATGTTCATACTCAACACCTATTGTATTGAAGAAGGAAGTTTTGAGTATGTCGCGAGCTTAAAAAGCTAAAAAGGGCAAAAAAGCTTATTATATTTGCCAAAAACATCAAAGTGACTAATGGTAGACAATAAAAAAGCCTACTTGAAGTAGGCTTTTTTGAGTGTTTTAACAAATTAATTTATTAAACACCAAGGTAATCCAAAATGCCTTCAGCAGCTTGACGGCCTTCCCAAATCGCAGTCACGACAAGGTCTGAACCACGCACCATATCACCACCAGCAAAGATTTTTGGGTTTGATGTCTGGAATTTAAATTCTTGCTGTTCAGCTGCGACAACACGGCCTGAACCATCAAGATTAATATTCGCGTTACCGAACCAATCCGCTGGGCTTGGACGGAAACCGAATGCAAGTAAAACCGCATCGGCTGGCAGCACTTCTTCAGAACCCGGAATTGGCTCAGGGCTACGGCGGCCACGACTATCTGGTGCACCCATTTGTGTCGTTACCACTTTTACGCCTGTCACTTTGCCATTGTCGCCAACAATCTCGATCGGTTGACGATTGAATAGGAATTTCACACCCTCTTCATAGGCATTTTTTACTTCACGTGCAGAACCTGGCATGTTGCTTTCATCACGACGATATGCACACGTTACATCGTGAGCACCTTGACGTAAAGAAGTACGGTTACAATCCATAGCGGTATCACCACCACCAAGAACAATCACCTTTTTACCATCTAAGCTGATGTATTCACTTGGGTCTTTTTCCCAACCTTGGCAACGGTTCACGTTAGAGATTAAGAAATCAAGTGCGTCATAAACGCCATCAAGATCTTCACCCGGAAACCCACCCTTCATATAGGTATAAGTTCCCATACCCATGAATACTGCATCGTATTCTGCAAGTAATTCATCAATGGTTACATCAGTGCCAATTTCAGTATTTAAACGGAATTCGATGCCCATACCCGTGAAGATTTCACGGCGGCGTTTCATCACATCTTTTTCCATTTTAAATTCTGGAATACCAAATGTAAGTAAGCCACCAATTTCAGGACGCTTATCGAATACAACTGGTTTAACACCACCGCGAGCAAGAATATCCGCACAACCTAAACCAGCAGGACCCGCACCAATAATGGCAACTTTTTTGTCAGTCCATTTTACGCCTGACATATCTGGACGCCAGCCCAAAGCAAAGGCTGTATCGTTGATATATTTTTCAGCATTACCAATAGTTACTGCACCAAAACCATCATTTAAGGTACAAGCACCTTCACATAAACGGTCTTGTGGGCATACGCGACCACATACTTCAGGTAGTGTGTTCGTTTGATGACAAAGCTCAGCAGCTTGGAAAATTTGGCCTTCAGCGATGAGTTTTAACCAGTTTGGAATGTAGTTATGTACAGGACATTTCCATTCGCAATATGGGTTACCACAACCTAAACAACGGTGAGTCTGATTAGTGACAGTTTCCGATGTAAAAGGCTTATAAATTTCCACAAATTCTGCTTTGCGGACAGTAATATCTTTTTTCTCTGGATCTTGGCGTGGTACATCCAGAAATTGAAAGTCATTATTTAGGCGTTCTGCCATGTCTCTCTCCGTGGGTAGGCGCGGATTTCATTGTTGCCCGCACCTGCCTATGTCTTTGCAGTCGTGGAATTATTGTGGGTCAGCTTGTGTTGTTTTCAAAAGCGTTTGCAAATTAGCAGCTTTTGGTTTCACAAGCCAGAATTTACGGCTGTAGAAATCGAACTCATTGCGGATTTTATAAGCCCAAGCACTACCAGTTTCTTTGATATGCTCATCGATAATACGCAACAAGAACTCTTTATGATCTTCCATAGATTCTGTTGAAATACGATTTAAATCAATCAATTCATGGTTGTAGTAATCTACGAAGTCATTATCAAGGTCAAGTACATAAGCAAAACCACCGGTCATGCCCGCACCAAAGTTATGGCCTACTTTACCAAGTACAGTCACAACACCACCTGTCATATATTCACAACAGTGATCACCAGCACCTTCAATTACAGCAAATGCGCCAGAGTTACGAACTGCAAAACGCTCACCCGCTGTACCTGCTGCAAAAAGCTTACCGCCAGTTGCACCATACAAACAGGTATTACCAATAATTGCTGTGTTTTGAGTTTGGAAAGGTGAACCTTGTGGTGGGAAAATCGAAATACGACCACCAGCCATACCTTTACCTACATAGTCGTTTGCATCACCTTCAAGACGGATGTGTAAACCACCAGCATTCCAAACACCAAGTGACTGACCAGCAGTACCCGTTAAGTTCATCACAACTGGATGTACTTCCATGCCTAAGTTGCCATAGCGGCGAGCGATTTCACCTGACACACGAGCACCGATCGAACGGTCACAGTTCACAACAGTAAAGTTGAATTGACCGCCTGCACTTGACTCAATTGCTGGCAGCATTTCTGCAACCATTCTCTCAGCCAATACGCCTTTATCAAATGGTGCGTTGCCTTGTACTTCACAGTACTGCGCTTTACCTTCGGCAGAAGGATGAGAAGTTAACAATGCGCTTAAATCAAGATGAGCATGTTTTTCAGTTTCACCCGGTAATACTTCGAGTAAATCAACACGACCGATTAAGTCTTTCAATGAAGACACACCTAATGCTGCCAACCATTCACGTGTTTCTTCCGCAATAAAGTGGAAGAAATTGATAAGCATTTCTGGCTCGCCAATGTAGTGCTCTTGACGTAAGTGATCTTGCTGAGTTGCAACACCGGTTGCACAGTTGTTTAAGTGACAAATACGGAGGTATTTACAACCTAACGCAATCATTGGTGTTGAACCAAAGCCAAAGCTCTCAGCACCTAAAATTGCTGCCTTGATCACATCAAGACCAGTTTTTAAACCGCCATCAGTTTGTACGCGTACTTTGCCACGTAAGTCATTAACTCGAAGTGCTTGATGCGCCTCGCTTAAACCTAACTCCCATGGGGAACCCGCATGGTGAATTGATGAAAGTGGAGATGCAGCAGTACCACCGTCATAACCAGAAATGGTAATAAAGTCTGCATATGCCTTCGCAACACCAGCTGCAATTGTTCCTACACCCGGCTCAGATACCAACTTCACAGATACCATTGCTTGCGGGTTAACTTGTTTCAAGTCAAAAATTAACTGAGACAAATCTT
>Ga0268255_10000652_pt1 | contig 23022 bp, 14 predicted proteins | sample AgamicOrMarz_FD_200256 | JGI IMG/M metagenome (GOLD analysis project Ga0268255, IMG submission 200256) | Agave microbial communities from Guanajuato, Mexico - Or.Ma.rz (v2) (version 3) | ecosystem: Host-associated > Plants > Phyllosphere > Phylloplane/Leaf | place: Guanajuato, Mexico...
GCTTTGAAGTAGTTCCGCTTTTTGCTCGAAGTTTAAAGACTTGTCGGAAATCACCGGTTGGGTTGGTCCAACCTTCAAGGGCATGGGAGTCCTTGGGCATTGCTTAGGCCGAGTTCAGTATGGCTACAACGAAAGATCCCTCACTGCACACTTTCTATATATCTGCCTTCATCCAATCAAAAAGGTCCATACTATAGAAAAGAAGGCTCGGCAAAAAGGAGATGCAGGACCATGAACCCGCTCTTTCATTATTTTTTAGAGAATGCTCTCCGCTTTCTTCCTGTGCTTACTATTAGAACACAAGCTTTTGAGCTCAAAACCAGAACACGAGCATCCTTTAGACGTTTTGGAGTTTTCGCCTTTGGCTTTCGGCTTTGATTTGAAGGTAAATAATAAAAAAAGATTCCTCCACCTCCAAAAGTGGTCCGTCAACTAAACTTGCCTTGTTTGTTGTTATAGGGGTACTTGCTTTAGTGGTTTAGAGGCAGTTCTGTTGCTACCAACTTCTTTGTTTGTAGTCTAGTAGATCTCCATTTGGTAGTGGATCTAAATCCGGTTTGTGTTCAGCAACAGAAAGAGGTGAGGCGCTGCAAGCCTTCTTTTCTTACTCGAGAATGAAAAGTGGAAACCTCCATATCTCAATCCAGGAGACAGAGCAAAAGACAGGAATCCCTTAATCCCGCAGAAGATAACTCATTCCGGGGGAAGTCAGAGAGGGTCTTCAAAAAGGGGAGCCGCGGGTTGAAGCTTTCTTTGTATCCAAGGTGAAGCTTTGGTATGGCATTAAAGAAAACTTCTTATGGGGGCGGCTATATAGAAAAGGCGGGTGGGGCTTCAGGGAGTGTGAACTTCAATAATAGAAAATAAAATTCTATCGATTTCCGCATTACGTTGTAGCCAGTGATTGCCCGGGTCGGTGTGTGATCACCTTTCTTTGGTGAAGCAACCTTTCTGATGCTCTCCTCGCCCATGCCGAATACCCCCGGCCGGTTCCTTAGGGTAGGGCCAGGAGCCGGTTTGGGAAATCACGGGGCCTACTTATGAAGGGGGGACTCTATTCTTATTTAGAATGATTAATAGAATCGATATTTCATAGAAGAATGACCAAGGCAAAAAAAAATCCTTTCACACCCGCTTTCAACATGTGGCTGAATATAGTTTCCAGTTAACACACCTTGCCTTGGATAAATCCATCCTGTATCCCCCTAACTTGCCAGCTTTACTGCTTGTCTTATTTACCCTTTGCTTTAGCGGATGGTTTATGTCTGGTCCTTTGGGGTCGTCTGACCTGGGCTGATGGCCTTCTTTGTCGTCAGTCCAGCGGCTCTTGCAGGCTTCAATGGACTAGTACCTGCCACCAAAACATCGTGAAGGATTCAGTGAACGTGAAGAAAGGCAGTAACATAAGACAATTCACTGAATGGTTGTTGGCTCTACCAGAAGAGTATGAAATCAACAAGGTGTAGAAAGTGAGTGTTCCGACGCTTTCAGAAGTATGTGAGAAGATCAATGTTGAGCAGAAGTGCAGCCAACAACACATCGTTAGTTATTTAGTAGGGCTTGAAAGGCTGGACAGTTTGCCCTTCCTGTCCAGTATTTTCTCAAGCCGAAATAGGAAAAGCCGCAAGCACCACTAGGCCCGGTCGTCGGTTTTTCGTCAGTAGAGTCCGATATTCTCAAATAGGGGTGGCAGTCATCCCAAACAAAATAAGCTGGCAGTATCAATGACGCGGCGTGGTCCAGAATAAGCCTTTGCTGATCCGTGGGCTTTGTGTTTTGGTTACTTCAAGTGCTTCTTTGCTCGCTTGCAGCGCCTCGACTCAAGTTGTAGCTGTAGGATTGAGTGAGGTGACGAGAGCTGAAGCTGCCGCTCCTCTCCCGTTGGTCGAGTGGCTTTGCTCCTCTCCCGTTGGTCGAGTGGCTTTGCTCCTCTCCCGTTGGTCGAGTGGCTTTGCTCCTCTCCTTATTAGTCCTAAGAGCTGCTTCGCTCCTTACTACGCTATAGAGATGTTCGTACTTCAGAAGTGGATCTTGAGTGTCTTTGAATTCCGCCTTTCGTTAGGTCTTCACTGAAGGATTTTATACCTTCTTAAGCGCCTCTACCATACCCTTACAAAGTGACAACGAATGACTGTAATTACAAAATTACATAACTTTTCAAACAAACTAGTCTCAAGTTGTTCTTTGTTTGCATCCCAAAATTGGTTAGTTATAAGTTAGTAAATCACATGTTTCTGTTTTCGGAACAAACCATGTAGAGTTTTGTTTTAGTTCTCTAATGGACTTGGGTCGTCATAGGAAGAATTCGTGACTTCGATGCTCTCAAACCTTCTGCTCAGTCTCTTTCTGCACTTTTGAGTTTTGAAACGTCAGTTCTAACTCTGATGATCGCCCAATTGATCTGCATGTTTCTTTAGTCGTTCAACGTTTAAAAATGGAACAAATTTCAACCGGAATCAACAATTCAACTCCAGAGGTCGGGGATTGACTCTCTCGGGCCAGGCCGGCGTCAATTCAAATTCTCCGAAAAATCTGCAAGGTCAACAGAACTATCAAGTTCCACATCAACAACCTCAGCATTGTCCTCCACAGCCTGAACCACAGGAAGCGCCACCCCAGAAAGTGTTGCGTAATACGTTTTGGGACCAAGGTTCTGGTAACCGATTTGCTGACACTCTGTCTTAGATCTGTGGTCGTTTTGAGCATACTGTGCTGCGTTGTTGGAACCGGCTTTCTTACTCTTTTCAGTCCCAAGATATCCTTCAAGCATGGGCGGCTATGTCTTTTTCTGATTCGCGGGATCCCGGTATACCGATACTGGTGCGTCTGCTCGTATGACCGCCTTAGCAGGTAATCTAAAAACTAACATTACTCTATTCGGGTCCGATATCTTAGTTGAGTAGGTGAGGGTTAAAGTTTATGTATTTTTCATATTGATGATGCTGTAATATACTCTTTTTTCAGAAGATTTTTAATTTGAATTAAAGGTTGTTCCTGATATCCGTCTATCTGTTAGTTAATTTACTGAGAATAATTCTTGCACCTTTGAGTTCTCATCGGAAAAATTCTTGATCAAGCAAGGATGAAAAGCGTTATGTTCCTGTTAGTTAGAGAGGAGCAGAGACCGTCCTATGAAGTTGGTTCTTTTTCTCTTAACCATGAAAGTCAGTCAATTTCATTGCCTCGATTACACAGTTGACCACACGCATTCAACGGTAGGGAGTAAGTTTACTGGAAGGAACGTAAATTCCAGAGAAACTCATCGAGTGGACCATACCAAGGTGCGAAGCCTTCGGCTCCTTCTTTGCATCAGTTACCTTCAAAAGGCATCGTCAGAGATAAGATCCGTAAGGGCCGTCAGACTGTTACCAATAGCAATAGTCAGTCTGTCAGAAAGAAATTCCTTAACAACTCAGACGCATTCTCCTATAGGCATCTATATAATATCTGTGTCAAAGAGCGTATTCGTCGCAAACAACCTATTCAACTGAAACAAACTAAATGCAACATATTCTGTAACAACAACAGCCTATTCTCTTTCGATTTCCTGGTATTCAACACAAAGGGGCCTTTACTTACTGTTTGCTTTAAAGTTGGAAAGGGAAGCTCCACACAAGGAGAGAAAGCCCGCTATCTCTTTAGACGTAAAGAAGACTCCTTTAACGGCGTTCACGCCTAAGTCTAAAAGAATAAGATCAGGACTGACCTTCTTACGACTGGTTAATCCCTCTTGCCTTTCCATATCTACCTTCTCATCGCTCGTTTTGGGTTCTGTCTTTCATATCCCTGGGATAAAGAAGGCTCTTTAGCGGGATAACCGGAATATCCGATGCTAGTGAAAGTAAGTGACAGAGTTACTGTCCAAAAGAAATATAAATAATACTTCATCTATCGGAGTGAAATCAAAGCGTTGAGCTCTTTTCGCAGCAATTGAATCAAAAAAGAATCCGCATTTTCAGGAGCAGGAGGAGAAGGAAGATGCCAATGAATCTGCTATGTTTTCAGTAAATGAATCAATAACGGTGTCAAATGCCACATCCGGACGAGAGATTTTCGATTCTTCATCGTGACAGGCATTAGACATGTGCAAAAGCCCGTGACGCTGTGAAGATCGAAGTGAAGGAAGAAAGCGTCAAGCTGACGTCCAATCTCTTTCTGTTATGGAATTGGATAGTTAATCATATTCAATAGAATAGGATTCTATAACAAGCGGATATGCCTATTTATGGTATACAGTAAGAGCGGAGTTTCCCTCTTCATCTTGACGCCCTGCCGAGAGTAAGATAGAGATAAAAGTCCCCACATCGGATTCACTTGTGCCAACCCCTTCCTCATTGTCGGCCTTTGGAAATAGACGTATTTTAGAGTTGGAAATCCGTTCGGACATAATCCTTTTCTCGTTAGGATTCTAACCCTTACCCTGAAGAGGCACTATAGGTTTTCATTTCAGTAAAGAAGAAGGCTCGAAGAGACTTACTGTTTGCTTTAAAGTTGGGATGTATGGATTCTCGAGAAGAGAGGAGCCGTAGTGGTCCCCCCCCAGACCGCCCGGATCCCACGAGTGAATCGAAAGTTGGATCTACATTGGATCTCACCTGAATCGCCCCATCTATCCTCAATAGGAGAAGAAAGGTTTCAAACCCCTGTTCGAACAGGAGGAGTACGCCGTGCGTCTGTGCCTTGGATGATCCACATCTCAATGTCAGGCGCTGATGGGCACATTGAACTATCCATGTGGTTGAGAGCCCAGGCACAACGACTATAACTCACTGCTGGTCTCTCCACTACTTGAGACTCTTCCACCACCAACATACTTCAAAGAAAGGAGAGCTCAGATACAGCAGCAGATCCAGGTTCTGAAGGAAGAGCAAATCTTTAAAGCCAAAACGCTTCTACTACTTCGTTGAGACTACTCTTAGTATCCAATTTCTCCTCAATGCTTCCGGTTCATCAACCAATTGCTGCGTTTTGCTGAAAGGAAGAATCGTAACTTGCTTGAGGTTGCAAGGGCTCTTATGTTCACTATGAATGTTCCAAAGCCTTATTTTATTGGGGTGATGCAGTTCTTTGTGCAGCCTATCTCATCAATCGTATGTCCTTAAAAGCACTCGATTTCCATACACCCGCAGAAAAAAAAAGACTGTCCCTCCCTTTCACACGCTCCAAAATTTCGCATGGGAAGACGGACTCTTAAACGAAGATGTCCTCTACAGCCTAGCCCGCCCTAGTCTTAGCAATCGATCGATGTGCGCCTTTCAGACTAATGGTTTAACGAAGTCAGGCTTAGAAGAATGGTATTATTAACTGTCAAAGGCTTAGTTACCCAGTCATTACGAGTGTTGGGATTATGCGGTACCTCGGAATAGCAGCTCTCCCTGACGAGACAATCTAAACAGCTTGAGCTTCAGTGACACTTCTTTTACTTGAATGTTATTTCGAAATCTATTTAGTATGAGACCTTATAGCTGCTTTACAGTTACTTCTCATTCTATGGTGAAGTGAAAGATCTCTCACCAGAGTGGGGGTGAAATCTTTTCTGCCATGCCAACAAGATTGGCGTGATAAGGTGGGAACAAAGGCAGAGAGAGAGAAATTCTCAGACCTCTTCCACGCGTGTAGTGAGCAAGCATAGGAAGCAAGCAAGCTTTGTCTCTTGTAGGCTATCGGCTTTGAGGCCTGACATAAAGTATGTCAGCTTTTCAGTGATCGAAAACGAATGGAGGTGGGAGTGCGGCTCTTCTTGCCGTTGAGGTATGGCTTTATTTTATTGGTAGTCAAGTGATCAATTAAGGTAGGCCAAAAAGGCGCTCTTTTTAAATTGATTAAAATCAAACTTGTACTCTTTCCATGTCCGTGACGGAGGGTAAATCCGATTCATGACGAAACAAAAAGGTAAAATGATAATTTTTAGCTTACTCAGGATTGGAAAATGGGGTGGGATGGTTGGAGCAGACTCAAGGCTCGTACACATCAGAAAGCACCCTTTGAAGGCCCACAATATAAAAAATAGAAAAGCTTCATTTATTCTATAGAAAGATTTGAAGGGCCGGACACCATAGGCTGCGGGCTGACGAATACCCATTTTTCTTACTTGAATTGAAAAGGGCCTTCAAAAGCGTTATCGACTAGTTGAACTTCCCGGCATCTCTTTCCTGTTGAAGCGCTTAATCCAATAGTAATAGAATAGGCCAGAACAGCTTTCACGAAAGAATCCGACCAACTTGTTGGCCCAAATGCCATACCATTGATTGATTTAAAAAATGCCCCCACAGATCTGCATCCAGTAGGCACCCGAAGATGCCAAAGAAGCTAGCCACTATCACTTGAATCGTATAATAAGGCAGAAGCTAAACTCTTTGGCCGCATGAAGAGAAAAACTTTTCTGACTAGCTGAATAGTGACACAGATCCCCCTTTTTTTTCAAATAAATAAATTGCCTACAGTGACAGCGTTAATGCCCGAGGAGTCAGTAGTTATAAGATAGCACCCAGACACAGAATCCGAAATAACCATCAGGATCCAGAAACGGGGAATTGGACTCTTTCCCATGAACTTGACCGGCAGAAGGAGTTCTAGTCCTTCAAACTAAAGCAGCGCCCAGGAACAGGAAGGCAGCGGCTTCTGTTATCCTACGAACAAAAAGCAGGCGTGTTCTTTCTTACTATATTCGTCTTATATTATATGACTGACGTCTCACTCTTCCCTTAGCAGATGACACAGCCTGTGAGGATGCTTTTTTGAGCTTTTTTCCCTACGATGAAATGCCCGAGCTCCTGTATGTATAAATACGGGTATGTGTAATGATTTCATCCTGCCGAGTTTACAGAGAGAGCTTCGACTTACGACTTCACGGCTGTGATTGCGGATGTAGGGCGTCTGAATGCCGGTACGTTACTGTCCGCTGGTCTTCCCCCTTCAGAAAGGAGATTGCCTGCTATGTTCCTACTTCGACGCACTCCACACCGGATACAAAAATACCTGTCTGGTAAAGCTGAGAAGATGTTGAGATATTGGTTTTGTGTCGATTGTTTTGTTGAAAAAGTCCGAGAAGAAACATGACGTGCTTTTCACCTTTCCGCCAAACCAGAACGAGAGCCAATCGGGTCGATCAGAATGTCCTTCTTTCGCAGCGCTATAACATTCTCTTTTTCGTTTCTGACTATTTCTATTCTAAGTAGCACCCGAGAGATTGGCCAGGTTAGTGGGACAGATTTTGGCTCAGCTTCAACCTCGTGAGAGGTGATTGCACCAGTAGCAAAAGAGATCTCAGGATATACCATATCATATGTGTAACGAGAACGGACATGACACATTCGTCTATAACTAGCTCAGACAGGGGTCTGAAAGGCTTTCAGTCTTCACTGGTCGGGGCTCTTGAGAGGAAAAGGAAGTCCCTTTACTCTATTCCTTGGCAGGGGACGAAGGCAGCAGATTGAAAGAGGTGCAGGAGGTGCCGCTAGCTTGAGTTTATGGTACTCTTACAAAGCGGAGCCCTTCATCTTACTACTTCGTAGCCTTTGACTTCATTCCTTCATGCACAGCTGATTCCCCGATCGGAGAATACGCTGCATCAAATGAGTCTTTTAAGAGTTGAAGGCTTTATCTTCTTCTTAATCCGTCTTCTAAATCAAAAAAAGAATAAGCAAGTTATCGAAGGAAGCAGCCAAGTCACACTATTCCTCCAACTGAGACTGCCAACATGAATTCATACATATACCGACGGTGGACTACAAAGAAGATCTGGGAGAAGAGATTCATTTCACCGATGGGAATGATTCCTCTCCTTGTCAGCCCACCTCTTCAACACAACAAGCCCGATGAGCCTATCAATGGACTGACCTGTGGGCAGTGTATCAATTACTCATACCGAGCTAAACGAAAGGAATTCCTTGTCCGGTATGACTTTCTAATGTTAGCTTCGCTCCTCTTCGTTGGCCAACTCCCTGTGTTATTGTAGCGAAGCAAGGCTTTTCACCGACTGATAATACCACCAAGCAAGTCAGTAGTAGTCCCAATAGTTCCATAGGTCTATCCGATTAGACCTAACGCCGCTTTTCTGCGCAGAAGCAAGCTTGTTGCAACGATTGACGCATACGCTCGTCGGCTCGTTCCTATCAAGCACCACAGGGCCTGAGAAGCTGCTCAGCGCACTAGTTAAAAGAGGACTTACTAACCAACAACAACAAACAATTTCAGTTAAACCGAAATCGGGGCTGCTGCTTCAGAGCGAGTGCTGTATCATTCGTTTAAGAACCGAAGGGTGCGGTGCATAGTTAGCGTGGATGCGATAGCGCTGGTCTTTTAGGCGCGAGAGCTTCATCTCACTGGAAGGGTCTTTTCCTTTGCTTGCGGAAGTTACCCTGCTTGCTATTCTATCACCCCTCGCTCGGCCTGACGAAGTGCGGGCTCCTTCACCAGGAGGAGATGGATGCTAAGAGAAGAAAGGACAGATGAAAAAGGAGTTTATTGTTGCAGTAGGAAATTCAACGAGATATGGTATGCCGCGGAAAAGATTGTGGTGGTTTAATGGCAGCAACAACCTATTCTCCGATCTAAAATCGGGTGCATTAAATTGGATATGATCGGACTGTCTTTGTCAGTGAAGTACCAGAAGTAAATCGCTCCGATCTAAGCGATCCGCAGTCTTCAATGTGAACCCCTACTTATATATATTTTATAATAACCCCCCTCCTGTCCCTGGAACAGCAACTGAAAGTGAGAATATGCTGCTGGAGGAAGGCCCTCGCTCAAGCAGCCTATTCTTGCCTTCACATCCCGACTACACCGCCTCCCCTCGCTGGAAAAAGAAAAGAAGTATTATGTCCAAAAGAGGCAGACATCTCTGGAGATCTAAGCTTTGACGGGGATATCTAAACAATATTCATTGCCTTTCCTTGCCCGTGTGGAATCAGGCTATTGCCAAGTCGCTGAGGAAGAAGAAGTCTCGATATGCCGAAAAGCGGAGGCCCACCATCTGCTAGCATTGTGGTTTGGAATCGATTCTTTATCAATGGCCCACCCTTTCTTTGAACCTTGTCAATGATCGAACTTAAAGATATAAACTGAGTGCCATTTGATGAGTAACTGAGAACAAGGGAGAAGGATATGGAAAGGATGAAGTAATGAAAGAGGAAGTCATTGCTAGTAGTAACGACTTGTCACGATCCATTGGTTCATATAGAATCCATGTCCTAGGTGTATCAAAAAACATTCTTTTCACTAAACGTATATAATAAAATAGAGTGAAAGGGTCCACTCCGAAACCAAGAGGGTACTAACTAACTTAAGAGTCCTCTCCGAACCGCAGGAGATAGTTTCCCATCATACGGCTCACCAACTTAACTTGCCTCTATGGGAGGCTCGCTCCGGGCAGGTTCGGATCACTTACAATAGAGGGCTCCACGAAGGAAGGGCTTGGGTGTTGAGCGTTTTCAATATGATTCTGAAACCGTATTTGTTCGATGAAAAATGCGAGACGAAAAAGGAACCCCTCTTTTCGACTGGGAAATGCTTTTCTCTTTTGTCCACTTTCTCTATCCCCCTCTATCAAAATGATCAAAAAGGTCACTTCAGTGACTTCTTATTCCCGTGTTCGATCTCTTCCATCTCAGCCCTGCTCGTTGTCACCTATGTTGAAGAAAGGTTTGGAACCCTGTAGAGAATGAAGAAGGGCCAAGGATCTTCCTCTCAACAGTCCTTCTCGAGGCTCCACTCTCCCCCCTTCAAAAGTAAGGCCCCGTTATCAAAGCGAAGTGCGGGATAAAGAGTAGAAGCAAGCTACCTTAGCTCTGCCAGGCACTGGACAGGGGTTAGCTCTGTAAATGTGTAGAGCCAAGTGTAGTGTGGTGTAGTAGTAGGCACTTCTAGGCCCCTTCCCCGCTACTGGATCACTCCAGTGCTTCGGGTACTACGGACCCTCTGCCATCCACATTGCAGCAAAGCCGTTTCATGAGCGGGGGGGCTAAGCGCAGTTCTTTGAATCAAACGTTGAATGAAATCGATTCTTTTTTAGATATCAAAATCGAAATCGGATAGGATAGACGGATAGATCTATCTTTCTATTCATATAGATTAAAAAAGCAAATTTTATATTTAAGTAGCGTAGCAAAAGAAGCCCCAAATCCTTGATTTGGCCAGGAAAGACTGCACTGCTTTGGGCCCAGGAAGCGAAGGGAATGAGCTCGGCTGCTTCTCTTCCACACTTCTTTTTTTCTGTGTCCGTTCCGCATGCGCTTTGCTCTCTTCTTATTCTTCATTGGACGGTTTGTTTGGATGGACTTCGCCGTTCTTTCCCAACTAAAATAGAGAAAAGGCTGTATCACATCGAGATGTCGATTCGTTTTCCGCCCTCAATGAGATGGGGAATTTTGAACCTCCTATTTATTGTTACTTTTTGGCCCTTTATCTTTCTGAATTGAGGCCCGGCTCGCGTCGTTCCAACAACCGGCGGGGAGCACCTCAGTATACGATCGTGCGCAGTAACTGGGAGTCCTATTACACCTAAGGCCAACTTCAATTCACCAAACCAAGGTTCATCTCGTGTAGTGATTGTGGACTCGTACTTTGATATTGAGTAGACGGTTGATGTATCAGACTCGACCCTATCTTTCGTAGCATGCATTCCCATCCGTGTCGCAACTGATTCGGTAAGCTACGTGTCCGGTGCACGGAGAACTGCCTTCGGTCCCCCAAACTTACTTACTCGTGGCAACCTTCCGGCCGCCCAACAACCTATAACGCTAGTCACTACTCCCACTGGGGCTAGGAAGTAAGCCCCACAACCCAAAGCGGCGAAGAACAAATAGAATTTACTACAAAAGCCGGCTAACGGGGGTATTCCTGCGTATGAGAACATAGTAATAGAGAAGGTAATAGCCGAAATAGGATTCGTTTTGGCTAGAGCGCCCAAATCCGCTATATATTTGACACGGGTTTGCCGTAATGCTGAAACTATAGCGAATGCATCTATCGTCATTGATGCATAAATAAAGAGACCAATTAGTAGTGATTGAATTCCTTCTATGGTTCCACATGAGAAACCAGTACGAATATAACCTACATGTCCAATTGAACTATGAGCTAGAAGTCTTTTTACTTTCGTTTGAGCCATGGCGGCCAGTGCTCCTAAGATCATAGAAGCAATGCTGCAGAAAAAGAAGATTTGTTGCAATGTAGCTCCATAGGAACCATAAATAAAAACACGTAAAATATTAGCAGAAATAGAAATTTTAGGCGCAATAGAAAAGAATGCTGTAACCGGGGTGGGTGAACCCTCATAGATATCAGGTGCCCACATATATAGAGTCAAAAAAGATATTGAGTCCGAAGGGGAGGGGGGTTTTCTGTTGGGCTCGAGAGATGGAATAGATGGGGCCCCAAAAGTTTTGAATTCGCCGCGTTGGAATTCACACGAAAGGGAACGAAGAATTCTCAACGAAAAAAGTGCTCTCTGAACCGAACGTGAAAGTACTTTTCCATCAGACGGCTGTTCCCGTAACTCCACTCTCGACTTGGATTATATATCCAAAAAGGTCCGCTCTCGGCCATTCCACACGCTGCAACGCGGAGGCGTGGTTATCTGAAGTGGATTCTCTCTTTTGTAGTAGATGCCGAACCTGCTGCTCTATTGACTAAGAAGGGAGCGGACGCAGCAGCTACATGGACCCCTTCCTTTCAGTTGTTGCCAGCGCTTTCCCGAGCCGGAATTCATTATTAAAAAGAGCAGGCAAAGCCCAAAGGCTGCTATCCCAATAGGCCAGCGAGCGGAACGAAAATCAGACCACCGCGGTCGAAAAAGCGTGTTCCCATCTTTCTTTCGAAAGATGTACATTCTCGGTCTTCTTCGTTTTCGATGAAAAAGAAAGAAAATCTCGATCTCCGCCTTTAATTAAAAGAGAAAGCATTCTCTTATCAGAACTTGGCGGGCTTCCAGCCTTACTCAAATAGGGAGTGGGTTTGGTTTGAACATAGGCTCAAACATTCTTTGTTTGGTCCTAGCTATGCCATGCGTTCAATAAAAAAGATTGAAACCTGCAGGGATGACAAAAAGAGGGCGCTTTCCGAGGGTTAGGTTCAAGGGTCAGTCGAGTGATTTCATACCTCTCCCGGTGTTAGCTTCTAGGCCTCTCCTTGAAGTCAACAGCGTGATTTCATACCTCTCCTGTGTTGCACTGAAAAAAAAAAGGCTAACAGAAGTCTTATAGCCGGTTTCTTCCTTCCGCGCCCGCCTTAGCCCGGCCCGCGTTAGAAGAGAAGAGACGCAAAGCGGGAAAAGACAGAGGAAGGGGGAGAAGCATCTTATTCTCTTTGCGAGAACTTCCGGATCAGAGAAGCATTCGGAACAGGCTCCGCGTTCATTTCGTTGGCAGAAAGGCTCCAATCCATTCGGGGCTTCAGAGAACCCAAAAAGAAATTTCACTTTTAGAATAGATAAAATCAATAAGAGATAGATAAACGAGAAATATATTTTGCTATCTATAAAAAAAAAATAGAAAGAAAAAGAGCAGATAGATCCTATCCCCTATATCGAACACTCATTCAAAGATATTGATAGAAAGAAAGATCTTCGTCAAATTTGTTTAGAATTTTAGAGCTTTGCCTTTTTTTTAGGAATTCTTCATATCCAAGGCAGCTTACCACAAGCACCCCACCCCATACGACTAGTTGGGGGGGCTGTTCGCCCTTTGAATAAAACAAAAGGAGCCCGCAAAGGATGCGACCTCATCACTGAAATGAAAGCGCAAACTTCTTTTTTAGTCATCGGGCGGAGCGCACCTTTGGTACTTCAGTCGTGTGAGTTCTTTGATAGTGACTTCTTTCCGCGACGAAAGGCTACTTCAATGACGGAAACAGCCGGAAACTCTATAGGGTCGCCTTTGAAAGCGTTCGCCGGTAACCGTCACTCCAGGATTTTTCTGCGGTCGTGACGCTGACTGAATCCAATCCATAAACCCGGAAACGAAACGTTGTTCGTTCCCTTTCGTCTTCTAGGTAAAGAAAGTAGGCATACGAACCACTGACGCTTTGCCTGTTACTCTTTTTTTTTTAACAAAGCAAAGAAGAAGGTAGAATGGAGAAAGGAAAGGGACAAGGGCGGTCTTGCTTGGCGCGAAGGCTGCTGGTTCGGGGGTAGGGTACAGTACTAAAGGTCCTCGGACTTCCAGGCGGTTTTTCTTTTAGGCAGCTGTTTCCCGTTGGATCTCGCCAATACAGCCTCCTATAGTTTTCGATACCGAGATATCTATTTTTTTCATTGTTCCCAGGGATTTTTTGGGTAATCTGCTCCCATACTGCAAACAGTCAAATCTGAACTGAACCTTGTCGCTCTTCTTTCTTTCCTCGCGGGCAGGAAGCACACCAGCAGCGTGCATTGCGTGATTCTACTGTGTTTTTTGCACTTGACTGGGTGGACAGTTGACCGGAAGAGAACTTCGATTCGCCCGGCCAGCAGGCGGGCTAGTGCTTATCTTGTGTGACAACACTACAGAGCGAGTGGCTCTTCTAGGCGGGCAGCTGTGTGACAACACTACAGAGAAAGCGGCGCTTTCGTTTAACATGCTATGGTCTCAACGCCCTTACGAGGTAGTGATGAGTTTCACGCGCTCTAAGCCCGGCCCGCTTAGGTTAGGAAGATTGGCCGCAATCTGAGCGGTACCACCCACCCTACCCGTTAACTTATAGGCGGCCGTCCGTCCTACAGCCGCCCGAAAAGGAACTGCAGTGATCTTGAATAGGGATCCTACAGCGATAAAAAGAATCCCCATAAAAATACCACTAGATTGAACACCAGTGATTTCGTATCCGGTCAAAATCTTGGCTAATTGATCGAAGTGGGTAGCTCCAGTAGACCCATAGATCATGGAACAAATAGGGTGGGTAGGCCCAAGCACCACACTACACGTATAGACGCGAACCCCCCTCGTTACCGTACGTGCGACTCTCACCGCATACGGCTCGCACAAAGACTCAACAATCCATCCCTTGCCTTTTCTTCCACCTTTCCTCTCCAATCCTCGATCAAACTTGCGTTCTCCAGGCGCGGGGGGTCTTTCCTTCGCCTATCGTATGTATCGGCTTGCTTGGCTTCGTCCCGAACCAAGGCAAGTTGTACTTGCGAGCCCGTGCGTGTAGGAAGGCCGACCACTACATAAGCGTCAAGACTACGATTACAAGCCAAGCCGGAAGCGACTCGCTTCTATTCTCGTTGGGATTGGATATAGATGGATAATCTATAGATCGTAGTAGTTCGCTAACCTCTCTAACTAACATACGATACAATTTCACTTCACTAACGGCCAAAAGAAAGAGCTTCGCTCGGTTGGCCTTCCGGAGCTGACGAATGCCTTCTTTCTCTTCAGTCTACAACTTGATTCTGGGAGAGGCAGGATTCGAACCTACGTAGAAAAACTTCAACAGATTTACAGTCTGCCGCTTTTAACCACTCGGCCACTCTCCCCTTCCCGGGCCGAGGCCCTCCTCAATGGGTTGACAGAAGGAGGTCTTTCAGAACCTGAATCAATAAGCTTATTGATTTGATTGAAGGAAACTAAGACGTCACGCGACGCTAGCGAAAAGGGGGAATGACGTCATTTAGTCAGTTCATAACAATCTCTGTAAAGCAAGGGGCAAAGCTTCGTAGACAGCTTCCCTCTTATGTAGTCGTCGGCCTTCTTCCCCAGCCCCCCTTCGTCGCTTCTGGCGAAGCTGCGAGTTCATGAGCAAGTGAATGAACAAGCCAGCGAGCAACGAGTGAAGTGACTGAACGAGCCATGTTCCGGCAAGGGAGGAGTAACCGTCTTTGTTTTCTTCCCCTATCCCCTCTTCGCTCCTCTCCTTATCAGAAGAGTGGCTAAAGCTCCTCTCCAACTCAGGTGGCTTTCGCTCCTCTCTCTATAGGGGCGCTAGCGCTTTACTAATAGAAAAAAAAAGAAAGTCTCTGCTTTACTTCTGCTGAGCGAAGCTGCGAGCCTACCCTTCTCGAGCCTACTTAAATAGCTTACGCTTACTAAGCCTAGTCTACTAAAATAGGGCTACAGCAAGCAAGCTTTCCCCCTTCGTTTGTTGTGGGTCGCGCCTTGCCTTACCGCAGGCACTGAATGAAATGAGTGGAGATCTTCCTTCCTCAAAGCGTCTTACCAAGGACTTCGTTGTCACTAGTGGCGAAGACAAATTCGTGAATCTTACCCGCCTAAAGAAAGTTCAGTCTACAAGAAGCTGGCAGAGCTTTAGCCATGCCATTGGACCATATCCATCTATCCTACCTAAACAGTAAGCCTTTTGAAGTTCGTTCTTCGAATGACGCGGCGTGGAGACTAATTCCTTTTTAGTTTGAAGATACTACTTCCGTCTGCCCATTCATCCCCAGTGGATCCTTCTTCCCCCTAAGAATTGAACGAACCAAGTTCACCTATACGAGAGTGAGGAATAAAAACCAACAATAAACTTCCCACTTTTGATGTCCCACGATTCTGCTAGTTTAGAAATGGCTACGAAGGACGGGGGTCGCTAGGTCAGAAAAGCGAGAAAACGAAATTCTCCCCAAGTAGGATTCGAACCTACGACCAATCAGTTAACAGCCGACCGCTCTACCACTGAGCTACTGAGGAACAACGGACTGTCGGAAGCCGACTCTCGTTCTTTGGACTAACAGCGTTTAGAAATGGCTTCGTCACTTTTTTCACATACACCGGGGAAAAGGTTACGATAGCAAGCCCCTCCCCGGCCGGAGAGACTCCAGGACAAGGGGGCGGCAGTCAACCATCCACTCTCGAGATTCATATTGATCAATCGATCTCCGCGTCCTTCCAGTTCGCTAAGTAGACTCACTCTACCTATAGTAGAACTTTTCCTGCCAAAAACTGATCACTTACTTCTCATCTGCGGAGTTAGCAGGTATGATAGAGTCCCCTCTCTGTCTGTCTCTCCGAGTTTCTACTACTAAGTAGCACTTCCGCTATTCTGAAATAGAATCGATGTAGATCAGAAAAAGCCAAAGTCATTTTATGTTTTCAGTATCTGACGATACCCTGCAATCAAAGTCAAATAGCTTCGAGCCTATCTATAAAAGCTAACGGGCCCTTTCTCGCTTGTTAGTCAAGCTAAAGCTTGCCTTTTTATTAGCAGATATTATCAGAAGGGCAGGTTTTTTTCCCTATACTTTGTGCTGGTCTCGTCATTCACGCAATTTCCTCGTCCATCGATCGCGCGAGTACGCAGGAAGTCAGCACATAGCGAACGAAAAAAGCGTTCATCCTGGATTCTCTTCCTCAATCAAAATTTCTATCCATTTTCTGGATATTCATTCGGTCAAAGTCTCCACGGCCTTTTCACGCCCTTCTACTGAGAGGTGCACCATGTTGTGCGGAATCGGCAAAGACCTTGAAGTACACGTCCTCGAGGGCAGCATTCATGGCAATCATCACGTCGTACTTTCTTTGACATGGTATGGCTTTGTTCTTGGTGAAGTTTAATAGATGTCGAGTGCCGCTTTTCCCTGTCCGAGAATCTCCATCTGCTTGTTGTGGGCGAGCGTTAATCCTTATGTCAGGTTGGTTGTTCAAAAGACTTTCTTTTTACCCCTTGCATTTTCATCTTTTTGAAAGCCCCGACTCATTCTTATGGAGTCCTATTTCAGGTGCAAAGCAAAGAATATAAAGAAAGACCTTTTTCTCTCCCATTTCTCATTTTTTGGATTGAAAGAGGATAAGCGCTATCCATTGAGTAAAGGGAGGGTTTGCTACAGTGATTCGGTCGGTTCCCGTTCGCCTGCTCTCCTCATAGTCCATTAGTGGTTAGGGTGGTAAACTTAGAGGGCGCCCGCCTCCTCTAATGGACGTGTCCTCGACAGCCTGGTGGTTGTTCGGTTTCCGCTTTTTGGGGCGGGAGTAGAAGGTCGTTGGGGTTTCCTTTTCTTCAACCAATTCGGTTGTGTCAGCTCTGAGATTGGTCTAACATTTTGTTATTTTCTGGCTGGACAAAGATGGATTGAAAGTAAGATAGATTCATTTGAGTTCTTCTAGTACAGGACCTTCGATCGACCATGGGGCGTATTCTACCCTTCCAAATTTCATTCTCAAGAAGCGTAACGTAAAAGCTCCTTCTCATCCTTGTCTTTTTTTGGTTTTACAGTTCCAGAATGTTGTCTGTGGATTTTTAACAAACAAAGGAAAGCGAAAGGTTGGCTCTTAAGACTGAAAGGAGAGGAAAGCCCCCTTCTACTATGCCATTTTCTTTCTTTTCTTCTTTGAAAGTGCTGCTCGCTACTCTCCGAGGCGGGTCGAACCGTCATTCCAGGATTTGCAGTCCGATACATTTCCATTATGTTACCTAGCCAAACCCGCCACCTCATGTGCCAAAGTAAAACGGCTGTTCTTCCTTCCCCGCTCCCTCTTTTTCTACATATGCGGTGGTGGGCGGAGCGCTCTATTCGCGGGTTCGAGAACCTTCTCTCATAGATTCCCTTCACCAAGTCATCGCCAGCAATCCGCTTTGATCCCTTGGTGGCAAAGGCCTCCGTTCCTCTCCAACTCAGAAGAGTGGCGAAAGCTCCGAGGGTTAGGTTCAAGGGAAGGTCGAGTGGCTTTCGCTCCTCTCCCGTTGGTCGAGTGGCCTTCGCTCCTCTCCTTATCAGAAGAGTGGCCTTCGGCTCCTCTCCCTAACTAAGGTCACTTCGTACCTCAATAGGTGCTTCTAGGCCTCTCCTTTTAGTCTTAAGAGCTGCTACGCTCCTCAAAGGGCTAGTTCTCACTCTGTTTTGGGGACCCCCAAGACTGTCTTTCCCTGTGTTTCCTAGTCGATAGGTCCAATCTCATCTGCTAGCGCTTCTTCGTTGCTTGGTCGGGACACATTCATCGATTTCTTTTAATTCTTCCTGGGCTTGCAAGTGACTTACTGCTTTTGGCCGTTCTTGCTGTCTTAAGTCGTCCTCTTTTCTTTAGAAGCTGTTAATTGATTTCGTGCCTGCCCTAAGGCTAAGGGGAGAACTGCATGTCCTACTAGTCGGATAGAAGCCTACCTTGTTCATATCGAGCCGGACAGGAGAGACACTCTTTAAAGTTAATAGAAGCAATTCCTTTTAGTTGCTTTAAAATAGGCTATGTAAGTAAATCCATTCAAATAGATAGGGGAGTTCCGAACCAGCAGCAAGCCCTTTCTAATGTCCTAGGCGAAGGCAGTGCAGGTGAAAGCCCAATAGATCCCATTTTTTTATCGCTCCACATAGCTCACGACCCGGCACGAAGAAATCTCTTAGATGGGCGGATGCGAATCTGGATCTATCAACGGAGCAATTCCAGTCGTAGTCTCAATCCCATATTCAATGAAAGTCGTAGCCGTGCCTGACCCCTCTTTCCGGAGTGAGTCAGGCGGCAAAGCCTTTAATCCTGATAAAAGAAATAGTTTTCCCACCCTCCAAGTATCCATAAATGGAATCGGTTTGAGTGAATTTCTTACCGCAGTCAAAGCCAATAGGGAAAGTCAGGTCAAGAGAGAGTCTCTTTCCGATTAGTGCATCTCGCACTTCCAATTCATTCCGAGTTAGAAAAAGTCAGTTCCTTCCCTCCCTTTTACTTTTTCTAGGGTAAAGTCCTCTTAAATGGATTACTAGTTCCTTCCTTCCCAATCAATGCTAACTCTATCTTCCTCTCTTGTAATTTAGGAGATTTCCCCAGCCCATAAAGAACTGTAGTTACATACAGCTCTCAAAAGAGAAAAAGAGAAAGAGCTATGAGTTCAAGTAAGAAAGTGAAAGTCACAATAGTCTCTCTTCTCTTTCCGCCTAGCAAGAGTAAAGCAAGAAGAACTGATCGATCTAATTTCCCATAGCTACTATAGCTAATCGTCAGTGTGGACCTTAGCTCAGTATGGAGGGCAGACTACCTTCTTACAGAGTGCTCTATCCCTAGAAGAAAATCCATTTTAGCATACTCTCTTTCTTTGGAAATGATATGATACTCAATTTAGATACTAGCTACTAGAAGAGGAATAATAGCATATAGCTAAAATGCCTAACGGGGCCAGGAAAGCTTCGATCCTTATGAAACAAAGAGGCAACAGAGAAAGAGGCCTAACCACAGAATGAAAGACTGACGATTCGCTAGCTCGGTAAGAACAATCAGAATACAAGGACGCAAGGACGGGACCGGGCGTCAGGACTCTCTATCGTCCCCATCGTCCTAACAGCCGATCACGCAATTAGAGCTACGAACTGTTTGATTGTTCTTGGGAAACTTAATCCGTAACACAATCAGGGGTGCCGGGCTTGGCTCAATATCGGGATAGAAGGAGGCCTAGTTTCTGCGGCTGTTTTCCAGGCTAAGGTAACAAAGTTATACCGAGCGACTGACTTCAAAGTATTTGTAGTAGAATAAGATGCGAGAGAGCCATGCCTTTAGAACTTCAAGGTTTTGATTCTGGGAGATGGAGCTGACGAAGTGAAGTTCCAAAGAGTATTGGTTTTCTGCCACTGAGACTGAACATCCACCCGTCTTTGGTGATCTGTACCTCGAAACACACAAACGAAAAGAAAATGGAAGTTTCATTGAATGAATGAAAATCATAATCAGAATAAGAGTATGATACGTCACGACTAGAGAAGAGAGAGGCAGGAAAGCCAGATCGGACTGACCGGTTGGAACGATTACGAAAGTTTCCGACAGTTAGACCTTTTTTTTGAGAGCCTTGCTTCACTTTCGAGAGTTAACGACAGGAGAAAAGGAAAACGATTGAGAGATTTGATTACGACCGTTAGAGATTCGCGTTAGCATACTCGATATCGCACAGATCAATTGCAAGGGGATAACGATTGAATAAAAAAGATCGATTCATGCTTTATACGATAGAGATCAATCGTTTACTGAAACTAAAATCGATGAAGTACTGAAACTACTTCAACTTCAATGGATGAACTTGAAGCTTGCCTGCTGCTCCTCTGAACTTTGCTACTTTACTATAGTTTTAACAAGTTGAATGAAAGTCGATATTTCACTTGCACTTTAAAGACAGCTACGTATAATAATAATAAGGGCTTTTTTTATGAAGAAAGAGGTCCAGTCGAGCTTCTTTCGTAATATGGCCAGAATCATAATGACGAGTTCTCTAGTGGAGGCGAGCCAGAGCCAGTGTAGGGGGAATAGAAAGATTTTGAATCCCCTATCACATTCCTTCCTTCCTTTAGTAAGCGCTCTTTTATAAGCGAGTATGAAGTCAGCCCTGAACCTGAAGTGCTATTTCTTCCTTGGTAGGTCAGCCGTTGACGATACTTAGTTTAGGACAAGTTCTTTTTTTTTTCAAGCCTTGAAAAAGGTGCTGTAATAATTTCTTGTTTAGGGCTAGGACTAATTCAATGGAAAGAAATTAGTAATAAGCTAGGGCTTAGTAAGCAAATCAAAGGAGTCGTCAAGCTGGGGCAAGTCAAGTTAGTTTTTAGCAGTATCGATTAAGCCTGCAGTCTCTCAAAGCAGTATCAGCGAGGCGCTAGGTAAAAGGCAGCAAGGGCTCAAGTTTAGTTTCTGTTAAAGTCATAAGAAAGAAAAGGTTAGGGCAGCTGGGGAATTAGTTGAAGTGCAAGCATGTCCAGTAAAAGGAGAATCTCTTACAGTCTATCCAATTGCATAAGGCCATCCGGTTCTTGCATCGAATGGGAGTTCTCGGGGCTATTCCCACTTTCGAGTTTCCGTCTATGTCTTTAAGAAGTCCCGGCTATATATGAAGTACTACTAGCGAGCTAACATGCTAACAGTAGTGTTAAAGGGGTCTTTATTAAGCTCCCCTTTTTACTGCGCATAATAACTAAATAACTAACAGGCTTAGAAGACTAGCAGTTCGTATAATAGGGGGATAAGAGTGAGTTGTCAAAGAAGGCTATTCTTATCATTCAAAACAAAGATCTGACAGTGCTAAGTAAGAAGGGCCTAAATAACATTACCAGTAATCCGAGGCAAGCGCATAAGAGAGCTAGCTTGTATAAGAGTCATAAGAGGACTAAGAATAATAAAGGTCCAATTCGTAAGCCGGCTATCGGTACTACTCTTCCAAAATTCCGGCTGTGGATAAGGTGTCTCCTATTGTTATCGTGTCTAACAGTAAGACCAGCTCCCCCCTTAGTCTAAATAGCTATATAATCTCCCAGCCAATGGGCAAGCTAGTTCTTTAGCAAAATAAGTAGTCTTTCAAGCGATAAGAGGGATAGGTCAAAGGTAAAGGACCGGCGCTCTTTTATTTGAGATTTTAAGCCAGTTCAATTCCTTTTCCCATTGATTCTGAAGCAGAAGAAAAGCAGTCAACAGACGAAGAAAGACGTGTTGGCTAGGGTAAAGAAAAGACAAGGACTTCATTTCAAACAAGTTGGCTTCAGGCCGGGGCAGCTGTTGAAACTTCTCCGATTTGAAGGATAGCGTAATAGCGGCAAAAAAACAAGCCTGCTATATAGTTATGATTACGGACTAGACGAATGGAGGATTACTACATCGACAGCAGCTCCTGGCTCCTGCGCTTACTACTTTGAAAAGAGAGCATGGGGCTAGACCAGGAAAAGACTCGATCTCCTTCAACAGCACTTCACCACCTGAAAGAAGAAAGAAAAATCAGTAGTTGCTCGGTCAGCTCTGACAAGAACTCCGGAAAAAGGAAATGCCCCTTCCGCGACTAAGCCTTACGGGAAGGATGCGTCATCTAAAACCTCCCCCTTCCCTTCACTTCGAACGAATCGAAGAATGAAAAGATTGAAGCGAATCCAGAGAGAAAGCGCAAGGCCAATGGGTATACCAAAGACCAGTCCCCCCCGGTAAAGAGAAATGCTGAAAGACTGGCTTAGACGGACTAGGGATTATTAGAATGGCTGAAAGGCTTATACGAGTTTTCTGGATGACTGGCTGAAAAGAAAGAGAAAGAGGTCTTTGCTGCTTGACTGCGTGAACCAGGTCCAGGTCTTGCATTTGGCATTCCCGCTGTTGACGTCCCATCGAGTTAGCTAGTTAACGGTGAAAGGGATTTAGGAATGAATAGCAGGCAAAGTCCTTGCTACGAATTCCGGGTAACATTCTGTATTCCTTAAGGTTACAGGTGAAGCTTCCTCCCAATACCAACTCTGCGAACCATGCAGTGAAGTAACTAGTGGACCCGTCAGAAACGGAACTATTGGAAGCTTTGGGGGCTTCCATAGAACAACTTCTTTTTCTAAAGGGCAAGAGCGTGACTCTGATTTTTGATGCGCTGAGTTATCTAAGCAATTATTGATCTTGTTATTCTAAATTCTTTTATTGTCTTTCTTTTCGACCTTGTACCCGGGTACACGGAACACTAACAGAATCTCTGTTCAAACAAAAACGACAAGCAAACCCGAAAACTAAAGGGTCACCTTCTCTAGCAAGCAAGTAGACTTTTCTCTGAGCCCCAGGGTAGAAAAGCTAGCTCTTCGTATCATTGGCATTGGGCAGGTGAACTTGGCTACACAACAACTCTGACTCTAGCAGAGGATCTAGTTCCACACCAATCTGCTTATCTTATATAAAATAATATATAAACAACGCGTACCTACTCAAGCTTGCTTGATTGCCCTCTTTTTCTTACCTAAGGTGGACTAATTCTACTTCTTTTACTATTGGTTAGTGCTTTCTCTGTACCCGCCCTGTTCCTGGCTTTCCGGATCTTGGACGACAAGAGACAATCGGTCAAGGAAGATAGGGTAGCAGTTCAGAGCAGAGGGATCAGTCCAGTCTGTCCGGTCAAACTCTGGAAAGCAATCAAAGGTGCCAAGCGGGGGCTGTCCTTGAGCTGAAGTCTGAAAGTGAACGACGTAGGGCATAGACTTTAAGGAAGAAAGAAGGATTTGTCACATGCCACACTAAAGAATAATGAAATGGCAACTAGACTAATTAGTAATTTCCTACTTCTGTCATTGACTCAGTAGATGGACGAGACAACCTCTTTCACCGAGCCGAAAAGTCTGCTATCGCTTAAGATAATAAGATAAATAGATCAGCGGGCTTACCACTTCATCTTAAGTAGCTGAATTCAATGAATATA
>Ga0268255_10000681_pt1 | contig 22392 bp, 20 predicted proteins | sample AgamicOrMarz_FD_200256 | JGI IMG/M metagenome (GOLD analysis project Ga0268255, IMG submission 200256) | Agave microbial communities from Guanajuato, Mexico - Or.Ma.rz (v2) (version 3) | ecosystem: Host-associated > Plants > Phyllosphere > Phylloplane/Leaf | place: Guanajuato, Mexico...
TAGAGGCCCACATAAATTTGATGTAAAAGCATTTGATGCTAAATATGCTTACACAATGGACGGTGGTCCACTAGGAGAGCTTCAATACGAGAGCTTTAATGCTGCAGGTGCAATGATTACAGTAAAAGGTAAAAATGTGCACCCAGGTACTGCTAAAGGTAAAATGATAAATTCTATGAAAATTGCCATGGAAATAAATAATTTATTACCTGTAGAAGAAGCGCCAGAATCAACTGAAGGTTACGAAGGCTTTTATCATCTAGTATCAATTGAAGGTGATGTAGAGTTAACAAAAATGCATTACATTATTAGAGATCATGATAAAACAAAATTTGCTAATCGAAAAGAGACATTGTCGAATATTGTTAATCAAATAAAAGAAAAACATGGTGAAAACAGTATTATTTTAGAGTTAAAAGACCAGTACTATAATATGGGTGAGAAAATCTTACCTGTTAAAGAGGTTGTTGATATTGCTCACGAGGCAATGACAAACCTAGAAATTACACCAATTGTAGAACCAATTCGTGGGGGTACAGATGGCTCACAGCTATCATATATGGGACTACCTACTCCAAATATTTTTACAGGCGGAGAAAACTACCACGGTAAATTTGAATACATCTCAATCGACAATATGGTTAAAGCAACGAATGTTATGATTGAAGTGATCAAATTATATGAACAAAAAGAGACTTCAAAGTAAAAAAGTAGGACTGACATCTTTCTGTCAGTCCATTTTTTTACTTAATTTTACGAATAAATACGACCTTTAAATAGTTACCTTCTTTAAACTGTTTAGTTGTTTTAAAATCATTAGGTAGGCTGAATTCCTCCATTAATTTATATTGCCCGCCTAATTCTTTAAACGCTGTGTCAATAAACCCTTTAAATTTATTCATTCCAAAAGTACTACAGTTCGTTGAAGCAACAATTACACCATCATTTTCTGTAATCGTAATCGCTTCTTTCAGCAGGTTCTTATAATCCTTTTCGGCACTAAAAGTATGTTTTTTAGATCTTGCAAAGCTTGGTGGATCTATAATAACCATATCAAATGTAAGGTTCTTTTTAACTGCATATTTAAAGTAATGAAATACATCCTCAACGACTATGCTCTCAGTAGCTGGGTCAATTTCATTAATTTTAAATTGTTCTTTTGTTTTATCTAAGCTCCTATTTGCTAAGTCAACACTAGTAGTCTTACTTGCCCCTCCAACTGCTGCAAAGACTGAGAATGCCCCTGTATAAGAGAAAGTATTTAAAACTGTTTTCTCGTAAGCATATTTATCTCGAATTAGTTTTCTAACTTCACGTTGATCTAAAAATACGCCTACCATTGCGCCATCATTTAAATAAATAGCGAAATTAACTCCATTTTCCTTTACGATAATAGGAAATTGACCTCTTTCCCCCATCACAAAGTCATCTTCTTCAATATACTGACCTTTTGTATCAAAGCGCTTTTTCTGATAAATCCCTTTGAATTCGACAATATTCTTTATTGCTTGAATAACCCAATCTTTGAATTGATAGATTCCTTCGCTATACCAACTAATTAAATAAAACCCGTCAAAAAAGTCGATTGTTAAACCACCAATCCCATCGCCTTCTCCATTAAAAACTCTAAATGCTGTCGTATCAGAGCTATTATAAAATTGCTGGCGGTCTTCGATTGCTTGTTTAATTTTTTCTTCAAAGAACTTAGGACCAATCTTTTCATGCTCCTTCAGGCTAAGAATCCAACCTAAACCCTTATTTTGCTTTCCATAGTAACCCTTCCCAATAAAACCATTACGTTCATCTACTAGATTAATTATTGTTCCTTCATTAATGAAATCTTTACTATTTACGATCGATTCTTTTGAAATTAGTGGATACCCATTTTTATAATCTTTTACAAACTTTTGTTTAATTTTTAGATTTATTTCTTTATCCATACGCCCATCCATTCATTTTCTTTTTTACTCATTATTTCCATAATCAATTATTATAGTGTGACCTGTTAGACAAAACTGCAGATTTTAGTAAAATATAATCTTTTTCTATGAAATAACCGCAGAAGCCATTTCACGCACAACTGCTATCAAGTCTTTTATTATAACATGACAAACAAACAAATAACTTAATCTCTCTTTTTCTTAGCAAGAATGATAGTAGTCTTTAAATTTGATGCATAAAATCATCTCTTTCATTTAAAGTCTTAGTGATTTACTCTGCTAGTTATTTTAATATTAATACATGAATACAATTTGGTGTAATTGTAAAAGTGGCAATACTAAAGTAAGCGCTAAATTATCTAGGTCAGAACAAATTCTTGTTTAATGTGAAAGGGAATACATTATGGAAATTATTAATGAAACAATACAAATAGAGGACTTAAAAGAGAATAAGATAATTGGGAAACCTAAACTAACAAATTCAAAAATTATATTTAGAGGAAAAGGAAATCTTCTATATTGTGATAATGAAAGTGTTCATTTAGTAAATAGTAATATTGAGTTTAATGGAAATGACACAATTATTTTTCTTTGTAAAAACAGGTTTAATTATATACTCAATGCTATAGTTTACAATAATTCCGTATTATTTTTTGGAAGAGATAATTATTTTAACAACAAATTAAATATAATTATTTCAGAACAAAAAAATGTTATTGTAGGAGAAGGTTGTTTATTTTCATTTGACTGTTGGTTTAGAACAGCGGACCCTCATCTAATTTATGATTCTTTCACGAAGAAAAGAGTTAACCCAAGTAAAAGCATTTATATTGGCGATCATGTTTGGATTGGTCAACATGCATTTATTTTAAAAGGAACTCAAATTGGTTCCGGCAGTATTATCGGAGGCATGTCATTAGTTAGTGGAAAAAAAATTGAATCTAATTCTTCATACGCGGGCAATCCAGCAAGAAAAGTTGGCGAATCGATTTTTTATACTAGTGACAGCGTACATGCGTTTACAGAATCAGAAACACGAAGTCATGATGTTTTTGAGAGTGACGAATTTATTTATTCATATAATCAGAATGAGGCGCTCCCGTTTTCTTCAATTGAAAAATCATTAACAGAATTTAAGTTGGCTTCAGAAAAACTTGATTTTCTAATAGAGAACTTGCAGATGAACCGAAACAAAAACCGTTTTTTCATAGGAAAAACTATTGTTAAGCAGAGTCTTGTAGATAGAATTAAAAAGAATGTATATAAGTATTTACTGTTAAAGAAGTAAAGTCGCACACTTTGGTTTAATAAGAGAAAAGTAAAGCCCACAATAGTCACGAACCTTAAAATAGAAATGTAAAAGGCTGAGTTATTTTCTTGGAAATAGCTCTTTTTTCATGTTGTCCTATATAGCCATTTTTCTATATTTCTTTTTACATAATTAGATGGAACTAACCACGTAAAAATATTTTTTTGCCTTAAAAAACACCCCTTAAAGGTGATGTTTCCAAAACACAGGGTTTCTTCTACATCAACTTTAAGGGGTGCAGTCTAAATTGAATAAGGCTTTAACTTCATTCATTAACCTGTTGAATTCTTCGAGCAAAGTCAACAAATTTGAACTTATCAGGGCGATGTCTAGATTGACCGTATTGTAATAGAGAACCATCGTCTAAATAGACGAAAGTATTTACAACTACTACCATATCATAGCCATCTAAATCTAAATATTTTTGGTCATCTTCTGTGCAAGCTTGTACTACAATTTCTTTTTTTGCAAAGCCAATATTTAAGTGTAGAGTATTTTCTATATAGTCAAATATTGACCCTTCGCAAATTGACCTTGAAAGTTTTTCGACATATGCACTATTGTAATACTCTTTGTCTAAAATTATTTTTTTTCCATCGATTTTTCGAGCTCTAACTACTTTCCAAATCGCTGTTTGGTCATCTATTTCTAGTTGTTCTCTTATAAACTTACTAGGCAACTTCTTTTCAAGAATTTCTACAATCGTTTCTGCTTCTCTACCGATTTGGTTTGATAATTCTTTAAAACTAATTAAACCTGTTACCGGGAAATTTAATTTTGCAGTGTCTAAAATAAACGAACCTTTACCTTTGACTTTATTTATATAACCGTTTTGCTCAAGCATTTGTAATGATTTTCTAATTGTATCTCTAGAAACATCAAATTGCTCCATTAATGACTTTTCAGAAGGTATTTTACTACCAACAGTAAAAGCCCCTTTTTCAATCTGTTCAATTAACTTATGATAGATCGAAATATACTTTGCGTTCATTTTCATCACCTAGAAAAATTTTATTATATTCTCACATTTTTCTCAAGAAGGTAACAAATAGACTCATATGGGCGCAACGTAAATTCGGTTAAATCCTGACTAGAATCATTATAATTTGAAATTAATACCTGTTTGTTGTACTCCCCAATAGCAATATCTTCTGGTAATTTAAAAAGTGTATCTTCGCCATAAAAATTATTAACGACTAACAACATTTGATTACCTAACTTACGAGTGTATGCAAAGATTTGTTCATGATTTAGTAATAAAGAATCATACGTACCTTTTGAAATAATGTCGAATTCTTTTCTTAATTTAATTAGTTTTTTATAATGATGAAACACTGAATCTTCATCAACTAGAGACTTTTCGACATTTATTTGTTCGTAATCTTTTCCTGTTGAAATCCAAGGTGTCCCAGTTGTAAATCCTGCATGTATTGAATCATTCCATTGCATTGGCGTACGTGAATTATCCCTTGATTTGCTCTTTAAAATGGCTAATATTTCTCTTTCGGGAACCCCATTTTCTTTTAATATTTTATAATAATTTAAGCTTTCTACATCTCGATAGTCTTCAATTGAATCAAATTTAGGATTAGGCATTCCAATTTCTTCACCTTGGTAAATATATGGAGTTCCCCTTAATAAATGCATTGAAGTAGCAAGCATTTTGGCTGATTCTTTATGATACTTTTGATCGTTTCCAATTCGTGAAACAATACGCGGTTGGTCATGGTTACACCAAAATAAGGCGTTCCATCCATTTCCAGATTGCATACCTTTTTGCCACTGATCCAGAATTGATTTAAGTGACATAAAATCAAAATCCATTAATGACCATTTTTGCCCATCTTTATAGTCAATTTTTAAATGATGAAAGCTAAAAACCATTGATAATTCATTCTCAGACGGATTTGAGTATCGAATGCAATGGTCGATTGAAGTTGAAGACATTTCACCGACAGTAATGATTTCTTCGTTCTTACCAAATGTCTCATTATTTAATTTCTTTAAATACTCATGAATTCGAGGTCCGTCTGTATAGTATTTTCTGCCGTCACCTGTTTCGTCATCAACCATAACTTCTGGCTTAGAAATCAGATTAATAACATCTAAACGAAATCCTTTTACTCCTTTATCAATCCAGAAATTAACGATATCGAATATTTCGTTTTGTACCTCATCATTTTCCCAGTTTAAATCTGGTTGGGTTTTATCAAAGAGATGCAGATAATACTCATTTGAATTCTCAACTTTTTCCCAAGTTGAACCACCAAATTTGGATATCCAATTCGTTGGCTCTTTTCCGTCCTTTTCTTCTCTAAAAATATAATATTTTTTATATTTTTCATCACCATCAAGGGCTTTCTTAAACCACTTATGTTCTGATGAAGTATGATTAAATACCATATCCAGCATTATTTCTATATCACAACGTTTCGCAGCCTTCACCAATTCATCAAAATCTTCCATTGTTCCGTATGCTGGATCAATATTTCGATAGTCCGCGACATCATAACCATTATCATTTTGAGGAGATACATAAAATGGAGTAAGCCAAATGTAGTCAACACCTAATTCTTTTAAATAATCAAGCTTTTTTGTAACTCCTCTTAAGTCTCCAAAACCATCTCCATTTGAATCATAAAAAGACTTAGGATAAATTTGGTATACGACACTGTTCTTAAAATCCTTCATTTTGATAATCTCCTTGATTTATAAATAAATTCGAAAGGAAGGAAAATAAATTTCCTTCCCCTTAAATAATTATGAGTTTTTCACTAGCAGTTTTTTCTTGTTAAAGATAATCGTTAAAATGAATGGGACAACAACTGCAACTAGCATAGCGATTGAAAACATTCCAATATGTTTAGGCTGAATAGATAAAATTGCTGGAAGACCTCCAACACCAATTGAATTCGCCATTACACCTGTACCAACTGAAACAATAGCAGCTATACCAGAGCCGATCATAGCAGCTAAGAATGGATATGCATACTTTAAGTTAATACCAAACATTGCTGGCTCTGTTACCCCTAAGAAACAAGAGATAGCGGCAGGAATTGATACTTGCTTTTCTTCTTCATTCTTTCTATTTAAATAAATGATTGCTAAAACAGCTGAGCCTTGTGCGATATTTGATAAAGCGATCATCGGCCACAGATTCGTTCCGTGAAGCTGACTCATTAGTTGAAGGTCGATTGCGTTTGTCATATGATGCAATCCAGTTATAACTAGTGGTGCATAGAAGAATCCAAAAACTAAGGCAAATAACCATCCAAATGAAGACGTTAATCCTGAATAAACTAAATGTGAGATAACTGAACCGATTTTCCAACCAATCGGACCTAATACTACATGTGCAATTAACACTGTTGGTACTAGTGCAAAGAACGGTACCACAATCATGGAAATTGCACTTGGAACGATTTTTCGAATATTTGTCTCTAAAATCGCTAAAGTGAAACCGGCTAAAATAGCTGGAATTACTTGCGCTTGATAACCAATCATATCGATTTTAGCAAAACCAAAGTCCCAAACTGGTGGTACAGCCCCACCTGCTACTGCGTATGCATTTAGTAGTTGTGGTGAAACAAGTGTAATACCTAAAACAATCCCTAGAATTTGAGTCGTACCCATTTTCTTTGTAATTGACCAAGTAATACCAACTGGTAAGAAATGAAAAATGGCTTCACCGATCAACCATAAAAAGGAATGTGTACCTGCCCAAAATTGAGAGGTTTCGACAAGTGTTTTAGTACCATGATCTAGTAGTTTAATATCCCCAATTATGTTACGGAATCCTAAGATTAGACCCCCTACAACAATAGCTGGAATTAATGGTGAAAAGATTTCTGCTAAGTGAGCAAGTATTCTTTGAATCCATGTCATATTTTGCCTTGCAGCTATTTTAGCTTCATCTTTTGAAGTTTCCTCTACCCCAGCTAATTTTACAAATTCATTATAAAAAATAGATACTTCATTACCGATAATTACTTGAAATTGCCCAGCTTGCGTAAAAGTACCTTTAACTATTTTAATTTCTTGAATCATTTTTTCATCAGCTTTTTTAACGTCTTTCAGCACAAAACGCATTCGTGTTGCACAATGAGTTACTGTAGCGATGTTTTCTTTACCACCAATGTACTGAAGTAATTGTTTTGCTTCATCACTAAATCGGCTCATGATATCCCCTCCTCGAGCAATCTATATATATTTTATAATTTTAAATCCATCCTGTACGTACAAGATTAGTATATTCTTGTACGTACAGGATTGCAAGCGTTTTTTTGTAAACGTTCTCACTCCTTATTAATTTCCATGGAAATCGATAGTCAAATTATTACTAATAAACTTTATTAGACTAATAGCGCATATCTTCCGAATAAGCAGTTTAATGTCTCAAACCCAAGTGCTTGGCCTCAATTTAAAACTACTGCCTTCAACTAAGTGAAAATTACTATAACCAAGTAATAGCAGACTATACTTTATTTCGCGATTTAAGACATACCGAAAAGGTACTATAAGAAATCAGGAAGGATTTATGCTATCTATTTTTAAATGTGCCATAAGTCACTTTGAGAGTTTTACCACGATGAAAACGGTATGATTGCTAACCCATATTCATCAAGATTTCATTTATTTAAACATATAAAAATTGAAAAAAAACCGTAATGCTCTATCTGTTCCCAGGTAGAGCATTAACGGTTTTTAGCTTTTATTACATAGTTTCCTCTGTAAAGTGATCAAATACGATACATCCAGCTCCTTGTGCAACGATGTTATACGCTGTTGATGATTTAATTATTTGAACAGGACTGTTTGGATAACTTTTCAATCTTCCTTGTGCTGTTTCGCATGCTACATCAAAGAATAATGGCTTTGGAACTAATGTACCTCCACAAATTACAATATCAGGGCGTACGATATAAATAAGATTAGTTAGTCCAATTCCAAAGTAATTAGCCGCCTTTTTTATGACCTCTAAACAAAGTGGGTCTTCCTTCTCTAAAGCTTCAAGAATTTGATGATAGCTAATATTTTCGACATCGTTTACTTCACACATCAAAGAACTAATCTCGCCGCGCTTAACACGTTTGATCACCTCTTCTCGAATCGCAGGTAAACTACTGTACGCTTGTAGACAACCATATGAACCACATGAACAAAGTTTTCCATGAATATCAACGATCATATGTCCAAAAGCATCGTCCATTTCGTTCTTATTACTTATTAATTTACCTTGTTGAATAATTCCACAACGTATTCCCATATCACTCGAAACAAAAACAATACTTTCGTTTTCTTTACTGAAATTTAGTCTATACTCTGCTAGAGCAGCTAAATTTGTACCGTTATTTAGTAATACAGGGCAATTATTAGCTTCTTCTAACTGCCTAACAATATTTAAATCGTCCCAGCCATCTGCTAAAAATGATCCCGATTTTATTACGCCCTTCTCTTGATCAATTGGGTCCAACACTCCAATACCAATACCTAATAATTGTTCTTTATTAATCTTATTTTGATCTAATAATTCACTTACACTTTTGGTTACAAAATTTAAAGTATATTCTCCAGTACTCGCGTTGCTCATTTTTAACTTTTTTGATTCGACAATTGTTAGATTTAAGTCAAGCAGTAGTACTGTTGTAAATAAATTCGTGATTTCGACACCGATTAAGTAGAATGTAGTTGGGTTAATCACATACATTGCTGGTCTCCTTCCACCGCTAGAAACCCCTAAACCACTGTCGTATATAAGTCCTTCCTGTACTAATTCATCTAATAACCGAACACAAGTAGTATGCTTATACCCTGTCATTTCAGTTAATGTACTAACTTTAATTGGCCCTAATTTTCGTATTAAGCTATATAAAAGCTTTAAACTTTTGATTTTAGGCGACTGAAAGCCTATAAATTGCCTGATCATTGACCCCTCCAAAACGCTAATCTTATTTTACTTTCACTCAACTTTTTATATTTTATGAATTAAGTATAGCTATTTATACACTATATTTACAGCGTTTTTGATAAAAAACCACAAACTTTTTACCAAAATGATTTTTAGTCTGTTTACAAGTAAGGAATTATCCATTAGACTTATGGTGAAAGCATTATTATTTATTAGAATTCTTATTAAATCCCTATCGCTCATATTAGGAGGAAAAATAAATGCATAAAACTGAACATATTTTAGAAACAAGAGATTTTATATTAAGTAAAACAACCTACCGTCCAACGGTTGGATTAATATTAGGTTCTGGCTTAGGTACTCTTGCAGATGAAATCGAAAACTCTGTTGTAATTCCTTACAGTGAAATCCCTCATTTTGCAAAGTCTGAAGCAGTCGGACACGCAAATGAATTAGTAATCGGTGAATTAAAAGGCCAAGCTGTTGTAGCAATGAAAGGCCGTTTCCATTATTATGAAGGCTTTACTTTAGATGAAGTAACATTCCCTGTGCGTGTAATGAAAGCACTTGGAGTAGAAAAATTAATCGTAACAAATGCTTGTGGCGCAGTTAACACTAGTTTTAATCCAGGCGATTTAATGTTAATTACTGATCATATTAATTTAGTTGGTACAAATCCTTTAATTGGACCAAATAACCCAGAACTAGGAACTCGCTTCCCTGACGTTTCTGAAGTATATAATAAAGAATTACGTAGCCTTGCATTAAATGTTGCTGCGAAACAAGATCTAAAATTACAACAAGGTGTATATGCTTGGTGGAGTGGCCCTTCATACGAAACACCTGCTGAAATCCGTATGATCCGTACACTTGGTGCTGATTCTGTTGGGATGTCAACGGTTCCTGAAGCAATCGTAGCTGTTCACGGAAGTATGAAAGTTTTAGGTATCTCTTGCCTAACAAACATGGCTTGTGGCATCCTAGACCAACCATTAAACCACGAAGAAGTAATTGAAGTAGCAAGCATGGTTAGAACGAAATTCGTTAACTTAGTTAAGGGCATTTTAGAAGAAATGTAATTCGAAATGCGGAAGGCGTTTGATCAGCCCCGACAAGCATAAGACGAAGAACGATAAAGGTTGGTTTTTACCTTTATTGAGCTTCGGCTTATGACCTCGAGGGGCTAACGCCTGGAGCTAGACAATTCGAAATGCGGAAAGCGTTTGATTGGCTCTAGAGGGAGTATTACCGGAGAAATATCTCGCTCAACTAGACAGTAACAAAATATGAAATTAGAGATAAGTAAAGAGGTTTTCCCTCTTTACTTCATTGTGTAGACAAATTACAAAAAACTTGAGGTTTCAGACTGATTGCAAGCGCTTGTCTTTCGAGGCGCGAAGCCTGGTGAGTAGCGGAGTTACCTAGACGGTAATGAGCACCGCAGACAGGCGAAGCAACGAAGAAAGCGATCGTTTGTCAACAGTCTGAAGTAAAGAGGCTCTGCCTCTTTACTTCTTTTTTATTAAAACGGGGTGTTATTTTGAAAGGTATACTATATATCATTATCGGTTCTGTTTGTTATGGCGTTTTGTCTACCTTTGTAAAATTGGCTTATGGTGATGGTTTTATTGTAAATGATGTAGTCGGTATGCAAATGTTTGTTGGGGCTATATTGTTATGGTCCATCGTACTTTTTAATAAAAGTAAATCCGCTAAATCAAATAATGAAAAATATTTAAAGCCTACAAAGAAGGATGTTTTATTACTTGTTACATTAGGGTCTACTACTGGCTTAACAGGGATGTTTTATTATTTGGCTTTACAATATATTACTGCATCTTTAGCAATTGTGTTGTTGTTCCAATTCACTTGGATTGGCGTTTTATTAGAATCAGTAGTCAATCGAAAACTTCCTGAAAAAAGTAAATTGCTCTCATTGATTCCGCTCGTTATCGGCACGATCTTTGCGACAAATGTTTTAACCGATGGTATTGGTTCATTGAATTGGTTAGGAGTTTTATTTGGGGCGTTATCCGCGGTTTCGTACAGTACTTTTATATTACTTAGCGGTAGAATTGCTTTAAATGCAAACCCAATTACAAAAACGGCATTAATGATTACAGGTGGTTTTCTAATTTGTGCGATCTTCCTCCCACCTACATTTTTCACAAATTGGCACTTATTTGCAGAACTTTCATTAAAGTACGGGCTCATCCTTGGCTTTCTAGGTCCATTTTTCTCTACTTTAATGTTTTCAAAAGGTGTTCCTTTAACAGGTTCCGGTCTTGCCTCTATTTTAGGGGCAGCAGAGTTACCGACAGCTACGTTAATGTCAGCGATTGTATTAAAGGAAACGGTTGGAGCTCCGCAATATTTTGGCATCACTTTAATATTAATCGGTATCGTTTTACCTGAATTCCTTAAAAGAAAGTCAATTCAAACAGCATAAAAATATTTTCTTACATTAAACTCGTAAACAACATTATGCAATATAAATCTGCTAATACTCCGAATAATTAAATAGATATTCCAAATAATATATTAGATTGCAATTAGAGCGTTAGCAATCAGTCTAAAAATCAATTTTTTGGACTTTGTTTAAAAACAAAGATATTCAAAGTAATATCTTTGATATTTTTTGGAGGTGTTTTTATGAGAGTAAAAGACGTCATGTCAAGTAATGTTGAATGTTGTTCAAATCAGGATTCTTTACAATCAGTAGCAAGTAAAATGGAAACCTTAAATGTTGGAGCAATTCCAGTTGTTGAAAATGGACAAGTAGTTGGAATGATTACAGACCGAGATTTAGCTTTACGTGGTATTAATCAAGGTGGAAACGCGAATGCTTCCCAAGTAATGTCTAATAATATTGTGACGATTGATTGTAACGCAAGTCTTCAAGAAGCATCAAATTTAATGGCACAGCATCAAATAAGAAGATTACCAGTCGTAGAAAATGGTAACCTTGTAGGAATACTTTCACTGGGTGACTTAGCAGTACAAGAGCAATCAGATGAAAGTGCTGGCGAAGCATTGTCTCAGATCTCTCAGAACGATATTCAATAATTAAGAAAAATGGGACCGATCTATATGGTATTCGGTCCCATTTTTATTTTTTATTTATTCATTTGTGCAAGAAAATCTCCGAGTAGACTATCCATATCTTCTTCTTCAATTTCTTCTTTGGCTGCAGAGATTTCGCTTTTGCTTGCAGCTTCCCAATTAAAGTTATCTAAATCATCATCACGATCGGCCTTTCTTCCAATACTATCTAAATTCGTTACATTCGGTTCGCTTGTGCGAATTTTTGATTGAACGGGTTCCAATTCTGGCTCTAGCTCATTCATTTCTTCTTGAAGATATAGAGCTTCTTCAATTGCTAGACTATTACTATTTAGCGAAGTAATAAGAGAAGCAGTTCGAATTGGGTTAGATAATAGTTGGTACACAATACTACCTAATAGTGCCTCAGAATGTTCATGTTTTAACCAATCTCTTTGAGCTTTATCTAGGCTTTTTGGTAGTGGAATTGTTATTGTTTGCCTTTGCTTTGATAATGAGTCATTAACTCCGCTTATTACGTACTCAGCAATCTTACTTGAAAAGTTCCGTCTTTCGCTTTGTTTAAGCTGCTGCAAATGTTTAATTATCTGATCAGGCGTATCAGAAGGGATACGAAATGTAATAGGTTGTCCCCTCCTCAATTCTTTTTCCTTCATGGAATCACCTTATTTTGCTTTAGACATTTTTTGTTCTTCTTTTTCAGCTTGTTGTTCTCTTCTAGATTCTCTTACTCTTTTTATTTCATAATCAGCGATTAGCTTATAATAAGCATTCGCCATCATCCAGATACTCTCCTTCTCATCCTCAAAGAAATCAATATTATAACCATCTAGGTTATTATTAAGAGTTTTAAGATATTCTTTTAAGATTAGCGATCCTCCACCAATGAAATAGCATATTTCAGTTTGTGAGTTCTTCTGCCAAATATTTCTTAAATGGCGATATTGTTTTTTTGCTAATTCTAGTAGAATTCGGTCTACAATATCATGAACGCTTGTCCGACTACCCTTAACCATAATATGATTTCGATCACTTTTCTTAGTAATGATCTCTACAACATCTCTTCGGCTATCAAGTTCAACTCCATGTCTAGAACGAATCTCTTCACGAATTGCTTCTAGGGACTCTGCCACGCCAAGATTAAAACCTTGAGCTTTATCGTCATCTACTTTTCGATTCCTAATGACCGCAATATCAGTTGATAACCCTCCGATGTCTTGAATAAGGATTTTTTTATCTATAAGGTCTTTATTAATTATGTTTAAATGATTGTCCATAACTAAGTTAATAAAAGCTGCAAATCCTTCAGGATAGACTTTAACTTCTTCAAACTTAATATTAACTTTTAATCCTTGATGTCTTGGTGTTACTAAAAACTCTACTTGGTGAACTGAGCCTAGTAATCGCGAACGATAACCAACATCCTTTCCTTCCTTTACTTCTCTTAGCGGAAGACCAGTTCCTAATACGTATGTTGCCTCAATTACATTATTATTGTTCTTTACAATCTGTTTATTATCTTCTCTTGCTGCATCTAACGCTAAAGCTGCAAATAACATAATCAGCGTTTGATCCTCTTCAGACTTATTACTTCCAGGATCTAGTTCTGTTGCATTACCACTTTTAGTTGCTAAATTTCCCACACGATAAACAGTATTATTCTCTTTTAAGGTAGGAGAGTGAACGCGAATATGTATTCCATCAACTGGATCTTGGTTGTCTAATTCTTCTATCCCAATGATTGGACGATCTTCTGTATCCCTTGCAATAATATTAGGAATATTAATCTCAGATTCCATCTTCCCAAAAATTCCTTTGAGTGAATCGTTTCCTACATCAATAGCAGCTATACGAGCATTTACCACTTAAATCATCCCTTTCGCTAATAGGTTTACATATTAATAGATAATTCTGATATTAGATTATCTAACTTTAGCCATCCGGTCAATGTCCCATGCTGAACTATTATAAAAATGTAACTGAATTGTCATCTTGTATACAAAATTGTAAACACATAAACTTGTATACATATCTGTGTACATGTTTACAAAAATGTATACAAATGTTTACAAAAATGTGTACTTGTATACAAAAGTGTATACATCCCCTTTTTCATTCTAGAATTAATTTCGGTACAACTGTCTCCTACCTGTGGATAATAAGTTTACGTTTTGTGTACAAGTATACTTTATCGTATACAACTGTTTACAAAACGTATTCTTGTGTACAAATATGTGTACAACTCCCTTAGATTGGTTTTTCTCTAAAAATTAAAAAAAAGGTAGATGGCTTCTACCTGTCAATATGTGTATAAGTCCCTTATTAAAAATATCCACATGTGGACTACTTATTTCTTATTATGATGACTAACTAACTCTTGAATAGGATTATTTTCAAAGATTATAATTTTTGAATCCTGTAATTTATTGTAATCCTCTTCAGACATAAGCTTTAAATTTAATAGGTCCTCCTTTGTTGTAAATTTCGGATATGACCTTCTCCGTAATGACCCAAATCTTTTTAAATTATAAAATTTCCAACCTAAAAGACCAAAATAAAAAACGATCCACAAAAGGATTGTAAATAAAATAAAAAAACGTATGTCATGATTTGTCATTTTAAAATAGGACTTTACTATATTTATATATCGATTATTGTAATTTATTAGCGAACTAATGAAAAAAGCAATTACAATTATGCAATAGATCCAAACCACCAATGTTGTAATCGTAATCATCACTTCACTTAGCCAAATTTTCTTTGAATGAACGATTACTCCAGTTTCCTGTTTCCCCTGTCTGGACTTGTCCATGTTGCATAACCACCTTTTATTCTTGATTTAATTGCTTTAGGTAATGCAAACATTACAATCATTGCATTTAAAACCCAATAAATAACTGGATACCACGCAGCCCACAAGTAATATTTTTTTATGTTATCGTATGTGGAATCCACTCTTATCGACATCCAAAGCTGTATAAGACTCATGAAAACAAGTGAGAAAGAAGAAAAAGTCATCCATATTATTAACTGTTGTACACTGTTAGCAGTTAATAAATAGTAAATTGTCACGAATACCCAAGAAAATGACCATATTAGACTAACCCATTGTTCAAGATAGATTGGCCAGATCCTTCTATGCCGAAAGTCCAATAATAAACGCCAATACCGCATAATTACCTCTTGTCCACCCTGTGCCCAACGAATTCTTTGATTCCAAATTCCTTTTAATGTTTCTGGAACTAACATCCAGCAAAGAGCACGAGGTTCATAGCGAATATCCCAAAATCTTTCTTGTAGCTTCCAGGATACTGCGATATCTTCTGTAATCATATCGCGGTCCCATAATCCTACATCTACAAGTGCTTTTTTTCGAAATGCAACGACTACGCCTGATACAGTCATTATTTTACCTAGCATTCTTTGGGTTCTTTTTATTGCCCCAATAATAGAAGAATATTCTACTATTTGTAATTTACTCAGTAGCGTATCACGATTTCGAATTCTTGGATTTCCCGTTACAGCACCTAATCTTTCCCCACTATGTAGAAAATGATAAATGAGATACTGTGCAGCTTTAGGCGCTAAAATGGCATCCGAATCAATGCAAACTAAAAACTCCCCTTTTGATGCATGGCAAGCAATATGTAAGGCATTTGCTTTCCCCCTATTTTCTCTACAATCAATTGCTTTTACCTCACGATGTTTATTTGCCATTTTTTCTAAAATTATAAAGGTTGAATCCTTACTGCCATCGTTTACAGCAATGATTTCTTTTAATGGATAATCTAATTCCACTAAATATTTAATTGTCTCTTCAATTGTTTCTTCTTCGTTATAACAAGGAATTAAGATGCTAATTAATGGCCACTCAATCCCTTCAAAATTCACATCTTTTCCTTTTTCTCTGTATCGGAAAAATAGACTGGATCCGGCTACCCAAAATAAAGACATAACCAATGGATACCAAAATACAAACTCCGACAAAAAACTTATGAATTTGTTCAATTTTAATCACCTAATTTACTAAATTCAAAAATGTAACTTCCATATAAAAACTAGTATCAGCAAATACAAATAAATTAACAGTGTTTTTCAAACCCAAATATGTAATTTTTTACTTTCTTACAAAAGTTTTTGTTCTTTTAACATGAAACGATTATAATGGGAATGATGATTGTACTTCTCTAGTACAATTTAATAGATAGAAAATTTAATAGAAAAATCCATAAGCTCTATTGCTTATGGTAGAGGTCGCAAACTCCCCTCTACAAAAAAATAAGGCGAAAAACAATAATTGTCGTATTGTTTTTATTTTTGTTATTCGGGATGCCCTCTTCTTTTTAATCATGTAAAGGAGAGAAAAAATATGAAAAATGAAAAAGCAATCGTTGTATTTAGCGGTGGCCAAGACAGTACTACTTGTTTATTCTGGGCTATGCAACAATTTGGTGAGGTTGAAGCTGTTACGTTTAATTACAATCAGCGCCATAAACTAGAATTAGATGTAGCTGCAGATATTTGTAAGGAATTAAATATTCCTCACCATATCCTTGATATGTCCTTGTTAAATCAGCTTGCACCAAATGCTTTAACAAGATCAGATATTGACATAACTCACGAAGAAGGCGAACTTCCTTCTACATTCGTCGATGGACGTAACTTGTTATTCCTATCTTTTGCAGCAGTACTTGCTAAACAAAAAGGAGCAAAGCACATTATTACTGGTGTTTGTGAGACTGACTTTAGCGGATACCCTGACTGCCGAGATATCTTTGTTAAATCATTAAATGTAACTCTTAATCTATCTATGGATTATCCATTTGTTATTCATACTCCACTTATGTGGATCGATAAGGCTGACACATGGAAATTAGCTGATGAATTAGGTGCATTTGAATACGTAAAAAATAAAACATTAACTTGCTATAACGGCATTATTTCTGATGGTTGTGGAGAATGTCCGGCATGTGAGCTTCGTCAGGCTGGTTTAGATCGTTACCTACAATCGAAGGGAGCCACAAAGCATGTTTGATTTTCGCATCGTAGAAAGACTTCATAAGATTGATGAGCATATAAAAAAAGAAGACTTAAAATATCATCATAAACGAGTTCTTGTTAATAAAGAATTTACCTTTGATGCTGCACATCACTTACATTGCTACGAAGGTAAATGTAAAAATTTACATGGACACACATATAAAGTTATTTTTGGAATTAGTGGTTTTGTTGACGAAATTGGCTTAGTGATCGATTTTGGTGATATTAAACAGATTTGGAAGGAAAAAATTGAAATCTATTTAGATCACCGTTATTTAAATGAGATGCTACCCCCGATGAATACAACAGCCGAAAATATGGTTGTTTGGATTTATGAGCAAATGGAAAATGCACTTAAGGATCACACAAATCCTGCGCAAGATATTCGAGTAGAGTTTGTTCGTTTATTTGAAACGCCTACTTGCTACGCAGAAGCTCGTAGGGAGTGGATGATCAATGAGTAAAATTCCAGTACTTGAAATATTCGGACCTACTGTACAAGGTGAAGGAATGGCAATCGGTCAAAAAACGATGTTTATTCGTACTGCGGGTTGTGATTACTCTTGTAGTTGGTGCGATTCTTCGTTCACTTGGGATGGTAGTGAAAAAGAAAATATAAAATGGCTGACCGCGGAAGAAGTTTGGAAGAATTTAACCAACTTAGGCGGCGATACATTCTCTCATATTACGATTTCTGGTGGAAACCCTGCCTTACTTCCATCTTTAGGCCCTGTAGTTGAGTTTTTAAAGGAAAAGAATATGACTTTAGCTCTTGAAACTCAAGGTAGTAAGTGGCAACCATGGTTACCTTCTATTGATGAAGTTACTTTATCGCCTAAACCGCCTAGCAGTGGCATGAACACTGATTTTGATATGCTAGGAAGCATTATTCAAAAATTAGAAAATCATCCAAAGTTTTGCTTAAAAGTTGTTATTTTTGATGAAAAAGATTTAGCTTATGCGGAAACTGTTCATCAAAAATTCCCACATGTTCCGTTCTTTTTACAAGTCGGAAATAGTTGGCTAAATGCGGATGATAGCACTTTATTACAATACATGTTAAATCGTTACGAATGGCTTATAGATGAAGCAATGAAATCAAAAGTCTTTAAAAATGTAAAAGTTTTACCTCAACTACATGCATTTGTTTGGGGAAATAAGAGAGGAGTTTAACCAAAATGGTAGGAAGATCAAAAGGTTCACTAGAAGAAGTATCATTACTTGGCAGCAACAACACAAAATATTTATTTGAATACGATCCAGGAATATTAGAAACATTTGATAATACTCACCCAGATCGTGATTATTTCGTAAAATTTAATTTCCCTGAATTTACTTCACTTTGTCCAAAAACAGGTCAACCTGATTTTGCGACAATTTATATAAGCTATATTCCTGAGAAAAAAATGGTAGAAAGTAAATCATTAAAATTATACTTCTTTAGCTTCCGTAATCATGGTGACTTCCATGAGGATTGCATGAATATTATCATGGATGACTTAATCAAATTAATGGACCCTCGTTATATTGAGGTTTGGGGGAAATTCACTCCACGTGGCGGAATTTCAATTGACCCATATTGTAACTATGGTCGACCAGGTACAAAATACGAAAAAATGGCTGAACACCGTATGATGAACCATGATTTATACCCTGAGAAGATTGATAATCGATAAGAACTAAAAGTGCACTGTATAAAATACAGTGTACTTTTTTTATTCAAGTAAATACTATATTCGTTTATAGCACTTAATTTGTTTTTATTTTACAATTAATGGAAAGTAAATAAAAAGTGTGGTGAAACCATTTGTTTAAACTATTACTCATTGAAGATGATTCTTCTTTATTCACTGAGATTAAAGATCGCTTATCTGGATGGTCTTACGAGGTATTTGGAATAACAGATTTTAGTAAGGTAATTCAAGAGTTTACAGAGATAAAACCAGATTTAGTCATCATTGATATACAACTACCAAAATACGATGGTTTCCATTGGTGTCGTATGATCCGTTCCCATTCAAATGTACCAATTATCTTTCTATCTTCAAGAGATCACCCCTCGGATATGGTCATGTCGATGCAGCTTGGAGCAGATGATTTTATACAAAAGCCATTTCATTTTGATGTACTAATTGCGAAAATCCAGGCCACTCTTAGACGCGTATATAATTACAATACCGAAAAAATTGCTCTTAAAACTTGGTGTGGTGCAACCGTCGATTATGAAAAAAATACTGTATCGAATGAAACTGGTGCAATTGAACTTACAAAGAATGAGATCTATATTTTAAAACTGCTAATTGAACAAAAAAATAAAATCGTAAGTCGTGAGGAATTAATAAATGCCCTTTGGGATGACAAGCGATTTATTAGTGATAACACCTTAACAGTAAACGTAAATCGATTGCGGAAAAGACTAGATGAAGTAGGATTAGGTCAATTTATTGAAACAAAGGTTGGTCAAGGATATATTGCTTTAGAAGAGGTTAGGTAATGATTAAAACATTCCTAATTGAGCGATTTAGCTGGATACTTTTTTTTCTACTAACACAAGTACTCGTTGTATTTGTTTCATTTATTGATTCGTCAATTCCTTTAAAATCACTACTTTACATAGTCTTTCTATCACTATTATTGTTTATCATTTTTTTAGTCATTCGATATCCTAAAGAAATAAAATTTTATAAAAGTCTTGTTGAACGTGAAGATAACCTTGATTTGACTGGAGTTGAAGAATCAAATAGTCCATTTGAAGAAATTGTTGAAAACAGCTTAACAAATCAAACAAGCTTATTGAAAAAAATAGCTATTCAAAATCAAACTTATTTAGAGCAAGAAAAAGATGAGCTCCTATCATGGATCCATGAAGTAAAAACACCTTTAACAGCAATGCACTTAATGATTGATCGTATGAAGGATGAAAAGTTGAAATCAAATTTAACATATGAATGGCTACGTATTCACCTATTACTGGATCAACAGCTTCACCAAAAAAGAATACCTTTTATTGAAAATGATCTTTATATCGAAAAAATTCAGCTTGAAGATGTCATTTATTCAGAGATTAAAACTTTGCAATCATGGTGTATACATAAAGGGATAGGATTTGATATTGAATTAGAGGAGCTAGAAGTATTCAGTGATGCTAAATGGCTATCATATATACTGCGACAGTTATTAACAAATGCAGTGAAATATAGTCCATCTTCAGACATTCGGATAATAAGTAAGCAAAAAAATGAGCAAGTGATTCTTGAAATTGAAGACTTCGGTCGTGGTATTCATTCAAAAGATTTGCCGCGAATTTTCGAAAAAGGATTTACTTCTACGATTCAGCATCAAGACAATGCCTCTACAGGGATGGGGTTATATTTAGCAAAGAAAGCTGCCCAGTCCCTACATATTACGTTCCAAGTAAAGTCTGAGTTAGATAAAGGTTCAACTTTCACACTAACCTTCCCAAAACGAAATGAATTTGTAAAAATAACAGGCATGTGACAAAATTGTCACATGCTTTTGTTTATTGTTCGGTTAATCAAAGGAAACGGTCTTGGTAACCATTTATACTAATTTTATCGAATGAAAATAAAGGAGTGTATGAAATGAATATTTTAGAAGCAAATAAAATTCATAAAAGTTACGGAAATAAATTTAATAAACAAGAAGTTTTAAGTGGCATTAATATAAACATCGAAAAAGGTGAATTTGTTAGTATCATGGGTCCGTCTGGATCTGGTAAAACTACTTTACTAAACGTTCTTTCCTCGATAGATAAGATTAATAGTGGAACGATTGCAATTGAAGGTAAAGATATTACGGATATGAAAGAAAAACAATTAGCAGAATTTCGTAAATACTATTTGGGCTTTATTTTCCAGGAATACAACTTACTAGATACATTAACAGTAAAGGAAAATATACTTCTACCTTTATCAATAACAAAAACGTCACCAAGTGAAGCCAATCAAAAATTTGATGTTATTGCGAAAGAGCTTGGTATTTATGAATTAAAAGATAAGTATCCTAACGAAATCTCTGGGGGACAAAAACAGCGTACTTCAGCCGCTAGAGCGTTTATTCATGAACCTAGTATTATTTTCGCGGATGAACCTACAGGCGCATTGGATTCAAAATCTGCTTCAGATTTATTAAATAAACTAAGTGAACTAAATGAGAAAAGAAACGCGACAATTGTAATGGTTACACATGATCCAGTAGCAGCAAGCTTTTGCAATCGCGTTGTCTTTATTAAAGATGGACAAATCTATTCACAACTTCACAAAGGCGATGAAACGAGACAGAATTTCTTTAAAGATATTATGAAAACCCAAGGTGTATTAGGTGGTGTTCATCATGAGCATTAATCATTTGATATTCCGAAATTTAAAAAAGAATTTAAAAAACTATTATCTATATGTTTTTGCATTAATTTTTAGTGCTGCCTTATACTTCTCATTTGTTACATTGCAGTATGACCCATCTATGGAAGTGACAAAGGGTTCGATTAAAGGAGCAGCAGCAATTCGCTCAGCGTCGATTTTACTTGTCGCAATCGTATCGATTTTCCTTTTATATGCAAATATGATTTTTATAAAAAGAAGAAGTAAAGAAATTGGTTTGTTTCAATTAATTGGAATGACTAAAAACAGGATTTTCGGTATTTTAACAGTTGAAAATTGTATTCTATATTTTAGTTCATTGGTTCTTGGGATTTTAGTAGGTTTTTCGATTTCAAGGCTGATCATTATGATTTTATATAAAATCGTCGGAGTAAAGGCGATTGCTACTTTACATTTTTCTTCACAAGCATTAGTGCAAACATTAATTGTATTTATCGTAATTTACGCGTTCATTATGTTAATGAATTATGCTTTTATTAAAAGACAAACTATTTTATCTTTGTTCCGAGTAGTCTCATCGACTGAAGGAAAGCTTAAAAAAATGTCTGTTTTCGAGATTTCTATTGGGATTTTAGGTATTTTATTAATAATCTCAGGTTATTTTCTATCATCAAAATTATTTGATGGCGATTTTACTACTATGACTGCACTTTTTTCGGTAATGATCTATATTTTAGGGTCAGTCATTATTGGAACTTATTTAGTGTATAAAAGCTCGGTTCGTTTTATTTT
>Ga0268255_10000687_pt1 | contig 22277 bp, 33 predicted proteins | sample AgamicOrMarz_FD_200256 | JGI IMG/M metagenome (GOLD analysis project Ga0268255, IMG submission 200256) | Agave microbial communities from Guanajuato, Mexico - Or.Ma.rz (v2) (version 3) | ecosystem: Host-associated > Plants > Phyllosphere > Phylloplane/Leaf | place: Guanajuato, Mexico...
TTGACCTGCCATCGTATCACTCCTTATTGTTTTATAAGAACTTGCCGTCTTCTAATTCGCGCATTCTGAAACCTTCGATTTCTGACATCGTAATGTCATCGCTCGCGTCATCCGGAGTCAAAGACCCGTCTAACCGTCCCCATTGCGCGAAGTCTGCGGTAGTTCTAATCTCAACGTTTTCAACTAGAGGAGCGTCCGGCACAGCTTTGTTCTTGCGCGTTGTTCCTGCTAACACGCCAATCACTGCGTCAAGATTGTCCGCTGTCTTAAACGGTTGAGAAAAAGAAAGAGACTCGACGGTTAAGTAGCGAGTCCCTTCAATCGGTATTTTTATTTCGTTGTTGAATCGGTCCGTCAGCGCGTCAATCTTCGTTAGTAAATCAACGTTGCTGAGTCCGAAGTAAACTATTTGATATTCGCGATTCAATACGTAGCTTGCGGACGTATCTACGCCGGAGTTATTCCGCTGAAAACGTACACACATTTCGCCTTTAGTTGGCTTTTCTGGTACGTACTGCTTGTTAACTTTTAGCGTAGGGAAGTCCGTTTTGATGACGTCTGATATCGCATTGATTTCATCGATTAAGCCCACGTATTAAAACCCCCTTCGCCTTGCTGCATTGCGGATGTCCTCTTCAAGCCAACGCATCCACTCCGCCTCGCGTTCTTTTGCCGGTTCATCAAGAAACTTTAACATCGTACCTTGCGTTGACAGATTCGTAGAGCTCGGCGCTTCTTCGTGAAGGTAGTAACCGTAATTAAATCGACCAAATCCGCGTGAACTGTTTGTCGCATTGCCGGTTACGATAACTTTCGAATTAGCGCCGGTTCCTTCTACTGTTCCGTCAATTTGGCGTCGTAGGTTTCCGTCATCTAACGGTGCTACGTCGCGAGACTTCTGAACCCAGTCGTCCTTGATTTCATCCATCGTACCGTGTAGCGCCGTTTGTGCTTCTTGTCTGAAACCCTCTAAATCGCGAATCATTTCATCGATGTTTATCTCAAACTCGCGACCCATTATACGTACACCCTCGTAAGTATTGCTTTCGTTATCCTAATGGGTTCGATTCTAATGGGAGCACGTTCGACTGTTACGCCTAGTTCATTCGTATAACTGATTACGTCGTCGTAACGGATATCCGCTAACTTATCGAATAAAAAAGATACGCTAGAAACTACTTCATCGCCGAGTTGGTTTTGTATAACGGCTGTTACTTCGTCAGCGCGACATTTGAGCGTTAATTCACTAGGTTCGCTAGTAACGTTTCCCCAGTCGTCTTTTGCGCCTGGACGTTTACGCGTCGCCTTTTGTTTCATTGCAATAATCGCCATTTACAACACCGTCCATTTCACGGTACGCGCTCGACTGACGCCCAGCATTTCGTATACTTCGTCGGGAATAAAACCCGCTAAATCTACCGGTGCACCGTTCTTCGAGCCAATACCGTCTTTGAACGTGAAGTTAATGCCTGCTACTCCGAAACTAGCAACGCCTTGCTGCGCCATTTTGTTCGTATCGTTGAAGATTGCGCCGAGGGCAGCGCCAAACAGGTAATAGGCTTCGTTGGGGATTTCGATATCTTTGAACTTGCGGTCGATTGTGCGCTTGCTAACGTTAAGTAACAGTTGCTTGCGATCATCGTCCGCGTCGAGGAAATCTTCGTTATCAATAGCGTTAAACTTGATATAGTCGTTGGCTTCCGTTAAGTTCCACACGTAAAGCACCTCCGGTTAAAGTTATTTCGCGGAGGGTTTGCGTGCTGCTTTCGGCTTGGCCGCCGGTTTCGCCTCCGCTTTTGGTTCGTCGACGCGTTGAACGTCAACTAGCGATTCAAGTTCTGCGATGATTGCGTCGTCTTCAGTTACGAAACGACCGTCGTTAAATTTGTGAAACTCTTCGCCTACATAAAAGCCAAGTGATAAGTAATGCGATTTAAATTCTGCCAAGATATTCACCACCTAAAAGAAAAGCCCGCAGAATCAACTGCGAGCCGTTTGTATTAATTAGTTAAGTCCTTTAAGACGTCCGTGTGCTTTCTCTTGTTTGAATTCTAATGTGTATTCTCCAACTAACATACCAACAGTGTAGTCACCTTTATCTCCCATGAATTTGTGGAAGAATTCGCGTCCTACTAGTGGGCGGATAGCCATACGGTTAGTGTCAACGAATAGTAACTCGTCAGCAGCCAAGTTGTTGTTTAACGCGATTTCGAATTGACCGAAGTCATTGATTAACGTGTCAACTACTTCACCACGAGAGTTTTCGCTGCGTCCGATTTGAACTTTGTTAGTATCAAGCGCAGAAAGTTTACGTTTTTGTTTAGCGCCTACGATTACTTTGTAGTCTCCGCCAGTAGCGAAACCGCCAGCTTCGTAGATTGATTGTCCTAAGTTAGTTACAGCGTCTAAAGTTAATGCGCCGTTAACGTTTGTTACATTAGATTGGATGAATTGACGGATACCTTTCATTTGACGGATTTGACCGTTTTCATATTGGATACCGTTAATTAATGCTTTTTCTAACTGAAGCGCTAATTCAACTTGCTTCTTTTGTTTTTCGTACTCGTATAAATCACCGATTCCGTATTGTTGAACCGCTGCAGCTGTACCAGAGATTTCAACAGCGTCATCAAAGATTTGAGTTTTGTTGGACTTCGGAACGCGCGCTTTGTAACGAGCTCCACGAACGTCAGCACCCTCTTGACCTTCAACGAATTGTACTTCGATTTTAGCTCCGTCAGCGATTGCTGCTGCAGTAGTTCCAGCATATCCACGCGTAACAGTTAAAGTAGTACCTGCAACCGCAGTAACAAGTAATAACTCTTCGCCGATTTTAACAACGTGACCAACGCGGAAAGGTTCAGCGCTAGCAACTACAACAGAAGTATCAGAAACTAATTTAGCGCCTGCTACTGTTGATTCGTCAGCGATCATTTCATCTTCAAACCATTGGTGAGTTGTTTGCGTTACTGCTTCAGAGAAGCCTAGTAATGAAAGTAAAGGTGTTTGATGTGGATTTAATAAAAGAATTTCATCTACTACCGATTGCTTTTTACCAATAAGACTAGCATCATAAATTTTTGCCATGTGAGTGAATCCCCCTGTAATTTAAAGTTTTTTAGAATTAAAAAAGACGCCCATAAAAGGCGCCTGCTTAAACGTTGATATTAAATGCCTAATTCTCGCTTTAACGCTGCGACAGCCATACGATCTTCTAGTTTGCCTGTACGCTTTGCTTTCGTCATCGCATCGCTTAGTAATTGCTCGGCTGTCTTCTCGGAAGTATCGCGATTTCCATTCGTGCTTTCGCCGATTGGCTTTTGCGGCTTCTTTACCTCCGATAAAAAGCTATATTGTTCAACAAGCGTATTCAACACGACATCTAATCCGTTTACTTCGCCTTCTTCGACTTCTACCGCGGATAAGTCGGCTAATTTTAAAGCAGCGTCGATACGGTCAGCCGGAATGTTTACGCTTGGTGCCGCCTTAATGAATGCATTGACGATATCCTTGCGTTTAGCCTGTTCGCGTACTGCTTCAAGCTCTTTCGCCAATCCCTGCTTTTCCTCTTCGTACTTCTTAGCGATTTCCTCTAAACGTTCCTTTTCCGAAAGCTCAGACATGCGTTTTTCTTCGAGTAACTTTTCATACTCGGACGCTTTCGTTTTGATCTCGTCGTAATCGGAATACTTGTCGGTCTTCTTGCGCTCACGTTGCAGGCGTTTTTCGATTAATTCGTTTACTTCGTCCTGTGTGAACGTTTTGACTTCGGGCTGCGCCTCGACTTGTTGTTCCGTTTGTTCAACTTCGACTTGTTCGTTTTTGATTTCTTCGCTCATGGTATCTCCTCCGTTTTAAAGCCGTCGCTTATAATATCCGAAAGTTTAATGCCGTTTCGTAAGGCGAGTTTTATACGCGGTCAGGCCGTTTCACTGGACTAACTACGTGCTTACAGTTTGGATGAAATATTTCTCGGTTAGGTAGATCGCCGATATACGGATAATCTCCTTCGGCTGCTGGCGTTAGCTTTACGATTTTGCCTTCCCAGTTACGACACGCATCTTTAGCGCCGTGCCTCGAAATCACACCGTAATTAGCGCCGCGGCTGATACCGTCGTTCATAGTCGCTTCTTTGTGCGCTTCAAGCATTTTCGTTCGTACAGCCATTTCCGCATAAACTTCCGGTTTCCAACGTCTATTAATATCGTCAACAATACCGGTATCAATTGCGGAACCTAATTGCTCGCGTAATTTCGCTACTACTTCGCTCGTCAGCGCCGATGTACCGTTTATACCTTTAGTAGCGTTTGCGCGGAGCACTTCCGCCATTGTTTTGCGAATAACAACTTGAACTTTTCGCTCTACGTTCTGCGTAACCTTCAGCAAACTGTCTTGCGTATCTGCTACGACTGCTTTAATTAATTCGCTGTTAAGTCGGCTAAATGTAACGATTTTTTCTGCTTCAGCGACTGTACCGACAATCTCTAGCGCTATAATTGAGCGAACAATGCCATCACTTACTGCGACAGGCGCATTCGATTCAACCCAGGCGCCAGTAGTTGCGTCTAACTCTCGGAGAATATCGGTGATTGACTTCAACGTAGCCATTGCGTTAGCTCTTTGAAAGTTCGTTAAGTCAACGCGTTCTAGCTCCCGCTGTATATCAAACATCGCCTGCTTATACACGTTCACTAGTTTCGAAATCTCATATTCGTAATTCGGAGGCGGTAATTCTCGCATTACTCAGTCGCCTCCTCCGTTGTTGTTGGCGTTGTATTTTGATTGAAAACGGAAGAATCAACGAAGCCAGTTGCGACTTTCTCGTCTTCTTCAATACGGTCCATGATTTCCTTCGCTTTGTCGTCGTCTACTTCGTCCTGACGCTTAATTGCCGACTGAACATCTAGCGTAGATTTACCCGACGTACGAATTTGCATGATTTCGGCTTCTTCTTTTTCGTTTTTAGGGATTCCATCTTTCCACATGATCTTTGGATAGACTGATTCGCCTTCGTATTCACCGAATTGTGAATCGAAAAGATAGCACGTATATAATGCATCGCGAATTGCTTTATCGTAGTGGTTGCGGATCCTACGAACCTTCGAAAGTATCGGCATGAAGCGCGCTTTGATTGCTGCGCCGTCTGTATGCGACGTTCCTGTTCCGCCTGAGTCGCCGTCAGCCATCGTTGTACCGAATAACCATTGCGGCGTTTCGCTCATTTGGAAGATATACGAAACTAGGAAGTTGATTTCCTTAAATACGTAATCTAGTTGACCGTCCCACGTAATAGCGCCCGGTGTTGCGTCTTCTTTTGTAATCGGAATGTATTTCCCGCCAAAACTAACACTGTTACCTACGCCTTCTAGGTCGGGACCGTATAACGTTGGATCGCTATGTTTCATTAATATAAAATCGAGCTGTGCGATTCGGTCTTCGACGGCTTGTAGCGCCTTCTCAATCTTTTCGATGAATCCGTCGCCTTGCCAGTCGTCATCTACCGAAGAATACGGAATATGGAATACCGGAATATGCGAAAGGCCCGTTTCGACGATATCTTCGTCACGGCCAGTCGCTACTTTGTCACCGATTGTGTAGAGCGTAATCGGATAACCGTACGTATTGTCTACGCCGACTTCTGGGCGAGTAATCAAACGATAGCGTTCGTAAATGATATAGCCGGGAATATGACGCTCGATGTTTAGATACGGAATCTCATCGTTGCGAGTCTCGACCCATTCAATCTGCGCAATGTTAATGGCCTTAAACTTCTTTACGTCACCGTTACTTGTTTCCGGAAACACATACGAAGCGTTAACGTGTTCGATAATCGGTTCCATTTCAACGTCTTCTGGTACGTCCAGTCCTAAACGAGTTAATTCCGAGTAGTCTTGGCGATATCCATAGCGTACTTTCATAAAACTGTCGCCTCGGTAGCCGTTTGATGTTGCGCTTTCGTAAATCAAAGTGTTTAGGTCGTTTTCTTCAACGTATTTGTTGAGCGTTACTTGCTCGCTACTGTTGTCCGGCTTGCCTGCCTCGTAAATCGGTGCATCTCCGACTAATAGATCGGCAGGTTTAAGCGTTAAGATGTACGGCAAGTTAATTGCGATGTATAAAACGTCTAACTGTGGTTTTTGTGGCGAATCTTTTAAGAGTAATCGCGCTCGATCGTATACTTCCCACTGCTGACCTTTAAAGAACTTACGCATACGGCTATATTTAGCGAGCCGCTGTATCGAATCTTCGGGCGGAAACTGCTTACCGGTTTCGAATAATGCCATGAAACGACCTCCTTCCTTTTTATGTTTTTCATTTAGCACATATATTTAAATAATCATATTAGAGAAGACTTTTGCTATTAAACGGGATTCTTACATCCACGAAGGCTTTTGACGTACCTTACGCTTGCCTTGTTTCGATACTGATACGGAAATCTCGCAGCTATCAACAAGATCGTCATGGTCAGCGCCGTAACGTTCAAACTGCTCGAGCAATAACGCATGTCTTCGAGAGAACTGTATCTTTCCGGTTTCGATATCCGGTAACATAGCCTCAATACGAAGCTCTTTACGACTACGTTGAAAGACCTTTTTAACGCGATTGTGCGCCGGATAACCTATAACCGTCAGACGTTCTTTAAGCTTATCTACGAAGAATTCCTGCGCCATCTGAGCCTCTGCTCCGATTACGTCCGGCTGTAACTCTCGTACTTTATTAACGATAACTTCCATAAAAACGTCAGGATGAACGCGATCACCGTACGAATCTATTACATAAGCGACGCCTGTTTCTCGATGTCTTGCAACGGCTGTAATCGCTGAATAGTCGCCTCGTTGTTTACCCATCGCAAAGTCAATACCGAGTGCTATCGTGTAGTCTTTATGCGGAAACTGACGCGCTGGATTCATGTCGTCCCAGTACGTGAATTTATCGGGATTAAATAACATGGACTCAGTATCGATCGGATTATTCATGTATTCCGTATTAAAAGCTTTGCTACCGTTGTCCCATTTCCACGCCATTAACTTAAATAACGGCTGTACTTCGGGCCATAGTACGTTAGCTCCGCGGTCCATTTCGTCTTTGTTCGCAATATAAAAAAGCTCCGCCGTTTTGGCCGAGCGAGGATCTTCTCTATTTACGTATATCTGACGGCATTCTTCCCATAGGTCCATTCGTTCGGGCATGTCGATAATCGCTTGATATCGTTTAGCTTCGAAGTCTGCGCGGTGTTTCATGACGTCGATTAACAAGCTTTCGTGATGGACTGTCGTACCCATGAATACGGTCGCAGTCTTCTTACCTTCCGGATCACCTAACGGAATTACTACCTGGCGGAACCAATCCTTTAGTTCCTGACGAAGCTGCTCCGTATTCGTATTCCGTTTATCTTCTAAATCATCGCAGACAATTAAGTCCGGTCGATTTCCGTTCCAGTTACGTCCACGTAGCGCTTGCCCTGACGAAGCAGCCTGCACTAGCGTAAGCATTTTCTGTTTACCGTTGCCGAGGTCTTCCCAGGCGATAAACTCTCCGCTGTTGTCCTTCGGATTCATCTGCTGCTTTGGCGAAAGGATCTGGCCGAAGTCGCGAATTAACTTTTCGTTGCCCTGCAGTTGTAGCTTAATCCATTCGAGGTTAGCGCTAGCAACTGACGGCGTTTCCGAAATAATAATAATGTATTTACGCTTACGATAAACGATTTCATGTATCGGAAATGCTTTCGATAAGAAACTCGACTTTGCGTGTGAACGTGGCGCCGCAACAACTACGCGCTTATTGATTTCTTCGTTCGATACTACGTTCATAATGTCGCAGATTTCGTGATGAAAGTCGGGCGCGTGCTTTGTTATCGTGGTGATGTCGTCGTCATGCTCGAAAGCCGGTATCCAGTTTCCGCTATTATCGGGATTGGCGTTTTCTCCGAACCAATTGTAAGCGAAAAATAGCAGGTCGGTATCGCCGCGCTCGATTGCCTCTAAACGTTTCAACTCGCGAATATACATCGCAAGATCGCGCTTTTCATCGGCGGTTAGTTTATCGATATTACGCGTTCTAGGGACGATGTACTGACGCAGCTTATCGATTTCTTTTCTACGTGTCTTTGCATCGCTCCAATTACCGTTAGTCCACGCCAATACTATCGCCTCCTCTCTTCGGAATATTTTTCTAGTTTATCGTTGACTTGCGATTATGTATCGTGCTATTATTAACTCAACAAAACGAGAATAAGTTGAGGTGTTCGGTATGAATATAGTTAATCCGATTAAAAACGTTAAAGATGTCAATAAAATGAAAAAAGCGCTGCACGGGCGCGACCTACTGCTTTTTATATTCGGCATAAATAGCTCGCTACGTATCAGCGATATACTAGCGCTCAAAGTTGGCGATGTTCGCGGTAAATCTTCGTTGATATTAACGGAAAAGAAAACTCGTAAACGTAAAGAGTTCCGTTTTAATCAATCGATCATGCAGGCGTTAAAAGAACTCGTTCCAACTGACGCTAAAAACAGCGATTGGTTGTTTCCGTCAAAACGTAACGCAACTAAGCCGCTAGATCGCACTCAGGCATGGCGCAATCTAAACGCTGCGGCAGAGCGTGCTGGCATCGACGTTAAAGTCGGCACACATACGTTGCGTAAAACGTGGGCGTTTCATCGTTATAATGCTGGCGCTGATTTATCGCAGTTAATGAAAGCGTTGAATCATTCTAGCCAACGTGAGACACTCCGCTATATCGGTATCGAGCAAGAAGAAATCGACGATTTATATGATAGCGTTAATTTGTAACGAAGTAGGCTCCGTCTTGACGACGGGGCTTATTTTCGTTTATGCTATCGAATAAGATTATCGTTTCCGTCGTAAGTATCTACGGCTGCAATATGAATATGACATTTCGGTCGTACTCCGCGCGGTAATCTAACCTTCGGGTCAGTAAATACGACTTTACCCGTTATATCCGGAGTGTAGCCGCGTGGCCCTGCGTATTGAAGGTATACGACGTCGTCAAACGTCTTTTCTAGCGCCTTTATAGACGTTGTAACACCGGAAAACCTTGCGAAGATAACCTCTCCGCTTTGTTTTTCGTTATATAAGGCGTATATCATTGCGTTAGTCATGAGGAATCGATGTTCCGTTGGACATCCGTCGGATAGATCGCTTATATGTTGGTGATATTCGGATTCCTTATCGGATTTAACTTCCGCTAGGGATTGCGTAGTCTTCTTCGCTTCTCGTTGTAGCGCTTTTAATTCCTTAATTGCGTCAGACACATCGATTGCTACTTTCAGATTAGATACGCGACTGTTCGTATTCGCCATTCTTACCACTCCTTCGTAATTTTCAAACGTTATTTTGATACGCTGATTTTTCTGGCGTCAGGAAACGGGATTCGGATGGGGGCGGCCTGGGGGCTCGACGCCTTGCATATCGCATTCATTTATTCGTATGTTCATCTCAACAGAAGCGTGTTTTGTTGAGTTACAACGTTTATTAAATCGTTGATATAACAACGTTCGTAACGAATCAACAACGCAATCATTCATCGTTTGTTTTATGCACGCGTCATATCAACGTTTGTGCTGCGCTATTAACAGCCGTATAATGCATAAGATACTGCATAAACGAGGGCTGATTCGAAAAGTTTCAGGCGCCTGTCTGTCAGAGCCTGCGTGCTGGTAGATAGTACATCGTAGTACATACGCTACTCATACCTACCCGCAATCACATACCGAGTATCTACTATTATATAGTACGCCATATACTACGCCTTGGACTCGCCATCTAATCGCTTAGCAAACGACTCTATCTCTGCGTCAATCACATCGTAATCTACACCGTTAGTATTATCTACGGCAGATACTTCGTGCTTCTCCGTTAGCATTTCGTTAAGTTGTAATACGAGCTTAGCCATCGCTGCATTCTCCGTTTCTGCTGCGACACGATAGATATTATCGAGTACTTCCGGTAATCTCGACTGCGCATTACGTACCATCTCACGCTTTAACTCTCGCTCAAATAACGGATCCTTCTTCCAGTTGAATATCGTTGTTCGTCCTACGCCTACTTCCTGCGCTATCTGTTCCGCTGTAAGACCGCCCTGCTTCGGCTGTGACAGCAGTTTAATAGCGTGATAGTGTTCGGTAGATAATCGTTTAAGTGCCATTCGTTGTCACCTCCGTTTGTTTAAACGTAATAAAAAAGACGCCCGTTTATAAGGCGCCTCTGTCTATTTCGATATCGTATCCCGTTAACTCTTTTACGTCCTCAATAACGTCATCCATCTCAGTCTCTAAAGCCGCTAGCACTTCCGTAAACCTACTCGATGTTGATACCGCTAAGTCCTTTTCGGAATCATAATACGATTGTACATACTCCGTAAATAATTCGATTAGCTTTTCGTAATTGTCCTTGCGGACTTTAATATATTCGCTCATATGTAACGCCTCCTTATACGGACTATTATACGTTAGTTATAGCGAGTAGATAAACTACTTAAAACCGTTCTGTCCGCTGACGCGTCCAGTATCATCGTTAATAGTACTTATATTACCTTGACGATGGTCTTTAAAAGAAAACGAAAAGACACCGCCGAGTCACGGTCTTTGTGACGAAGGCGGAATGTCCTAATGTTCTTATCGTTATTACTAAGAGAAGAATAAGACGTCTCGTAACGAAAAATAGCCCGCAATCCCTTGTCGCTCTAAGGATGAACCCCGTTTTATAGGTGTAAAGTTTTCGCCACACTGAACGGTCAAAAGTGTAAAGTTTTCGCCACACTGAAAAACGCAACCGGTTAAGGTCTCGCCTTCTTTTCGTGGTCTGCGAACATCTTACGTACTGCCCACGTCCAATCTGTCGAATCTCCTTCGCCTTGTCGGAACATCAAATCCGGATTAATCAAGTAACGCGATTCATTTTTCGAACCTGTTACGAGTAATGCTCCTGCGGATTGTAGTTTCGCCATTAGCTTCGATACTGTTGCGACATCATGACCGATTGCAGACGCTAAACTCTCACGCCCCATATATTCGATACTCTCGCGATCACTATCAGCGTTAACGCACAAATAATACTCCGTAAAATGAAAATACGGAATAATCTTGTACAGCATGCCGATTTCGTTAAGTTTCAGCGAATCTATAATATCGCGTGCTTTCGTAATATAAACCTTCGTAAATACCGTTTTAGCAAGCGCCTCGCCCATCGTATGATAACGACTGTTGATGCGATAGTAAGTCTTGCCGCTATCCTCAATCGATTCGAGTACGCCAAACTCAAATAAACGCTCTACGATAGCATTTGTCGCTGGTCTGCTACGTCCTAATATGCGAGCAATGTCCGTTTTATTTAACGGCTTATCACCTTTCGTAAGCAAGCCTCCGTTGTTTAATTTAAGACACAACAAAAGCTTAACGAGTGCGCCCGCTTCTATTAACGTAAGGTCCTGGATAAGCGACTCAACCGCTTCATTATACGAAATAAAATAGCGTCTCCCATTATGGAAACGCTTCTTAGTCGGTAATGTTGAGAAGTACCTAGCTCGATCCATCTCGTCTTTTGTACGTATAGTAGGCTCGACTATCTCAGGTACAAAATAGCCGATCTCGCCGTCTTCATTTATAATTCGTTCGTATTTACTCACGTCGATCACCTTCTTTTGGAAACGTAAGGTTTTCGAGTAAGTCATCGATTGTAATTTCGTTAAAGTAGTATTTAAGTATATAATCAGTAGCGTTTTTATTTCCGGTACCGCATAACGTTTCAATAGCTTGGTCTTCAATCGTTATTATGTCACGTCTGAATGTCGGTATAAGCTTTAAATCGTATGCTCTTACGAAAATAGATTTCGCTGTTTTAAATAACGTAGCTGCAAAACCTAACGTCTGACAGTTATGTCGATTTAACTCAGGCATTGCGCTCACCCAATTCAAGCTCTTTTCGGATATCTTCGATACACTCTCCGATTTCCTTCGAGCATCTATACCCGGCTTTTTCCGCTTGAATTAATAAATCTAAGTAATGTAATAAATCATCAATCTCTCTTCTCATCGTCATCATCCTCCGTTATTAAGTTCTCGCCAAAAGGCGTACCCGACCGAAAGGCCAGGCATCAAAATTTAAGCTGTATTTCTCAACTATACTGCAGAAGATTTCGCTAAAATGTCGGGTTATATAGCGTTGAAATTAGCATCGAGTAAGCCCGTTAGTCATTAAACGAAAGTTAATTGCGCTGTATAGCTCCGTAGCAACATCGATTTTACTTCTTTCCGAAGTTATCTAGCGCGCACGGCTTCGCTTCGAGTATTTCTTTTAGATGATCTGCCGCATTTTCTGCCGTAATATCAATGCCGGTAAACATTTCGATTTCCTCGCGAATCTCTTCCGGAATCATCTCGATTAACACTTTGCCGTATCCTAAGTTGTAGACCATTGCGTCATACACTTTTGGATAGTACAATCGCATCCACTGCAGATAGCCGAACTTAATTGGTATAGGACACGCCATACATCCTGTTCTCGGCGTAAATAATTTGAATCCGATACACTCTAATAACATCGCCTGCTTTCGCTCAACTGTTTGCGTCTGCCTGTCACGCAAATCCTCTACGTCTAAACCGATTGCCGTCAATTCATCGTAGTGTTCAGCGAGTACAAATTCGAGATTATCTGGATAAGCCTTAATGAGATTCTTGCGATATAAATCGTTGTATGGAATGCCTTCTTGCTCAACGTAATTCCAAACGTCTTCTTCGTTCCACCACTGAATCGGACGTGTAACTAGCGATTTCCACTCCGCAATAGAATAGAAGAACTCTCCGTCACGTAAGGCGGCTAACAAACGCTGTCTACTTTCGTCAGCACGTAGTCCGTTAATCATTAGATCCCAACGATTCTCTTTAATTGCGCGTTTCATTGGTTCGTGTTTAAGTGTACCGCAGCATTTTTCGCTGAGTGGTTGACCGTTACGTCTATCGCCTTTACGTGCGGTAAAGTAGTCGCTAGTGATACCGCCGTTGTCAGCAATGATTTTCTTTAGTGGCTTCTTCGGCTTCGATACGATCAGCCGTAGATTCCAATCGGCCGTAAGTTGTTTTGCGTATTGCCTAACCTCGGGAAATTCGTTTAATGTGTCGTTCCATATAACATCGATATCGGAAGGGTCGCGCCCTAACTCAACGAGCGCCTTTCGAACAAGATACAACGTCAAGATTGAGTCGATACCGAACGAGCAAGATACGACTGGCTTCTTTGTACGTCTTAACGCCATCTTTATTAATTCGATTGACCGACGTTCCTTTTCGGCTATATTCGTTTGCTGTTTTTTATCCGCCTCAAAATGCGCGTATCTAGTCGCTTTATCAGCGCGTGTCCACTGCCATTGTTTATGGTCGTTTTTAAACGGTCTAATCTGCGTGTCATAGCTATTAATTACGATCATTCAGCCACCTCCGGCTTAACATCGCTAAGTTCCCCATCCGCCGTAATCCATCGAGTAATCACCGGCTGCACTTTCGTAAACTCTACGTATTTCTTGCGTCGCTCGCGGTTTTTGCTGCGCGTATGTTTATCAACGAAGGCATTCTCGTATTTGCCGCGCTTTCGCTTCGTCGGTTTGCGCTGATTCTTGCCGCCACTGTCGACCGTCTCAAGCCCTTCCGGCTTAACGTCTTTATACGTACGGCTTTCGTGCTTACGTTCGTTCAATATCGGATATTCCGTATGCTTAACGTAGTAGTTGTCGTCACTATATAACTCCTCTTCTAAAATAGCGTTAGTCAGGCGCTCTAACACTAAACCGTCAGGCCAGTCGCCCGCTGCTTCGCGGTAACACTCCGTCAGATCCTCTACGATTTGCATACGCAGGTCACGATTAGCGAGAGTGTTGGCGAATTTAGAATCCGCTTCTCCGTTAATGTCTTCGATATGCTGGTCGTATGGATCAGTCGTTTCTGTAAGCGTAGTTCTAGCGATTTCTAAATGTGTTTTTACGTAGTCCCTTTTCGCCTGTACCTGCGCCTTAGTCGTTTCGATGATTCGTTCTACATACGCGATTAGTTCCGCCTTGTGGTTTGCGCTGAATGTGAATTTGAAGTCGTTGCTTACGTTTGTCATTTCGTTTCCTCCTCGTTAGTTACTGATTCTGTATCGTAGTCGATTTCCGTTAACTTGTTCGCTAACATATATTGAAAAATACGCGCCATTCTGTACATAACGTTTCCTGCGATAATGAGCGATCCGTACGGATTTTCGACGATGTGAGGAACGTTGGTTATTTTTAAATTACCGTTTTGTATGTCTCTGCGTAATATCGGTCTATCGTCCAAGAAATCCTCGCGTGATTCATAGCCGTTTTGTCGTAGGATATTATCGACCAGCTCCGGATCTTTCTTATTAACGTAAGTGACAAACTCACCATTTAACCGTACCTGCCAACGTTCTTCACCGCTTATCTTTTCGAAACTATATCGTAGACTCATTCCTCATCGCTCCCCGTTTCGTATTTGTCGATCGAATACCCTTCGCCATGCCATCCCCAATATTCGTAAACTGCCGCTATCTTCTCGACTGCCACGTCGATATGTCCTACTAACGTCGTCCTGGCGACGCCTGCCTGTCGCGCCGCATCCTCTTGCGTTAGGTCTTCCGTATATACCAGGCGTAGAGCTTCCGATTGCCGGTCGGTTAGCTTTGCCGCCGTAATTGCTGTTGTTAAATCGATAAGCATTAGTACCGCGTCGTAATCGCCTGCGTATTGGCGAAGTTCTAAGGCGCCACGTTCGGCTAGTAGCCGCTTAATGCCTGCCGCCGTGTTTAGTGCTGGATACGACTCTTCTAATACGCGTTCTTTCGTCGATAAATCTACTTTGACTGATCCGATATCAAACGCCTCCTTTTTCGTTAAGTTGTTCCGCTAGTGACTTGCCGATCACATAAGCGACTTTTGATGCGATTCCGTTGCCTACGATGCGGTATTGCGCTGATAACGGTAAATCTTCCGGCAACATGTACCAGTCCGGCACCGATTGAATTCGCATGCACTCGCGCAGTGTAAAGCGTCGTGGCTCGACTTCGCCTGCTCTAACGTCGTCCATCGTGAAATCACCTGCGCCTGGATGAATCGAAGCGTCACGCGGACTAGTTAATACGGTGTAAGCAGCGTCATCGTGACCAACGATTCTATTACGCGATAGATATTGCGATGAGTACTTGCCGTCTTGTGGGTTGCGTTGGTCTTCCGTTGGTTCTGGTAAGTCGCCGATTACTGATCGTAATGTAGCCGTGCGATAATCGCTTGGATCTGGCGTCGGAAATTCGAAGGTAAAGCCGAGATCCTTTCGGACGCCTACGATAAACACCCGCTCTCGCTTTTGTGCTACTCCGTAATCCCAGGCGTTGATTAGCTGCCAACTAATCTCGTAGCCTATTTCGTTAAACTTCGTAAGTAATACGTCAAATGTCGATCGGTGCTTCTTCGAAATTAAACCTTTTACGTTTTCAAATACGAATGCTTTCGGCCTTTTCTCTTCAATGATTTCTAAGTAGCGATAGACGAGTTTGCCGCGCTCGCCATTTTCGCCGTGTCCTTTGCCTGCGACCGAAAAGTCCTGGCAAGGTGGTCCACCGAAGATTACGTCTGTATTCGGTAGACTGCCTGTATCCACCGAATTAATATCAGTTTGCTCTACGTGATTGCCAAAGTTGTGGCGGTATGCCTTTACCGCATTTTTATCGAAGTCTAGCGCCTTAGTGATCCAATAGCCTGCCGATTTGAAACCAATAGCACCAAGCCCTCCACCGCAGAATAGCTCCAACACCGTTAGTCCGTTCGCTTCTAATTGCGGTGTAACGTTGTAATTCATTAAATCGCCCCTTTCGATTAGTTCAGTCGGGTGTAACTGACACGATGCCTTCGCCAGTGGTGACGCTAGTATTGTTAGCGCCGGTTCATCCCACGCCAACTTTCGAAGATACATCGTTCTGCCTCCACCGCTGTAATACGACCCTTTCATAAATGCCCGCTGCTCAACGTCGTCTAAATCCCGCCAGTTGCCTCCGTCGGGTATTTTGTGAGCGTAAGGCTTTTCGTCGTTCCGTAAGCCATGTCCGTAGTGATTTCGTATCACTTAACCGCCTCCATTTCGCATAGAAAAAGCGACCGCCTCAATCGAGAACAGTCGCTTAAATTAGTATATTAAATTTACCAGTCGCGCCCGACTATTCCCCTCGCACCGCTTTCTCTACGCCTAGCTCTGCCATGATAGCGTCCAAACTATCGTAGAAAGAATCGGTGTCACTATTATTAGCAACCGTATAATGCGGCGCTATATTGTCAATGAACGTTTCGGTTCTGTCGGTCAAATCTGCTTTGGTGAAATCATCGCCAGCCTCTTTCGCACGCTGGATTCGTAAGCTGTCATCCGCTGTAATTTTAATGATCGTATAGCCTTCCGCCTGCATCTTCGTATATTCGGGCGCCTTTCTCATATCGCTAATAAGTACGACGCTGTGATTGGCCGCCTCAATCTTACGCAGCACTTTGTCGACCCATACGTTATCTCCGAATACTTCGCACGCCCATTCGCCAAACTTGACGTAGAAGGCGCGCGGTTTAGGATTGCGCATGATATTCGGGAAGGCGCGGTGAAACGAATCTTTCATTTCGTCGGCAAATGCGTAAGGTTGTGCGCCATAGAATAGCGTTAGGTATGCGGCTGCGAGCGACTTGCCTGAACGTAATTTACCGCAAAGTACTATTTTCGTTGTTTTAGTCATTGCGCAACGCCTCCTCTACGATTCCGATTACTTCGATAAGCCCGACCATCTTGCCGTCAAAGTAGCGATAGTTACCTTCGTCGCCCATATCTTCGTATCTATTACGTTTGCACAACGCTTCGTGACGACGTCTTTCTAATTCGGAAATTAAGTTACTGCGTTTATGTCTAGGTTCCTTAACTCCGTCACCTAAATCGTTCATACGTCCGATTAATTCTTCCGTGTATTTTTCGTTAAGGTGAAGTCGGCTATTTAGTTCTATAACGTCCCCTTCTAACGCCCAAGGTGCCGGCGATTGTGATTGTTTCTTTAGCCCCTCCGTATCCTTTTCGTTCTCATCTACGCGATCTTCTAAGTAGGCGATGTCGGTTTTGGCGTTGGTTAGTTGGCGTTTTAGCTCCGCAACTTCCTGCGCAAGATTTGCGAATAAGGCAATTTCATGTTCGGTTAACTGACCGGATTGTTCAACGAGTTCCAGTACGTAATACTCGTAATCGTATAGTGCGTTACCGTCACCTACGTTATCTATTATTTCAATGCGATCGGTTTGACGGTTTATGACTTCGAAGATATCTCCGATATCATAATCGTTAGCATAAACCGTCTTCGTCACCACAACCAATTCACCGACGGCAGCCTTGCGCTTGACCTTGCGGTATTGCTTTCCGTTGTGCTCGATTAAATCGTCACTGTCTGCTAGGCGTTTGAGTGCTGCGCCATTTATTTCGGCTACTTTATCGAATGCCTCTCGAATTCTTTCTTCGCGATCCTGTTCACCGTTTAGTAATAATGTAATTTCATATACGCTCATTTAAATTGCCACCTCTCCTTTAATATGCGGATGTGCTTCGTATCCAACAATTTCGAAATCATCAAACGTAAAATCATCGATATCTGTTACCTGGCGCTTGATTCGTAGTTGTGGCAACGGTTTAAAGTCGCGTGTTAGCTGCGTCTCCACCTGCTCGATATGATTCGTATAGATATGCGCATCGCCTATCGTATGAACAAATTCGCCAACTTCTAAGCCGGTTACGTGCGCGATCATATGCGTTAAAAGTGAATAACTCGCAATGTTGAACGGAATGCCGAGGAATACGTCTCCGCTTCGTTGGTAAAGCTGACACGATAAGCGCCCGTTCGCTCCTTCTGACGACGGAGGAGTCACGTAGAATTGAAATGCGAAGTGACAAGGCGGTAAGGCCATTTCGTCTAGCTCTCCGACATTCCAGGCGTTAACCATTAAGCGACGGCTGTCTGGATTCGTTTTGATTTGTTCGATAACGTTGGCGATTTGGTCGATGTACGTCCAGCCATTTTCTACCTGCCACTCGCGCCACTGTGCTCCATATACCGGACCTAAGTCTCCGTTTTCATTAGCCCATTCTCGCCAGATCCTAACGCCGTTGTCTTCGAGATACTTAATGTTTGTATCACCTGATATAAACCACAAAAGCTCATGTGCGATTGACGGCCAATGAAGTTTCTTAGTTGTAAGTAATGGAAAACCTTCTGATAGATCGTAACGTGATTGATAACCGAATGCACTTAACGTTCCGGTCCCTGTACGGTCTTCTTTTCGCACTCCGTTTTCGAGTATATGCTTACATAAGTCATGATACTGTTTCATTCGCCTGCCTCCTTAACCTTCGTATTTTGCGTAGCATGGTTCGCACATTCCTGCGTCTAATGCATACGTACCTTTTTCAACGGGCTTCTCTTCGTCACAACCTTCGCAATGAATAGTTTCGTAATCATCCTCGTCCTCAGAAGCAAATATGGAATGCGGAGTAAACTCTGACGCTTTACTTTGACGCTCAATCTCCGCTTCCAACAATGGTTCTGGACGCACAAACGTCGGCGGCTTCATCACCTTACCCGTTTCCGGATTCGTATGGACTTTTCCATCGGGCCATAGCTTACTCATATTCGCCTGCTGCACGATATCAAATAACGGTGTAGGTTCAACGCCTAATTCTACGAGTGTGCCGACCGCTAAGTAGATGAGGTCTATCATGGCGTCTGATTGGTCAACGACTGTTTTAGCGTGAATGAATTCGTCTAACTCTTCCGCCATGTAGCCGAATCGTTGCTCGCGTCGTGCGAAGCTCATCGTTGTAGGACGCTCGGCAACCGGTTGATTAAATTTCGTTTGAAATTCCTTAACTTGTTCGTATTGTCGTTTCATCGTATACTTCCTCCGCTCATTAATTTTTCGATTGCTTCTATTAACGGTGCATTGTCCGGTTGATTATTTCGACACCAATTTCGTAGCTCATTGAAGTTCCGTATAGTCGCTTCTTTATTGCGTCGGTCCTCGTCGTTTTTCCAATAGGCGGCGACTCGACGAACCGTAAAGAATATATCGTGGCGATCTTTCGGCGACATTGGAGCGCCTCTGTTTTCGCCTAATACGTGACATAAGTGATGACCGGCGGATTCGATTCGCGGATCTAGTGTCATTTGTTTACGCCTTCTATTTCGATATCAAGTAACCTCAACGTCATGTTAACCGCCGCTCTTTTATGTCCAGCAATCAGACTAGTAATAGACGATTTATTTGATTCGTCAAGACGAAGTTCATTGTAGTAATCGCGGAATCTATCCTCCGGTGTTTTGACGATTTCATACCCGTTAACTAACACTTGCATTAACGTTTGAAGATCACCGTCAAAGTGTTTAGATATCTTCGAAATCTCAGAGCATGTGCGCCTTTCGTCGTATACATCTAAAAGAATCGTAATACCGCTGCCGCTATACTTTGTTTTCGCTGATTCAAGAGCTCCCGCAATCTCTTTCGTTACTTTAACTTTTCCCATACCGTAATCCCTCCGATTTATATTCTATTAAGGTGACCTTACCCAACGTATTTTCTCACTGGCATCGCGGCTCTCTCGCCCTTCTCGATTGCTCCAACCTTTCGAAGATACTTTATTTCGACCTAGTTCGAACCAATTATCCGCCTTATATATCGTTCCTTCGTGACCTTGACCGGTACTTGAATACGCGATAAGCCCTTTAATTTCCGGTAGATTCTTTCGAATATGTTTTCGCGCTAGTCCTAACGCTTTACTTTCTGCGTTCGTTTCCGTGTCGTCAATCATGTACATACGCGTTAATTCGAGAAGATTCGTTTGGTCTAAATTTCGTGCGTTAGGTCGCCCCCACATCATCGCTCCAATACGATTGCCTTTATCGTCAACAACCCATAACCTGAGTTTCGCCCCAGCTGGCGTTGATTGTAAGTAGTGTCGTTCTTTAATCCATTTATCTAATTCGGTACTTCGCGATATTTCGATTCTCAATTAAAAACCACCGCCTCTACTCCTCCGATTTTAAGAATCATTTTCGAAACAACCTTCTCCGCGCTCGCCTCCGCCTTATCCTGCGCCCGCTTATCGTTAGCGATGTCCGCCTTGATTTCCGACTTGGCTTCGCTGTAGAGCGCCTTTAGTTGCGACTCATCAACGTCCTTTCGCCATAGCCCGCTGTCATTCGTAATTGTCATGTTGTCATACGGAAGTGATAGGGTGATTAGCTTCGGCTGCGGTAACGTCACCTTTACGACATTGCCTACGGTGCTGATTTCGATGTCTTTCGTGTTAACGCCGAGCTTGAACGTGCCGCGGACGTTGACCATCGCCTCCTGCTTTCCGTACCAGCGACTGTCCGAATAGCGCTCCGTCTTTTCCGCTTTGCCTGTTAGCGTGACGAGCTGCGCTGATTCTGTTAGTGCGTTGACGATTGTTTCTTCGTGTAAGACGATTGGTTGCGGCGCTTTGGCGTGTTCAGCTGGCGCGATGTGACCGGCGTTGAAAACGATTGTGCTTCCGATTACGCCTCCGACAACGACTGCGAGTAGTGTGCGTTTCATTCGGAGTCATCCTCTAACGGCTTATATAGGTGCGGAACGATATACGGTTCCTTATTATCGCCGCTATCTTGCACTAACATCGACATAGTTTTAATACGATGATGCTTCGGTAGTTCTTCCGATAATGCCTCGTACCCGTTCAATTCTTCAGAGATATCGACCGTTTCTTCCGTATAATACTTTCCGCTCTTTTTGAAATACGTCACTATTACACGTTTCATTTACTTCGCCTCCTCTTCGTCATTTACAAAACGTATACTCAAACAAGAATTTCATAACGAACCCGATCGTCGTGCCTACGGTTAAGCCTGCGAATGTGACTGCGATGTATTTCATAAGACATTGCCTCGCGCTTCTAACGCTTCAAACTCCGGCGCCACGTCATGATTACGTAATATATCTTCGACGATTCCTACGACTGGATGACGCTCGACAATCGTTAAATTAATGTGATCGTAGTATTCGTGTGCGTCCTTTCCGTACATTCCGTTAAGTAACTGGAACAGCCCGTTTGCCGTCGGCTTACGTAACTTAACGCTGTCTGTTTGCGCGAAATTGCCAACGAATACGAATTTCGAACCTTCCGAGATACGAGTCGCAATGGCTGCGAATGTGTGAGTATCGATGTTTTGAACCTCATCGACTAGCAAGAACGTATGGTGTAGCGATCGACCTCGCATCGTTTGAATGTTTTCGAAGAACACTTTGCGTTTGTCCTCTTCGCCTTCTGTTAGGTAGCGTTTAATTTCGCTAGCCTTTTCGCTCATGATTTCGAGGTTATCCATAAACGGTGCGATAAACGGATAAGTCTTTTCGTCGATACTGCCCGGTAATGCTCCGACGTCCATTCCTAACTGCGTTTGTAATCGCGTATACATGAACTTACGGTAGTCCTGACGTTCTGTTAATCGTTCTAAGCCGGCTGCCTGTGCGAGAAGTGTCTTACCGGATCCAGCCGGTCCTGTTAAAAACGTGAATGGTTTATCGTTTAGTAGTGCGCGAATCGCCGCTTTTTGCTCATCGTTCTTCGCTGTGATTCCGAAGATTGTCATTCGATCGCCTCCTTAGATATATTCAACAACGCCATTTTGATAAAATACCTTTAGACTGTTAACGCTAGACATTTTCATTCCGTACTGAATGCCGTCTTGCTCGATGTAAACACGATGCTTATAAATACGGGCGATCTTACCTTTTACTTTACTTTTATCCGTTGTAGCGATTGCGTTCATACCAATTAAATGACTCAACTACTTCGCCTCCATTCGATTGTTTACTGCGCCTTACACTTAACATTACGAAGCGTATTTTAACTTCGCACAATTTTAGCGAAAGTTTTCTTCGCCTTACAATGGATAATATCCGTGAGCTTCCGAAACTGGACGTTTTCGTGTAAAATAAAATTAACGAAAGGAGTGTTTCGTATGGTAAATAAAAAGATCCGACGACAAGGCAATTCGCACGCAATCTATTTACCGCTGGAATTCCTCAACGAGCTCGGCCTTTCCGCAGGCGACGACGCCGAAGTCAGCATCGACTCAGTAACGAAGGAAATTATTATACGCAACGCAAAAACGGCACCTCTTACGGAAGACAATCGATTTGATCGCCTCGTAAAAGATGC
>Ga0268255_10000692_pt1 | contig 22199 bp, 23 predicted proteins | sample AgamicOrMarz_FD_200256 | JGI IMG/M metagenome (GOLD analysis project Ga0268255, IMG submission 200256) | Agave microbial communities from Guanajuato, Mexico - Or.Ma.rz (v2) (version 3) | ecosystem: Host-associated > Plants > Phyllosphere > Phylloplane/Leaf | place: Guanajuato, Mexico...
GAGGTTATTATAATGAGTAAGACTGTCACTTAACTTGATAGCATCCTTTAGGGAGGTGTCATATAATGAAAAGAACATATCAACCAAATAGTCGTAAACATAGTAAAGTTCACGGTTTCCGTAGTCGTATGAGCTCAGCTAATGGCCGTAAGGTTTTAGCGCGTCGTCGTCTAAAGGGAAGAAAAGTATTATCAGCATAGACCACTGAAAAGTCAGTGGTCTTTTTTCTAATCCGACTGAGGGTGTTTTTTATGAAAAAAGAGCTACGTATTAAAAAAAATAAAGAATTCCAAGCGGCATTTCAAAAGGGCCAATCTTTTGCCAATCGGCAGTTTGTTGTCTATGCCTTAACAAAAGAGGGACAAGACTATTTTCGGATCGGGCTGTCTGTGAGTAAGAAAATAGGAAATGCTGTAACCAGGAATCGGATCAAACGTTATGTAAGGCAATCTATTTTTGAGCTGAACGAACAATTGGCGAAAGGAAATGATTATGTCATTATTGCCAGGAAGCCTGCAGCTGAAATGGATTTTTTTGAGGTAAAAAAAAGTTTAACCCATGTTCTTAAAGTCGGGAAAGTTTTGAAAAAGTGACGGTAAGGACATAAATGCGAAGGAATTCGCCTGAAAATTTGCATCCTTTTGAAGACAATTCCTTTGCGTAAGTGATAAAATACCTTTGATATCTTACAAAATAAAATAATACATAGAGTGGTTCTACTATCTTTATTGTAAGGAGGAAATTTTGGTTGAAAAGACGAATATTACTAGTAGTTGGCTTGCTTTCTGTCTTTGTCCTGCTGACGGGATGTAGTGAAATAAAGCAACCAATTACATCGGAGAGCACAGGCTTTTGGAATGAGTATATTGTCTATCCATTATCCTGGTTGATCAAAGAAGGGGCACATATTCTCTGGGGAAGCTTTGGGTTATCGCTAATTGTCGTAACCATTCTGATTCGCCTCGCCATTTTGCCGTTAATGATCAAGCAAACAAGAAGTTCGAAAGCGATGCAGGCCTTGCAGCCAGAAATGAAGGCGCTTCGTGAAAAATATAGCTCTAAAGATCAAAAAACTCAGCAAAAGCTGCAACAGGAAACAATGGCTCTTTTTTCAAAACATGGTGTCAATCCTATGGCTGGCTGTTTTCCATTAATCGTACAAATGCCAATTTTGATTGGTTTTTATCATGCAATTTCACGGACGAGGGAAATTGCTTCAGATAATTTCCTTTGGTTTGACCTAGGCGAAAAGGATCCGTACTATATTTTGCCAATTATTGCAGGTATCACTACCTTTATTCAGCAAAAATTGATGATGGCAGGTCAAGAGCAGAACCCGCAAATGGCGATGATGCTTTGGATGATGCCAATCATGATTGTTGTTTTTGCCTTTAATTTCCCTGCTGCGCTATCCTTGTATTGGGTAGTCGGAAATATTTTTATGATTGTACAAACGTACTTTATTAAAGGACCGGATCTAAAAACGGCAAAAGCATCCGGTAATGCGGGAGGAGCAAAAAAGTGAAACAGGTAACTGCTACAGGACAAACTGTCGAAGAAGCAGTAAAATCAGCTTTAGCTCAATTACAAATCAGCAAAGACCGCACAGATATTGACATTATTGATAAAGGTAAAAAAGGGATTTTCGGTATTTTTGGTTCACGTCCGGCTGTGGTTAAAGTAACAGTCGTCATTGATCCCATTGAGGAAGCAAAGAAATTTCTCACTCAAGTAAGTGAACAAATGGGGGCCCCAGCCGAAATAGAAATCAAACGTGAGGGGAAACATGTTCATTTTATTATGACTGGCGAAAAGATTGCCTTATTGATTGGAAAAAGAGGGCAAACGTTAAATTCACTTCAATATTTGACTCAATTAGTCCTCAATCGTTTTTCGAATCAGTATTTAACTGTGATTCTGGACGCTGAAGATTATCGAAAAAGAAGAAATGAAACACTTGTTCAATTAGCCCATCGACTTGCTGGGAAGGCACTGAAGTCAGGAAAAGATGTAACCTTAGAACCGATGCCCTCTTATGAGCGTAAAGTTATTCATGCTGCTTTATCAGATAACAGACGTGTAAAGACATTTTCCGATGGATCGGAACCACATCGCTTTATCGTGATTTCTCCAGCGAAAAGATAATTTTAGAAATCGTATGAAGTTTAAGACATCCTATCGAATGATAGGGTGTCTTTTTTTGTCCACGCAAAAAATGTCGAAAAAAGAAGTTGTTGATAACATGAATCTTTTCTCATTTTTCGTTTTATTGTTATTCACATGTGGATAAGTTAAAATAATAATGGGATAAAAGTGAACTGTGGATAATTGGTTAGTAAGAGGGTTTTCTTTTTCAACAGATAATGATGTGGTATTCTAATGTTTTGGAGAAAAAAATCATTTTTTATATAGATGAACAGTTTTTAGTGTGAGGTGAAGGAAATGGAATTTGATACGATTGCGGCCATATCGACTCCGATGGGGGAAGGTGCCATTGCGATTGTCCGATTGAGTGGTGATGAGGCGATCCCACTTGCAGACAAGCTTTTTAAAAGCATTGGGGGGAAGAAGCTGACAGAAGCAGCAACCCATACGATTCATTATGGACATTTGCTTGATCCGAAGTCGAAACAAGTGGTCGAAGAAGTTATGGTATCCGTGATGAAGGGTCCGAAAACTTTTACAAAAGAGGATGTTGTTGAAATAAACTGCCATGGCGGAATTGTTTCTGTGAATCGAGTTCTACAGCTGGTTCTAACAAATGGAGCGAGACTTGCTGAACCAGGGGAATTTACAAAAAGAGCTTTTTTAAATGGACGGATTGATTTATCGCAAGCAGAAGCAGTTATGGACTTAATCAGAGCAAAAACCGATCGGGCCATGAATGTAGCGCTAGGGCAAATGGAAGGGCGCTTATCGAAGTTAATTAAGAGACTAAGGCAGGAAATTTTAGAAATCCTTGCGCATGTAGAGGTTAATATAGATTATCCCGAATATGACGATGTTGAAGAAATGACCCATAAAATGCTGTCAGAAAAAGCACATTTTGTTCGGGAAGAGCTAAAAAAACTGCTACAAACGTCGGAACAAGGGAAAATTTTACGAGAAGGATTGTCGACAGCCATTGTTGGCCGCCCAAATGTAGGGAAATCTTCGCTCTTAAACAGCCTTGTTCATGAAAACAAAGCGATTGTAACTGATATTCCTGGTACAACAAGGGATGTCATTGAAGAATACGTGAATGTACGCGGTGTCCCACTCCGGCTCTTGGACACAGCGGGTATAAGAGAAACAGAGGATATTGTCGAACGAATCGGGGTTGAGCGGTCCCGTCAGGTTTTACAAGAGGCAGATTTAATTTTGCTGGTTTTAAATTATGCGGAACAACTGAGCGCGGAAGATGAAAAGCTTTTTGAAGTGGTTAATGGAATGGATGTCATCGTCATCGTTAATAAAACAGACTTGGAGCAAAAAATTGAGTTTGACAAAGTAAACAAGTTAGCGAAAGAGCATAAAGTTGTCACCACCTCACTTCTTGAAGACCGTGGTGTCGATGAGTTAGAGGAAGCAATCGCTTCGTTATTTTTTGCAGGCTCGATTGATGCCGGTGATATGACCTATGTTTCCAACAGCCGCCATATTGGTTTATTAAGCCAAAGCTTACATTCGATTGAAGAAGCGATTGAGGGAGTAGAAATGGGCACTCCGATCGATATTATTCAAATCGATTTAACGAGAACATGGGAAATACTTGGCGAGATTATTGGTGAAAGTGTTCATGAAAGCCTGATCGACCAACTATTCTCCCAATTTTGTTTAGGGAAATAGAAAAGCGGAAGCTAGACAATAATCTAAGTAAAAAGCATTGTTTCCGTACGATACGGAAAAGGAGGAACAACATGCAATACGAAGCAGGAAATTATGACGTCATTGTCATCGGTGCAGGACATGCCGGTTGTGAAGCAGGCCTTGCTGCCGCTAGAATTGGCGCAAAGACATTAATGATTACCATTAATCTCGATATGGTTGCCTTTATGCCATGTAATCCATCGGTTGGAGGACCAGCTAAGGGAATTGTCGTTCGTGAAATTGATGCCCTCGGCGGCGAAATGGGAAGAAATATTGATAAAACCTATATCCAAATGAGAATGCTGAACACTGGTAAAGGGCCGGCAGTGCGAGCATTACGCGCGCAGGCCGATAAATTTGCCTATCAGCATGAAATGAAAAAAACGATTGAAGAAGAAGAAAATATGACCTTAATCCAAGGGATGGTCGAACAATTAATCGTTGAGGATGGGGTTTGTACTGGCGTCATTACCAAAACAGGAGCCGTTTATCGTTCAAAAACAGTTGTTATTACAACGGGCACATTCTTACGTGGTGAAATTATTATTGGTGACTTAAAGTATTCCAGCGGTCCGAATAATCAACAGCCGTCCATTAAACTATCTGAACATCTAGAAGCACTAGGCTTTGACCTCGTTCGCTTTAAGACAGGAACACCACCGCGAGTGAATAGTAACACGATTGATTACAGTAAAACCGAAATTCAACCGGGTGATGATACACCAAGAGCGTTTTCTTATGAAACAACAAAATATATTACCGACCAACTGCCATGCTGGTTAACCTATACAAACGAAGAAACGCATCAAATCATTGATCAAAACCTCCACCGCTCACCTATGTTTTCAGGAATGATCAAGGGCACAGGTCCGCGTTATTGTCCATCGATTGAGGATAAAGTGGTCCGCTTTAATGACAAGCCGCGTCATCAAATTTTCCTTGAGCCTGAAGGCAGACATACACAGGAAGTATACGTGCAGGGGCTCTCAACCAGCTTACCAGAAGATGTTCAGCAGCAAATTTTAAAATCTATATCCGGACTTGAAAATGTACAAATGATGCGTTCTGGTTATGCGATTGAATATGATGCAATTGTTCCTACACAATTATGGCCAACACTTGAAACTAAGGTTGTTAAAAATTTATATACTGCCGGTCAAATTAATGGGACATCTGGCTATGAAGAAGCCGCCGGGCAGGGTTTAATGGCTGGAATCAATGCAGGCTTAAATGCACTTGGCCGTGAGCAATTAGTCTTAAGTCGGTCTGATGCCTATATTGGGGTGTTAATTGATGATTTAATCACAAAAGGGACGAATGAACCTTATCGTTTGTTAACATCACGAGCAGAGTATCGCCTTCTTTTACGCCATGATAATGCCGATTTACGCTTAACTGAAATAGGTCATCAAATCGGGTTGATTCGTGATGACCGCTATGAAAAGTTCATGACCAAAAAAGCTGCGATTGAGGCTGAAAAGCTGCGGTTAGAGTCGACCTTCCTAAAACCGACGGCTGAGGTTCAAGAAATGATTAGAAGCATTGGCGGCAGTGAATTAAAGGACGGAATCCGTGCCTCTGATTTATTAAAAAGACCAGAAATGTCTTATCATCAGCTTGAAACCATTTTCCCTAGTGAGGCTGCTTTAGATGAAGAAGTAAAGGAACAGGTGGAAATTCAACTTAAATATGAGGGATATATTACAAAGTCCCTGCAGCAGGTTGAACGATTAAAGAAAATGGAAGATAAGAAAATCCCAGAGAATATTGATTATGATGCCGTCTCGGGACTGGCAACGGAAGCTAGGCAGAAATTAAAACTAGTTAAACCATTGTCCATTGCCCAGGCATCCCGGATATCAGGGGTAAATCCAGCTGATATTTCCATCTTGCTTGTCTACCTTGAACAAGGCAAGATCGCAAGGGTTTCGAATGAATAATTATGTGAGGAAGATAACGGAATGATCATCGAACAATTTGAAGCAAATTTACGGGAAAAAGGGATTACCCTTTCAAGTGCGCAGCTCGACCAGTTTGAGAAGTATTTTGAAACATTGGTTGAGTGGAATGAAAAAATGAACCTCACCGCGATTACAGATAAAGCGGAAGTTTATTTAAAGCACTTTTATGATTCGATTACAGCTTCGTTCTATTTTGATTTTACGAAGTCCTTTCATCTTTGTGATGTCGGGGCGGGTGCAGGGTTCCCAAGTATCCCTTTAAAAATTGTTTTCCCTCATATTGAGGTGACGATTGTTGATTCATTAAACAAGCGAATTTCTTTTTTAAATCATCTAGCTAATGTATTGAAATTGGAAAATGTTCATTTTATTCATGATCGTGCGGAAACCTTCGGGGTAAATCCAGAGTTTCGTGAAAACTTTGATGTTGTAACGGCAAGAGCTGTAGCAAGAATGTCCGTGTTGAGTGAGTTTTGTCTACCACTCGTGAAAGTAGGCGGTCACTTTATTGCCATGAAAGCTGCCCATGCGAAGGATGAGTTAGGAATGGGTCAAAAAGCTATTACCACTCTTGGCGGCAGACTTGAGGAAATGTTTACGTTCACGCTGCCACTGGAAGAAAGTGAACGGAATATTCTCATCATCAAAAAAGAAAAGCATACACCAAAGAAATATCCGCGCAAGCCTGGGACTCCAGGAAAGACACCGATTGAATAAGAAAAACAGTTTTGAGGGAACTAACAATTTTTCAATAAACATGTTATTCTAGGCAGGAAGAATTTATTTAGGTAGAGAATTAGTAATAGGGAGTTTCGTAAAGGTGGTGTTGGGGATGAAACAATCATTTACACGCTTTTTTGGCCTCGGCGATAAGGGAGAACAAGAGGTTGAACTTGAAAAAGAGTTAATTACGGAAAAAAATGAGGAAATTAATAAAATACCAATTGATCATATAGTTCCGAACCGCTTTCAGCCTCGGACGGTTTTTGATGACGAGAAAATTGAAGAATTAGCGCGCACCATTCACATACATGGTATTATTCAACCGATTGTCGTGAGAGAATTTGCCATTGGACAATATGAAATTATTGCCGGGGAACGCCGTTTTCGTGCGATGAAAAAGCTCGGATGGACCGAAGCGCCGGCGATTATAAAAAATTTATCGGATACCGAAACGGCCTCCGTTGCACTAATTGAGAATTTACAACGGGAAGAGCTGTCCCCAATTGAAGAAGCAATGGCCTATGGTAAATTGTTAGAATTGCATAACTTGACCCAGGAAGCGTTAGCACAACGCCTGGGGAAAGGGCAGTCAACGGTCGCCAACAAACTACGTCTTCTTAAATTGCCTCAGCCAATTCAAGAGGCATTATTAACAAAAATTATTACAGAGCGCCATGCGCGTGCTCTTATCCCTCTAAAAGATCCGGAAAAACAAGTGGCACTATTAGCAGAGGTTATTGAAAAGAACTTTAATGTTAAGCAAACAGAGGATCGTGTCGTTAAACTGTTGGAACAAAAAAATGAAAAGCCTAAACCGAAACGGAAGGCTTTCAGTAAAGATATGCGAATCGCTGTAAATACAATTCGCCAATCCTTAACTATGGTATCTGACAGCGGGATTAATCTCGATGCTGAGGAAGAAGAATTTGACGAATTCTACCAATTTACCATCCGAATACCAAAGAAGAAGTAACAGTTAAATAGACCAATAGATGCAAGAACCAGACGCTCCCAATGTCTGGTTCTTTTTATTTGAGTTTGCTTCATTTGAAATGGTAATGTTTGGATAAGGGATGTCCTCTACTCGCTTAGTAAGAGACATATCCACGATTTAGACACTTGAATATTTTAAGAAAAATTCCAACAACCTATCTGTTTCATGATAAAATAAAGGAATGGAATTTTCCTTTCAGAAATTCAGGTTACATTAGCCAATTGAACAATATTTTTATAAAATTTAATAGAATACGAGAATAAAACTTTGAGAGAATAAAAGGGTAGGTGACATCGTGGGCAAAATTCTTGCAATCGCGAATCAAAAAGGCGGGGTCGGTAAAACGACTACCTCTGTCAACCTAGGTGCCTGCTTAGCATATATTGGAAAACGTGTCCTGCTTGTAGACACGGACCCACAGGGAAACGCAACCAGCGGGATTGGTATTGAAAAGGCAGAAGTTGACCAATGCATATATGATGTTTTAGTAGATGATGTAGAAGCAAAAAGTGTAATTAAACCCACATCGGTGGAAAACTTGTTTGCGATCCCGGCCACCATTCAACTTGCCGGGGCAGAAATTGAATTGGTGCCGACCATTTCAAGAGAAGTTCGTTTGAAACGAGCGCTTGAAGAAGTGAGGGATCAATTTGATTATATTATTATTGATTGTCCGCCATCCTTAGGCTTATTAACCCTTAATGCCTTAACGGCTTCCGATTCCGTAATAATCCCTGTTCAATGCGAATATTATGCGCTGGAAGGCTTAAGTCAATTATTAAGTACAGTAAGACTTGTTCAAAAACATTTAAATCAGGATTTGAAAATTGAAGGCGTTTTATTAACGATGCTTGATGCACGAACCAACCTTGGCATTCAAGTGATAGAAGAAGTGAAAAAATATTTTCAAGATAAAGTATATAAAACCATTATTCCAAGGAATGTGCGTCTAAGCGAAGCACCAAGTCATGGGGAGCCAATCATTACCTATGATGCGAAATCCCGTGGGGCTGAGGTGTATTTAGATTTAGCAAAGGAAGTGGTCTCGAATGGCTAAAGGTTTAGGTAAAGGCCTTAATGCATTTTTTGCGGATGTTAGTAATGAGGAAGTAGTTCAAGAAATCAAACTGAACGAATTGCGTCCAAATCCGTACCAGCCTCGTAAAACCTTCCAACAAGAGACAATCGATGAATTAAAAGAGTCGATCATCGAGCATGGCATCTTACAGCCGCTCGTGGTGAGAAAAAGTATTCGAGGCTATGAAATTGTTGTGGGTGAGCGGCGTTTCCGCGCGGCGAAAGAGGCAAAGCTTGAAACAATTCCCGCTGTAGTCCGTACACTATCAGAACAGCAAATGATGGAGTTGGCAGTTCTCGAAAACCTACAAAGGGAAGATTTAAACTCGATTGAAGAGGGACTAGCCTACCAAATGTTAATGGAAAAGTTAAAGCTGACACAAGAAGAGGTAGCGAAACGTCTGGGGAAAAGCCGGCCGCATATCGCCAACCACATTCGTCTCCTTTCCCTCCCTCAAAAGATTCAGGAATTAATTTCAGGCGGGAAAATAACGATGGGACATGGACGAGCCTTATTAGGTCTTCGTCAAAAAGAAAAGCTGCCAAGTTTAGTCGAGAAAGTAACCAAAGAGGCACTAAATGTTCGGCAGTTAGAAAAATTAATTCAACAATTAAATGAAAATGTTCCACGTGAAACAAAAAAGCCTGAAAAGAAAAAAGATGTCTTTATCAAGGAGCGGGAACATTTTCTTCGTGAACGCTTTGGGACGACGGTCAATATTAAGCAGAACAAGAATAAAGGAAAAATTGAAATTGAGTTCTTCTCTAAAGAGGATCTAGAGCGAATTTTGGAGATGCTCCATCAAGAAGATTCCTCCTTATAAGCCATCAATCGATGGTTTATTTTTTTTTACTAATATGATAGTTTAAAAGGTATATATTTCGAAGGGCGAAAAAAGGTGGATGTAAGATGTTTTTATTAGGAACGCTTGTAAATGGTTTGTTAATTGTTGTCGGCACACTTCTTGGAAAGTTGTTAAACCGGATCCCAGAAGGAATGAAAGTCACGGTCATGTATGCCATTGGCCTCTCCGTAATGGTATTAGGCCTGCAAATGGGCTTGAAGAGTGAAAATTTCCTTATCGTTATCATTAGCCTGGTCGTTGGAGCGGTGACTGGAGAGGCTTTGAAATTAGAGGATAAATTAAATGATTTAGGATTATGGCTGGAAAAAAAAGTCGGCTCTACCAATGGGAAAAGCAGTATCTCGGAGGGGTTTGTCACTGCTACATTAATCTTTGTCATTGGGGCAATGGCGATTATTGGTGCGCTTGATAGCGGCATCCGCGGTGATCATGATGTGTTGTACACCAAATCTTTAATCGATGGATTTACCGCATTAATCTTAACGACGACGTTGGGGATTGGGGTTATTTTTTCAGCGATTCCGGTTGTCCTTTATGAAGGGGGCATTGCCCTTTTTGCGACCCAGATTGACCGGTTTGTTCCGCAAGCCTTAATGGATCAGTTTATTGTTGAAATGACGGCAACAGGCGGGATCATGATTTTTGCCATTGGCTTAAATTTAACTGGAATAGTAAAAATAAAAGTAGCTAATTTCCTGCCGAGTATCGTTGTCACTGGACTGATCGTAACGATTCTTTATAATTATCATTTGTATATCCAATAATCGCAGAAAAAAAGAGCAAATCGTTTGCTCTTTTTAATTTGACTTTTCTTCTTCCAGCCAATTTAAGTTTAATTCCGTCCAATTTTGCTTAGGATATAGCAGGCTTGCCTGATAGATGCCATTGGCAATGGTTTTGGCCATCCTCATCACCAGATTTAAGCGGGTGTTTTGTAAAACAAAAAACTCCATAAACCCGCTGACATTGACGATGCCAGTGATATGTATGTCTCCGACCGCCGGCAGCTCCTTGTTTACGCCTGCCCCTGGTTTAACAGGGCCATTCCCCACTTGAATGACTCCGACATTTTTCACTCTTCCCAAGCAAGCATCAATGCCAATAATATAGGGGTCATCATGTTTTGCCTGGATTTCCTTTATTTTATCAGCAAGATTAACCGCATGAATCGGATCATCTAATGTCCCGTACACATTGAACGCCCGCAGGCCCTTTTCTTCCAGTAGTGTCCCTACTAGTGGCCCTAATGAATCTCCCGTGGAGCGGTCCGTACCAATACAAACAAAGACAATTGGGCGGCTTGTTACATGAGGAATACTAGCAAGTAACTCTTCAGCGAGATTTTCAGCCGCATGCAAATCATCATGGCTGATCCGTGTCTTAGCCCTCCTGTCAAAAAAACCGGTCTTCAGATTCATTAAGTCACTCCCTAACCGTAAATAGTCTTACTATTATACGGAAAATTCAGTAAATCTATACATCGAGCGGGCAGAAAAAGGAAAATTCATAATGCTATTAACTGCGTAGAATAATTGTTAAAATAGAAATGGTAAAAAGGGAGAGGATGGTGTTTAAATGACTCTTACACAAAAGGGTATGCAAACATTACTTGATAAATTTCAAAATGAAGATACATGGTTGAATCTGGGCGAGGTCCTGTTAAAAATTATTGCGATCTTAATCATTACAAATATTTTGATTCGCATTGGAAAATTAATGATCCATAACATTTTTAAAATTAGAAACCTCTCTCCGCTTAGTACGTCAGAACGACGTGAAGAGACACTTTCTAAGCTACTTGATAATGTTCTTTCATACGTGGTTTATTTTATTGCCTTTATGATGATTCTTTCTGTATTAGGAATTGATGTAAAAGCACTAATCGCTGGAGCTGGGGTGGTTGGTTTAGCTGTTGGTTTCGGGGCGCAAAGTTTAGTGAAGGATGTAATATCCGGATTTTTTATCATTTTTGAGGATCAATTTTCAGTGGGTGACCATGTTCGCATAGGACAATATGAAGGGAATGTCGAAACAATAGGATTAAGAACGACAAAAATTAAAAGCTGGACCGGAGAACTGCATATTTTACCAAATGGCAGTATCATCGAAGTAACAAACTTCTCCATTAATAATAGTATTGCGGTTGTTGATATTGCCATCGCCTATGGTGAGGACATCGCTAGGGCAGAAAAGGTGATTGAGGATGCTATTCAGTATATGCCAGCTCAATATGAAGAATTAGTCAAACCCCCTGAGTTATTAGGAATTCAAACAATGGGTGCAACAGAGATCGTTTTACGCGTTGTCGCAGAAACACAACCAATGAAGCAGGCAGGCGTTTCTCGAATGATTCGGAGAGATATTAAGCTTCAGTTAGATGAAAATGGCATTAAGGCTCCTGATCCCAAAGTGGTCATGTATGGCTCTGGACAACCTAAATAAGGGGAGGATATGGCATGGAAGAAAAGGAATTTGCTCTAAATGATGTGGTGGAGATGAAGAAACAGCATCCTTGTGGAACAAATCGATGGAAAGTCATCCGCATGGGGATGGACGTTCGGATCAAATGTGAGGGCTGCGGTCATAGTGTCCTTATTCCAAGAAGAGAATTTTCAAGGAAAATGAAGAAAATTTTGGTGAAGCATGAGGAATAACCTTATGCTTTTTTAATGAAAAGCGGAAGGGCCCGTTTAGCGGCGTATGGACTGGAGCGCTCCAACCGAGATAAAGGAAACACGAAGAGCGTAAGCGATTCGATGTTGACTTATCGTAGGGCGGAGAGCGAAGTACACTAGCCGCTGGGCACTGGAGCCAGACATTATTCAAATTTCAGAGAAAAGTAGATATAGAGTTTTACGCATAGGGGGTGGGAATATTGACACAGGCACAAATCCGTCAAGCAGCATGTCCGTTAAATTGCTGGGATAGCTGCGGATTTCATGTAACAGTCGAAAATGACCGTGTCACAAAAGTAGCAGGAGACCCCTCCCATCCAATCACACAAGGAAAAATTTGTGGACGGGGGCGGATGCTTGAAACAAGAACAAACTCCTCGCAACGTTTGTTGCATCCATTAAAAAAAATAAACGGCCAATTCGAGCAAATATCCTGGGAACAGGCACTGCATGAGATTGCTGAAAAGCTTAAAGATATAAAAGAAACCTACGGGTCGACGGCAGTTTTACACAGCCATGACTATGCCAATAATGGATTATTGAAAAACCTCGACCAGCGTTTTTTCAACTGCTATGGAGGTGTTACTGAACTTTACGGTTCACTCTGTTGGGGAGCAGGCATTGAAGCACAAAAATGGGATTTTGGCGCTGCCTACAGCCATAACCCCAATGATCTTCACCATAGCAAAAATATTATCATCTGGGGACGAAATGTCGCTCGCACCAACATGCACTTTTACGAAAAACTATTAGAGGCGAAAAAACGCGGGGCGAAATTGATTGTCATAGATCCGATCTTTAATGCCACGGCCAAAATCGCCGATGAATATATATCGATTAAACCAGGGATGGACGGATTATTGGCGGCGGGAATTATCAAAGAGATGCTTCGCTTAGGGTTAGAGGATCGTGCGTTTATTGAGCAATCAACCTTGGGCTTTGAGGATGTCGTTCAACTTCTGGGCACCCTTACGTTAGCAGAAATTAGTGAGATGGCTGAAGTGCCTTGCGAAGTGATGACCCATTTAGCTCAAGTGTATGCGGACAAACCAACCTCAACGTTTATGGGACTTGGCTTACAACGTTATAAAAATGGCGGTAATACGATTCGCTTGATTGATGCCCTTGTGGCAAGCAGCGGAAATATCGGCATTGCAGGCGGCGGTGCCAATTATGCCAACCTTCAAGTGGGGCAAAGTTTTGTGTTTGAAGAATTAACCTTGCCAAATCGCAGGCAAAAGCAGCGCCAATTTTCAATTATGAAACAGGCAGAAGGAGTGCTAACGGCAAAAGATCCTGGTATTCAGATGATTGTTGTCACATGTGGCAACCCGCTGACCCAGGTGCCTGACACCCAAGTGGTGGAAGAAGCCTTCTCTTCTGTACCAACATTGGTGGTAATCGACCAATTCATGACCGATACGGCAAAGCTTGCCGAGTATGTATTACCGACAACCACAGCTTTTGAGGAAGAGGATATTTATTATTCGTCGATGTATCATCATTATGTGAATTATGGTCCGAAGTTGGTCTCCGCACCAGGTGAGGCAAAACCTGACTTATGGATTTGGACGGAATTAGCGAAACGGCTTGGTTTTGGAGCTGATTTTGATTTTACCAGAAAACAATTTTTGCAGATGGCCTTTCAGGCATTGGAAAAAAAGGGTGTATCCCTCGAAACATTAATGGAGAAGCATACCCTAGAACTGCCGGTCACAGCTGTCCCATGGCAGGACCGGCAGTTTACAACCCCAAGCGGTAAATATGAATTTACCGCACGTTTAGGTCAAGAACGGTTAACCCTAGCCGTGCCAGAGGAGTCAAAGTGGACCAATCCCGAGCTTGCGGAAAAATATCCATACAGTCTGCTGACGATTCATCCAATGCGCTCCAATCACTCGCAGAACTATCATCTTTTAGGTGCAAATTTGCAACTCAAGGTTGAAGTGGCCCAAAATATTGCTGACAATCTTGGTTTACAAAAAGGTGATTTTGTCAGAGTGTGGAATGACCGCGGCTTCGTTACAGGCTATCTTTCCATCTTATCCTCTGCCCATCCGAACACGATTAATATCGATGAAGGAATTTGGAAGCAGTTAGGCGGGTCTGTTAATAACCTGACGTCAAGCCGTGCATCGGATAATGGTCTTGGCAGTACGCTTTATGATTGTCTCGTGAATATCGAAAAAATAAACTAACTGCCGCTTTTGAAGCGGCAGTTGTCTTTTTTTATATAAATCTCTATAATTGTGAAAGACTTGTCTTTTTAATTAGCTAGAACTAATTTTTATTTAATATAGATCTTATTTTTTGAGGAGTGAAATTAATGGCATTAACAGCTGGTATCGTAGGTTTACCGAACGTTGGTAAGTCTACTTTATTTAACGCAATTACCCAGGCAGGGGCAGAATCAGCCAATTACCCTTTCTGTACGATTGACCCGAACGTCGGTATCGTAGAAGTACCTGACCACCGTTTACAAAAATTAACTGAACTTGTTCAACCGAAAAAGGTAGTTCCAACTGCTTTTGAATTTACTGACATTGCTGGGATTGTTAAAGGAGCAAGTAAAGGGGAAGGTCTGGGGAATAAATTCCTTTCACACATCCGCCAAGTTGATGCAATTTGCCAAGTAGTTCGCTGCTTTGCAGATGAAAACATCACCCATGTATCAGGGAAAGTGGATCCAATCGATGATATTGAAGTCATCAACCTGGAGTTAATTCTTGCTGACATGGAATCCGTAGAAAAGAGAATTGGCCGTGTTGAGAAATTGGCTAAGCAAAAGGATAAAGAAGCTGCGGCTGAATTCGAAGTCCTCTCTATGCTTCGTGATGCTTTTGAAGCTGAAAAACCTGCTCGTACGGTGGATTTTACAGAAGAGCAAATGAAACTTGTCAAAGGATTGCATCTATTAACGATAAAGCCTGTCCTTTATGTAGCTAACGTTAGTGAAGACGATATTGTCGATCCATCAGACAATGAATATGTTCAAAAGGTGCGCGAATTTGCCGCTGCAGATAACGCAGAAGTAATCGTAATTTGTGCGAAAATTGAAGAGGAAATTGCTGAACTTGAAGGCGAAGAAAAGCAAATGTTCCTGTCGGAGTTAGGAATTGAAGAATCCGGTCTTGATCAATTAATTCGTGCAGCCTATCATTTGCTGGGATTAGCGACTTATTTTACTGCAGGTGTTCAAGAAGTCCGGGCCTGGACATTCATAAAAGGAATGAAAGCTCCGCAATGTGCCGGGATTATTCACTCTGATTTTGAACGAGGCTTTATTCGAGCGGAAACAGTTTCCTATGATGATTTACTAGCTGCCGGCAGTCACACTGCTGCCAAGGAAGCTGGCAAGGTTCGATTAGAAGGAAAAGAATATGAAGTTAAAGACGGCGATGTTATTCATTTCCGTTTTAACGTCTAGAAACATAGGCTTTGCAAACTTTGCAAAGCTTTTATTATTGGGTAGGTAAATACTCAATGTTGATTTGGCACCATGTTGATTGAAGCGGAAATCAACAGGCAAGGAAGCAGCTCAAATTGAAAATAACTCATTCTTGTGAATGACATTGCATTTCTTTTATTCTTATGCTATAATTTCAACTTGTGAGTAATTAATAATTGCTCCTTGCCCAAATGGGCCGTTTAGACCAAAAGGAGGTGACTGTGATGAATAAGTACGAAATCATGTACATCATCCGCCCAAATATTGAAGATGAAGCTAAGAAAGCTCTTGTTGAGCGTTTTAATTCAATTCTTCTTGAAAACGGTGCGGAAACTGCTGAAACAAAGGATTGGGGTAAGCGTCGTTTAGCATATGAAATCAACGATTTCCGCGACGGATACTACGAAATCACTAAAACAACATCTTCAGCTGCTGCAGTTCAAGAATTTTCTCGTCTTGCAAAAATCAGCGAAGATATCATTCGCCACTTAGTAATTAGAGAAGACGCATAAAATAGATTATAAATTTTTCTAGTGTTTATGTTTCACATGAAACATTTTCTGGAAGAAAAGGAGTTGATTCTGATGATGAATCGTGTCGTACTTGTTGGCCGTTTAACAAAAGACCCTGATTTGCGTTATACACCAAATGGGGTCCCTGTTGCTACCTTTACTTTAGCAGTTAACCGTCCATTTTCTAGTCAGTCAGGTGATCGTGAAGCAGACTTTATTAATTGTGTTGTTTGGCGTAAACCAGCTGAAAATGTGGCAAACTTCTTGAAAAAGGGAAGCCTTGCAGGTGTAGATGGCCGCATTCAAACCCGCAACTATGAAGGACAAGATGGTAAGCGTGTATACGTTACTGAAGTTCAAGCAGAAAGTGTTCAGTTCTTAGAACCTAGAAACGCATCTGGTGGTAGCGGTGGAAGAGGCGATAACGATCAATTCGGTGCTCCTCCAAGGGAACCACAAGGGTCTCCATATGGGGGCGGCAATCAGAATCAACGTCCAAATCAAAATTCAAATAAAGGTTATACAAGAGTGGATGAAGATCCGTTTGCAGGTAATGGTCAAATTGATATTTCCGATGACGACCTTCCATTCTAAACCAACCTTAAATGAACGATCATATGAATAAGAAAAAAGGAGGGAATTTTCATGGCAGGAGGACGTAAAGGCGGTCGCGCAAAACGTCGTAAAGTGTGCTATTTCACATCAAATGGTATCACTCGCATCGACTATAAAGACGTAGATCTACTTAAGAAATTTATCTCTGAGCGTGGAAAGATTTTACCACGTCGTGTAACTGGTACTAGCGCTAAATACCAACGTAAATTAACAGTTGCAATCAAACGTTCACGTCAAATGGCATTACTTCCATTTGTTTCAGGTGAATAATAAATAGACGAAAAAGGCAGTTAGGGTTCTCCCTGCTGCCTTTTTCTTATCCTCATAAACTTGTGTAGAACCGATTATCTCGATAAAATAAAGAATAGTGTTGAAATGTATAGGGGTGAAAGTGTGAAAGACGTACGCAAGCTAACGGAGGGTGCGATCCTCTTGGCAGTATTTGCTGCACTGCTATTAATAACCATATATGTACCCATCGTAGGGGCATTTGTCAATCTGGTATTGCCGCTTCCGTTTATTATCTTTTCTTATAAAAACAGTCCGAAACTGATTGCCGCTTTCGTTTTAGCAGCAATATTTATTTCATTTATTGCCGGCTCTTTAATAGGTTTAGGCATCATGCTTATTTACGGATTCGCCGGTGTATTTATTGGTTATTTGCTCCAAAAAGGCAAGAGTCGGACATTTATATTGATTGCCAGTTCGCTCACCATTATGGCTGGACTAGTGATTATGTATGCAGTCGTGGTCGCTTTTATGAAAATAGATATTATCCATGAACTAACAGTGGCCTTAAATGAATCAGTTAAAAGTTCTGAGGAAATGCTGAAAGCAATGGGCAGAGAAGACCAAATTGAACGGATAAAAGAGCAAAATGCCCTCATACTTAAGCAAATTGCAACGCTTGCGCCAAGTGCCTTAATTATGTCTTCTATTGTGCTTACCTTTATTATTCAATGGCTGTGTTTTCCTATTGCCAAAAGATTTGGAGTCAATGTTCAGCCATGGGGTCATTTTCGCAATCTTGCTCTCCCTAAAAGCCTATTATGGTATTATTTAATTTCCTTAGGGGCGATGCTCTTATTTCATCCGCAAGAGGGTACCTACATATATTCTGTTTTAATGAATGCGCGGTCGATATTAGAGACGTTTATCCTCCTGCAGGGTGTCTCGCTTTTATTTTATCTTTTCCACCAAAAGTCCGTTGCTAAGGGACTAGGTGTGTTTGTTGTAATTCTTACTTTCATGATTCCGCTGGTCCGTTATATAATAATGTTATTAGGCATTACGGATTTAGGCTTTAATTTTCGAAAGCAATTTGAAAAGAAAGAGTAAGATTCACGACTAGGAGCTGAAAATTTTGCCTGCATTTTTAGAAAAGCGGTCCATTCGTTACCCTTTTTATGGGTTAATTGCTGTCACAGTGGTACTGCTCATTGTCCTGTATTTATATAACCGGATATTAAGTGTAGCAGGGCTATTATTAATGCTATTTCCTATTTACTATATGTTTGTGGTCGATCGCCGCCAACGAAAGGAAATGGAAGAGTACATCTCGACCCTCTCCTACCGCGTTAAACGAGTAGGCGAAGAGGCATTGATGGAAATGCCAATCGGGATTATGCTCATTAATGAAGAGTATTATATTGAATGGACAAATCCATTTCTAGCCTCTTGTTTTGATGAGGATACCTTGGTGGGAAGATCGCTGTATGATGTGGCCGATACCTTGATTCCGTTAATTAAACAGGAAGTAGAAACAGAAATCATTACCCTTCATGACCGGAAATTTCGTGTTATCCATAAACGCGAGGAACGGCTTTTATACTTTTTCGATGTCACCGAACAAAAAGAAATCGAGAAAATGTATCAAAATGATCGGACCGTTATTTCGATTATCTTTTTAGATAATTATGATGACCTTACCCAGGGTATGGATGATCAAATGCGCGGGAGCATCAATAATTTGGTGACCTCTATCCTAAATAAATGGGCGCAGGATAATGGGATATTTTTAAAAAGAATTACTTCGGAACGATTTATTGCTGTGTTCAGTGAAGGGATTCTTAAAAAGCTGGAAAAAGGTAAATTTACGATTCTTGATGAAGTAAGAGAAATGACTGCTAAGCAAAATGTGTCGTTTACCTTAAGTATTGGTGTCGGAACAGGTGTGACTTCCCTGCCAGAATTAGGGGTTTTTGCCCAATCAAGCTTGGACCTAGCGTTAGGCCGAGGCGGCGACCAAGTCGCGATTAAATTGCCAAATGGCAAAGTGAAGTTTTATGGCGGCAAAACGAATCCAATCGAAAAGCGCACGAGAGTTAGAGCACGAGTGATTTCGCACGCCTTAAGGGATTTAATTATGGCAAGTGATAAAGTGATCATCATGGGGCATAAAAACCCAGACATGGATTCGATTGGTGCGAGCATTGGCATCTATAAAGTCGCACAAATGAATCAGAAAGATGCCTATATCGTTGTTAACCTGCAGGAAATTGACAATGCTGTTAAACGGCTAATGACGGAAATTCGCCAGCAAGAGCAATTGTTTTCCCGCTTTATTGGACCAGAAGAGGCGCTTGAAATCGCTACGGATAAAACCTTGCTCGTTGTCGTTGATACGCATAAACCGTCCATGGTCATCGAAGAAAAGCTTCTCAATAAAATTGACAATAAGGTTGTCATTGATCACCATCGCCGCGGCGAAGACTTTATTGCCAATCCACTCCTTGTTTACATGGAGCCCTATGCCTCGTCGACTTCAGAACTAGTGACAGAGTTTCTTGAATATCAGCCAAAACGAGGTAAAATTGAAATGATTGAGGCGACCGCCCTCTTAGCGGGAATCATCGTCGATACCAAAAGCTTTACGTTACGAACAGGCTCAAGGACGTTTGATGCGGCCTCCTATCTAAGAGCGCATGGAGCAGATACGATCCTCGTTCAAAAGTTTTTGAAGGAAGATGTGGATACATATATTAAGAGGTCCAAGTTAATTGAGTCTGTTACTTTTTACCGCGACGGGATTGCCATTGCAAAAGGAACTGAAAATGAGTTTAACGATCAAGTGATTATTGCTCAAGCAGCGGATACCTTGCTAACGATGGATGGTGTGATTGCTTCCTTTGTCATCTCAGCACGCAGTGAAGGGGTGATTGGCATCAGTGCACGGTCCCTTGGAAACATCAACGTCCAAGTCATCATGGAAAGCCTCAAAGGCGGCGGGCACCTGACGAACGCGGCCACACAACTTACGGGTTTATCGGTGGAAGAAACGGAAAGCAAATTAAAGCTAGCAATTGATGATTATTTTGAAGGAGTGAAAAAGGAATGAAAGTAATTTTCTTAAAAGACGTTAAAGGTAAAGGAAAAAAGGGTGAAGTCAAGAATGTCGCTGACGGTTATGCCCATAATTTTTTACTTAAACAAGGTTTAGCGAAGGAAGCAAATAATGCTAATATTAGTACGCTCGATGCCCAAAAGAAGAAAGAAGAAAAGGCAGCTGCAGAAGAATTAGCGGAAGCAAAAAAATTAAAAGAAGTATTGGACCAAGTTACAGTTCAATTAACAGCTAAAGCTGGTGAAGGCGGCCGCTTATTTGGCTCCATCACGACAAAGCAAATTGCGGAAGAATTACAAAAGAAACATGGAATTAAAATTGATAAACGTAAGATGGAATTAGCCGATGCGATTCGCACGCTTGGCCACACGAAGGTTCCGGTTAAACTTCATCACGATGTGGTTGCAACCTTAACTGTTTCTGTTACCGAAGTAAAATAAAAATTTTTCCAATGTGAATTGTTCCGGAACATGATAGAATAGAAAAGTAATCAACACGATGTGATCGGTTTTAACTGGTCACTTTTTTCTTTTGGAATTATAGTTTATTACTTTAATAATAAATCATCCTCTTCATGATAGGAGGTTTTTTGATATATGAATGACTTATATGCAGATCGCATGCCGCCGCAAAATATTGAGGCTGAGCAGGCTGTCTTAGGGGCTATTTTTTTAGAGCCTTCCTCTCTAGTATTAGCTTCAGAAATATTAATTCCTGAGGATTTTTATCGTGCTTCCCACCAAAAAATATTTAACGTTATGCTTAATCTGAATGATCAAGGAAAAGCAGTTGACCTCGTCACGGTAACAGAGGAACTTTCAGCTGCCAAACTGATCGAGGATACAGGCGGGGTTAGTTATTTAGGGGAATTGGCCGCCTCTGTTCCGACGGCCGCAAATATTGAGTATTATGCGAGAATAGTAGAAGAAAAATCATTACTTAGAAGATTAATTCGCACCGCAACCAGCATTGCCTCCGACGGGTATTCCCGTGAAGATGAAGTTGAGGCTCTGTTAAGTGAAGCCGAGAAAAATATTATGGCTGTAGCCCAGCGAAAGAATGCTGGTGCCTTCCATAATATCAAAGATGTGCTGGTTCGTACGTATGATAATATTGAGGAAATGCACAACCGCGTCGGGGACATTACCGGGATTTCAACTGGATTCGCTGAACTAGACCGCATGACAGCGGGATTCCAGCGAAATGATTTAATCATTGTCGGAGCCCGTCCTTCCGTGGGTAAAACAGCCTTCGCCTTAAATATCGCTGCCAATGTAGCGACAAAAACGGGTGAAAATGTGGCGATTTTCAGTCTTGAGATGGGTGCTGAACAGCTGGTTATGCGTATGCTTTGTTCGGAAGGCAACATCGATGCCCAGCGGCTTCGTACTGGTTCCCTTACCGACGAGGACTGGGGCAAGCTGACCATGGCGATGGGTAGTCTCTCTAATTCAGGGATTTTTATCGACGATACGCCTGGCGTTCGCATCAGTGATATCCGTTCCAAATGCCGCCGTTTGCAGCAAGAGCATGGGCTTGGAATGATTTTAATAGATTACTTGCAGTTAATCTTAGGAAGCGGCCGTTCTGGTGAGAACCGTCAGCAGGAAGTTTCCGAGATCTCTCGTTCCCTAAAGCAGTTAGCCCGTGAACTGAAAGTCCCTGTTATTGCCCTTTCTCAGCTTTCCCGTGGTGTGGAGCAGCGTCAAGATAAGCGCCCGATGATGTCTGATATTCGTGAATCAGGAAGTATCGAGCAGGATGCCGATATTGTTGCTTTCTTGTATCGTGATGACTACTATGATAAGGAATCCGAGAATAAGAATATTATCGAAATCATTATTGCTAAGCAGCGTAATGGCCCAACCGGAACCGTTTCGTTGGCCTTCGTAAAAGAATACAATAAGTTCGTCAACCTCGAGACCCGGTATAATGATGCTCCTGGTGCGTAGGGTTTTTATTAGGCTAGCCAATTTTTTATTGGCTGGTCTTTTTTTGTGAGAAGGAATGGATAGAGTGTAATCGTGTCTGTCATGGTCGAAAAAGAGAGTCACCGGTAACGAATAGAGTGTAATCGTGCCCGTTCATGGTCGAAAAAGAGAGTCGCTGGTAACGAATAGAGTGTAATCGTGCTCG
>Ga0268255_10000695_pt1 | contig 22160 bp, 17 predicted proteins | sample AgamicOrMarz_FD_200256 | JGI IMG/M metagenome (GOLD analysis project Ga0268255, IMG submission 200256) | Agave microbial communities from Guanajuato, Mexico - Or.Ma.rz (v2) (version 3) | ecosystem: Host-associated > Plants > Phyllosphere > Phylloplane/Leaf | place: Guanajuato, Mexico...
TGCCATTAAAGGATTATCAAATCCAGATTAGCCAACAAGAAAAAGTCCGTGAAGCTTTTGCTTGGGAGCTTGCGGGCAGTATGTTTATTCCATATTTGATTATTTTACCTTTTGCGATTTTTGCTTTAGCTGCAATTATTCGTCGAGGTTTAAAGCCGATCGATGACTTTAAAAATGAACTGTCTCATCGTGATTCAGAAGAGCTGACACCTATTGAAGTTGTGGATTATCCTCAAGAACTGTTACCCACAATTGATGAAATGAACCGTCTTTTTGAGCGTATTTCTAAAGCACAAAATGAACAGAAACAGTTTATTGCAGATGCTGCTCATGAACTTCGAACTCCTGTGACTGCTTTAAATTTACAGACCAAGATTTTAATTAGTCAGTTTCCTGAGCATGAATCGCTGCAAAATTTGAGTAAAGGATTAGCACGTATTCAGCATTTAGTGACGCAGCTTTTAGCGCTGGCTAAGCAGGATGTTTCTTTAAGTGTGATTGAACCAACGAAGGCTTTTCAACTCAATGATGTGGCTTTAAATTGCGTTGAGCAGCTTGTTAATCTGGCTATGCAAAAAGAAATTGACTTGGGGTTTGTTCGTAACGAACCAATTGAAATGCATAGTGTCGAGCCAACAGTTCATTCAATTATTTTTAACTTAATTGATAACGCTATCAAATATACGCCTCATGAAGGAATGATTAATATTTCAGTCTTTACTGCTACAGATGGCGATGCGTGTATACAAATTGAAGATAGCGGTGCAGGGATTGACCCAGAGCATTATGATAAAGTACTAAAACGTTTTTATCGTGTACATCATCACCTTGAGGTTGGCAGTGGTTTGGGACTATCGATTGTAGATCGAGCGACTCAGCGCTTAGGTGGGACTCTGACACTAGACAGAAGCTTAGAGCTTGGTGGACTTTCTGTTTTGGTCAAACTTCCTAAAGTTCTCCATATTCACGAAACAAGAACTTGAGTTAGGTAAGTTCTTGTTTGATTCGTTTCTCAAATTCAAAGCGGTGAATACAAATTGCATAGAATAAGATATTCACTGCCCAAACCACCCAACCTGTCCATAAATTATGACTCAGGAAATGTGCTCCACGCATCATTTGTCCCCAACCCATCATAAAGCCCAAAATAATGCCTGCAATGAGATAAAAATAGGCACGTTTAGGTTGTTCAAGACGATAAACAAAATAACCTGTCATTAAAATAAATCCAGCGCTTGCATGGCCGCCTGGAAAGCAATGCCCATGCTTAGCAGTGAAGTCCCATACATAACTTAAAGCAGTAGGATGAATCATATTCCAAGGGCACGCATGAGCCGATTGTGATTTTAAGAGGCCAACTATACCGCTACCAACCATACTCACAAAAAACATATAGCCATATTGCCAGCGATAAGGCTTTAATTTTTCAACTTTAAATGAAGCAAGCCACAGGCCGAAAAAGATAACGTAAACCGTAGTAATGATTTGTTTAACAATTTCATGATTCAGTCTTTCAAGATACCAATTATCCCGATTGAAAAAATGACCTGTTGAATCAATCCAAGGGTGGATGAGATACATGTCAATTTTTCCACCCACAGGGAAAACGATCAAAAGCAGGAAAAAACTGAAAAAAAGAAGAATGATATTAAGCTGAAAAAATTGTTTTTGTTGATTCATGCCATGCAACATCAATTAAATTGTGAGTAAAGGCATTACATAAAATTAAGCTTAAATTGCTCTTAAACTATACGAAGAAAGAAGTTCAATTTTCTTTAAAAAATAAAAAAAGCGACAAGAAGTATCGTCGCTTAGAGCACTTTAACAAGTATTAAAACATACCTTCTTCAGAGTTTGCTGAAATCTTATGAATAGATAAATCTGCACCACGGAACTCGTCTTCTTGAGATAAACGAATGCCGATAGTTGCTTTAAGCAAGCCGTAAACAATAAAGCCGCCAGCAAGTGCAATGGCTATCGCGAGCGCTGTCCCGATGAGTTGAGAGATGAATGAGACACCGCCTAAACCACCAAGCCATTGCTGACCAAATAGACCTACTGCAATACCACCAAATGCACCGCATACGCCGTGCAAAGGCCATACACCGAGTACATCGTCCACTTTGAGTTTGTTTTGAGTATAGGTGAATAGATATACAAACATTGCACCAGCTGCACCACCAATAATAAGCGCACTAATTGGGTGAACAATGTCAGAGCCTGCACAGATCGCAACTAAGCCTGCAAGTGGGCCGTTGTGTAAGAAACCAGGGTCATTTTTCCCAATTGCATTGGCTGTAATTGTTCCGCCGACCATTGCCATGAGCGAGTTAATGGCAACCAGACCAGAAATCGCATCAACACGCTGAGCACTCATCACGTTAAAGCCAAACCAGCCAACAATTAAAATCCATGAACCAAGCGCCAAAAAGGGAATAGAAGAAGGTGGATGAGCACTTACACGACCATCTTTCTTATAACGACCAGAACGTGCACCCAATAAAATCACGGCTGCAAGTGCAATCCAACCGCCCATGGCATGAACTACGACTGAACCAGCAAAATCATGAAAAGCTGCACCGAAGGTTGCTTCTAACCACTTTTGCAAACCGTAGTTACCATTCCAGACCATGCCTTCAAAAAACGGATAAACCAGCGCCACCAAAGCAAGTGTCGCAATTGCTTGTGAACGCATTTTTGCACGTTCAGCAATACCACCCGAAATAATGGCAGGGATTGCCGCAGCAAAAGTAAGTAAAAAGAAGCAACGCATAAGATTGTAGCCATGATCACTTGATAAAACCGTTCCATCATGGAAGAAGTGCTGACCATACGAAATGTAATAGCCAACAAAAAAATATGCGATTGCAGAGAGAGCAAAGTCAGTCAGAATTTTACTCAGTGCGTTCACCTGATTTTTATGGCGAACCGTACCAAGTTCCAAGAATGCAAAACCTGCGTGCATGGCAAGAACCAAAACTGCACCAAGTAATAAGAAAAATAGATCTACATTTTGCATAGCATGCTCGAAAAAAGTGCTAAATTCCATTTTGGAACAAATCTGGGTCTGTAAATTGCACCAAAATAGATTTAAGGAATCTAAAAACCTAAGTTTGTCGAAACAAACTCAATTGCATAAAAGTGAATATGCAATAAGTGCACCAATTTGAATTAGAAAAGTGGTTTTTGGCGATAAATGGTGCGTCGATTTGGTTAAGATAGGGCAGTTATGGCGCTTTTTACGGTACAAGTCATCTAATGTGCTGATAAATTGACCTGAAAAAGTTCGTTATCAAATTCCTAAAAATTATCCGTAATCATTTAATGATCTGACCAAACCGATTGGGCAACCTCAATAAAAGCTTTCGCAGCGGGACTCATATGCTTTTTGTTTTTGACTGCGAGACCAATAGAACGTTTAAGGTTTGGTTTGAACGGGCGTTTGACTACATTTGGATAAAGCGCGAGCAACTCTTTGGTAATCACCATATCAGACACAATAGACACCCCTAATTGATTGTGAACCATGCTGACGATACTTAAAATTTGTGAAACATAAAATTTAATATTTGGTTTCACATTAAAGTTTTTTAAAATTAATTCGACCTGATGTCGACTACCCGCCATTGTCATAATAAAAGGACAGTTTTCTAGTTGTGCTGGATCAATGTAGAGCTGCTCTGCGAGTGGGTAACCATTTGGGATTAGGGCAACAAAACGGTCTTCAATTAAGGGGAATGTATCGAAGCGCTCATCGGGCATAATTAAAAAACCAACCTCGATGCGCCGTTCTAATAACCACTGAGCAACTTCTTTATCTTCACCTTCATCGATATAAATCTCGATTTTTGGGTAGCGCCGCCGAAAGCTTTCTAAAATTTCAGGCAATAAATAAATAGAGGATGAAGCCCCAAAAGACCCTATACGTAAAGTTCCTTCATTTAAACCGTGGATGGCAGCCACTTCTTTTTCTAAGGTATCAGAAATACTCAATAACTCTTTCACATGTGTAAGAAGCTGCTGACCTGTCGTGGTGAGCTCAATATCACTCTGGGATCTTGAAATCAGGTTAATGCCCCATTGTTGTTCTAATGATTTAAGCGCATGAGAAACTGCCGACTGTGAAATTCCCAACTTTTCTGCTGTAGCAGTAAAGCTTTTTAGTTCAGCAATGAGTGCAAAAATTTCAAGCTGGGTAAATGTCATGTTGTATTTGTTATGAGTAAAAACTCATTTTATCATGAGTTTTCATTATCTTTAATATATGAGTAAGCCAAGCTAATTGCCAAAACAGCAAGCCCTAATAAAACTCGAGTAAAGAAATGAATAGCATTGTTTTATCTCTATTTCCCTTAGTTGCATTAATTGCATCGGGATACCTGTTTAAAAAATATCGTTTTTTCAGCGATGAGTTTTGGGCTGGGGCAGAGAAGCTGAATTACTATATTTTATTTCCTGCTCTGCTTTTTAGTACGTTATCGACCGCAAAAATTGACTTACAAAGCTTGAGTACAGCCATTATTGTGATGTTGATTGTGGTCTTAGCTGTGACCATCATTTTATACATACTTCGAATGTTTTGGCACATACCACCCGCACGTTTTGGTGTGCATGTACAAAGTATGGTTCGTTTTAATACCTATATCGGTTTGGCTTTAGTGACTTCGCTTTTTAAAAGTGAAGGAATGGCAATTCTGGCAATTTTGTTGGCGCTTTGCATTCCACTGGTAAACGTTATTTCGGTGCTTGCATTAACCTCTAAAGAACACATGGCAATTAAACCTGTTTTGATTGCACTCCTTAAAAACCCTTTAATTGCGTCATGTGTAGTGGGCGCAGCAGTCAATGCACTTCACATCCCGATTTGGGAAGGCTTTACTCAGTTTATTAAGCTTTTTTCAGTGTCGAGTTTGCCACTAGGTTTGTTATGTGTTGGCGCAGCTTTACAGTTTATGCAAATTAAAAAAGACATTGTGGTATTGGCAGCCGATACATTTGCACGACTTTTAGCAGTACCTGCCTTGGCTTACGCAGTCTGTATGTGGTTTGGTTTACCAAGTTTGCAAACACAAATTTTAGTCATTTTCTTTGCGCTACCGACTGCTTCTGCTTCATACATTTTAACCAAAGTTTTGGGTGGCGATAGTCAGCTTATGGCAGCCGTGATTAGCTTTCAAACCTTATGTGCTGCCGTGATTTTACCACTGGTGATTTGGTGGATTTCTTAAGATATAAATTTTAGGTCTCTTAACACTTAAAGAATGCTTGGCTACCTTCCTCATCTGATTATTGCTACACTTTTTTCTTTTTTGGGTAGATGAATATGTCCTTTGATCTCAAAGTGAGCTTGCAGCAAAGGTCTGAACCGTCTGCACAGCAGAAAAAACTGAATCGCCTGATCGATAAAATAGAACAGCAAAAAGTTAGCCTGAGCACATGGCAAAATGCACAAGCCGATATTCAACAGCATGTTCGGCAAAAACTGATGCCTGTATATAGCGATTTGCATGAGGTTTTATTTCAGCAGTTAGAGCAACTTTGGAATATGTTGCATAGCCATGAGTTTTCCAAAGCGGATATGCAACAACTCGATGAAAAAATTGCCCAGCTTGCACAAATGTTGAAGCGCTCCAAAATGCTATCTGCTGAACAGTTAGAGTTAGTGAAGCAGATTCATACCTTTTATCAGCAACATACGGGGGAGTCGGTAAAAAAGAATAAAAAAGTTCAGCCAATAAAATCTGAATATGAAGAAAATGCTGAGCAAAGTGCAGAATTTGAAGAAGATTTTGAACAGTATGCTGCTGAACAACAACAAGCAAGAGAGCAAGCCAAACAGCAAAGGCAGCAACAAAAACGTGAACAAGCTGAGCAGATGGCAGCCCAGTCACTCAAAATAGTCTATTTAAAAATTGCTTCGATGATTCACCCAGACCGTGAGCAAGATGAAACTAAGAAAGCAGAAAAAACTGAGTTGTTCCAACAGGCAAGTCAGGCCTATGAAAAGCAGGATTTGTTTTATTTACTCAAACTTCAGTTACAGCTCGAACAGAATAAGGGGCTAGGGGCTAAAGAATTGTCTGCTGAGCAGTTGCGGTTTTATAAACTTGCTTTGGATGCACAAAGTCAGCAGCTTGAAAGCCAAATTGCAGATATTTTGGACTCTTTTCAAGTAGCAAAGAATGTAAAAGCTGAGCATGTACATATCAGTGATGTGTATAAAGCTGTAGATGCTGACTGTAGTGAGTTAAAACAACAGTTGAAGTGGGAAAAGGAGCGTTTAAAACATATGAAAAAAGTGAGTGGGATAGAGATGTTATTGAGGCATGGGGTGCTTTAATTTATTAGATAATACTCCAAATTAATTAACTTATAGCAGGAGTAATTAGCATTCAGAAGTTATATGATGCCGTGAGATTAGTAGTGATGACTTGGGCGAATTTTAAAAAATTGGGGGCTATTTTAATATAGCTATAAGAAATTAGGCCTAGGTGGGCCTTTTCTATTTTTGAAGTTGAGTTTTTATGTTAAATAAATTTTTAAGTATAGTTTTAAAGTTAGTAGTTTATATCTTTATTTCAATTGTAAGTTTTTTAATAGTAATAATTTTTTTGAAGAGAGTTTAAATAAAAAAAGATTGAAAAATAGTATCTTATATGATCATAAAATCTTTCCTAATTTGACAGAATCGATATTTTTTTATCAAAGGCTAGATTCATATGACGATGGTTACTGGATTGTAGTCTATCCCTTAGATAATAAAACTAAAGTAAATTTTTTACTTAAAAAGCAGTCGCCAGTTCAGAAAAAATTTACCTATTCAACAATTGAGTGTATTAAGCCAACTATTAAAAAACGTTGGAAAACATTTAACTCCAATATTCATTATGTTCAACCACCTGAATCGTTAAGACATCATGATGATTTTGAAGGACACGATTCTTTTAATGTGTATGGTTCAGAAAAAAAGATTGGTTTAGTGGAACAGGCTTGCCAGCAAAATAAATTCATTATTTTAGAAGAAAGTCAGAGAAATGATCATTTATATTGGGCAATCTCTGCAAATGGAAAACTATTATTTAGTGTGTATAAAATTGATTGATATTTTTAAATTATTAAATTAATAGGCTAAGATTTGATTGAATTTATATTTTTGATCAATATTTAATGTGGTTATCAAATAGATTTATATCAAAGCTTAAAAAAAATATATCTTTGAACTAATTTGTAATTATTCCAAACAAAAATCCCCTCAAGTGAGGGGATTTTTTGAATCAAATCACTACATTAAAGCGCTGCAATTTGCTCCATATTCGCTTTAACTTTCTCTAACTGAGCAGCAAATTCAGCAAGCTTCGCTTTTTCACCTTCAACAACTGCTGCTGGTGCTTTAGAAACAAAGCCTTCGTTTGCAAGTTTGCCCGCAATTTGGTCGTGTTGCTTTTGGATTTTATCCAAGTCTTTTTGCAAACGAGCAAGCTCAGCTTTAGGGTCAATTAAGCCCTTCATTGGTACAAATACCGATGCATGACCTACAACACTTGAAGAAGAAAGCGGTGGTTCTTGGTCTTTACCTAAGAACTCAATACTTTCAACTTTAGCCAATGCTTTGAACAACGCTTCAATACGAGTAATTTGCTCACGTTCAGCATCAGAAATGTTTTGAAGTAATACTGGCAACAAGCGCGCATTACCTAAGCCCATTTCACCACGAATGTTACGTACCGCACCAATTAAACCTTGAAGCCATTGCATATCTGCTTCAGCTTGTTCATTGATTTTTGCTTGCTCAGGAATAGGGTATTGAGCAGTCATAATCGTTGGGCCGCCTTGACCAAGCATTGGTGCAAGTGTTTGCCAGATTTCTTCTGTCAAATATGGCATTAATGGATGAGCTAAACGTAAAGAAGCTTCCATCACAGCGAGCAATACACGGCGTACTTCAGCTTTACGCTCTTCAGACACTTCTGCATCGTTAAGAACTGGTTTAGTTAACTCAACGTACCAGTCACAGTATTCATTCCAGATAAAGTCATAAATCGCTTGAGCAGCAAGGTCTAAACGGTAAGTTGCAAACGCTTGGTGTACAGCAGCTTCCGCTTTTTGCAGACGGCTCATAATCCATTGCTCTGGAAGTTCCCATAGATCAGGGCGGGCTTCTTGACCAACAGTTTGACCTTCAACATTCATCAGAACGAAACGAGTCGCGTTCCAGATTTTGTTACAGAAGTTACGGTAGCCTTCAACACGTTTTAAGTCGAACTTGATGTCACGACCAGTGTTTGCAAGCGCACAGAACGTGAAACGAACTGCGTCAGTACCATAAGCATTAATGCCTTCTGGGAACTCTTTGCGCGTTGATTTTTCAATCTTCGCAGCATCTTTCGGATTCATTAGGCCAGTCGTACGTTTTGCAACTAAGCTTTCTAAATCAATACCGTCAATCAAGTCTAACGGGTCAAGTACGTTACCTTTAGACTTCGACATTTTTTGACCTTCACCATCACGTACCAAGCCGTGAACATAAACAGTCTTAAATGGAACTTGAGATGAACCATCTTCATTTTTCATGAAGTGCAGGGTCATCATGATCATACGGGCAACCCAGAAGAAAATGATGTCAAAACCAGTCACCAATACATCAGTTGGGTGGAAGGTTTTAAGGAAATCATTCGCTGCGTCTTTTTGTGCGTCGCCAGTCCAACCTAAAGTTGAGAATGTCCAAAGTGCAGATGAGAACCATGTATCAAGAACATCTTCATCTTGTTTAAGTTCAACGTCAGCAGCGATGTTATTTTTCGCGCGTACTTCTTCTTCGTTACGACCTACATAGATGTTGCCATTCGCATCGTACCAAGCTGGAATACGGTGACCCCACCAAAGCTGACGTGAAATACACCAGTCTTGAATGTCACGCATCCATGCCATGTACATGTTGCTGTACTGTTCTGGAACAAACTTAATACGGCCATCTTGAACTGCTTCAATTGCAGGCTCAGCAAGAGGCGCAATTTTTACGTACCATTGGTCAGTCAGTAATGGCTCAATGATCACGCCTGAACGGTCGCCGCGTGGAGCTTTTAAGTCATACGGTTGGATTTGATCTAACCAGCCTTCAGCTTCCGCTTGAGCAACTAATTTTTTACGTGCTTCAAAACGCTCTAAACCAGCATAGTCCGCAGGTGCAGTAATCGTTTTAGAAATTTGTTCGCCAGCTTTTGCAATATATTCAAACTCACCTAAAACTTCGGCATTTTTGTTGAAGATATTAATGATTGGCAAGCTATTGCGTTTACCTAGGTCATAGTCGTTGAAGTCGTGAGCAGGGGTGATTTTTACACAGCCAGTACCGAAGTCTTTTTCAACGTAGTCGTCAGCAACGATCGGAATTAAACGACCAGTAATTGGCAATACAATATTTTTACCAACAAGGTGTGCATAACGCTCATCTTCAGGGTGAACAGCAACCGCAGTATCACCAAGTAAAGTTTCAGGACGAGTTGTTGCAACGACTAAATAGTCTTTGCCGTCTTGAGTTTTAACTGATTTGTCTTCAAAGAAATATTTAAAGTGCCAAAGTGAGCCTTTTTCTTCTTTGCTTTCTACTTCAAGGTCAGAAAGAGCAGTTTGAAGTTTTGGGTCCCAGTTTACAAGGCGCTTACCGCGGTAAATTAAACCGTCTTCGTGCAAACGAACGAATACTTCTTTAACAGCGTTTGATAAACCTTCGTCCATCGTGAAACGTTCACGTGACCAGTCTACCGAAGAACCTAAGCGACGAATTTGTTTAGTGATTGTGCCGCCAGATTGTTCTTTCCATTCCCAAACTTTGTCGATGAACTTTTCACGGCCTAAGTCGTGACGAGTTACACCTTGTAAGCCAAGTTGACGCTCAACAACCATTTGAGTTGCAATACCAGCGTGGTCAGTACCTGGTTGCCACAACGTGTTTTTGCCCATCATACGGTTATAACGGGTAAGGGCATCCATAATGGCATTGTTAAAACCATGGCCCATGTGCAAACTACCAGTGACGTTTGGTGGCGGAATCATGATACAGAATGATTCACCGTGACCAGAAGGTTTGAAGTAACCTTGTTCTTCCCACGTTTTGTACCACTTCTTTTCGATCTCGGTTGGATCGTATGTGGTGGCAATATTTTGAGCGGTTTGAGCGTCAGTCATAGTAGCTTAGATCGAATATGCATAAAAAATTGCACCTATTGTAGCAAAAAAATGCCTCGAAATTAATGTGCTGAAAACAGATAAACGGTTTTGTATTTTTTTCAAAAAACGGTAGATTTATGAAAGATGGATCACAATTTAATCGTGTAGTGACACGGCACAAAAATTACAAAAGAATTGAAAAAGGATGCTGCTGATGAGTTATGAAGTTTTTTTGAAAATTTCCGATTCGACTTATACCCAATTCGAGGCTATTCGGCAAAAACTGCATGAGGGGGTAAGCCAAAGTCAGGCAAAAGTTTTGGGGGATGTATTGTCTGACCTTTCTTGCGAAATTATTGAGCAGGTTTTTTCTGTACTTTTACAGTCAGGGAATACAACTATGTCTCCAAAACAACAGGCTGAGTCTGAAAAAGTTATTCAGCAAGTTTTAGAGACTTTTCGAAAATACATGCCTTGGTCGGTTTCATTTTTTGGAAATGAACGTCTTTTACCCTTAGTTGATTATATGACCTCTCTCATGAAAGAGCAGGAGCAGCAAGTTTATATTACCTATCCGGTCACACTTCAACTTGTACAACAAACCGAAATCCTTACGCAGCAAATTCGTGACGGTAATATGCAAAGTATTACGGCTGCATTTGAGACGCTTATAGAAATTGTGGATTTAGGCGTAACAAGCCTAGTACGTGAACCTAAAAAGCGTTTAAAATTTAATTTAGTTGTCGATAAAACTCTTAACGGAGTCATCAACATGACGACGCATTTGGGCTATAAACGTTTGGAAAAGTTAGGGACACAGGTCGATCAGACCACAGCAACTCATTATATCAACCACTTTTTGGCCTTCATGCATCAAGCAGCATAATTTAAAAAGATAATAGGAACATCACATGGCCAAACTTGATACTTTGCAAAATAAAGTGGTATGGATTACGGGCGCATCTTCTGGTTTGGGTAAGGCCTTAGCAGGAGAGCTCGCTTTACAAGGGGCAAAGTTGATTTTGACCTCGCGCCGTTTTGAAGAGCTAGAAGAAGTTCGGGTTGGCTTATTAAACCCCGATCATCATTTGTCTGTGGTTGCAGATATTACTGATGAAAAGCAGGTTCAAGAAGCTTACAAAGAGATTTTAAAGGCTAAAGGTCGTATTGATTGGCTCATCAATAATGCTGGTTTGAGTCAACGTGCTTTAATTAAAGACACGACCATGGCAACTGAACGCGCCATTATGGAAGTCGATTATTTCTCGCAAGTCGCGTTAACTAAAACTGTATTACCAACGATGCTCAAACAAAAGTCTGGCCGAGTTGTATTTGTGTCGAGTGTGGCGGGGTTATTGGGTACACAGTACCGTGCAAGCTACTCGGCTGCTAAAGCCGCAATTCACATGTGGGCAAATAGTTTGCGTGCTGAGGTCTCAGATCAAGGTGTCGAAGTTTCAGTTATTTTCCCTGGCTTTGTAAAAACTAATGTTTCATTCAATGCACTTAATGGTGCAGGGGAACCTCAAGGCCACCAAGATGAAGCAATTGAAAATGGTTTAGAAGCGGATGTTTTTGCAGAGCAAGCTGTGAAAGCTTTAATGCAGGGTCAAGAATATATCGTTGTGGGGGGGGCTAAAGAAAAACTAGGTGTAATGGTTTCTCGGATGTCACCAAAACTTCTTTATAAAATGATTCGGAAAACAAAAGTAAAATAAAAAAGTGATATTGCCGTGCTAAATTGGTGAAAAACCCGTATAGAAGGTTCGCCATGGATCAGGATTATCACCGTATTTTAGAAGTCATCACGCGTTTTCAATTGGTCTTTGACCAGAAAAATTGGGACGCTTTTGATGAGTTGTTGGCAGATCAACTTGAGGTGGATTATTTTCAGTTTAGGGGCGAGCCTTTATGTGTCGTGTCTTGTCATGAATATAAAGGTTCTCGGCAGCAAGCTTTATCGCATTTGCGACTACAGCACAATTTGAGTAATCCAATTATTCGTATTGAACAAGACCAAGCATGGCTAGAGTGTAATTATCAGATTTATCGTTTTTCAGAAAATGACTATTTTCATTCTTTTGGTCGTTATTACTTCACTTTGGCTAAACAACAGGACCGTTGGAAAATTACGGGGATTTGCCAACATTTAACTAAAAATATTGGCAATCCACGTATTCACTTTTCTGCTGTGGGGCAGTATTAGTCTTTGACAGCAGTTCCATAAGCAAAAACTTCAACCATTCCACCTTGCATACCAAGTTCGGTTGTACTCAGCCGAACTCCCATAATATGGTTAGCTCCTGCGGTATGTGCTTGTTGTTTTAAACGTACAATAGCCTCTCGGCGAGCACGTTCAACAATACTTTCATAACTGGTCAGTCTTCCGCCCAAAACATTCTTTATAGATGCCAATACATATTTAAAATAATCATGAGAAATGACCACATTACTGCTAATAAAATGGCCCAGTTGATCACTTGTTGCAAAACGATTGGTATCAATTCTGATATGGGCAAATTGTTGCTCTTTTTCTAGAAGTTCATTCAAATGTTTTCTTTCAATATGACGTCCAAAAGCCCAGCCAATACTGAAAAGAATGAGAAAAATAACAAGCTGAAAAATAAGATTGTCCATTTTCTACCTATGCATTAAATGGATCGGGTAGATGGGGCGCTTGAGGCTGCACAACCACTGCTGTGCCATATACGAATAACTCAGAAGCACCTTGGGCAATATTTGAAGTTGAAAAGCGTATACCGACAATTGCATTTGCACCAAGCTGCTGGGCTTTTACAATCATACGCTGCATGGCTTCTTGGCGAGATTCTTCTAATAATTCGGTATAACCCGTAAGTTCGCCACCTACAATATTTTTTAAACTTGCCATCAAGTCACGGCCAACATGCTTACTACGAACCGTACTTCCATAAACAACATCAAGCTGTTTCAAAATCTGGTGGCCTGGAACACTTTCTAAATTACTCAGTAACATTGTTTTTTATCAATCTAAATTCTTAAGGTTTCAAGATAAAAAATATTCAGTTGAGTTGCAATAAAAAAGCCCACCGAAGTGAGCTTTTATGAATAAGTTATTTAAAACTTACTGCTTTTTAAGTTCAGCACTAGATGGTTGATTAACCACTGTATCTGAAGTATTTGCTTTTAAACCACCACCTAGAGTTTTGTATAACTCAATTTGGTTGTTTAAGTTTGCTTGTTGAAGCAATAACAAACCTTGTTCTGCTGAATAAGATGAACGCTGTGCATCAAGAACCGTTAAGTAACTATCAATACCAGCACGGAAGCGGGCATTTGAAAGTGTGTAGTTGCGGTTAGTTGCTTCTACTAAGCGTTGTTGAGCTGTTAAACGCTCACCAATGTTGGCACGAGTTGCAAGTGCGTCATTCACTTCACGGAACGCAGACTGAACTGATTTTTCATAATCAGACAATGCAATTTTCTGATCAGTTTCAGAAATTTTTACATTGGCACGACGAGTGCCCCAGTCAAAGATTGGTAAATCTAAGCTTGGACCAATTGACCATACAAAACCACCAGACTTAAATAGATCACTTAAGTCAGTTGATGCGTAACCTGCAGAACCCGTTAAGCTAATCGTTGGGAATAAACGTGCTTTTGCAGCACCGATATTCGCACCAGCAGCGCTTAAGTTATATTCGGCAGCTTTTACATCTGGACGGTTGTTAAGCAAGTCACTTGGTAAACCAGCTGTAAACACATTTTGTTGAGTAATGCGTTTTACAGGTTGGGTTGGCAACAAGTTTTGTGGAACTGATTGGCCTACTAACAAGTTCAACAAGTTTTGTGCTTGAGCAATCTGTGTTTTATAGTTCGCTACATCATTACGCGCAGTTTCTACAGAAATCTGTGCCTGACGTAGTGGAACTTCACTGTCGATACCCACATCAAAACGTTTTTTGTTGAGATTGTAAGAGTCTTGCTGTGCTTTAAGTGTTTGCTCTGCAAGTCTTAAATTCGCTGTTGCGAAAGAATAGTTTAACCACGCTTGAGCAACTTGACTGATTAGACTGATTTGAGTCGAATCACGTGCACTTTGTGTTGAAAGGTAACTATCTAACGCAGCATCTTTTAAGCTACGTACACGGCCCCAAAAATCAAGCTCATAGGCAGTTACACCCAAACCTACTTGATAAGTAGAGTAGGGGTTATTCGGATCACGGCTTTGTGAAACCTGACGAATTGCACTACCACTTGCCCCGATTGTTGGAAGCTGGTTGTTCTGCGTAATTCGATATTGCTGTTGAGCACGTTCGATATTGAGCGTTGCTGTACGTAAGTCGCGGTTGTTGGCAAGTGCCAAATCAATCACTCCGAGCAAACGAGGGTCAGCAAAGAACTGTTTGTAACCCTGTTCAGCAATAGACGTACCAGAAGCGCTATATGTATAGCTTTGTGGAATATCGGTTTTCACGACTGGTTCTGGGCCGCGCATGCTTTGACAAGCTGACAAAGCAAGCGCGAGTGCAGATACCGCAATGCTACGACCTGAAATAGACCATACGTTTTGCATCACGATTTATGCTCCTGAGTGTTTATGGTTTTTGGTTTGTACTTAAAGATACTACGAATCCACACATAGAATACAGGGATAAAGAAGATACCTAAGAACGTTGCACTGAGTACGCCACCGAGTACACCGAAGCCGACTGAGTGCTGACTTCCTGCACCAGCACCTGTTGAAAGGGCAAGTGGAAGTACACCGAAACCGAAGGCAAGGGTAGTCATGATAATTGGACGTAAACGCATTTTTGAAGCATGTAAGGTTGCATCAAGCAGGTCTTCACCTTTTTCCTGCAATTCTTTTGCGAACTCAACAATCAAGATCGCATTTTTTGCAGAAAGACCGATGACCGCAATCATTGCGACCTGGAAGTAAATGTTATTTGAGAGATTTGGATCTCCTTTAATAATCATACCCAAGTAAGTCAATACGATTGCACCAATAATACCAAGTGGTACTACAAGTAAAACCGAGAACGGAATAGACCAGCTTTCATACAATGCAGCTAAGCAAAGGAAAACGATTAACAATGAAAGTGCATATAAGAATGGAGCTTGAGCACCAGACTCACGTTCTTCAAGTGATAAACCTGTCCATTCATAGTCGAAACCTTGTAAGCCCATAGATGGTAACTTGGCAATAATTTCTTCCATAGCTTTCATGGAATCACCAGAACTTACGCCAGGTGCAGGAGTACCTTGAATGTTAACCGATGACACGCCGTTATAACGTTCAAGACGTGGAGAACCATATGTCCATTCGCCTGTAGCAAATGCAGAGAATGGTACCATTTCGCCTTTGTTATTACGTACATACCACTTGTTTAAGTCTTCAGGCATCATACGGCTACCCGAATCACCTTGAACATAAACTTTTTTCACACGACCACGGTCAACGAAGTCGTTAATGTATGAACCACCCCATGCAATACGCATCGTGTTGTTAATGTCAGCAATGCTAACGCCCATGGCACCAGCTTGAGCTTGATCTACATTAATTTGATACTGAGGCGTATCTTCTTGACCATTAGGGCGAACACCCACAAGACGTTTATCTTGTGCAGCTAAACCTAAGATCGTATTACGTGCAGCAATAAGTTTCTCATGGCCTTGACCACTTGAATCTTTAAGTTGCAAGTTAAAACCAGCAGTTACGCCGAGTTCAGGCATTGCTGGAAGCTGTAATGGCATGATGTAAGATGCGTCTTTAACGATCATATTCAATGCCATACCACGTTGAATTAACGCACCAATTTGAGACTCTGGTGAAGTACGTTCACTCCAGTCTTTCAATTTAACGAAGCCAATACCAGCATTTTGACCAACACCTGTGAATGAGAAACCTGAAACGGTGAAAATAGATTCCACTGTGTCTTTTTCATTCATGAAGAAGTTTGTCATGGTATCAACAACTTTATTCGTACGATCAAGTGTTGCATTCGGTGGTAATTGAACAAGTGTCATAACCACACCCTGATCTTCTTCTGGTAAAAATGAAGATGGGAGTTTCTGGAATAAGAACACCAATAGCGCAATCACTACAGCGTAAAGTACGCCAGAGAAGATTTTGCCTTTAAGCATGCGACTAACACCATTTTGGTAGCTATGCGACATGCGGTCAAAACCGTTGTTAAAGCCTCTGAAGAAACGAGCAAAAATATTATTGCTTGGTTCTTTGTTTGGATCATGCTGTTTTAAAATTGTTGCACAAAGTGCTGGCGTAAAGGTTAACGCTACAATTAACGATAGAACCATTGCTGTTACAAGGGTAATCGAGAATTGACGATAGATCACACCAGTTGTACCGCCAAAGAATGCCATTGGTACGAATACCGCTGTCAATACGCTTGTGATACCAATTAACGCACCAGAAATCTGTTGCATTGATCGTGAAGTCGCCGTGACCGGATCGGTATGCTCTTCACTCATGACACGTTCAACGTTTTCGACCACAACAATGGCATCATCGACCAGAAGACCAATTGCCAATACCATAGCGAACATGGTTAAGGTGTTAATTGAGAAGCCAAAGATATTGATGACAGCAAATGTACCTAATACAACAACCGGTACAGCAAGTGTTGGAATAATCGTTGCACGCCAGTTCTGCAAGAACAAGAACATAACAATGAACACTAAAATTACCGCTTCAATTAATGTGTGTACAACACTTTCAATTGAAAGACGAATAAATGGAGTAGTGTCATAAGCCAGTTTATCTGCAAGGCCTGTTGGATAGTTCTTACGTAATTCAGCTAAACGGTGTTCAACAGCTTCAGCGGTATCAAGTGCGTTGGCACCAGTTGCAATTTTAATTGCAAGACCACCAGCAGGTTTACCATTAAACTTCGAATCGAACTGATAGTTATCAGAACCTAGTTCTACACGAGCAACATCTTTTAAACGAACCTCAGCACCTGATGCTGTGTTCTTTAAGAAGATATTTTTAAACTGCTCAGGTGTTTGCAACAAACTTTGCGCATTCACTGTTGCGTTAAGGACTTGACCTTGTACCGCTGGTGCACCACCTAATTGACCTACAGCAACTTGTGAGTTTTGCGCTTGTAAAGCAGTCGCAATATCACTTGGTGTTAACTGATAGTTGGTTAGTTTTGCAGGGTCGAGCCAGATACGCATTGCGTATGAACCACCAAAGACTTGTACCTCACCCACACCAGCAACACGGCTAAGCGGTTCTTTAATTGATGAGTTTACGTAGTCTTTAATGTCTGAGTCTGAAAGGCTATTATCTGGTGAATAAAATGCAATAACTTGCAAGAAGCTTGCACCAGATTTAGTAACCGTTACACCTTGGCGTTGAACGTCTTCAGGTAAAAGAGCAGTTGCAGATTGCAGTTTGTTTTGAACCTGAACCTGTGCAATATCCGGATCAATACCTTGTTCAAAGTTTAATTGAATAGAGGCCTGACCGTTACCCGCACTGTTAGATGAAATATAACGTAAACCATCTAGACCATTCATTTGTTGTTCAATGATCTGGGTTACGGTGTTTTCAACAGTCTCAGCCGATGCACCAGGATAAGTTGCAGCAATTGTAACTGTCGGTGGTGCAATCGTCGGATACTGTGCAATAGGCATTTTTGTGAGCGTGAGAATACCCGCCAACATAATGACTAATGCAATCACCCACGCAAAAATGGGGCGATGAATAAAAAATTGTGCCATTCAATCTACCCCTTATGCATTTGAAGATGCTTTCTGTTCTGCTTGAGGTTTACCTGATTGAGCCGGTTTTGTAGCATTTGGAGCTGCACCTTGAGGGTTTGCTGGTTGAGCTTGGTAAGGTTTTGCTGAAACTTCTTGCCCTTCTTTAACTTTGGCAACACCATCAACAATCACTTTATCACCAGCTTTAAGACCGTTAGTCACAATCCAGTTTTGTCCTTGAACACCAGAGGTTTCAACAGGACGACTCTCAACAGCACCTTTTGCATTCACAGTCATCGCCATGGCTTGACCTGTCGGTAAACGGGTAATTGCAGCTTGAGGAATCAGATAAGCATTTGGAACTACACCCTGAACAATCTGTGCAGTGGTATACATGCCCGGAAGTAACAGATGATTCGGGTTCGAGAATACGGCACGTAAAGTAACTGTACCTGTATCCTGGTTCACAGAAGCATCAGAGAAAGCAAGTTGTCCTTCGATTGGATAGGTTGAACCATCTTCGAGCTTCAATTTCACTTTCGTGTTGTTACTGTTGTTTAAACTGCCTTTGCTGAGCTGTTGACGCAAACGTAATAACTCGGCACTAGACTGGTTAATATCAACATAGATCGGGTCTAACTGTTGAATCGTCACTAATGGATCTGTTTGGTTTGCAGTGACTAAAGCACCAGCTGTTACAGAAGAACGTCCAGACTGACCAGAAATTGGTGAGCGAATTGTAGAATAACCAAGATCTACATTTGCATTCGTTACTTGAGCTCTCGCAGCAGAAACTTGTGCTTCGGCAACATTAACCTGACCAAGTAAGTCGTCATATTCTTGTCTAGATACAGCATTACTCGAAACAAGTTGCTTATAACGGTTGAGCTTGGTACGTAGTGAAGCTAGATTTGCCTGTTGTTGTAAAAGTGATGCTTTTGCATTTTCAAGCGTTGCACGGTTAGTTCTAGAATCAAGTTCATAAAGAGCCTGACCTTCACGAACATAACTTCCTTCAGCAAACAAGCGTTTTAAAATTACACCACTTGTTTGAGGGCGAACTTCAGAAATTTGATATGCTGAAGTACGGCCAGAAAGCTCAACGCTTTGTTCAACACTTTGTGGTTGAGCAACAATAACACCTACTTCAGCAGGCGGCATTTTCTGAGCAGCAGCAGCTTGCTGTTTCTCATCGGAGCCTTTGCCACAACCAACAAGTGCGATACTTGTTGCTAATGCGCAAGCAGTAAGGGCAGGAGCCCAAAGCTTAGCCGACATCATTGTTCCACCTCGTTAGATAAAATCTAAAAATATATTTGTTTTTTACTTAACCTACTTTGTGTTTGTAATAACCAGAGCCAAAGCAGTGCAATCCAAATAAAACCTATGCCCCAACCGGCGAGTACATCTGTTGGAAAATGAACTCCAGCATATATTCTTGAAAGCCCCATGCAGATAAACCAAAAACAGGAGATCAAAATGATATAAGGAGAGTTAATGTTGGGCCTATGGCATAACATTAACATTGCCAGACAAGCTAGTGTTGATGCATAAACACTATGTGCACTTGGGAACGATGCACCATAACTTTCGACAATATGATATGCCTGTGAAGGTCTAGGACGGTCAACACACCACTTGAGCAGCCAACCCATGGTGATACTGCCAAGAACCCCCACGCTAATGAAAATAACAGTAATATATTTTTTATACCATGCTTGATACACACATACCAGAAAGGATAAAAAACATACAAAAGGCATACCGCCTATACGTGCTAAAAAGATCGTAATAGAGTTAAGATAATCTGAACGATTTTCACTCAATATTTGAACGGTGAGAAGATCCAAAGATTGAAGTCTCGGTACAAAAAGACCAAGAACACCTAATCCTAAAAAAATACAACCAATAAAAAGCAATATATAGGGCATGTATATACCTTTGCTTATTCAAGCAGTGTCCACTACTGAAAGCCGTTAAAAGTGTACTTGCCAGTACACTTTTTTTCAAGCCTGATAGATCATCGTAAATTCATTTTGAAATTTTTTTAACATTTGGAAAAACAATCACAACAAAATTGACGAAAGTCACATTCTGTGTACAAAGCAAAACTTTTAGTGTTCTGTTTTTTTTCCGCTATTTGTTGAGGTATTTTCTTCAAGTTCTAATGGTTGTTTTGGTGGCCAGAAAAAATCGCTAGGGCGAGTCAGGAAATGGGTCATGACTAACTTGGCTAAAGGTTTCCATTGTTCAAAGCGGACTCGACGCGCTCTTAATGCCACAATAATAGTCAGGGTGAAACTCACGAATAAGTTAGTCAGACCAATACATAGCACACCGAGAAAGGACACTATAATTAAGCCAATATCCGGGCTGCCATTAATGGTCATTAAACCTTGAATAAAGTTAGCAGATGCAAAGGCAATATGACGAATATCTAAAGGTAAGCCTAAAATAAAGCCTATGGTCCCCATACTTCCTAACATGATCCCGAATAAGAAGTTACCAGCTAAAGCACCTAAATTACGTTCAATATATTCAGCAAAACGATTAAGTCGATCTTGCCCAAACCAGTTAGCTAAACGACGATGTGCTCTTAAGCGTGGACCAACTTTTCGATAAACAGCCATGTTGTCAAAATATCCAGCAATTAGACCGGACAAAAATAGACATACTCCCGCAATTGCGGCATGGGGCACTGCTAATGACGTAAAGGGGTTTAAGCTGTGTAGTAGATAAGTCGCCTTGGTATGGGTTAATAACGGTTCATCGAGGTAAAACTGCCAAGCAAAAGTAATCAGTGCTGCAGTAGGGATTGCAATTGAAATGTTACCCAAAATAGCAATGAACTGCGTTCGGATAATATTAATAATGAGGGCCGCTAACTCTGCAATCTGAGCTGTTTTAGAACCTTTACGCTGTTGTACCGTTGCAGCGAGGGCAGCAGCAGTCATAGCGGGTTGTTTAGTTGCAACAGTAAAGTGCAGAACATGAATCAGAATGAAACCCAGAGAATAATTCATACTGAAAGTAAAGGCTTGCATGAGCGGAGCCATGGTCATTCTTGATGCGAGAATTTTTAAAGATGCCATAAAGGCAATAATGACACCTGCACCAGCGGCTGCTTTATACATTCCCCAAAAGCCTTTGGTATCTGTACTTACATAATGCTCACCTGTACGGCTGGCATTTTCGGTAACCTGAAAGGCGATGAGCTCACTGGTTGTGCTGAGTAAAGAGCGCACACTTTTTTCGCTGTAGTGCGCCTTGGTTAAATCGGAAATAAGATGTCCTAAGGAAACATATTTTCCATGAGTGTTGTCTACGACCAGATAAAGTAATAGTTCAATACGATCAAGACATTGTTCAAGTAATGACAGTAAATAAGTCAAACTTAAACTAACGCCAATTCTTTTCGTAGCACGGCGAATCTTTAACACCACATCCCGACATTGTTCCAACATAACGAAGGCTTGTGATGCATCGGGAGGAGCAATAACTGCAATTTCATGATCAGAAAGTTCTTGTTTCTTATATTTTTCTATAAACTCAATAATTTCACGATTTTGAACTAAAAATGGAGATTCATATTCCGTTAATTCTGGTTGAGCATTAATAAATTCGGGATAAAGCCCAATTCCACTAATTCGATAAGATAAGACAGTGATGGCTTTAATCATTTCACTTTGAATGACAAGCTTTTCATCGACATTACTTTGGCTTTGCCCAATAAGACTAAATAAATTTGACCAATCTTCATCAGCAATATTATTGAGCCAGATTTTGTCACTTTCTAAATAGAAAATTTTTCCAATTAAAATTTTGAGTTGGCTTGAGTCTTCGATTAGCGGTAAAAAATGTGCTCCAAGTCTTTGTCCGAGCTGGTTCCAGAAACCATCTAAAGACAAAATCCCGCTGTCCGCATATAAGCTGACTTGCTTATAGCGATTAATCAAACGTAATAAGAAAGTTTGTAATAAAAAGGGTGCTGTAGGTGTGCGTAAAAGACTTTCAATTAAAGCCTGTATTTTGTTCTTAATTTCATCCGTATCCTCTGGGTCGGATGGGCGGACGACATTGACGAGTTCAATCAGTAGATTTTCATCAATGACAGCTTGAGGATCCTCAAGCTGCTTCTCTATTTTTAAAAAATGTTCTGAAAAATTTACATGCATAGGCAAAATAATATCTATTGTATTCGATGTAACGCAAGCTGAGTTAAGTTAATCAATGCCTGACGATACGGTGTATCGGGTAGGTTTGATAAAGCTTGCAGTGCT
>Ga0268255_10000696_pt1 | contig 22128 bp, 18 predicted proteins | sample AgamicOrMarz_FD_200256 | JGI IMG/M metagenome (GOLD analysis project Ga0268255, IMG submission 200256) | Agave microbial communities from Guanajuato, Mexico - Or.Ma.rz (v2) (version 3) | ecosystem: Host-associated > Plants > Phyllosphere > Phylloplane/Leaf | place: Guanajuato, Mexico...
GCTCTTGAGCTTCGCTTGCCACTCTTCCCTTGAATACGCGGTCAGCAGCGGGTGAGTTTTAAGCCAGCGCGAGTTGACAGCGATAAGGCCTTCGTCATCTTTAATCTTGTAATAACGATCATCCAACTCAGCCAATCGTGAAATTGCCGTGTAGGGGTTCGCGAGATATTTTTCCAAGTCTCTTTGGTTTAAAGATTTTATATATTCGGCGCACTCATCGAGAATCTCTAGGTGCTTCACAGCTCCCATTTCGATCAGCCCTTGCCGCAGATAGAAAATGGCAATCGCCTCCCACCGCGAATTCCATATGAATTGCGAATGCCCACCATTATGAACTTCAGAGTGATAGAAATCGACATAGTAGCTGTGTAGCGCTGCGGCAGCTATTTTGCTCGGCTCGACGCCATGGTCGTAAAAGTAATTTACCGCGTCGATGTTCGATTGGATGATTGCGTACGGGTCATCGTTCTCCAAATCATCCGATGTCACGAGTATTAAGTCGTTGCTGCCAATCACCCTTGTTCCTCATATCTATCTATTTCGATGATCTGTAGCCTAATGATTCTGCTACAGCAATTCACCTAACGCGAGTGGCGCGATGTCTCCTCTTGGCGCGAAGCAGCCGAGGATGTCAGGGCGGTGGTTCACAAAAGCCAGACGAACGCCGCAAGTGCTCCTGCCCATATCGTTAGTGAGATCAACAGCACTAGAAGCTAGTTGCGAAAGCGACGGGTCATATTCCCAAACATTTGAATGTCGGGAAAGTTCACGGGTGTGGGGACGATTGGCCCGAGAGTCGGGCTACCGTTTCAGGGGACTTCGCCGGCGTGCCGCCGCCTTAATGGGATGACCTTACCTCCGAATGTCAGGGTCCGTCTATTCAACGTATTCGCGTACGCGACCGCAAAACGCAGTTACCTCGAGCATCCCCCATAAAAAAAGCCCCGTCGAAGCGAGGCCTTTCCCTGGCACTGTTAAGCGCTGGCTTACCAGGAAGTTCCTGCCGTACCGGCGCCGGGATTGGTGCTGCCGCCGTTATTCTGCGCAGACTGGGCTGCACCCTGAGTGCCACCGAGTGCGCCGCAGTTTGTGTTCGAGCTAAAGTGATGGGCCTGATGGATATCCCGGCAGAACAGATCGAACCCCTGTGGACTTGGGCAGCGCAACTCTAATAATATCCATAACAATGCTTCGATTCTGGAAGAATCGTCGGGAAGGTAATTTTTAATAAACCCTGATTTTCTTTTGATTCGAAACAACTCTCTCGATTTAAACTTCTGTGTTTCAATAGATGCGGGGAAAATGGGAGGGGAAGATGGTTACTGACTTTGCGCAGCGCCTCGCGGACTGCCATGACGTCACCACAGAACAACTCGAAGCCGTGTTCTTGTATTTGTGCGCAAAGCTCAAACGCGACCGGGCGGAAGGTCGAGCAATATCGTTGCTCACTGTCAAATCTAAGCGTTTGGTCGAAGAAAGCCTCAGAATCCGGGCTCAGTTTTTGGACAAGGACGCAGTGTAGTCCGCTTATCCTGATCTCGATGCTGTCTTTGCTTACTTGGCTGTAGCTTGCATTGGATGTCAGGGCGGTGAGGTCAGTCAAATCCAGAACAACGCGTCTTCGTCAGCGAATTCTTCTGGCGTCCTACCGTCAGTTAAATACTCTTGCCAGTAGCTTGCCGCGACCTCCTCCCCGTCAAGGCCCTTTTCGCGCGGGGTTGTTGACTACGTGTCGTCACACCGATCATAAGCGCTGAAAGTCTAAGTTTGCCCGACGGTGAGGCGGGCCGGCTACTGTTGCCTGCCTTGTAGCGCCCGTCAGTGACGACAATAGCCGTCTGTAGCTTAAGTCGGCAATCGGGCGCGATTAATCAGGGAATGTGATGCTTCCATGAATTCTGATGGACTGTCTCGTTCATTAAGGTTCAGGCAAGAAGACGCCCCGTAGGCTTGCTCCATATTTCAGTGCGATATGGAGACTCAGCTGCCCGATAACGACAACAACGCTCTACTTGATCCGAAGGTCAATTGCAGAAGCCCTTATTGAACTCTCTAAGCGCCTGACGCGATTACATGAGGCGATTGATCAGGCAAACGAAGTGCTCGGACGTCTAACGGACAAAGAGCTGCAAGAGCGGCAAGCAACCTAGTCTGGCTTCGCCTTCCGAGTAATCACAGACCGCCGCTTGAGTGTTCTCAGGTACTTACGCGCCGATCGTTCGCTGATGAATTTCATCTCGTCTGACTTCGACCCGTTTGCCATGCGCACAATGTAGAACTCGTCTTCCGGATACATCTCTATGTCGAGCGGTCCTTTGCGCCAGTCTATCGACGCAACTGTTTCCTGCGCTGTCCGAACGACGATCTTGTAGAGTGATCTCTTGATGGAAGTGCCACTTAGGCGCTCGGGGGCGTCTGCAACCCTGAAGATGGTTGCGTCTACAATGCGCTCTCGGAGATGTGCGTCCTGTGTGAACCTTGACGCCCATTCGCGCAACATTGGGCGCAAGTCGGGACTACTGGAATGGCTATTGTCGTTTAAGGAAGAAGGCATGACGCTCCCCTCTCTTCTTCGAAGGCGAGCGCACTAATTAACCCTCAGTCGCCACCGCCAACGGTCTCGGTTGGTAACGATAGGTCGGTATATAATCCATTCCTGATAGACTGTCGACACAGCACCTTCTCTTTCAGTTCCTTCCCCTTAGGTGTCAGGATGCACGAGGCAGCCCGAATGTCGCCTATGAGTTCGATGATGCCGTGATCGCGCGCCTCGATGAGCGTCTTCATTCCAACACCTCTGGGTAGTTGGTTAGACGACACAGTATCGAGTTCCTTGAGCAACAGAAGCAGGCGAGAATACTGCATGAACTTGAATGCCAGTTGGAATTACAGCAATTCCTAAACTATCGCCCACTCAACGCAACTCTACGATCGGTTCCGTCCGCTTGCGTACCGTTTTACCGATGTCAGGGCGGTGGGCCGCTCCTTGCCCGAAGCGGTCATTTGGGCAGTCCCATTTCCCATTCCAAACGAAGCATGCTCATGATCGCGGTGTCCCATCTCTCGTCACCAACTTTGGCAGACGACCGCCTCACTCCCTCGTGGACAAAACCGACCTTGTTGTAGGTTCGGATAGCGGCACTGTTCCAGCTATAGACATTTAGCTCAGTCCTCTCGATTTCCGGATGAGAGAACGCCCGCTCCAATCCCGCTTCCAGCAACGGTTTAGCTAGTCCTTGTCCCCGCATTGTTGGCGCGACCATGACGCGGCCAATCCTTGCGACGCCATTTTTCCAGTCCACAGCTAATTGGATATGCCCTGCTATAGCCTGGGAGGCGTTAACAGCCATCCAGGATAGCCGCTTGGGCGGTAACGTTTGCCCTTCGATAATAATCTGTTCAAGCTGATCGTCGGTGATCGGATAAGTAAGATCAGGTCCGCCCCACTGCACGACATCGCGCTCGCTGCCCAGCCAACTGCGAAGGACCGGGAAGTGGATTGCCTCAAAATCGATTAAAGTCATTATCCGCTCATTACAAACTGAACCGAAATTAAGCCTATAGCCGGAGCATCCACTGCGCAACGTCCGCGTCTGGCGCTTTCGCGTCATGACGGCTATCGGCCGAGGCTGTGTGAAAACCCGGTCCTGATGTAGAATCATCTTCGTCGATCGGAGGTGGCAATGTCAGGCTATATCGAAGGCGTCAGTCGTGATCAGGTTACTCTGTTTCCAGACCGCCTCGATGATTGGATCGACGACGATCACCCAGCTCGAGTGATCGAGGCGTTCGTTGACGCGATGGATTTGGCGGGCGCAGGTTTTGTCCGTATGTCGCCTGCGCAAACCGGACGCCCCAGCTATCACCCTTTCGGTATTGCTAAAGCTTTTCATCTATGGCTACCTGAACCGCATCCCTTCAAGTCGGAGGCTGGAACGTGAAGCCGGGCGTAATGTTGAGGTGATGTGGTTGACCGGGCGGCTGGTGCCTGTTCAGCTTCAGTCGATGGGTCTACCGTCAGCGCAATCAGGTAGAACGCTTCTTCAATCGCATCAAACAGATGCGGGGCCTAGCAACCCGATATGACCGACGTGCCGACAACTATCTCGCCGCTCTCAAACTTGCAGCGACGAGGATATGGATCGCATCAGCTAATGAGTCCGCGTCCTAGGCTGTCGCTTCACTAGCCAGGTTTTGCCGAAAGGCCAAACTACATCTGGTCGAGAGACCCAATAGAGTGACTGCGTTCCGAAAAGGCCCAGCTTTGCTTGGCGGAGTCATACGCAAATTGCATTGGCCGGCTTGACGGCAGGATAGCCAAGACTTCCGGTCTGCCCTACTATTTCTCTATTGCTTCAGGTTGTTGCCCCGGTGGACGAAGAGGGCTTCGGAACTTCTCAGCGAGGACGATGCCTGGACGAGGAGGAAATTATGGATACACCACCCATCATCAACCAGTATGCAGGGATAATCCAGACATCGTTGGCTCCTGTCTTTCTGCTTGCCGGGACAGCAGCATTCGTGAGTATCTATAGCCTGCGGCTGGGCCGAGTTGCGGACCGCCTGAATGAAGTCGGAGACAAACCCGATTTGGGAGAGAGAGGAGTGCAATGGCTAACCTATTTGAGCCGTCGCACGCTTATTCTGGAGATAGCAGTCATCTTTGGAGCGGTAGCGGGTTTGTGTACTTGTGCCGCAATTCTCAATCTTCTTGCAGGCGGCCTCTCCATTCGGCTTCGACCGGAAAACCTGCCATGGCTTTTTGGCGGGGCGATCATTTGTCTGATGCTTTCGCTTCTCGCGTTCCTTCTGGAGCTTGTTTATGCGGGCAGGAGTATGCTCCAGCAAATCCGTGAGCGGCGCTAGCCGGCTCAGCTTTTCACGCCAATCCCCGTCTCGGCTTGCTCACGAGCCGCAACACGATCTCTTGAATATCGCCGCACTGCTGGTGCTGTTCGGATAAGCTGGTCTCACTGACGAACCTGGCACAAAGACTGGTCTGGTCCTATCAATAGCTTGAGCTTGAAACCACGAGTGCGCTGGCCATTTCGTAGCGTTTCCGTAGATCGCGACTAGGTGGATGGCCCGAAGATGTCTTGGGTGGGGTCGTCGGCGGGATGATTGCGTGCGGCATCATTTTCCCTTCGGCCGAAAATGGGCATTACTTGAAGTCGGATCCACGGTGTTTTTCTGTTCATGTCGCGTTGCGCTCGCGGATGAGCGCAACGCATTAAGGCTTTCCTGATCTACGATACAGTTGCGGAACTCATTTCATCAGGCGGCGCGCATTCTTGAGCCTTGGGCAGCTGCTTGACGCATCTCAAACCGCATGAGCAGCTCTGAAAGGCGGCCGCTTTCATCAGCAAGGCCAGCCCCGGCGGCATTCATTTCTTCCACCATGGCGGCATTCTGCTGGGTTACCTGGTCCATGTGATTGACCGAGGTGCTGATTTCAGTGAGACCTGATGCCTGTTCCCGCGCGCCGAGGGCGATCGCGTCCATGTGCTGGTTAATGGCGGAGACGAGATTCGCGATCTCGTTCAGCCCGTTGCCGGTATCGTTGACCAACGCCACTCCTTGCGTGACCGCGGCTTCCGAATTGCCGATCAGCGTCTTGATCTCCTTGGCTGCGTTGGCAGAACGCTGGGCGAGTTCACGCACTTCCTGGGCAACGACCGCGAATCCCTTGCCCGCTTCGCCCGCGCGGGCAGCTTCCACACCGGCGTTAAGCGCCAGAAGGTTGGTCTGGAAGGCGATGTCGTTGATGACACCGATGATCTGGCCTATCTGTGTGGACGCTGCCTCGATCTTGCTCATTGCATCGATCGCGTTCGATACGACCGAACTAGAGGAGTTTGCGCGGGCGCTGGCATGGCGAACCATCTCGCGAGCCTCGGAGGCTCGTTCCGACGTCTGCTTGACGTTTGTCGTAACCTGTTCGAGCGCCGCGGCCGTTTCTTCCAGCGAGGCGGCCTGCTGTTCGGTGCGCTTGGCGAGTTGGTCCGAGGCCGTGGAAATCTCGTCGCTGCCGCTGCGAACCGTCAGTGCCGATTTGGCGACTCCTTCCAGCGCAGTCCGCAGTTGGCGGATGGAGCTATTGAAATCGTGGCGCAAGGCTTCGAACTGCTCGGAGAACTCCTCTTCGATTTCGCAGAGCAGATCACCGGCCGCAAGACGGCGCAGGCCGGAGGCGAGGCCGGAAGTCGCTTGGGTGAGGCGGGCTTCGGCTTCGCTTTCAGCGCGTTTCTGGAAGGCAACGCGCTCGGCTTCGGCCGCCTGGCGGGAGCCGATTGCTTCTTCTTCAAGCTGGCGATTGTGGATTGAGGCCTCGCGGAAAACCTCGACGGCGCGGGCCATGTCGCCGATTTCATCTTTGCGTGTAGCACCATCGATCTTGGCCGAGAGATCGCCGGCGGCGAGCGTGCGCATGGCGCCGGTCAGGGCGGTGATCGGGTTGGCGATACGGAAGATGATGGTAGTGAAACCGACGATGGCGAGCGCTAAAGCAAGAAGCGTGGCAACGCCATAGATGACGATCGACCGTGTAGACGCGGCCGCATTGGCGCCTGTCAGAGCCGTCATTTCCTTTAGCGATGCCGAGGCGATATCGGCAAGCGATGCCTGCGCCGGGCCGGCGGGCTTGCGCCAGTCATCGACATTCATGGCAAAGGCCTGCCCGGCCTGGAATTGCTTGATGGCGGCCGACTTCTGTTCGGCATAGGCGCCGGAGAAGTAGGTGTTCTGCGCGACCTTGTGCAGATCGCGAATGGCGACCGGCGTCGTGTCGCTTACAACAATCTGCGAGATCACGTCCCAGGCCAGAAACACGCGGGCGTCCTGCACGGCGATTTCGGCCAGCTTTTCTGCCGAAAGCGGCTGCTTGGAAATGATGGCACCAACGATCGAGGAATTGGCGGTACCGAGCTGCGTGCGGGAGGTCCAGGCAAGCGAACGCAGCTGCGTGAACATGATCATGGCAGGACCGCGAGCATTGATGACCGCTTCGACCTGATAAGAGGCCATTTCGAGGTCAACGAGCATCTGGTCGGCAAGGCCGAGCGCGTTCTTTCCGACACTGGCATCGCGATCCTTGACCGGAAGGGCGAGTACCGTATCCACCTTCGCGCGAAGATCCAGCCATTTGCGGTAGTTTTCGAGAACCGGGCCGAGGCTGATCTTCAGGCTCGCCGGTTCGACCCTGTCGATGATCGATTTGGCATCATTGAAGGCGGCATCGAGATCACGTCTGCCATCCTCGATATTCTTGCGGGTAGAGGCCATATCCACCGGTTCCAGCTTGACGGCTGAGCTGATGGCGCCGCGTTCGCCGCGCATGCCGAGCAGTGCATCGAACAGCGATTTATCGAGCGAGGCCAAGCCCGCCAGTTGGGTGGAGACGCGCTGGGTTTCGATCTGTCGCAGCAGCTGCTGCAACATAAGACCCATGACTGCGAAACTGAGAACCGCAAACACGGTGACGAGTATGTTTCGAACCGAAAATTTCATTGCAATGCCCCCAAAGGGACCGGCACGGGACGCAATTCCCCTTGCACACGCCGGTCCGATATCCTCCGCGCGATCAAGGCGATCTCGCATTACAAGATCAATGTTCAATATTGACTAAATCTTTCCTAATTCACGCTCGTATCTATCGAATTATTGTGCGTATTCGTTGTGCGGCGCAACATTCGGCATGCGGGTGATGGAGGGTGTGCGCATAGGTTTGATTACCGCGTACCCTATCGACTACTTACAGATGATCCGAAGTCGCGGCGACAGCCGAGCGTTTCTCGACTTCCTGTCGTAGGAGGACTGCAGACGTTCTTGGAATACAATGCCAGGCATCACGGAGTGAAGTCGTTGGCTGAAACAAGCGGAAGGACCGAGGTTCCGATGGCTCCCGCTGCATCTCACTTGGTTTCAACGAGGCCAGGAACGCGACACAAAGCGTTGCGGAAGCGCTCGGAAAGGCAAGGTCGCGGCAGGAAAACCACCGGGAGTAATGGTCAGATCCACGATCTTCTTCTGTAGCTCCGCGGTTACGCGCGAGCCGGCAGATGTGTGCTGCGGCAACGGCGTTCTGAAGGGCAGTTGACAGCTAAAACAGAGACTTGACGCTTCAGAACCATGAGCTTTCCAGATCCGTCTTTGCGCGCCAAGCCTATTCGAGTTGCAGCAAACCGCCGATCCTATTCAAGGGAAGGCGGTTTATGTTGCGCGGCTCCAGCTGACAGGTGTGTGCTGCGTCCTTTGGCGCAGGTGTTACCTGTCAAGCCAGGTAGCTTATGCCGGTTGCAATGCGCTTAGCGTCAGATTCAATCCGGTATCCGCATCGAATATGTGTGCCTTGTCCATCACGAAACCGAGCGGGATCGTCTGGCCACGTTCTGCTTTGTCGATCTCGCCGGCAAAATCGGTCGGGACACGGGCGGCAAACTCGTGGCCGCCAAGATCGAAATAGGTATAGACCTCGTTGCCCATATGCTCGCGCAGGCGGAAAGTGCAATTGGCGACGGAAGCACGCTCCTGCGATCCCGCAGCAAGAATGCTGCGTGGCGTGCCGATATTTTCAGGGCGAATACCGAACTGCACCTTCTGGCCGATCCGATTGCGAAGGGCATCGGAAAATGCAGCGGGAAGCGGCAGCATCGTATCGCCGATCTCGACACCCAACCCGCCGTCGCGCGCCACCACCGTTGCCGGGCGGATGTTCATTTCGGGCGAGCCGATGAACCCGGCGACGAAGGCATTGACGGGGCGATCATAGAGCGTCGTCGGCGTGTCCACCTGCTGGATCGTGCCGTCTTTCAGCACGCAGATGCGTTCGCCCATGGTCATTGCCTCGACCTGGTCATGGGTCACGTAGATTGCCGTCGATGGCTGTCCCCGGTCACGCAACTCGCGATGAAGTTCCGTCAGACGCACGCGCATCGAGGCACGCAGCTTGGCGTCGAGGTTGGAGAGCGGCTCATCGAAGAGGAACACTTCCGGCCGCTTGACGATGCAGCGGCCGACAGCCACGCGCTGCGCCTGACCACCCGAAAGCTGGCGCGGCAGGCGATCGAGCAGATGCTCCATTTCCAGCATTTTGGCGGCTTGGGTGACACGTTCGTGGATTTCCTGCTTGGGCAGACCTGCCAGCTTCAGGCCGAAGGCCATGTTGTCATAGACTTTCATATGCGGATAAAGCGCATAGTTCTGGAATACCATGGCAATCCCGCGCTCCTTGGCGCGCAGGTTGTTGACGACAGTATTGCCGATCTTCAGTTCTCCGCCGGAAATCGATTCCAGCCCAGCGATCATGCGCAGAATGGTGCTTTTCGAGCAGCCGGACGGGCCCACAAAGACCATGAATTCGCCATCGCGCACTTCGAGATCGACGCCGTGCACCGCCTCGAAACCGTTGGGATATGTCTTGACGATCTTTTCGAGATTAACGCTAGCCATGATGGCTCCTTCTCCTCAACCCTTGATGCCGCTCGAGGTCGCGCCCTCGATGAAGTAGCGCTGCGCCAGGAAGAACACGGTCAGTGACGGCAGCAGGGCTACGATGGAAATTGCAATAATATTGGCCCACTCGACTTCGCCGCTGACGTCCATGCTCATCTTGAGCGCGAGTGACACAGGGTATTTCTCGACGGTGGAAATGTAGATCAGTGGCCCAATGAAGTCGTTCATCGTCCAGATGAACTGGAAGAGAGCAACCGAGATCAGCGCCGGTTTTAAAAGCGGCACGACGATGTGCCACAGGAGTTGCAAGGCGTTGCAGCCGTCGATGATCGCCGCCTCTTCCATGTCGCGCGGTGTGCCGCGCAGGAACTGGACGACAAGGAAGGTGAAGAAGGTATCGACGGCAAAGGCCGATGGCAGGATCAACGGCCAATAGGTGTCGATCATGCCCAGTTCCTTGAACATCAGATATTGCGGCACGCGCAACACGATCGGCGGCAGGAGCATGGTGCCGATCATGATGGAAAAAAGGAACTTTTTACCCGGATATTCAAAACGTGCGAAGGAATATGCCACCAGCGTGCACGAGATCAGCGTGACGATGACCCGCGGGATGACGATGAGGAACGAGTTCAGGAAGTAGGTTGCAAAGGTAAACTCGGTCCGCGTCATCCAGCCGTTGTAATAGGCGTTGAAATCGAGCAACTGGGTGAGGTCGCGCGGCAGGAACCAGATCGTGGTGAAGATTTCCTGGTTCGATTTGAACGATGCTCCTAGCAGCCAGAATAGAGGGTATAGCATCAGCAAGCCGACGCTTCCCAGTATCAGATAGCGCAAGGCGAGTGAAATCCGCTCCCTGCGTTGCGTGCGCAGCACTTCCGCGTTCGACGGAATTCGCGTTTTCGGCAGCGCGGTTGCGACTGTGTCACTGCTCATCGCGCTTTCTCCTTTTCCCCTGAATAGAAGACCCAGTATTTCGAAGACCAGAACAGGACGCCTGCAATCGCGACGATCAGGAAGAACAAGACCCAGGACAGGGCGCTGGCATAGCCCATGTTGAAATATTTGAATGCTTCGTCGTAGATGTAGATGGCCATGAAGTAAGTGGAGTAGAGCGGGCCGCCTTCGGTAATCATGTAAGGCGCGTTGAACTCCTGGAAGCAGTTCACGATCTGCATGATCATGTTGAAGAAGATGACCGGCGTGATGATCGGCAGGGTGACACTGCGGAACTGCTGCCAGAAGGATGCACCGTCGATTTCGGCTGCTTCGTAAAGCGATTTCGGCACGCCCTGGAGCGCGGCTAGAAAGATCACCATGGCAGCGCCGAACTGCCAGGTGTTGAGCGCGACAATGGTCCAGACCGCATAACGCTCGCTTGCAAGCCACGGGATCGGATCGATGCCGACCGTATCGAGGATGATGTTGACCAGCCCCTTCTGCTGGAAGAGGAACTTCCACATCACGGAGATGGCGATCGAGCCGCCGAGAATGGTAGGCAGGTAATAGGCGGCGCGGAAGAAATTGATGCCGCGCAGCTTGAAGTTCAGCACCTGCGCGATGAAAAGCGCGACCGCCAGCCGGGCCGGAACAACGATGAGGGCAAAGGACACCGTAACCGTCAGCGACTTCCAGAATAGATCATCGTCGAAAACCATCTTTTCGTAGTTTTCCAACCCGATATAGGTGGGTGATCCGATCAGAGGATAGTCGGTAAAGCTCAACGCGAACGAGGCCGCGAAAGGGAATAGATTGAAGGCGAGGATGCCCAGAATAAAGGGCAGCACAAAGAGATAGCCAAGGCGTTTGCTTTCATACATCCGCATCACCTGAGAAATGTTCGGCCGATGGCCGCGTGGAAGGGTGAGTGCGCCGACAGCAGCCGTCGCACTCTTCCGGAAAGGTCGGGCTCATCCGGGCCTCACGGGCCGGTGACCCTTGTCGCGCTATAGGCGGGACAGTATCCGGGTGGCTTCCTTGATCAGCTTCGGCGCAGCTTCCTCCGGTGTGGTCTTGTCGAAAGAAAGCTCCTCGAAGGTATTGAACAGAAGCTTGTAGATCAGCGGATGTTCGAAATAGAGCGAGAAGCGTGGCACAAGTCCCTTCTCATCGAGCTCCATGATCTGACCTGTTCCGATCTTCTGGATCGGCGGGATGAGATTTTCGTTGGTCAGGACATCCCATTGCGTTTTGGAGGCGGGGATGGCGCGTGACGTGCCGATGATGCGGGCGGCTTCCGCATCCGTTGTCAGGAAGTTGATGAATTTCGCCGCCGCCTCCTGCTGCTTGCTGTGCTTGCTGATCGAATAGATGAAGCCGGTACGGCTCATGGTGCCCGCTGTGTTGGCGTCTGGCAGCATGATGTAAGGGCCGACTTCCAGCTGATCGAGACCGCCGGTCAGGGTATCGGCGCGCGATGTCAGCGTTGAATCCTGCGAATAGACGCCGCCCCACTTACCTTCCACCCAGTCGGGCATCTGCGATGTAGGCTTGTTTGCACCGCCCATGGCGGTACGCGCCTTGATGCTGACCAGAACATGTTCGTTTTCCAGTCGTTTGAAGAAGCGCAGCCAGTCGGCCACCTGTTCCTCGCTCATCGACACCTTGGGTTCGTCCGGATCGATGAAGTTTACATTGTATTTCTGCATGGCCCAGGACAGCGAGATCAGGAAGCTGCCCTGCGTGGTCGGATCGAGCGGGTAATAATCGTCGCCTAGACGCTCGCGCATCAGTTTCCCGGCTTCGAACAACTCGTCCCAGGTTTTCGGATAGTCGATTTTGGCCTTCTGCCACGGTTCCTTATTGTACAGGAACAGGAAGCCGGTCGAGCCGATCGGCACGCCCTGCATCTTGCCGTTGATACTTACCTGCTCAAGCGTGGTCTTGGGAAATTCCTCAAGATTGATCAGGCTGGAGAACTTGTTGATGTCTTCAAAGCCGTCGCCCTTTTTCGAGAACATCGGCAGCCAGGCCAGCAGTACCTGCATGACGTCCGGCTCAGTTCCGCCGGCAAACTGAGTGCTCAGGCGTGTCTGGTAACCGTCATAGCCGGAATATTCGGCTTTCACAGTGATGCCCGGGTTTTTCTCCTCGAAAAGCTTTATGACCTTAAGTGTATTTGCGGCGCGTGCTTCGTTACCCCACCAGGCGAAACGGATCGACGCGTCCTCGGCAAAAGCCGCAGATGTAAGTGAAACAAGCGCTGTGAATGTCAGCGCCGCAAGTGTCTTTCGTTTGAACATGGTCTCCTCCTAAATTTCCTCTTCAGCTTGTTATGATCGCCTCCCGGCGGTCAGGCATGTACGCATGAGACTGCGGCCGACGGGTATGGAGCCGAGCAAGGCAGGCACTGCGGAATGGGGGTGGACAAGATTGGTGTTCGGCGCACAGGGCAGCACGCGGCGCTTTAACCTGCCATCGAGATCGCGCAGGTCGCTGAACAGAGTCAAACCTCCAGCCACTGGCCTTTCCTCGGAAGGCCCTTCGCTTTCGATCACCTGCTGCAAGGACCGCGGCGGTATCCACAGATCTGCCGCATGGCCCGTTGCAAGAACCTGCAGCGAGAAATCTGCCTCTATCGTACTCTCGCGCAACTCTCCTGCATCGCTCGGTCGCTGTCGTGTCGTCACGCGGCAACCGGGAAAGGGTGACCAGACCGTTTTCAGTTCACCGTCTTCGAGAACGGCTTCGTCGATCTCAGTGCGAAATGCCCAGGTAACGCCATCTCGACTAAACGCGAGCAGGTTATCACCGGCAAAGCCGCTTGAGATCCAATCCAGCGATTCCACGCAGAAGCCGTGATGTGAGGAATAAGCAAATTTTGCGTATTTATCGGCGACATGCCGGATCTCTCGGTGTCTCGGCGGCGGCGCGACCAGATAGGAAACGCCGTTGGAGCGCCAGGTAATCTGGCGCGATACGGCAACTGCTTGGAGAGCGGACGGAGTGTCCGCCTCCTCCGCGGTGCTCCAAAATGGATGGTCGGCAGGAAGGGCCAGCGGAGCGAAGGCTTTCAACGCCCAGAGTGGTGATTGCGCACTATTGTAGAATTCGCTCATCAGCAGGTTAGGGTAGGCGTAACCTACGGTCAGGCGTCCTTGCGTGTTGAAGATCGGCTGCCCAAGCCACCAGCGCATCGCCCGCGACCAGAGGCCACGCAGCTTTCCTGCACTCAGTTCAGGATGGCCGAATTCGGCGAGGAGGCCCCAGAAACCGGCGGTTCCGAAGCGATAAGTCATCGAGCGGCCATAGGCGATAGCCGCGCCATCTTCTGCAAACCAGTGGCGGTACGAGAGAGCAAAGGTTCTCGCCCGCTCAATATAGCGCGCCGACCGCTCGGGATCGTCAACCGCGTGCCAGCGCGCATAGAGAAGCCCGTAGAAATGGAAGGCGAAGGGATTGTAGTAGTCGAACCGGCCTACCTCAGCGCCGTCCTTGTACCATCCTTCACCGACATACTGGCTGTCGATGAAATCAAGCTCTTCGGCGAGGCCTTTCCTGTCGACCGGCCAGCCGACGCTGGCAAGCGCATCGATCACCAGAATCCTGAAGAAGCGCCAGTTGCTTGGGTTGATGCGGGCGTGCTGAATTCGCGATAACCAGAGAAACAGGTTTTCGCGGGAAGCCTGCGACATCAGTCTGTTCAGGAGCTCGGGTTGTTCACGCAGGAACACGGCAAGCGCTGCCATCTCGACCAGCCGCTGATCCATGTCGCCGGCTTCACCCCAATAGGCAGGATGATACGGGTCGGAGCCGTTGGCCAAACCTTCGACGATGGCCTCAACTCCGGGCACTGAGCAGCCACCCGCAAGCGCTGGAATCACACCCCATAACAGGCGTGAAAGCCCCTCAAGGCGCGCGGCGCGTTCATCATAGGCAGCAACAGTCGATCCGAGCTTGAGCCCGGCATTGCCTTGCGTGAACGCGTCGAGATGGTTGCCGACGAGCCATGAGAGGAGATGCGCGGCGGCATTCCGGTCGATGGTGGCATCTGGATTGATTGGTAGAGAAAGACGCATCGTCGGTCTCACCAGCAGAAACGGGAATGGCCGAGCGACCGCATGAGCGCTTCCATGAAATAATAGTCGCCATAGGGCAGCATGTTGCGTACCGAGCCGCGCCGTACGTGGGCCGCGCCATAATCGAGCAATCCCTGCGCCCCTTCAATTTGCGTAACGTCGCAAGTCTCGATCAGGCCATCGAGCAGCCGATCGGCAAAGGCGCGCCAGCGGATTTTCTCCTCTCCGCTCGTCACATCCGCCAGGATGAAAAGCCCGGCCGACAGAATGGCCCCTGCCGAACTGTCGAGATATTGCGGCTCATCGGCCGGAAGGCGCAAATCCCAGAGAGGCACCTGGTCATCGCCCATAAGCTCTTCTGCCTTGGCCGCGACCAGCCGAGCCACATCGAGATATTCGGGATTGCCCGTCGTGCCGTAGGATTGTGCAAAGCCATGCACCAGCCAGGCCTGGCCACGGGCCCAACAAGAATCATGCGCATAACCCTGATGGGTTTCACCGCGTAGCGGCGCACCGGTCGTGGCGTCGAAAACGAATGTATGGAAGGACGTGCCGTCTTCCCGGATCAGATTGCGGCGGGTAGTTTCCGCATGGGCGTCGGCGATCATCTTGAAATCGGGCGCGCCGGTTTCTGCATGTGCCCAGTAAAGCAGCGCAAGGTTCTGCATCGTGTCGGCAATGATGCGTCCGGCGACGAAGGTGGAGCGCGTCGTATTTTCCGTACCATGCGAGTTCCAGGCCTGGATATAGCCGCCGGCGGGTCTGAAGCGGGCGCGCAGCGCTTCTGCAGCGCGCAGGGCCATCTGCCGCGCTGTCTGCGATCCGGTCAGTTTCCAATCGGCCACGCAGTTCAGTGAAAAGATGAAACCGAGATCATGATCCTGCGCAGCGAGGTTGGACAAAAGCAGGTTGAGGTCAGACTGACGGGCTCGGGCGAGATTGGCCAATCCCGGTTCGCCACTGAACTGATAAGCGAGCCAAAGCTGCCCGGCATAAAAGCTGATGACCCAGTCGAACGGATTGCAATACTGCCAGCCGTTTTCCACGCTGCCGATCTGAGGGTTGCGCAGCCCGAAAATACGCGATGTCGACTTCACCCGTTCGACGCACCGCTCCAAGACTGCCTGGCGACCATTTGGCTTTGCTCTGGCAGGAGATTGGACGGAGTGTGGAAGGGTGGCGGTGAGCATGCAGGTTTCCTCGCTTTAGATGCGAAGATTTTGGCATGTGCGAAAATTTTGTCAATTGAGAAAACTTTTCGCACATGCTGCGAAAAATCCTTTCGCAGATTGCCAAATGCTAGGCGTGCCAATCATGTTGAACTATCTCACATGTTGATTTAAATGCGAAAATTTACGAAAATTGCTGAAGAAGGCGCACAGCTTTAATACCGAAAATTTTCGTGATAGACATTCTGTCGCGGAACCGATCGCGGGTGTTAAGAACCGCAGAGACAAAGTGAATGATGAGCGATCCAGACTCGTATCTTTCAACGGCGACACTTCACGATGTTGCAGCTGCAGCCGGCGTTTCGGTAGGCACTGTATCCAAGGCGCTCAATAGACGTGGTGGAGTAAGTCCGAGCGTTGCAGCGCAAATCATTGAGACGGCACGCCGGCTCGGATACCAGAAGCGCCAGCTGCCACCGGAACCCGCATATAACGTGGCGTCCACGACGATCATCACCTTCGACCGGTTCGTGGTGAGCGGTCAGTTTTACGGCGAGATCCTCGACTCGATATTGAAGGAAGCCGAAAGGCGCGGCATTGCCACCAACGTGGAGCTTCTTCCTTCCGTCGAAGTTCCAGCACTGCTAGCCCAGGAAAGCTGGTTTGGACGGCAGCGCCCCGAAAGTCTCATCGTGCTTGGCATCGATACGCCGGAAATGCTGGATGCGATCAGCGAACTTGGCTGTCCCGCCGTGATCGTCAACGGTGCCGACCGCCGGATGCGGATCCCGAGCGTGTCGCCCGACTATCACTTCGGCGGGTGGTTGGCGGCACGGCATCTACTGGAGCAGGGGCATCGCAAGATTGCGCATGTGACGCATCCCTGGCGCGTGTCATTTGCGCTCCGGCTCGACGGCTTTCGTGATGCGCTTTCGGATTTCGGAATCACCTTCGATCCCGAAGTCCACCTTATTGATACACAGAGCCGGGCTCTGATGAGCCTCGATGCGCGACGTGCCGTCGAGCAAAGGTTGGCAGCCGGCAGGCTCGATTGTACCGGCTTTGTCTGTGCTGCAGACATGTTGGCACTCGGCGTCATACAGGCTGCGACCGCGGCCGGTCTCTCGGTCCCCAATGACATCTCGGTTATCGGCTTCGATGATCTGCCTGTGAGCAGTCACTCAACGCCGCCGCTCAGCTCGATCCGCATCGACAGACAGGAAGTCGGCCGCACGGCGGTCGATCTGCTGCTTGAGCGAGCTGCGATGCCGGATCGCGTTGCGCGGCGGGTCGGCATCGGCGTCTCGCTTGTCTCGCGTGCTTCGGTTGGCACTATTTAGTCGTTGCTAATTGATTGTTCGGGAAGCAATGGCCTTCATAGGCATTGATCTCGGAGCGATTGGACCCGCGACATGCATTGACGCTAATTGGACAGTATGTACCTGCCATAGAAAATCGCGTAGCCGCAAAAGGCTAGAACCCATAGCAGACCGGCGAGCGGCAGAAGCAACATCGTGTATTGTGGCGTAAGCGCTGCAGCGATGCGTAGTGCGGCAGCGATAACGATTGGCAGGTAGATGACGAAAACCGTCGAAGCCGGCGCATGCAGTGCCTGACCGGAGTGGCCGCGGGTTGCGCGGGTCATAACCGCGAGCGTCATGGTGCCGATCGCCCCCGATGTCCAGGCATGGATACCGGCCGAGGCGAAGCTTGAATCATAGGCAAGCAGGGCGATGCCGGTCAAGACAAAGCCAAGTGGCACGAATAGGAAGGCGACGTGGAGAATGGTGACGAGCGGTTCGTAAAGCGTGCGTTCGGGACACCAGCGCGCCTGTCGGACCAGTTGAAGAGTACCGGCGAGCAGCATCAAGATAGCGGTCGGTTTTGCCAGAGCTTCCCAGTGCGACGCCAGCGGCCAAGTGGCAAGCGCTGTGGTCGAGATCACCATTACGAAAAGATCGAAACGACCGAAGGGTGGCGGCTCGCGGCCGGGATTATTCTTTCTTAGCCAGTTGCCGGTAAAGGTGGGAATGATGCGGCCGCCGACGATAGCGATCATCAGGATGATGGCGGATATGGCAAGGCGTCCCGCGACATCGACATGGGCGAAGCGGGAAAATTCATAAAGGAAAAGCGCCTGCGCTGCCGCGATCAGGCCGATCACGGCAGCCAGTTTGTAATTGCGTTTGTTTGTGGCTGCCACGACTTCGCGTAGCGCATAAAGGCCGAGCACTACGAGGAAGGCGAGGTTGATGACGCTTGCGGCGGTGAGGCCGGTATATTCCGAGAGGAAGGTCGCTAACCGTCCCGCTAACCAGAGGGCAAACAGAAGAACGAGCGGCGTGCCGGTCAACCGTTTGCGTTTGGTCCAGTTGGGCATGGCTGTGAGTAGGAAGCCAGCGATAATCGCGGGCACAAAACCGAACAGAAGTTCATGCTGGTGCCATGCGATCGGCGACAGTACGGTCGGCACATGCAGAAAACCGAGATACCAAGGCACCCAGAGTAGGATCGACAGTGCTGCATAAAGTGCGCCGAACAGAAAGAACGGTCTAAAGCCTTCGAGCGCGAGGTTTGAAAGACGGATTTTCGGGGCGGAGGTGTTCGACATGGTCAACATCTGTCCTGGTCGATTGTGGTGGTTGACCACAAGAGGGGAATATAGGCGTAAAGCCAGAGAAGGAAGGCGGCAGCCCAGGCGAGGGCGGACGGGCCATATTGCCCACCGGGCAATGTAAGAGATGGCCAGAATTCCGGTGTTACGCGCAGCGCCACAGCGGTTAGAAGGCAGAGAATGGCAGCGCGGGTGAGACGCGAAAAACCGAGCGGCTGGCCGGTATGCAACAGGCCGGCGATCGACAGGACCTGCAGCACACCGAGGCCAAGACCGCCCATCAGCACCAGGTGCAGGCCGCCGAGCGTCGGGATATCGACGCCGATCCTGCCAAGGCCGACGAGGAGAAGGCCCAGACCGGCAAGCAGGCTCGAAAGCCATAGGCCCGCGATCTCGACCGTCCAACCCTGTCTGCCGATAAAACCTTCGGCGACGCGGTCGAGGAATGCAGCGCCCGTCGCCAGTACCAGGTAACCGCAAACAGCATCGGAAAAGCCTGAAAACTCGGAGGCGATCAGCAGTCCTGCAAGCCCCGGGGCGAGGTTGATCCGCCCCGGATGCGGACGGTAGGGCGAGGTTTCCTCACTCGGGTCGAGAACACGATTGGTGATCGGCACGGTGATGCGAGCCAGTGCCAGGCCGAGAAGGCCAAGCAATGCATATTGCATGAGCCGTATAGCGCGCTCGGCCAGATCATAGGCGTCCGTCAGCATGGAAAAACGCAGAAGGCCGGCGGCGATTGCCAATGTCGCGAGCAGCAGGACGAAGCCGGTCAGCGCCATCGTCCGTTTTGTCCAACCCAGACAGGCGGCGTAACCAACAAGGAAAACCAACCATATCTGATCAAAAATGCCGCCGAGAAGGATTGCGGCGTCAATGCCGAACAGGCCGATGAGCCGGGCTGAAGTCCACAGACCTGCGAGGATGAGCAATGGCCTTCCCGAAAATCCCTTCGTATCCGTCCATTCCGGCAAAGCCGAGGTGAGAAATCCGAGCAATGCGGCTCCGAACGATCCAATCAGCATTTCCTGGGCATGCCAGTGGGCCGGCAGGGTGTTGTGGGCGAAGGGCAGGCCGAGCTGCCAGCCTGCGACCCAAAGCAGTGGCCAGAGAGCTGTGTGCAAAGCGGCAATCGGGAAGAACAACTGCAGCCCTTCGGCGGTCGCGGCCCGCAGGATATTGCGCCATCCCGAAGTTGTATCAACGGGCATCACCGTCATCCCGCCCTCCGTTCGTCGAGTTCCTCAACATGTCGAAACAGCGGGTCTTGCTTCATGAAGTGCTGAACGGTCTTGAAAACCATCCGCTCGTCACGTTCTCCAGGCATGAGCGATATGTGACGCTTCCCAGATATTCCGTATCCGCGCCGGTCCAGCACGACGACCCGATGAGCGATCCGCACGGCCTCTGCCATGTCATGGGTGATGAACAGGCCGCCGCGTTTGCCGCTGCCCACATGGCCGATGACGATATCCTGCATATGGCGGCGAAGCGCGGGGTCAAGCGCGGTAAACGGCTCGTCGAAAAATAGAAAATCGGCTTCGCTTGCCAGCGCGCGGGCAATCGCGGTTCGCTGCTTCATGCCGCCCGAAAGCTGGACCGGATATTTGTCGAGATCTTCGCCTTCCAGAGCGGCCGCCGCCGCTGCAGCGAGGATACGATCATGACGGTCGCGAACCGAGAGCCTTTCCGGAAGCGCCATGCCGATATTCTTGCGCGCCGTGGCCCATGGCAGGAGCCTCGGTTCCTGAAACACGACTGCGTGCCGTCCATAGGTCCGGTTGATGCGGCCATGTCGCGGTTCAACAAGCCCGGCGGCGATATGCAGAAGCGTGCTCTTGCCGCAGCCGGATGGCCCGACCAGGGCCACCAGTTCGCCTTCGCCGATGTCGAGTGTAACCTGATCAAGAACCGTGCGGCCGAGAAAGGCGTGTCCGATGTCGTTGAGAGTGAGGGCGCTCATCGCTTGACACCCCATGGCCGGGCGGCATGGCGCCAGGCTTCCAGCTCGGAACGAGTCGGCTGGATCAGCCCATATTCGACGGCAAGCAGCGCACTCACCGATAGTAGGATCCAGGCAAGTGCGTTCGCCACGTCGAGATTGGAACGCGAGACCGCAAGCGCTTCGCCGATCCCTCCGGCATTGGCGAGAAGTTCGGCCATCACGGCGGCCTTGAAAGCGGTTCCGAGCGCCATGACGAGGATCGGGAAGAGGCGGTTCAGCATTTGCGGAACGGTGAGGCGAACAAATCTGCTGACCCGCCCCATGCCGAGCGAGAGCGCCATGTCGTCAAGCAGCCTGTCGCGACTGGCGATACCTTCCGCCGCACCGAGAAAAACGATCGGCAGGCAGGCGACGGCAGCTGTCGTCGTCACCGTCGCTGAACCGGTGCCGAACCAGATCATCAGAAGCACGATCCAGGCGATCGGCGGCACGCCGAGCATCAGGGTGATCTGCGGTTGAACGAGGCGTAGGATCGCCGGATGAAACCCCGCAAGGCAGCCGGCCATGGTGCCGATCACGCCGGCAAGCGCGAAGCCCGAGAGTGCGCGTGACGAGGTGGTGAGCAAGAGCTGCCAGGCGGAAGCCTCGCCCAGAAGGGCCCTCGCGGCGGCAAGCGTTTCCAGCGGCGAGGGCAGGATGAAGCTGCCATAGGCTTCATGCGCCACCTGCCAGAAGGCTGCAAAAACGCTCAATCCCGCAAGGCCGGACCAGCCGGACCAGAGAAATTGTCCCGTTCTTGAGGCGCGCTCGGCAAGTGAGGGCATGGTTGGGCTCACAGATACAGCGTGTCGTCGGGTAGTTTTCCGCCGATCATTGGTGCGTTGGTCTTCGCGATAGCTTCAAGTAGTGCCTCGATCTCGGGGCGCGCCTTAGCTGCGGGCGTTGCGACGAGATTGGAGAAAGGCACGGATTTTTCGATGACCGGCCAGGGCAGTTCCAGCGCCGAAGCGGCGTGGCCAGCCGCGGCTTCCGGGTTGGCAACGACTTCTGCTGTCGCTTTTTCGAGACCGGAAAGAAGGGGGGCGATCCTCTCCGGGTAGTCGCGCAGGAAGGCAGGCGCCAATGCCAGTCCCGCCTGCGGCATGATTGCCGCAAGCCCTGTCACGGCGCCCCATTCCTTTTGCATGTCGATTGCGCGGTGGACGGTCTTGCCCGTACTCGAGGCCTTGATCATTGCCGCAGTCGCGGCCGGTTCTGGCACCAGTGCCGTTTCGATCCGGCCGGAAAGCAGCAGCTGGATCGCCTCGATCGGCGAGCCGGAACGGCTGACCTTCACCTTGTCAGCCAGACCGTGATGCGCCAGGACCGCATCGAACACCAGTTCCGGCGTGTCGTTGGGGAAGGGTACGGTGATTTCTCTGCCAGTCAGATCGGCAATGCTGCGGATTTCGGGGTTGGTCGAGATTACATAGAGAAGGCCATTGGTCATCACATTGGCGAGCTTGATGCCGAAGCCACGGTTGCTGAGGTTTGCCGCTGCCGTCACCGGCATGACCACGGCCTGCATGGTGCCGGAGGTAAGGCCTGCGCGCATCTCATCGGGCGTGCGCCAGATGCGGAAACGAACCCGTTCGGCGACATCGCGCAGCAGGCCGGCGCCAACGGCATAGGCAAGCGTGATCGAAGGGCCGGCCGGAGGTCCGTAAAGCACGAGTTCATCGAGGGTGGCGGCATTGACGCGGCTGACGAAAGGAAGCGCAAGCGCTGCAGTTGCGGCCGTCCTTAACAGGGAGCGGCGGTCGATACCGTTGTCTAATCGCCTGCATCGGGTCAAGCGGATTTTAAACGAGGTACTTCGTTGCCGTGTTGCTAGCACGACATCTTTACTAGATTTTCTTTCGACATCTTTCATCCCTGCAAATTCGTCCGGTG
>Ga0268255_10000710_pt1 | contig 21930 bp, 18 predicted proteins | sample AgamicOrMarz_FD_200256 | JGI IMG/M metagenome (GOLD analysis project Ga0268255, IMG submission 200256) | Agave microbial communities from Guanajuato, Mexico - Or.Ma.rz (v2) (version 3) | ecosystem: Host-associated > Plants > Phyllosphere > Phylloplane/Leaf | place: Guanajuato, Mexico...
AAGAAGAAAAAGTAAACATCATTTTAGATGGTCGTGAGCTGATTGTTTCTGTGGCTCAAGATGATGAAAGTATTCTTGATGCAGCTTTACGCGCAGGTGCTGACTTACCGTATGCCTGTAAAGGTGGAGTGTGTGCGACCTGTCGTTGTAAGGTTATTTCTGGTGAAGTCGATATGTTCCTTAACTACAGTCTTGAAAAAGATGAAGTTGAAAAGGGCTATGTGCTGAGCTGTCAGACCTTACCGAAAGGCTCAAATGTTCGTTTGAGTTTTGATGAATAGAGGCCGCCATGCAAGAGTTGATCAAAGCCAGCACAGCAACTGACGGTGTTTTGTTATTAACCCTAAACCGTCCGGAAAAAAGAAATGCTTTAAACAATGCAACATTGCAGTGTTTGTGCGAGTTGCTCGAAGAAGCTGAACATAATGCTCAAGTCAAAGCGGTGGTTTTAACGGGTAACGCTCAGTGTTTTGCGGCTGGAGCAGATCTTAGTGAATTGGCTGCAATGGACGCTGTGTCTTTACAACTCGATATTCGCCCGAAGCTTTGGCAAAAAATTGATGCGTTTAGTAAACCACTGATTAGTGCAGTGAATGGCTATGCCTTAGGCGCTGGTTTTGAGTTGGTTTTGCATTCAGATATGGTCGTTTGTGGTGAAAATGCCCGTTTTGCTTTACCTGAAATTGGTCTTGGTATGTTGCCGGGTGCAGGTGGAACACAGCGTTTAGCGCGCTTGGTAGGGCAACAACTCACCATGCGCTGGGCCATGACAGGTGAGATGATTTCGGCAAAACAAGCAGAGCAACATGGTATTTGCAGTCAAGTGGTGCCGACTGAATTAACTGTTGAATATGCGGTTCAACTTGCAGCCAAAATTGCCAAACAAGCGCCTTTAGCGATTTGCGTAATTAAACAATCAATTAAAAGTATTCATGAAACGACTTTAAGTCAGGGACTCAAGTTTGAACGTCAAAACTTTGTCTGGCTGGCGGCTACAAAAGATCGAAACGAAGGGATTAATGCTTTCTTTGAGAAAAGAAAGCCAGTGTTTAGAGGTGAGTGATGGACTATCAAAATATTATTGCTGAAGAAAAAAATGGTGTTGGCTACCTGACATTTAACCGCCCAAAAGCACTGAATAGCTTTAACGTTGATATGCACCGTGAAGTGGCTGAGGTTTTAAACCTGTGGACTAAAAATCCGGATGTTCGTTGTGTTGTGATTAGTGGCGAAGGTCGTGGCTTTTGTGCAGGGCAAGATTTAGGTGATCGTGTAGTTGACCCAAATGCTGAAGCTCCAGATTTAGGATATTCCATTGAAACTTACTATAACCCGCTCATTAAAACGATTGTAAATATGCCAAAGCCTGTGATTTGCGCCGTAAATGGTGTGGCAGCAGGTGCAGGAGCAAATATTGCGCTGGCGTGTGATTTGGTGATTGCAGCCAAATCGGCAAACTTTGTACAAGCCTTTTGTCGCCTAGGTTTAGTTCCAGACTCGGCTGGTACATGGTTTTTACCGCGTGCTGTAGGCCATGCGCGTGCGATGGGCTTAACTTTGTTAGGTGACAAATTGCCGGCAGAAACCGCAAAAGAATGGGGCATGATTTGGGATGTTGTAGAAGACGCCGAGCTTAAAACAAAAGTCACTGAACTCGCTGAACGTTTAGCGAAACAGCCTACTTTTGGTCTATCTCTCATTAAAAAAGCCATTCATCAATCAAGCAACAACACCTTTGATGAGCAAATGGTGTTAGAGCGTGATTTACAACGTATTGCGGGTCGTTCAGAAGATTATCGTGAAGGGGTACAAGCCTTTATGAATAAACGTGAACCAAATTTTAAAGGGCGCTAAGCATGACAGATTTAGACTTATCTCGTGCCCGAATTGCCGTCATTGGTTCTGGCACCATGGGCATCGGCATTGCCCAGTTAGCCATCGTCAATGGGCACTCGACCGTTTTATATGATCTGGATGCTCAAAAAGCACAACAAGCAGTTGAGGGCTTGGAGCAGACGTTTAAAAAGCTAGTTGAAAAGAGCAAGCTTACACAACAGCAAGCTGATGAAGCCTTAGCGCGTTTAACTGTGGTCAACCAAGTTGAAGCCTTAAGTGATGCTGACTTAGTTATTGAAGCGGTTGTTGAGAAAAAAGAAGTTAAACAGTCTTTATTTAAGCAACTTGCTGAAATTTGTAGTGCGCAAACCATTTTTGCAAGTAATACATCTTCAATTTCAGTGACTGCAATTTCGGCTGGCATTGCTCACCCTGAGCGCGTAGTGGGTTTACACTTTTTTAACCCTGCGCCAGTCATGAAACTGGTTGAAATTGTACAAGGCTTAAAAACCCCAAACAGCTTATGTGTGGCTTTAAAAAACTTGATGTTGGGCTGGAAAAAAATTCCGGTACTCACCAAGTCAACTCCCGGGTTTATTGTTAACCGAATTGCACGTCCGTTTTATGCAGAAGGCTTTAGAGCGCTGCAAGAACAAGTCACCAGCTACGACCAACTAGACTATGCTTTAAAGCAATGTGGCGGTTTCGCGATGGGACCGTGTGAACTGACAGACCTCATTGGGCAAGATGTTAACTTTTCGGTGACACAAAGCGTTTATCAAGAGTTTTTTTACGAGCCACGCTACCGTCCAAGCCTCATTCAAAAAGAGTTAGTCGATGCTGGCGCTTGGGGCCGTAAGTCAAAACAGGGTTTTTATAGCTATAACGAAAAAAATCAGTACGAGACTTTTCAACCTCAAGCTGTTGCTGCCAAACCAGTTGATGCCCATATTCAGCTCAAAGGGACTTGGTCTCAGCTACCTGCTTTTTTAACGCGTTTAGGCTTAAAAAGCGGATCTGCGAGTGATGACAATATTCTTCAAATTGATGATATCGACTTGCGTTTAAGCCAAGGTGAGTCTGCCAATATTCATTACCTAAGCCGTAAAGTGGTTTTAATGGATTGGCATCATGATTTTGCGCAGGCAGAAGCTTTAGTACTGAGTCATAACGAGCTTTGTGAAGCAAGTGATCTGGCTAAAGTTGAAGCTTACTTTGCGCAGTTTGGTATCAGCGTGATGTGGATTAAAGACCATCCGGCACTGTTAACCTTACGCACCATCGCTTTACTCATTAACGAAGCCTGTGAAGCAAGTTTACATGGTGTTGCGAGTCTGGAAGATATTGATAATGCCATGAAATATGGAGTGAATTATCCTAAAGGTCCTTACCAGTGGTTGACACAAATGGGCGGCGCTTATGTGCTCAAAACTTTAAATAACTTATATGCACTGTATGGAGAGGAAAAATATCGCGCGAGTATCTACCTCAAGCAATACGTAGCAAAAACTCAAAATATTGCTACTCAATATTCACGTGATATGACCGAATTTGCATAATCAGGAGTCAACATGGAAGACGTTTTAATTTGCGATTTTATTCGTACCCCAATTGGACGATATGCAGGTGCTTTAAGTGCTGTACGTGCAGATGATTTAGCTGCATTGCCAATCAAATATTTAAAAGATAAACACCCGAACCTACCGTGGAATACGGTAGATGAAGTGTTTTTAGGATGTGCCAACCAAGCAGGTGAAGACAACCGTAACGTTGCACGCATGGCGACACTCTTGGCAGGCTTACCTGATACAGTGCCAGCGATGACGGTCAATCGCCTGTGTGCATCAGGTTTAGATGCGGTAGGACTTGCAGCACGCTCAATTAAGGCAGGTGAAGCGCAGTTCGTGTTGGCAGGTGGTGTTGAGTCGATGAGCCGCGCGCCATTTGTACAAGCTAAACCAACCGAAGCGTTTAGCCGTACACCTGAAATTTATGACACCACTATTGGCTGGCGCTTTGTAAATAAGCAACTTAAAGCACAATACGGCACCGACAGCATGCCGGAAACTGCCGAAAATGTAGCTGAAAAATATCAAATTAGTCGTGAAGACCAAGATGCTTTTGCATTGCGTAGCCAACAAAAAACCGCTGCGGCACAACAAAACGGTTTCTTTAACGATGAGATTTTGCCTGTCGAGATTGTAGACCGTAAGAAAAACGTTAACGTTGTGAATCGCGATGAACATCCGCGTGAAACGACACTTGAAGCACTTGCGAAGCTAAAAGCCCCATTTAAAAAAGAAGGTGGCTCAGTGACTGCCGGAAATGCCTCTGGTGTAAATGACGGTGCTGCATGTGTGCTCATTACCAACTGTGAATTTGCAGATACACATGGTTTAAAACCTTTAGCACGCGTAATTGGCATTGCAAGTGCAGGGGTAGAACCCAAATATATGGGTATAGGTCCTGTTCCGGCTGTGCAGAAAATTTTAAAGCAAACAGGTTTAACGCTAGATCAGATGGATGTGATTGAGCTGAATGAAGCATTCGCAGCCCAATCTTTGGCTTGTATGCGTGAACTTGGTCTAAAAGATGACGATGCACGCGTGAACCCAAATGGTGGTGCGATTGCGCTAGGACATCCGCTCGGTATGAGTGGTACTCGCTTGGTGATTACCGCAACACGTGAGCTAAAAAAACGAGGTGGACGCTATGCACTTTGCACGATGTGTGTAGGTGTTGGACAAGGCGTTGCACTGATTTTGGAAAATTTAAATTAATTCAGACGGTTTTTAAAATTACATAATGAGGAGAGAGGCGATGGACAGCCTTACAACGGATAATGTTGAACAATTAACACTTGCAGAGCTTAGAGAGCTGCAAACTAAACGGTTAAAACAAACCCTGACTTTTGTATATGAAAATAGTCCGGTCTATAAGAAAAAGTTCGATGAGGCAGGTGTACATCCTGATGACTTCGTGACTTTAGACGATCTGGCGAAGTTTCCATTTACGACTAAACAGGATTTAAGAGACAACTATCCTTTTGGAATGTTTGCCGTACCGCAAGAACAGATTGTGCGTTTACATGCATCATCAGGCACAACAGGTAAACCGACCGTGGTGGGTTATACCCAAAAAGATATTAATACGTGGTCGGATATTGTTGCGCGTTGCTTACGTATGGCAGGTTTAACCGCGAAAGATATGGTTCAGGTGGCTTATGGCTATGGACTGTTTACAGGTGGTTTAGGCGCACATTATGGCGCTGAGCGCTTAGGTGCAACGGTTATTCCAATGTCTGGCGGCCAAACTGAAAAGCAAGTTCAGCTCATTCAAGACTTTAAACCGACTGCAATTATGGTTACGCCATCATATTGCGTGAGCATTATTGAAAAGCTAGAACAGCAATTTGGTACTGCACGTAATACGTCTTTAAAAGTCGGTATTTTTGGTGCCGAGCCGTGGACCAACGAACTGCGCCGTGAAATTGAAGAACGTCTCAATATTAAAGCACTCGATATTTATGGTTTGTCTGAGGTGATGGGGCCGGGTGTTGCCATGCAGTGCTTAGGTGAGGGCGAAGGGCTAACCATTTGGGAAGATCATTTCTACCCAGAAATTATTAACCCTGAAACAGGTGAAGTCTGTAAAGATGGCGAACTTGGCGAGCTAGTCTTTACCACCATTACCAAAGAAGGTTTGCCGATTATTCGTTACCGTACTCGTGATTTGACCCGTTTACTACCGGGTGAAAATCTGGCAATGCGTAAAATGGATAAAATTGTGGGCCGTAGCGACGACATGCTGATTATTCGTGGCGTGAACGTTTTCCCAACTCAAATTGAAGAGCAAATTTTGCAAGTTCCGAATTTAGTTCCAAATTATGAAATTTTGGTGACTAAAAAAGGACATATGGATACTTTGCATATTCGTACAGAGATGTGTCATAACTGTACTATACAGGCCAATCAACTTGCTCAGGAGTTGATGAAACGCATTAAAACCATGATTGGGATTAGCGTTACTGTAGAAGTTGTGACAGAAGCGACCTTACCTCGTTCGGAAGGTAAGGCAAAGCGGGTAATCGATATGCGTCAGATTGCTTAACATCAAGATCATTCAGGGTATAGAATCTATACCCTGAAACTAAACGCCAAGACATGAGTATGAGTGCAAAAATACAGCAAATAATTGATTCTGTTGTAAAGAATGAAACCTTAAGTGGAACTTCGCTTATTTCGACAATTTTTGGAGATTCAGTACTTCATCGGGGTGGAAATATTAGTCTTGCGAGCCTGATTCAGTTATTAGAGCTGTTTGGTTTTAATGACCGTGCTGTAAGAACCTCTGTTTTTCGTTTAGTTAAAAATGATTGGTTATGTTCAGACAAAATCGGCAGAACCAGTTTTTATCGAATTACCGATTCGAGTCGTTCGACCTATTTGCAGGCCGAGCAACGCATTTATAACGACCAGATGAAAGAGTGGGACCATTATTGGGATCTTATTCTGATGTCTAGTCTCGACACTGAAAATAAAGCGTTGTTAAAGAAAGAACTCGAATGGTTAGGGTTTGCCAATATTTCGACAAACTTAATGGCTTATCCGGGTTGTAACCGTATTGAACTGCAACGCTTGTTGGTCGACTTAAATATGAGTGAGCAAGTGGTGGTGTTTAAAGCCGAAACATTGCAGCTCTTTAATAATTCGGTCGATACCATTGGTCGTATGCTCAGAACCAACTGGCCAATCGATGAATTGCGCCAAAGATATCTACAGTTTCTCGATATTTTTAGAGAAATTGGCGTGTTGCTGATGCAGGAAAACGAACAACTCGAACCCGTTCAGGCCTTTCAAATTCGAACTTTGCTGATTCATTATTATCGACGGATTTTGTTGAAAGACCCTGCATTACCGCTTGAGTTGTTGCCAACTGACTGGCCTGCGATTAGTGCGCGAACGTTATCAATGAATATTTATAAAAAAGTATTTGAACCTGCCGATGAGTACTTTTTGTCTGTTGCTGCAACAGCGGAAGGTCCAATGCCAAATGCCACAGCACATTATTGGCGCCGTTTCGGAGGTTTGGTTGCGACAAATGAGAGGTTAAATCATGCCTTGTTATAGTATTGACGGTGTTATTCCAGTCGTTAGCCCAGAGGCTTTTGTACATCCAACCGCTGTTTTAATTGGTGATGTGATTATTGAAGCGGGTGTATATGTAGGGCCATTTGCTTCACTGCGTGCCGATTTTGGTCGTATCCATATTAAGCAAAATGCCAACGTGCAAGACAACTGCACCATACATGGCTTTCCACAAAGTGTGACTTTAGTTGAAGAAATGGGGCACATTGGGCATGGCACAATTTTACATGGCTGCCGTATTGGAAAAAATGTTTTGGTCGGCATGAACAGCGTAATTTTGGACTATGCCGAAATTGGTGAAAACACCATTATTGGTGCAAATAGTCTGGTTAAAACCAAAGATATTATTCCAGCAAATGTATTGGCAATGGGTAGTCCTGTCAAGGTTGCACGTGATTTATCAGAACAAGAAAAAAAGTGGAAAACCAGAGGCACGCAAGAATACATTGAGCTTGCACAGCGATGCTTAAACTCAATGCAAGAAGTTCAGCCTTTAAGCTCAGAGTTGGATGACCGCCTGACCTATAAGGACTTTAGTTCTTCGAACTATCAGATTAAACAAGATAGCGTTTAACGACTTTTAATCAGTCGAGTTCAATACACATAGGTTTATAACACTTAAGGAATACTCGCACGAGTAGGGAGACGTTTGTGCAAAAAATGGAAACTACTGCGGTTGATCAATTCGCAGAGCTATTGGGTGTACAAGTGCTGCATCGCAGTTTTGATGAAGCGCGTTGTCAGCTTAATGTAAAAGACGAACACATGAATGCCTTGGGCGGCGTGCATGGTGGTGTCATATTTTCTTTAGCCGATATCGCTTTTGCGATGGCGTGTAATGCGGGGGATGCGCCATATACTGGCCTACAGGCAGATATTCGCTATATGAGCGGCGCGAAAGATAGGGTGTTATTTGCAACGGCAACTAAGGTCGGAAGTAGTAAAAAATTCGCGCATTATGAAGTGGTGATAACAGATGATTTGAATAATAGAGTCGCTTTATTTACGTCTACGTGTTACAGACTTGCGCCGTAATGTGTGGTTAGTTTTGAACAAAGCCCCTATAAAAACAGGGGCATTTTTATTAATACTAATAAATAAAATCAGTTAGATACTTTAGAAACCTTCTTTAAAACTCTATATATCAAATTCAGTTTCTATTTCTTCTTCAAGATTGCTATCTTGAAGAATATTACGAATAAGTTCAATTAATTCTTTATTTAATTTCCTAATATCTTCAATTTTGGTTTCTTCGTATTTTCTGTGCTCAAATATCCAGTTAATAAAATTATCAGATTCTTCATAAAAGTTACTATCTGTTATATTGTATTTAAAATTGAGTGGTAACACTAAAAAATCTGATCTAAAAGTAGGGTGGTGATAAATATGTTCCCAATTAAATGTTTTCTTAATTGAAAGTTCTCTATATATACTCCAAGCTGGAAAGATTATTCTACAACCAATATTATGTGATCCATGTCTGATTTTTTTAATTATTTCCTTTTTAAATAGTGTGTTAGATATTGGCTGGACATCTTTTTTAGAAAATTTGATAGTTACGGAATTATGAATTTTTTCTTCTTCATAATAATAAAAATTATCTTTTGTAATTAGAAACCTTATTGCATGAAATATACCATAATATGCATTATTTAAGATTAAATTTTCTGGTTTTGTTTTTTCTTTTGAATTGTTATAGCCAATAAGAATGGAAAGACATTGAATTTTTTCCTTTTTAATCCTAGCTATCAACTCTTTAAAAAGAATTGTTTTATCATCGATTGAAACCGGAAATTTATCTAAATATTTTAAAAATTTATTATCAATATCCTTGTAGTTTTTTCTAGAAATATGAAATATATAGCTAAATGCTGCATATGGTTTTTCTTCTTCTTTTAACTTGTCAAAATAATTTTCTATATAATTACATAAAGCTTTACTTAATAATTTTTCTGTATTTTCTATAGCATCAGGTAAAATTTTTGCTCTATTATATGTTAAAAATTTTTCAGACTTTGTATGATAAAAATCAGCAATAAAATGTATACACTCATAGTCTATAGATAGACCAGTAAACTCTTGTCCTCTAAAATATTTTTTGCATTTATTGTGATGGCCAAAGTCACCAAATTCTATATTATGAAATAGTATATATGTTTCTTTATCAAAGTAGGGTCTTTCATCGTTAGATTGCGCTTTTAGATCAGAAGAAATAGGTGAGTTTACTAAAAAATTATTAATATTATTATGTATTGTAATTGTTTCAACAAAGGAAAGATTTGAATGTGGGTCTATAAAATCAAAATCCCTTAATTTTCTATCCATTAAGGATTCTTTTTCAAATCCATAAGAAATACTGGTGGGTAACTTTTTAATATTAATTTCAATTGTAAATTCTGTACCAAAATTAATATCCTTATTAATTTTTTCAATAATAACACTTTTGCTTTTGCTATTAAAAATGATTTTTAATTTTTGTTTGTCTAAAATAGAATGGGTTGTCATTGTAAATTTATGAGAAAGTAAATATGCACTTTGCAAACCAATACCAAATGCACCAGAAGGTTTAAACCATTTTGGCATTTCTCTGATTCTTTTTTGTTTATCTTTATTTTGGAAGGAACTTCCTATTTCTAACATATATTTTAGATCATTAAAACTTATACCAATTCCTTGATCTTTTACTTTTAATATCCATTGATTTGAGTTTTCTTCTTTCGGCTCAAAAGTTATAGACATTTTATAATTGTCATAAATCTCTTTCAATCTTGGATCAGTTGGAATTAAATTTTGAACTTCATCTTTATGTTCAATCCATATTCTATGTAATGTTGAATCAACAGCATTTTGTAAAATTTCTCTTATAGAATCAAATTTTGAAGAGTATAAACCAGTCCCTCTTACTAATTTTAAAATAGCTTCTTCATTAACTCTAAAACTTGGTTTTCTTCCTTGATTTAATATTAAATATGGCTCATCTATATCAACTACAGGAGTCATTAGTGTTGGTAAACGACCTAATTCTTTCGAGGGTACTATTTGGTCCCAATGTTGCGTTTGATGATGATATTCTTGTTGTAACCAATTAAACCAATCATAAGCAGCTTCATAAGATTCAGGGGTAGGGCATAAACATTTTATTTCTATTCGTTCTGAATCAAGCCTAAAATGTTTAATTGAATGGTGCTTATCATAGTGCGCTTTACTTAATTTTGGTAAATTATGCCCACACATTGACATCATTACTGGACAAAAACGATTGTCGTCTATATCTAATAAGTCCCCCATTCTTAATAAACAAGCAACATATAGGGGATGACAATCTTCTGAAGCCATTCCAGCTTCTGCTTTCGGTAAAGATCTTTTAAGGTCTTCAAAGCTCTCGCCATGAGCCTTACATATATCAGCAAGAACATCGAATAGTCGTTTGGGTAATAACTCATTTCTTGATGAATTTAGACCAATTTCTTCAACAGGATTTCTTACTATTTTTGCAGAGTTTGTAGGATGTTTTTGTCTATACCATTCAGCTAAAAGTTGAATGTATTGATGGAAAAAGTCATGAGCTGCGGCCTTTTGAGGTAAAAAAGCTTTATTTTTAATCCATTTTTTTGCAAATTCTTTTAGTTTATTATCACTGCTAGTTTTTAAAGAATGTACAAATTCTTCAAACTCAGGAGTATTCATATCTTCGATTTGTTTTTGAGTAATGACCATCCCAATATCATGATTATATGCTGCTTCTAAAATTAGCCATGTATCAGTAGCACTCAAGAACTTAATTTTATCGCCAAGTAGTCTTTCAATATTTACAATAATTTGACGTGAATGGGATACATCATGACGACTATAATGTGGAAAAATAGAGCTTACGTTTTGAAGAGCTTTGCTAATAAGTTCTTGGTCGAAGCGCCATTGTGATTCTAGTAATTTTAAGTGTGGATGCCGATTACAAATTATTCCGAAATGTTTTTCTAGACTATATAATTCCTGATCAGATGAAATTAAGTTATACATTTCGAATTACCTTTTTATTTAATAAGTGTAAAAAAAAGAAGTTATTTTTAAAAATTAATTTTATAGATGATAAGTTATTTTTCTTACTATTAACAACAGAGTTGACTACTTATATTTTCGAAATTTAATTGTTGGCTATATAGAATTTTCAGTTTTAAATATCCATTTTCCCTCAACTTCATAACCCCCACTTAACAATAACTCCCTCATTATTTAGCCTTACTTTTCTAATGATTTAATTTAAAACAAATGGCATTTTGCGTGCTTGACTGCAAAAGGGTTGGGCACTATCCTTTGCCTGCTGGCCTACATCGCCAGTCGGTTTTGACGGACCATATCATAGAAGCATTAAAGGTTTTTACTTTTAGTGTTTAGCCCCTCGTGCCCCCTCTACGGTGGAACGGGAGGGGGACACCTTCGGGTGTGCTGGCTCTATGACCAGTCCGTCAACCCTCTTTCGTTCTGCCACCATAATTTTAATGTCGGCAGAACTCCCAATAAAAAGGAGTTGGCTTTGCACATCCATTATTTCTTGGCTCTCAATGCCAAAAGCTATAACGACACAGCTTAAAAAATTAAAGCAGCTTGAACGCCCTAAGGTTTTCAGGCTTAAAGTCTTTTTTACTTAAAACTTAGCAACAACAAACTTGAGATGTGCCAAGCACAGTCTTTACGGCTTTGCTATGCCTTTTTTTCTCCCAAAAAAGTATCTCGCTTAGAAACAACAAGAATTTATAACGGTAAAACTATGCCAAATTTAGTGCTTTCTTCCCGTGCCATACAAGTCATCAATAAGTCGATTAATTTATTTCACCATCGTGGATTTCATACGGTTGGGGTTGATCGAATCGTGAAAGAATGTGAAATTACCAAAGCGACTTTTTATAACTTCTTTCATTCAAAAGAGCGTTTTATTGAAATCTGCCTAATCGTACAAAAAGAACGTTTAAAAGAAAAAGTGGTTTCAATTGCTGAGTACGACCAAGGCACAAACGCGATCGATAAACTCAAAAAGCTTTATTTCTTACACACCGATGTAGAAGGGCTGTACTTTCTATTGTTTAAAGCCATTTTTGAAACGAAACTAATCTATCCAAACACCTATCAAATCGCGGTGAGATATCGAACATGGCTCATCAATGAAATCTATAGCCAACTTATAAAACTAAAAACCGATGCGACATTTCAAGACGCCAAACTGTTCTTATATATGATTGAAGGCGCAATCATTCAGCTTTTAGACTCAAATCAAGTAGATGAGAGGGAAAAGATGTTGGATTGTTTTTTTATGCAGTTTGGTAGGGGATGTAAAGTGCTGGGCTGATAACAAAAAATATTAGACCGGTCGTCTACTAATCTATATAGTGAGGTCTTACTTTGTTGTCCTTTTAGTTTTAAAGAGAAAATTAATGTCTATTATTCTTCATCATTTAAATGCTTCACGCTCATTTCGCATTCTGTGGTTACTTGAAGAAATTAATCAACCTTATGAATTAAAAAGTTATTTTCGAGATAAAACTACAAATCTTGCACCTCAAGAATTAAAAAACATTCATCCTTTAGGCAAATCACCTGTGATTGAGCTCAATGGAAAAGTGATTGCAGAATCAGGTGCAATTGTAGAAATTTTGATTGAAAAATTTGCTCCTCAACTTATGCCTGCGAAAGATTCGGACAGTTATCTTGATTATTTACAATGGATTCATTTTTCAGAAAGTTCGGCTATGGTTCCATATTTATTAAATATTTTTAATTCGATTGAGTTAAAAAATGGCACTCAATTAAAGTTCTTGGACCAATATGCGCATGCTGAGTTGGATAAAGTATTTTCGTATTTAGATCAACAATTAGTAGGCAAAAAATTCTTAGTAGGCAATAGCTTAACGGGTGCAGATTTTATGATTGGTTTCGTAGTCTATGGCCTAATTAATTCTTTAAATATTCGCTCAAAATATCTCAATATTGAACAATATGTAAAAAGTCTAGAAAGCTTAGAAAGCTGGCAAAAAGCTATGTCTATAGAACAAAATCTTCATCACCAAACCAATGCCTAAAAACGAAATGCCCTTAAGCACTTAGAAAAGAATTGATTTCTCAAGTAGAGAAATCAATTCAGCAATTTAAATCCCTTCAACAAAACTCACCATAACATCACAGCAGCCTTGACGTTTACTTTTGGCAAGTTGATATTCAGGTGAAAAGTAACATTCACGTGCAGTTTCCATATCTGGAAACTCAATCACCACGTGTCGTTCAAACTCTTGTCCCTCTAAAACTTCTGAGGCACCGCCACGGGCAAGAAACTTGGCACCGTACTTTTGAAAAGCTTGCGGAGCAGTGGTCATATATTGTTTATATTGTTCCATATCATGAATAGTGACATGAGCAATCCAGTAAGCAGACATATCGTATTTCCCTATAATTTATTAAATAAAGGTCTATTTGCCTTTTCCTAAAATTTGTGATTTCACGCATCTAAAATATTTTTTGCGACAGCAGCAGCTTCAGCAATATGTTCAGCAACTGCTTGTTTTGCCTTTTCAGGGTCTTTGTGAAGATAGATGGCTTCACACATATTTTTAATACGTTGATAACCTGAAATTTCACGTTTTGTTGATTTCATGGTCATGGCACGAAGGCGGCTAATTCGGCCATTTAAGCGCTGCACCACTTCCCAAGCAATATGATGATTTGCGGTAGCGAAGATGGTTTGATAAAGCTGGGTTGAGGTCGCAATAATTAGATTGATGTCATCGGCAGCAAAAGCAGCTTTAAGATCTTCTAATAGAAGCTTTAATTTTTCAGCAGTTTTACCATCCAGGTTTTTAGTGCAGTCAACCACAGCACTTTGCTCTAACAAAAGACGAATTTCATAGATCTGTGAAGCGATGTCCCAGTTAAGTAGCGAAACGATAGGGCCTTTATTTGGCAAAATCTCAACTAAACCTTCTGCTTCCAAATAACGAATCACTTCGCGAACCACAGAACGGCTCACGCCGAGTTCTTCACATAACGTTCTTTCAACCAGTCTTTTTCCTGAAGGGAAATAGCCCGTAATAATGGCATTGCGCACTTTATCTAAACACAGCTCTCGTAAAGTTACGGGCGGGTTTTCAATTTTAAGATTCATAAATAATTAAATTTTCCTGTTTTTTAACATGTTGAGTTTCATCACATGTTTTTCAATAAAAATTAGCATAGCAAACTCTTGCTTTTTTTTCAGTATGTATTATGGTATACCATAATACGAATGACAAGATAATTTACTTGCAAGGAAGAGCAATGGAACTCATACGTAAAACAGTGCTTCATGTAGAAACCACTTATGTAGATGGCGGCAAAGAAGCAGCAAAGCCTTTAAAAATGGTGGCAGCCGCAGCGGTTATTAAAAATCCGTGGGCAGGGCAAGGTTATGTAGAAGACCTATCACCGGAAATTCGCCGTATTGCGCCGATCTTAAGCGAGCATTTAACCAAGCTTATTCTTGATGAAGTGGGTTCTGGTGAAGCCGTTGAAGCTTTTGGTAAAAGTGCAGTAGTGGGCTTAAATGGTGAACTTGAACATGCATCAGCTTTAATTCACACCTTACATTTTGGTAATACTTACCGTAGTGCTGTCGGTGCGAAATCTTATTTGGCATTTAACAATACCCGTGGCCCAGCAAACGCGCCGATTTTAATTCCAATGATGGATAAAAATGACGAAGGCCGCCGTTCTCATTACTTAACATTGCAATTTGCAATTCCAGATGCACCTGCTGCCGATGAGCTGGTTGTTGTGATTGGTGCAGCAACAGGTGGTCGACCACATCATCGTATTGGTGATCGTTATAAAGATTTGGAAGAGTTAGGTCATGATGTCAAAAACCCTGCAGCTGTCAAATAACCGTATTGCTCACTATTTTGAGCAAGGCGAAGGAGAGCCTCTGGTTCTAATCCATGGAGTGGGAATGCAAGCTGCGGCATGGTATCCACAAATTGAATATTTTTCTAAACATTATCATGTAATTTCAGTAGATATGCCGGGACATGGTCAAAGCACCAAATTACCGGCAGAAGCAAAATTACAAGATTTTGTGGAATGGACCATCGAATTTATTACTGCCTTAAATCTAGGACCTGTAAATTTAGCTGGGCATTCAATGGGATCGCTAATTACCACAGGAGTTAGCGTTACTCGTCCTGATTTGGTTAAACGGATGGCGGTGCTCAATGGTGTATATAAACGTACAACACAAGCACGTAATGCAGTCATCCAAAGAGCTGAAGAGTTAAAAACAGGCCGTATTGATGTTGAGACTCCACTACAGCGCTGGTTTGGCGAAAGTGAAGTCGAGCGTATAGCAGCAGCCAAAGTGAAATCATGGCTCGAAAATGTCGACTTGTCTGGTTATACCACTGCATATTCTGCTTTTGCGCAAGGCGATGAAACCTATGCAGATGACTGGTCAAAGATTACTTGTCCTGCTTTGGTGTTGACCGGAACGGATGATCCGAACTCAACTGCAGAAATGGCTGTGCAAATGGCGAATCAAGCAAAGCATGGCACTGCAATTGTCATTGAAAATGAACGTCACATGGTGAACTTAACTGCACCTGACAAAGTGAATAATGCAATGCAAGCGTGGTTGGAAACCAGCGTTTAAATTGCCACACATTGCTGAAGGAATATAACAATGAGTGAAATGGATACGATTAATAAAATACGTGAATTACGTGATGCTTTCGGGTCATTTATGACGGGCGTTACCGTGGTCACAACCTGTAAAGAAGATGGAACGCCACTTGGCTTTACAGCGAACTCTTTTGCTTCGGTGTCTTTGGACCCAGCTTTACTTCTAGTGAGTATTGCCAAGACATCAAGCAATTATCATAACTTTGCAAATACCACTCATTTTGCAATCAATATTTTGGCAGAAGAGCAAAAGGATGTTTCGAATACTTTTGCTCGTCCAAGCGAAGACCGTTTTGCAAATCTTTCATGGTCAAAAAGTGCTTGCCAAAACCCACTGATCGATCAAGTCAGTGCATGGTTCGACTGTACGACCTACCAAGTTGTCGATGCGGGTGATCATGCTGTTTTAATTGGTAAAGTTGAAGATTTTGCTTCGACAGGTTTTGCAGGACTTGGTTATTATCGTGGTGGATATTTCACACCAGCCAAACTTTCTGCCGAGGTGATCTCTGGTCCTAAAGTGGTGATGAGTGCGATTATTGGACATGAAAATACCATTTTGCTTGAAGAAACTGCCGATCATAAATGGACTATTCCGCATGTCATGGTCGATAAAGACGGTGCAGATAAAGCGCTTGAGAAAATCTTTGCACAATATCAGCCAGATGCTTCTGCCAACTTCATTTACTCTGTATATGAAAACGTTGAAAACCAGCAGCAATATATTTCATTTTTATGCAACACACCCGTAGCTCAAGCCACTAAAGGTCAGTTTGTCGATTTAAATGATCTTGAAAAGCTAGAGTTTGTAGACAGCGCTTTAGAAAGTATGCTGATGCGCTATCGCAAAGAAAACCATCTGAAAACGTATGGTGTTTATTACGGAAATCAGACAACAGGTACAGTTCGTCAAATCGTTAAAGAGGAAGTTTAATCATGCGTTTTTCATTATTTGTGCATATGGAACGTGTTTCTGATCAGCAAACCCAGAAGCAGCTTTATGATGAAATGATTGAGCTTTGTCAGATTGCAGACCGTGGCGGTATGCATGCGGTTTGGACAGGCGAACACCATGCCATGAACTTTACCATTGCACCCAACCCATTTTTAAATCTGGTCGATTTAGCGAATAAAACCAAAAATGTTCGTCTAGGTACTGGCACGGTGGTAGCACCATTCTGGCACCCGATTAAACTTGCAGGTGAAGCTGCAATGACCGACATTATTACCAATGGTCGTTTAGATATTGGTATTGCTCGCGGTGCTTATTCGTTTGAATATGAACGTATGGTTCCGGGCATGGATGCATGGAGTGCAGGTCAGCGTTTACGTGAAATGATTCCCGCGATTAAAAACCTTTGGAAAGGCGATTATGAGCATAACGGTGAATTTTGGCAGTTTCCAAAAACCACCTCAGCACCTCAACCGCTTCAACAACCGCACCCACCAATTTGGGTTGCTGCCCGTGATCCAAATAGCCACGAATTTGCTGTACAAAATGGCTGTAATGTACAGGTAACGCCTTTGCATTTAGGTGACGAAGAAGTTGAAAAGCTCATGGGGCATTTCAATGCAGCTTGCGAAAAGTTCAATGAAATTCAGCGCCCTGAAATTATGTTGCTCCGCCATACCTATGTGGCAGATAGTGAAGAAGATGCTCAACTGGCAGCAGATGAAATCAATACATTCTATAACTACTTTGGTGCTTGGTTTAAAAATGAGCGTGAAATTAATCAAGGTTTAATCGCGCCTTTAAGTGCTGAAGAAATTGCTGCACATCCTTTTTATACACCAGAAGCGATGCGCAAAAATAACGTGATTGGACAAGCCCAAGAAGTGATTGACCGCTTAAAAGCTTATGAAGCGATGGGTTACAACGAATATTCTTTCTGGATTGATACGGGCATGAGCTTTGAACGTAAAAAAGCCTCATTAGAACGTATGATCAATGAAGTTATGCCGGCATTTGCATAGAGGCGAATATCATGACAGCAGATTTTCAGCTTTATATTAATGGTCAGTTTGAATCTGGTGCAGCGACTTTTGAAAGTATTAATCCTGCAACAGGTGAAGTCTGGGCACACATGCCGGAAGCTCGAACCGATGAAGTCAATCAAGCAGTTCAGGCCGCATCAAGTGCGTTAAAAGCACCGGCTTGGGCAGGTTTAACTGCTTCACAGCGCGGTAAATTGCTCTATAAACTGGCTGATTTAATTGAAAAAGCTGCACCGCAATTGGCTCAAATTGAAACTAGTGACACGGGCAAAATTATTCGTGAAACATCAAGCCAGATAGCCTATGTTGCTGAATATTATCGCTACTATGCAGGTATTGCCGACAAATTAGAGGGTAGTTTTCTACCGATTGATAAGGCAGACATGCAAGCGTGGATTGTTCGTGAACCAGTAGGTGTGGTTGCTGCAATCGTTCCTTGGAACAGTCAGTTATTTTTATCGGCAGTGAAGGTGGGGCCAGCTTTAGCGGCAGGTTGTACAGTTGTGCTCAAAGCCTCTGAAGATGGTCCTGGGCCATTGTTGGCTTTTGCTAAATTGGTCCATGAAGCGGGTTTTCCGGCTGGAGTGGTCAATGTAATTACCGGTTTCGGGCCTGAATGTGGCGCCGTGCTGAGTAGTCATCCGGACGTTGCTCATGTTGCGTTTACAGGTGGTCCAGAAACGGCAAGGCACATTGTGCGTAACTCGGCTGAAAATCTTGCAAAAGTTTCACTCGAATTAGGTGGCAAATCTCCATTTATTGTATTTGCTGATGCAGATATTCAAAGTGCGGTAAATGCTCAGGTTGCTGCTATTTTTGCGGCCACAGGGCAGAGTTGTGTGGCAGGTTCACGTTTACTGGTTGAAGAAAGCATTAAAGATGAATTTGTTCAACGTTTGGTTGAGCGCGTACAAACCATAAAAATTGGTTTACCCCATGAAATGACAACCGAGTTTGGACCACTTTGTACTTTACGCCAACGCCAAAAAATTGAGCAAGTCGTTGCAAGTTCAATCCAGCAAGGTGCAAAACTTCTTACTGGCGGTAAAAGCCTTGAGCGAGCAGGGTATTACTATCCACCAACCATTTTAGATTGCACCGATGCACCTCAAGCAGATTGCATTACAACCGAACTATTTGGTCCTGTTTTATCGGTAGATAGTTTTAAAGATGAAGCGGAAGCTGTGCAAAAAGCCAATAGCACGCCTTATGGGCTGGCAGCAGGCGTTTTTACTACCAATTTAAGCCGTGCGCACCGTATGACCAAAGTCATTGGGTCGGGAATTGTTTGGTTAAATACTTACCGCGCTGTTTCTCCACTTGCGCCTTTTGGTGGACATGGACTTTCGGGACATGGGCGGGAAGGTGGCGCAAATGCTGTTTTAGATTACACCGCTACCAAAACAGTTTGGTTACGTACCTCAGATGAGCCAATTGATGACCCATTTGTCATGAGATAAGTCATGACTTGAGGCATGAAAATATAACGGGATTTTAATTTCAAGGATGAAAAAATGAATCAGTCAAACCCAGTAATCGCCTAAAGCTTTAATAGTTGAAAACGTAAAACTAGATGTATCGATGCTTAATCAAGTATTGATCGGACTGGCTTTACCTTTTTCTTGGCTAAAACAACACAAACAGAGAAATGAGCTGTTTGTAAAAGGAAATAAAAAGATGAAGCCGAGTCATATTGAAATGACTTTGGCTGGGCAGATTTTTTGATGTTGAGGAAATGAATTCCTCAAAGAGAGATTAAGGATATGAGCCAAAACGAAAATAGCAATAATGCTTTCGCTATCGAAAGTCATTCTATTGATTATGTTGCTCCCTCTGAACGTAATGGGAAAGTTCGTGATCTATTCACATTATGGTTTTGTACCAATATTGCACCGCTTGCCGTGATTACGGGTGCAATGTCAATTTTAACCTTTAACCTCAATATTGTAAGTGCATTGCTTGCGATTTGCTGTGGACATTTTTTTGGTGCAGCGATTCTGGCTTTAACCTCTGCACAAGGTCCGCAGGTCGGCATTCCTCAAATGATTCAGAGCCGCGCACAGTTTGGGCGTTATGGGGCATTGTTGGTTGTGCTGTTTACCACCCTCATTTATTTAGGTTTTTTCATCTCTAACATTATTTTGTCAGGTAAAACCCTGCATACCGTTGTTCCTGCCATTCCAGTGCCGACCGCGACCGTGATTGGCGCAATTGCAGCAACCACAATTGGCGTGATTGGTTACCACTTTATTCATAAGTTCAATAAAATCGGAACTTGGTTTATGGGTGGTTCGTTGCTCATCGGCCTCATGATTATGGTGCCGCATATTAATGCAGATGTACTCGCCAAAGGCTCTTTCAATATGAAAGGCTGGTTTGCCATGTTTGGGTTGTGTGCTGTATGGCAAATTAGTTTCTCGCCTTATACCTCAGATTATTCACGATATTTACCGAAATCGATTGGTATTTATAAGCCATTTATCTTTACCTATTTAGGCGCATCATTAGGAACTATTTTTGCGATGGCATTTGGTACGATTGCGGTCAGCATTGGCTCAACCACAGATGCTATGGAAGCGGTAAAGTCAGGCACTGGGCTGTTCGGTTATGTTCTTATGATTTTGTTCTTATGCAATATCATTGGTCATAATGCCATGAATCTATACGGTGCGGTTCTGTCATGTATTACCTCTATTCAGACTTTTGCAGGGCAGTGGATGCCAAGCCGAAATATCCGGGTCGTTTTATCAATCATTGTGTTAGTTCTAGCGACTTTAACGGCACTTTGGGCATCAAGTAACTTTATTAGTTTCTTCTTGAATGTGATTTTTGCCTTGTTATTTATTTTGGTGCCATGGGTGTCTATTAATTTATTAGATTTCTATGTGGTGAATAAAAAGTCTTATGACATTCAATCGATCTTTGCACGTGATGGTGGTATTTACGGCAAATTTAATGCAAAAGCGCTTACGGCTTATTTCATTGGGATCGCGGTACAAATTCCATTCTTAAAAAATGCGTTTTTCACAGGTGCATTAGCCGATGTAATTCCAGATGCGGATATTTCTTGGGTCATTGGATTAGTGGTGAGTCTGGTGGTGTATTACGTCTTTAATCTAGGAAAGATTAAATGTTCAGCTCCCGCATTAAACGCAAAATTACCTCAATAAGCATTGTAGTGAAAGGAATCTCACAATGAAAAAAAGCTATTTACAAGCGGCTCTAAGTACAGCATTGATGGCCGTAATCTATCCAAGTTACGCAGGTGTAAGTTTTGGAGATACCGATGGTGAATACGGTAAGCTCACCGTATCGGGCTATGTCCGCGCTAATTATCAAGATAAATATTATGGTGAAACTGCTTCTGATCAAAAAATTCGTTTTGATGCTGCGCAGTTAAAACTGGACTACGAGCGTGGACCGTTATTTGGTCATGCGGAATATCGTTGTTATCAATATGACCGTCTATGTGATTTTTCTACGTTGGTTGATGGTTATGTAGGATACAAATTAAATAAAACAGATCTGGTGGTGGCAGGTGTTCAACCGATTCCATTTGGACCGGGGCGTTTCTGGGGCAATAGCCTATATGGAAGTATGAGCACAACCGCAGGCTTAGAGGATGTTCATAATCTTGGTTTGAACTATCACTTTGAATTGCCGACAGCAACCAAATTTGATGTGGGATATTTTGCGGTAGATGGCGGAAACTACACAGGCTCTACTCAAGATTCAGGTCGCTATACAGCAAACTACGTGAGTTCAGATGATCCGAATAAAACCGATTTGCAAGAAAAGAACATGTGGGTGGGCCGAGTGACTCAAGATGTAAATCTTGGAATTAATGGTTTAACCACACAGCTCGGTGGTTCATATTGGACATCGGATATTGAAAATAAAGCCGCTTCAAGTGATGGCCGTCGTCATGCGTGGGCACTTTTTGGTAAAGCCAATTATGGCAATTTCAATGTAACCCTTACTGGTGGTAAAAATGACGTAACTAATCAGGATCAGCTTAATCCTAATCAGTCACTCATGGGTTCTTACGACACTGAATATTACGTGGCTAATAAAGGTAAGTTCTATACCGCAGACGTGGGCTATTCTTTCAAAAATGTTAAGCAGATCGGAAATATTACGCCGTACTTTATGTACAGTCAGTACGATAAAGATCAGGACAATATGAAAGATTCAATCCGTAATATTATTGGTGTGTCTATTGACCATAAACAGCTATCTTTGGTGGCTGAATACATCATGA
>Ga0268255_10000717_pt1 | contig 21755 bp, 14 predicted proteins | sample AgamicOrMarz_FD_200256 | JGI IMG/M metagenome (GOLD analysis project Ga0268255, IMG submission 200256) | Agave microbial communities from Guanajuato, Mexico - Or.Ma.rz (v2) (version 3) | ecosystem: Host-associated > Plants > Phyllosphere > Phylloplane/Leaf | place: Guanajuato, Mexico...
GGTCGAGGCTGGATAATCAATAGAAGTCTCGTAGATAAGGCTAGACTTTAGGCAGCTCAAACCGAAAAAGTATATTCGTATTCTACCCGGAAGATTCCCGCGCTTCTTTACGTGGACTAGACTAGACAAAGCTTTTCGGAAGGAAGAACTACCGCATATAGAAGAATATAGAAGATCCAGCTCTGCGTCTAGCAGACTCATCTCCACACTTACTGGTCTTTTCTTTTCCTTCGCTGCTAGCTAACGGCTCTCTCTTCTTAGGCCCAGATAGTGTTCTAATCCAACCTTTCAGACCTCTGACCATCCCCTAATGATAGCAGGTTATACAAATAAGCCAACCAAACCAATAAAGTCATAAGTCTTACGCTAGGTAAATAAGCAATTAGTTGATGGCCTTTCAAAAGTAACTTATTAACCTTTTGTATAGGTGCCATGTATCCCTACTTTGCTTGATTGAAATGATAAGAGGATTGGTCGAATTAAGAAACTTCCTAATGGGTAAGTAAAGAAGTCAGTCTCTAATTACTTAGTCCTTGTTCTAAATGGAATCTAAATTTCAAATGATTAACCAGGAAACGTCTATACCTATGGCAACAAGATACAAAGGAGGCTTATACGAGGTCTTATCCAATAAATGAGGTTGTGCATATGAATTCTGGATCTTTTATCAGATAGCTTAGCAAACGCAAATAATGGATTCAAGAAGACTTGGACACAGTCTAAGCAGTACCTCTGCTTAGTAGGCATTTCATACAGGTAGCTAATGGAAAATCCTGTTTACTTTACTGGTTTCTAAGTAGCTATTGGACGCTACCTAAAGTTAAAGAAAATGGATTTACCTCGTGAGAAAGACTATTCTTTCATACTCCTTTCTTCTTTCTATGAATACTCATAAAGTACAAAGTACAATGTAAATTCAAGAGGGAGATCTGAGACTTGACTTCATTCCATGGGGGAGAAAGCTTCTTTGGTCAACCAACATAGAGAATCCTACTTTACCAGAATTTACTACAGTAGAATCCGGACTATCGACAGCCTTGCTTGGTCTATCCTTAAACCTCCTTTGAATGGCTCATTATCTGGGCTAGCTAAATTAAGGGTAATAGTGGAATACTTGGACTAGGTCATGGCTATTAAGTTAGTGACTCGATTTTCTTCTCCTTTCTCTGTGGAACAAGCCTATTATAACAGCCTTAGACTTTGTTTAAATGACTCTAGTGAAGATGGATAAACCTTATTTAGTATTTACGAGGCCCTTGGAAATGAAATAGTTTACCCATGCGGTGAAAGAATACATAACCATTCCAAAGCAAACAAAGAAATAGATGGAGTGGTAATGAAAATGAAGGTATAACCCTCTTTAATAAGAGTTATACATATTTGGAATTGAGTGAAAGGGAGAGGCATAAAGGCGGTGTAGCTCAAAGTTCAAAGTGAAATGTTCACTTCGCTATTCTATCTTTTCGAGGGAACCTAGAATGATCTGTATTTACAATACTCTAGAACCGAGATAGAACGCCTAAAAGAAAGTAAGGTTGATGCATGAGGGTCAGATTCTCCACATAAGAAAGGGTGAGCTTCCATCCACTCTCCTGGGGAGATTCGTTTTAAGACTTCTCACTCAGAGAGGAGTATACCTTGAATGAGAGGAGAAGCTATATGAGATGTCGGAATATCCTGCTTTTTGTCCTCTTGTCTGACTTTAGCACAAGTGAGAGTAAGAGTATGTTAGAATAAACTAAGAAATTGAGAAAGACCGAAAATCTCTCTTTGACTAACTTGTTGCATGGAATAAGGAAGAGGTTGCTTCTTTGATTTGTTTGAGACCTTCCTGTCTATTTCTTCCTTCTTCGACTCTCCGTTAGGAAAAGAGAAATCCTTTTTGATGTCCCTCCTTCTCTATCTTAACCTTTGTCAAGTCTCTGAGATTTCTCCTCTACCGAACCGACGGGAAGCGAAGGCGAAGGAAGGACAGACTCTACTGGTCTTTTGCCAAGAAAGCTGTATTCGAGGAGAAAGATGTTCGTAGCGTAGATCATCTGATCTTATTCTTATTGAACCTTGTCAGTACCAAAAACCTATTCTATACCATACCTCTGGACTAGACTTCAAAGGGCCTGGACAATAGAATAGAACAGAGCGAGGTCGAGCAGATGAGTCTATATTGATTGAAGATTTTCTAGTTCCTACAACCAGTAAAGTTGCCAGAATGTTTGTTGAGTGAAATGAAAGCTGAATCCAAGGAATCTAAGATTTTGCAAGGGAAGAATGGAAGAATCAGGGGTTACACAAAAGAGAATGATGAAAGACTGTCGAATAAATAAATAAATAATTAGTTACTAAGACTGAAGTGCTTTAATAAGAAAGCAAATCTAGTACTAGCGAAACCGGGATATCCAGTCCTTTTAGTAGGGCAGAAAGCGAAAGGCTAAGGATCGAACTTCTTTCAACACTTAAGAGGGAACCGCTACTGCAGCCAATCCATTTCAAGGTGAAGGCAATGCGTCATGCAGATGCAGACCGATTGGGTTCTCCCCAATCGGTCTGTCATTCTGTCCTGAGAGTTAAGTAAGGACTTTCAGCTTATCGTTAGAACGGGGGCAAGGATAGCTGTCAAAGGCTTTCGTCTCGGGGTAGCAACCGAATCTTAGAAAAGCGCATACGTGGGGTTGATAGAGATTTCTTTTTCTTTAGAATCCCTATTGAATTTGAATTGGGCGAGGAAGCCTCTTCTACTCATTCATGGGCTATAGGCAACTCAAAGGTTGCTGACTCTGATATTGATTCTCAAAGTGGGCATCCTCCAGCTTGGTCTCTAGTCTTTATCATGTATTCACTTTCAGCAAAGAGGTTTCAAGCAATCGGCAGCTCAGCTCGCTTCTCACCCTAGTTACACGGTCCTCTTTTTTAGGAAGAATAAGCAAAATCTTACCTCCGTTTTCAAGTTTCAGTCTTTCTTCAGATGCGGATTTTATAGCTGCGCTTACTCATTTTAGTCTTCCCCGAAAAGATCGGATTTGCGCTAATGCGGATTCGCGAAGAACGGATTCGATAGCGCCCCTTCACACAAGGTCATGCCTTTACTTTAAATACGACAGGACCAATACCCATGAAAGAAGAGACAAGGAGAGCAGTCCATTACCTGTTGTTGATTCATTAGCAGGAAGAAATCCACTACGCTTTCTTTGAGACTCTTATTCTTTCTTGTTGGCGGGTAAGATGCTAAGAGAGGAATCACTGCTTATCCATCGGATGTGACCTTCCCAGAACCCAGAGCATAGCCTTCTTCTTCTATCCTTCGTGCCTTGGCTACAAAACGAAGCTGTGATCCGCATCGAGAAAGAAATGGTTTCATGCATCTCGAAAGTGCGAATGCTTTTCTGCTGGATTTCTACTTATACTACTTAATAACTTATAAATAGATAATTATTATTAACATATTAACAAATCCATTCTCTCACCAACATCTATGCTATGTCCTTTAGGGCTGATTCTCGCCATCTAGGTTTCCCGACAGGGATTCCCGGTCTGTGATCGATCCCATCTTTCTAGTCTTTCTGAAACAAGATTCAATAGCTTCTCCTTCTGTTGACTGAACTCCCTTTGAGCTAACAGCAGCGGATGACATAGCAATGCAATAGCAGCCCCCACCATTAATGGGATAGGAAGATTCTTTCGGGCTAAAGACTAGTCGGATTGATGGATAATTTCTTCTTTATAAGGAAGAAAAAGAGGAATCGAAAGAAGTGTGCTCCGATTGGGCCTTTAAGTCAATGAAATGCCTTACTTGAACAAGTCTTGAACAAGTAAGACAAGCATCTTCAAAGAGTAAGTAGTGATGAACTGCTTTATATCGCAATGAAAACTCATCCCACATGTTCTTTAGGTCAGTCATTTCACACTAAGCACTGGGAACAAGGGACTGATCCCGTACCGTGTTACTGCCTTGACTTTGACTATAAAAGTATAGACCTGAGGAGAAAGACTTCGTAAACTGGGAAAAAGCTCTGGTATTCCCTTGCAAAGTGAGTTTTCAAAAATGAAATGACATCACTTGTTGGTTGGGGGAGAGACCGCATATAGTTCCTTTATACATCGATTTGTGCCCACCAAATAAAGCACAGACTCTACTCACCCAACAGGATGCTTTCGATTTATTCCTGGCTCGGCCCTTTATTAAGATTAAGTCCCAAAAGCTGTTTGGATTGTCTTTTATGTCGTGGGAGTCTTTTTAGGAGTAGGAGGTGAGAGTGTGGCTCGAGTCATTACTATATACTATACTATTAACTATTAGCCTTTTTCGCGGCTGACTCACTCAATGGTTGACCATCCTTGTTGACGATCTAGGCCTGTTCGTTCCATTTGATGGAGGGTTAAATAGTTAAAATAGTATATTTCCTTCTCCACACGCCCAGGCATCCATCTACGAATAGGCTCTTCCTTCGCCCATTCACCTCGAGAGTACATTCTGAACAGAATCGAGACTCGCGAATATTAGGTCCTGACTTGTAAAGGCAGACCCGCCTCATTCCACTAATGAAAATGGATGAAAGATCCAATACTAGCCCCACATTTTTACGCCATAACTGGAGCGGAAAAGACTACGACACTGGCGTGGGATAGCCTTCTTACCTCTTACCTATCGTAAAAGGTATCAACCCGTTTCTCGGGATCTTTTAAGCTTCTCCCACATTACACCCTACCTTTGACCTTTATGGATAAGCGTAAGGGTTACTAGTATAGAATTTTCCACTTTCTATTGATTAGAAGGATGTAGAATTCCACAAAATCATGGATCATTCAATCCTTTCTGCTTGAACTGCCTCCCTATTGCATTGAGCCTTATCTTCCAGATATAGAATATAGAAGCAGTGCTTAAAATAACCTGAGTAGGAGGCCTACAAAGAGGTGTATTACATGTAGGTAAGAAAGTCTCCTATTTTCAAGAATGGAAAGAATCTTTCTCAGATGGTAAAGATGAACTCGAAGAGCTCTCGTTAGCCCAAAGGTCCCCAAAAGACTTGCAGTCGAGCGCACGCAAAAGATCCAGGGCTTTTTGTTTGAGTTGAATTTCGCTTCTTTGGATCCTCCGCCTTGGGTGTTGGGTTGAAGATCAAAAAAGGGTGGAGGCTTTGTTAGGTAGGATCTGCCTTCCTTCACCAAAGAAAGAATTTCATACTGTAGCCTTCGCAGCAGTGAATAAGCCCATAGTAGGCTACGGCTACGAACCCTATAACTGATGATAGAGGAAATATATAGACTAGACCTTCTCTTTTTCAGAGCCCCCAGGTTCAACAATGTCTACTTTGAAGATTGAAATCGAGTTGTTTTATGGGAAATTTAGTTTATGGCAAGTTTGAATGTTTGCCGTGTTGACGCAAAATGGCCTAAAGAAGGCATTGTTAGGAAAATCAAAGAAAGCCGAAACCATGAGTGAAGACGAGTGGAATGAGATGGATGATAAAGCCCTCACTGCGATTCAATTGAACCTTAGTAATGATGTTATTCAAGAATTCAAGAAGTTCTTTCAGAGAAGACATCTTCAGATTTATGGGTGAAGCTTGAGGAGTTGTTTTTGACTAAGTCTTTATCTTACCGACTAGTTTTAAAACTACGACTCTTTAGCTTGTCTGAAGGCAAAGCTCACATTAGTGAGTTTATTTCAATGACTTGAATGATGTGAAAGTTGAAGAAGAAGATCAAGCCATGTTGCTGTTATCTTCATTGCCGTCATCCCTATAATATTTTAGGGAAAGCATAATTTATGGTAGAACCGATCTTAGATTTGATTCATTCCTCTAAATTGAGTAAAGATAAACTGGATAATGAACTTCCATCCAGTAATGAGCTGTCTTATAGCTTTCTTGTTATAGGTGGAAGAATTCAGGCAATAACAAGCAAAGGAAAAGAGCTAGATCAAAGTCTTCAGCCAAAGAATTAAAGTGTCATCATTGCGGTAAGTCCGGACATTTAAAGAGATTTTGTTGGAAGTTGAAGAAAGAGAAGAAAAAGGGGTTAAATCCAAGACGTGAAATGATAACAAGGAAGATACAAGCGAGCAAAGTACAGTTGAAGAGTTCTTTGTTATTAGTTATTATAGGTGAAGATATTTTGAATTATTCTTACCATGATTCTAGCTGGGTGATTGATAGTGGTACAACTATAACTATTCATTGCACTTCGAGGATAGTCAGCATATACTCCAGGTAACTTTGGTGTTTTAAGGATCGGAAATGATGGTTGTTCCAAGATCATCGGCAGAGGAGATGTGTGCTTACAGACTGCCCATGGTACGCAATTGATTCTGAGAGGCATGCGGCATGTTCCAGATATCTGGCTTAATTTGATTTAAGTTCCGAGGCTTGATGATGATGGGTATTGCAAGACTTTTGGAAATGGTCAATTGAAGCTTACAAGGGCTCTTTAGTTGTAGCACGTGGTAAGAAAGACCAAAATCTTTACCTTTTGCAGGCTAGGCGGCTATCTCAAGGCTTCGTTAATGCTGTTGAAGAATAAAAATGTACAGAACTGTGGCATAAGAGGCTCGGCCATATGAGCCAAAAGGGGCTTAGAGGAAGAACTGACTCTCAGGTGTAAAAGATACGCATTTACATCCTTGTATACAAAGTGGGAACTCCCCCCCCACAGTCAAGACTGCTACAGGGCTTGGCCAAAAAGAAAACAGGAGAAAATAACAAGGGCTAGAGCTGGCGAGGAGGCTTAACAAATGGAGGATTTTGGCAAAAAAACAAAAAACAGGGGAAAATAACATTATAATCAGATTGAGTAGAAGGCAAGTTCCTAAAAGGTAAACCTTCATATAAATCTAAATGATTATATGCTCTTGGAATATTAGAGGAGTTCCTCACAAGCACTGTGAAATTCAAAGAATTTGTGAAGAAAAATGCAATTGATATTATTGCAATCTAAGATTGGGGGAGAAACAAGTAGAGAATGTCCTGAAAATGTTAGGAGTTGAGCTCGGCAAACAATTTATATATAACTATATATAACTATATATATAACAAAGTAACAAAGGGCGAATCTTGGTACTTTGGAATGGACGTAAGGTGGAAGTTCCATTTATGAATGAACAGGTTATGCATTGTAAGATTAGATGCAAGATTACACAAATCAGCCTTCACTGCTCCTTTGTGTATTGATTATTCTCCTCACAAGATAAATGCAGACTTTTGGAATGCCAAATTCATCTTGGTGCGAATCTTGATTCCCTTGGGTTCTTTTTGGGGTATTTCAACAATAATGTGCTGTCCATACTTGACAGGGACAGGAAAAGCAAAAGCGATTCCTAAGATATTAGGTTAGGGATTTTGACCTATGTGTGTGTTGAGGTTGAGCAGCTAGGCCTGCTGGATGCAAATGTTAATTGACCTCATTTTACATGGACTAACTGTCTTATATGGAGCAAAATTGACAGGGCTTTGTTCAACCTACAGTGGGTGGATACATTCCTCCATAGTCACATAGTAATGTGACAAACTTTGACTTCTTTCCCATATCTGATCACTGTCCATTACTGGTGACTACTAGGCTATTAGAAGAGAAGTACGGGCAGAAGTTGCTTCAACGACAAAGACTTCCTTAGAGTTGTACAGGAGCAATGGTCCCAGGACAAAGGTGGATTGCAGGTAACAATCAAAAATGAAAACCGGTTTTATCAGACATGAAGAGGAAGATCTATTGTAAATTAGCTGAGAGGGCTGATGAGGCTGAACAGAATTACAGAACATGTATGGATAACCTCAGACAGAATCTGGACGATATTCAGTTGCAAGAGGATGAAAAGGGGGCGGGATGAAAAAAGCAGTAGACTTCGAAGTAAGAGAAGACAAAGAAACTGGCGAATGCTGACAAGGGCACAAAGTTTTTCATGATCTTATTAAAAGAAAGAAGATGGTTTATACCTTCAATACAGTTTGGACAACGAGTCAGGACCAGCTTGCAAAGGAATTTTTGTTCCACTTGAAGAGCATTTTTTGAGCAGTGTGTTATACTAGAGAACCTGATGATAGCTATATGGAAACCGTGTGGACCCTAATCATTTTGGTGAGTTAACTAGGGAGGTAACAAAAGAAGAAGTATGGAATGTGTTAAAGAGTTTAGGAGATAACAAAGCACCTGGGCCCGATGTATACCTTTTTATTGTTGAACTGCTGGCATATTATAGGTTTGCACAGACTTCAAGGTTCCAGGCAACAAGAGAGATTTTCCTTGTGCTCTCATAACCTCCCCAAAGGAAATTACGAGTTCTTTTTTTCCTAGAGGTAAAGAGGCATGGCCAATGTATGCATAACATAGGAAGGCATTGTGAGGAGAGCAGATTGAGCAAGAGTGGCAAGATAAGAATAATTCCAATAAGCAATTTGAGTTCTCATTTTTTTTTCAAGGATATAGCCATAAAATCAAGCCCTCTTGGTAACTCGAGAGAGTGGCACCCCGATCCCTAATGTCTCTCTAAACTCGAGCTTGTTGGCCTTCTATTGGCTGCAACATTTTTCGAGAAGTACACCATAGTTTTCTGGGAGTTAACTTTATTACGCTTGAGAGAAATCAGCACTATTTTCAGTTATGTGTCGCCTCGGCACAAAAAAGTAGTTTGAGTGGGTCTGGAGGGCATGATGTGCTTAAGTCTGGTGGCTATGGTTTGAGTAATGATTTTGTACATGACAGTGCACAAAGAAATTGGTCTGAAATGAGTGATGGACTTAGGCACTTCCACCTTCGGGATAAGGCAAATCAAGGTTCTGTTCATAGCAGGTTCAATGGGTCCCCAACTAAAAAGTCTTCTCACTTATTTACCCCTCCCGACTATGCTCCATTGAGCTTGATACAAGCCCGCTTGAAGACCATCAAGAGGCTTTCCAAGGTCAAAAATTGCCTGTCTAATCTCAGTATCTTCCACGGGAACCATTAGATTATCCAACATGCTACATATAGGGAAAGCACTCTGTATCGGATACTAGAGCTGTCATAGGAAGGAGTAAAGAAATTTTAATAAATTAATCTTGTGCATAAGTTAAAATTTTATCTTGAAGCATTTCAAATTTCAATACGATTACGCTTCCATCTTCTGATGGTTATCAAATGCAAGAATGCAGTATTAATTTCTCCCAAATTAATCCGCAACATCAAGACTTGAAGCTCCTCCTCTTGTTTAGCAAGGGTGAGGCGCCTTTCCATGAGTTTTTGAATGCCTGCAATCCTAGCCAGAAGCTTCTTCTTCTGTTTGAATACATTCCCAAAGATTAATCTTTTATGTAGTTACCCACAGAAACGGTTCGCCGCTTTGTCAACCAAGCCAAGGTGTTGAAAGCCCGGCCCTTCGTTACTAGATTTCCATATCTGGTTCTGTTTCTGTGGAGGGGTTGAGAGCGACCATAATTCACGCTGTACAGAAATCAGTCAGAGTAATTATAATTAAACGAATTAATTGACAAATGGAAAGGATTTTGTTGCCCCGCGAGGGAACATGTCGAACAGTCAGTGTTTTGGCCCTATCTTGCTCAATTTCAAAATGATAATCAAGAGCAAGATGCTTCATGCGACTGTGAAAGACAGGGTTGTGGGACTGAATAGTGTCACCTAGGTTGTCACAACAAATCATCGGAATATTTGATCTTGAGAATCGAAGCCCTCAGGAAATCCAATCTAATTTTTTTCAGCAGCAGTGTTTGCGATGGCCTTGTATTCGGCTTCAGTAGAGGAACGAGTCACTGTGCGTTGCTTCTTCGAGGACCAACGAATAGGAGAACCTCCAAGAAACAATAAGATCCGGTGGAGCATTTGTCATCTGGATCACCTCCCCAGTCAGAGTCTGAGAATGCCACTAAGGGCTACGAGGCGCTAGACCATAAGATAAGAATCACTTTCTTTGAGATAGCGCATAACCCTCTTGCAAGCTTGCCAATGTGAGTGAGTAGGTCTACAGAGATAGTTGATTTACAGAAAAACGAATATCTGGCCGAGTAAAAGAAAGAGACTGTAGAGCACCAACTGATTGACGATATTGTTTTTGATTTTTTGGGCATTGAGTGAAGTGGATGCTGCAAGTTTAACTCCTTTGGCTTCAAACATATTGAATTTTTGAAGAAGATCAGTAATATACTTTCTTTGAGAAAGAAGAAGACCAGCAGATGTATAACAAATCTCAACACCAAGAAAGGTTGTAAGAGGTTGTAAATCTTTGAGAGAAAACCGAGCTGATAGAGCAGCATTGACTTCAAGAATTTTGGCATTAGAAGAACCGGTCAAGATCGTCCACATAGAGAATAGAGAAGTAGAAAAATAACAAGGTTCTTGCCATGCATTCTAAAAAGAGAAGAGTCTGACTGAGAACCAACAGACCAAATGGAGGATATAAATGTCTTGAATTCAGTGTACCAGGCACGGGGAGCTTGACAGAGGCCAATAATTGCCTTGTGAAGCTTGCAAACATAAGTTTGATGCTTAGTGTTGACAAAAGCGGGAGGTTGTTCCATGTAGACCTCATCCTCTATAGTTCCCTTCTCCCTTGTACAAGGGAGAAGTAAGGAAGCATTATTTACTAAAAGTTGATAGAGGGACCATTTTCAGTATGTGGCAAAGGTAAGAATCAGACGAAAAAAATTACCACGGGACTGAAGGTATAGGTGAAGCACGTTGATGAAAACCTTTGGCAAACTAACCGGCCCTTGAATCGATCGAGACTGCCATCTGATTTTAGTTTGACCCGAGAAAGCCCAATGACGTTCTGATTGGCAGAGGGAGGAACAAGTGTCCAAGTTTTGTTTCGGACAAGTGCATCGATTTCTTCACGCATTGCGCCATACTTCATATTTTGCAGCTTGTTGATATGTTTGAGGAGCTACAACTGGATCTGTTGATGCCAGAGTAAGAAAGTGCTTTCTTGGGTTTCAAAATCTTATTTATGCTGGGAACGAGTTACAACCCGAGTTGGTGGGGGTGTAAGACTACTTGCCTGCTGTGAAGAAGAGTTGGAAACATCTTCACTCAATGCCGGACTAGGGGGGAGCTGCTGAATGGACAGGATAGTCCGTTGAGGCAAAAATAAAAATAGCAGAAGACGAATTGGTAATGTTTGATGTTGTAGAGATAGGGGCTTACTGCATCGGAATTTGGGAAATATCATGAGTCGTTGGAAGAGCAATGGTAGCTATTGTGGCAGGTGCTGTTTGAGCAGGGGGTATAGCATCAAGCTATAAATGGAGATTTGACTCTGATACCCGATAGAAAGGTAAAAATAGTTCTATAAAAGCGAGTAGGCAAATTGGTAACAATGATATTTAATAGCCAAAAAAGACACAAGGTCTTGACTTAGGATCAAGCTTATGATTGGAACAGGGGCGAAAACCAAACGTGCGAAGTATAGTATAAGTAGGTGAGGTGTGAAAGATAGATTCATAAGGTGACTGACCTTTTTTTTTTTTTTTTTTTCATTTTAATATGGACGTGCTATTGATTAGGTACACAGCCGTGGAGCTGGCATAAAGCCAGTAAGCAAGGGGAACGGAGGCTTGATGTAAGAGAGCTAAAGCTGTTTCCATAATATGGCGGTGACGTCTTTCTGCAATACAAATCCTTTGAGTTGTGTAGGGAGGTGAAAGGAGATGCTGTATTACCATGTTTGAAAGTCTTTTAGTTAAGCTTGTATAGTCTCTACCGCCATCTGAGTACACACTAGTAATAGAACTAAAAAAGAATTTTTCAACTCAAAGTGGATTGATTAAAAGGTAAACGATGACTTTTATTGAGTTACAATGATCTTGGTAGGATTGAGAAATGGCAAATAAATAATATATTAATTTGAGTAAGAGAACGGCGATGCCAAAGTGTAAAGGAAGGGGATGTAGAAGCAATGCAATGTAGGCAGCTGGTGGTGAGGATCCTGTCCATTCATACGTCTGAGCAGCGGGCCTTGAGCAAGAAGTGCCCCCGTTCTTTTTCACAACAAAGAAAGTAGGATTTCATATTGACTCCAAGTTTTATTTTGCTCAAAAAATAGAGGAACGGATATTCCATTTCTATGAATAGCAGGAGCACATAAAACATCTTTCAAGATAAATTGTTGAGAAGGAGAGGAAAGAGTAGTGTAGTATGGCCTGTGTCTCAATACCTGTACCATCGCCAATAATTGCATCATCTGGACCCGTGAACTCAGAGAAGGCTTGGAAATTCTTAGTATCAGAGGTAATGTGGTGAGAAGCCCCAGTGTCCATGACCCTATTTGGCAGAGCATTTATGAGTGGGCATGAGAGAGATCTTCATGATTGTGAGATCGGGAGCGACACACCTGAGCGGTGTGTCCGTTGCATAATTGACATTGAAAACCTGGTCTGTTGTTATAAGTTGCTGAATAACACCAGTTGGATTGTCGAATGAAGTTGCCAGATGATGAAGGTCGAGATCAGTTGGAGAGTGATGATGACTTCCTGCGATTGTTGTTTCCATTTGAGCGTTGCGATTCTGATTATTGGATCGCTGATTGTATTGAGCAGTGATGATAGGAGTTTACTGTCGATGGTGGCCACTAAGTTTGTCAAAAAGTTCTTAAAGATAGATAGGTGTCTCTCTTGAGCGTATGGCAGCACTGAGATCGTTATACTCAGGTCCGTTAACTGAGAATTTTGATGACGACAGGGCTGAATCACACTGATTGGAGCATCGACAATAGCAAGAACAATAATGCGGATCTCGTTGAGAGATCGGCTTGGTGCCTTTCCTTTGGTAAGGCGATCAAGGGAGTCCTGAAGGCCATAAATTCTTGATTGTGACTTGTTTATCCAAACAGCATGAGCGGTGGGCGCCGTTGCAACCAGAGGCACAATAGTAGATCAACAGATGCCATGATAGCATGCCAGATAAGACCATCTTGACGAACCCAAGTTTTTCTTGCAGGATCTGTGGCTGGTGGGCAGGGATGCATCAACTTGTGCCTTCCAAGTGAGGTAGTTGCTGCTTCAATTTATAGGTATAGGAAGTTGCGTGGCTGGCTTAATGGTGATGATCTGACCACCTTGAGTTATTGGATTGATCACACCAAGCCGAGTTGTTGGAGACAGAGGCTGGAATTTTCACAGCCGGTCTGATCATTTGTTGCCATGGTGACAAACGGCAGCTAGATAGATCCAGAAGAGGATCTTATTTTTTTGGTATTCGGTCAAGAATGGTCATCAGCCTATCATGGATTGGCCGTATAAAATACAGATTGCGCAAGCAACCGGCGCACCCAGCGAGCTCATTTTTTTTTTTGTGAAAAAATAGGCTATGTATGAGCTGTAGGACTGCACTGAGATCTCAGAACCGAGCTCCAAGACTACAGTTGCCGAAGCGGACGCGGACCTGGTTATGCCATTCATAAGGAAAAAAGGCAGACGCTTGATGAAACGGCAGAAGCCTAAAAGGAACATCTTTCCGTGTTGAAAGCCATTTCTGTACTGTAGTTTTCGGAGCTTGGCTTTTCAACCGTAGCTTTCTGCTCGCTTCGGATCGATCTGTGCTGTGCCTTGATCTCCGACCATGAATAAAGAATATATGAATAAAAGAAAAAAAGAAGATTCCTCCTGACAAGTGACTTAAAGAAAACAAGTTCAAAGTAAGCTCAACCCGATACAAGCGAGCTAAGGGGCTTGAAGTTATCCCAATACCAAAGAGAGACTTCACAGAGTGTGATACTCAAGGTTAGGGGATGGTAGTAAATCCACTGCAAGCACATTCACTCGCTATACCAATAGTTCTCTGCCCGCAACCCCAGCTCCTACTTCGAATGATAGAAGGATTCGAAAGGGACATACGTACGGCTTTGACTAAACGACTAACTAAGGCTAAGGGAAAGGAAGCAGACGTAATCGAAAGAAAGCTTGGGCTTTTCTTGCCGGGTTATTTCTGAGATCAAAATCAGGTTAAACCTCAAGCTATAGTAGGAATTGAGATTAGTCAGAATAGGCTGCGCTTTTTTCTTTCCGTGATCGAGTGGCCCTGAGGTTCCTTTCTATAATCGACTGGGAGAAAGACTAAAGGAGATCAGGTGAGAGCTAGACTTGCTTTCGTGCGTGATGGCTTTCTTTCTTCCGTCTACCCTTTGCCCCTTCCTATACGAATTCGTCCATTAAGCCAACGTGTTTCATTGAACTTGAATCCACTATGTATTGAGAGTATTGAGAAGTGGCTTGTTGAGCTTGCCTCTGATCGCATTCCGTTGACCTGTGATTCAATAGACTAATAGACTATATGTATCCCAAAGCCCGGTGCTAGAAATAAGGGGAGTATAGTGCACAATGGGCGGCTCGGATGGGGAATAAGCATCGAGGTTTGCCTGCTCAGATATAGACATGCAGCTCTACCTATGCAATATCGAATTCAATGTCCGAGGATCAATGCATTTAGGTCCGCTAGGAAAAGAACAGCAAAGCAGCAAAGAAGGCGTCGCTAGCTAAGATTACTCATATACAAATTATCACATGTCTTAGGAGTCGAGAATGCAACTTACAGGGACAAGTTCTCCAACAAGCCTGCCTGGCATCAAACATCTTTATCACAAGATAATAGACCTTAGCGAATTGAGCATTTTACCTGGAATACCCACTTCGGGATACGGCTATTTGAGCAGCTTCGAAAAGATGGTTATCTCTTTCAGTAGGTGGGTAAGGTAGACCCCTCCAAGGTTGTTGGTGGTCGTACGTTATTACTGACCCAAACGGAGAAGGCTTTTTCACTACATAAATATAGACTCTTGCCGAGGAATATCGCTTCTATGCCCGATTCTAACTAGGAAAAACTTCAGTGTTGACTCACCAAAGTCCTGTCGTCTCTGTGGAAGAAGGCGCTCTTTGGTTTTGATTCAAGATATTACCGAAGAAGTCCTTTGCCTTAGCACGGGCTGGATAGGGCACCAATCAATAGCAGCACACCTAGGCGAGGAAGAAAGTTCTACCACGAAACGAAGCCTAGACACAAGAATTGTAAGCATCTTCCATCAGCTTGGACAAGGCAATTGGAAGAAATTCCCCACAAAGCGGGTCAGAAGTGACTTCGATAAAGCACTGCTAAAAGGCAAGGGGAATCTTTCTCTCCCAACTGCTTCTGCGGGATGACTTTCACCAGCCGGGGAAAAAAAAAGACCACTACTGTTACTGTACTAACCAATTCCCACCCCTGCCTACCCATCTCTTTCAAAACCAAACTGATCGAGAGAATGACCTAGGCATGTCGATGGACGACCTATCTCTACGGCTTATTCCATTCCAAAAGAGTAAAAACTTCTAGTTCCAACGGATTCCATAGCTGCTAAGACCGTGTCTTTCTTCAACAGCGGGGATAAGATAAGAGGTTTTTTAGAATCAAATAAAAAGTTGCAGTCGTTCATCCTACAGCGATAGAAAGAAAGCCCTTTCTTCCTCACAGCTACTTCTCTCAGTGCATTCGATGGAGCAAGAGGAAGAACTCCTACGCAAACAGAAAAGACTGGGACCGTCAACTCCAACTGTAGCTGGGATAATGCCTCCCAGAGCTCCTAGGCTTAGAAGGGATATTGCCTCATTCCTACTCAATGTAGGTCACTCACTCAAGCTCTTGAGTTCATAGGTGCGTAGGTGGGTATAGCATCCAAGCTAGTCGAGCGAACGAGCTACATAAACAAGTTACATACCCAGGGCGGACTTAGTCAGTGGCGTGAAAGGTCGAACGGAGATGCTTTCAGGAGTCTGAAATGAATCAAAGACAAAACTGCCGATTCCCCCCTTGAAAGCTGAGCTCAAACGGATAATTCAACAAGAAAAAGATCCTAATCCACTCTATATAAATAAGATATTTCTTTTCTAGAACTAGATAAGCCAAGTTCGAAAGTGGACTAGTTAGAGAAGTCTGGCATGAAAGAACTTCAAAAATGAGACTAAGCTTCCCCCTTGTTTGCTCTGTCTGCAGCGTGAATAAAGAAAAGACGTAGAGAAAGCTTCCCTCTCCGATCAGTGCCAAATCTTCAAGAATTTCCTGATCAAGCAAGTGGCTCGTGGCACTGTTGCTCTTACTCGAGAGCAGACTTCTGCCATGGGACTTTCAGATTTTCTCATTCCTGAAAGAAAAGCGAAGCAGGCCAACTTACGAAACAATCCATACAGAGAGAGCGGAGCAGGTTACCTGACCAAAACAAAGGAGCTTGTTCCATCACGAGCAGAAACCAACATGCCCAAAAATAGGATAGGAGTGTCCCTCCACATAACGAACCGCTACCGAGCTGATGCATTAACGAAACAAAAGGAGCAGGCGTGCTACCCAACAAGAAAGCAACAGGAATGTACTCTATAAATAAAGAGAGTAAGATGAAGCAAGGGATCAAGCGGGCTATTCAATGCGATAGAAAGATATGCTAAATAGAAAATATAACAGGCATATCGAGAGTTCGCTCCATCTCTCTCAGCTAAGGAAAGAGATAAATTCATGTACTTCGCTATTTCCTGCAGATCTATCGTATCGTTACTTCTACTTCTCTCTTCTTGTAATTTTCCACATGCCGTACTATACCGCTAAGGAAAACAAAGAAGAGTAGCTTAAGCCGCTTCTTTTCTTCCGCTCTTCCTTCAACAGTAAGCCGGTGTAGCTATTGCAGCTAAGAAAGTAGCTCTTAGACAACTGTAAATCCTGTAGCTCAAAACTTTACTTTGAAAGTGGATTTGCTAGAACTGTAATACAGGCTAAGGACGTCTCTTCGATCCCATTCCCAACATCGAGTTGTAGTTGCTATCCTTGTATCCGTCTTCGTCCCAGTTTCCGTAGTTTCTATCCGTGGCCGTTCATGTAAGTTTCGCCCTTTTAAAGAAGTATGTTCTAGGTCTTTTCCCAGGAAGGGCATATACTACTGATAGTGGTCTCTGCATTCTCCCCATAATCTTTTATTTTAGGTTTCTCTATGATTATCGCTCTCCCCTCGCTAGGTCCTGGATCGCCTTCTCCTATGAGCTTTTCTAATCCCGTTGATCTCGAGATGGCTGAGTCCGATTCACCTTGTACTGAAGGGGCGAGTGGGAGGAGTGATATTTAAAATAAAATAAGAAAGAGAGAGGACTCGGAGGACGCACGACGCACCAGGAAAAGCTTCGGATGTCGCTAGTCAACGTGAAGCTGGGCGTACAAAAACAAGTAAATAAAGGAAAAACACAACGAAAAACGAACAAGGGGGGAGAGCAAACAAAGTATGTGCAGTATGTGTGTGATCGGAGGAAAGACTCCTAGTAATCTTCAACAACAAGGACAAACAAGAGACAGAGAGAGAGGCGCGACAGCCGCAAGGCACTTTTGCTTTGATTTTCTTGTTTCGGGAGATGGGCTTGCTGGGTTTGCTTCTACCGAGGCAATGTTCAGGAAATTAGGTTTCTCTAAACAACCGGCTGAGCACGAGGTCCCACATTGTCTCCATCAGCGGCTAGGATCAAGTCTTTGACTCTTCTTGCTCCAACTTCTCTTGCCAAACGAAGGCTAGTGATGAGGGCTTCGTACTCATCTTCCAATCCGACTTTCAACTCTTTCCCTCTGGACTTGAAAGAATAAGTCCTGCCCCGCTTTGATTCTTGCGCTTGCTTGTGCCACCTTTGACTCTTCTTCTAGTTTACCACTGCTTTAGACTATTCCTACTATGAATAGTTCTCAATCTTACTTTTCTCGTCCAAGTCTTATAGGGTATTGTCTTAATTAAATAGTATCTAAAGAAAGAACCAAGCTAAAGCTTGCCTATAGTGAATGATTTGAATACTTCTTCCTCTTTCCCTTCTTCTCAAGCTCTTACTGGCGCAGAGAAAGTCTTTCTTACGGCCAGACGACTTAAACACAGCGCTCTGATCTCCGACCTCCAAGATGCCCTTTTTTTCTGTCTCAAATTCAAGCTGTACATCTTAATACATTGCGTGGATGCCCGATCATGACCGTAGTCCGAGATAGAAGATTGAGAAAAGCAGGGCGGCAAGTGGGAGATGTTCCACGAGCTACTTAATCTAGGTAAAGGATCACAAGCATTCATCTTATTCCAAAAAAAAGATCATGCTACCACAGAAAGCATAGTCACAGGGGAAAACTGATTCGGTATATTTATACCAATGATATCCGCGTCGATTCCCAGTGTTAAGCGAAGCGGGTCGCCTTTCCCCTTGTTCGGACGTTGCTCTTGCACACTATTCTTTGATTGATGTGCTGCTTTCAATACGTCTTGAAGGACTAAATGACCTTCTCGATACCCTATTAGTGCTTTAGAAGCAACATTCTCGACTTCTGGGGAAAGATTGATTCATATCATAGGATACTGCTCTTATCTAAGAGTCTTAGTAAAGGTTCTAGGGGGCTACAGAAGGTATGCAGTCAGAGTTGGAGAAAGGAAGTGAAAGATCTTTCCCCCGCAAAGGAAGAGAGAAAGCGTCAAAAGAAGGCTAGATCTTCAGTAGAGAAAGAGATAGACTGAGATCTCAGCGTTAGGTGTCCCAATAAGGGGCGTAGCGAGCAAGAACTCATTCTAATCGTGAGATCGGGTATAGGACTCTTTTTGGGACAGAGAATACTTTGGTAATTGGCGAATAGCCCTAGTCTGATGGTGAGGGTACTTCTCGGACTGTGACTCCTACATCTGCTTTGTTCTCTTCAGTTAGCTCTAAGATAAGAGAGAAAGTTCTGCTACGCACCTCTCGCCAAGACTAGTTTAGTTGCCTTTCAATCAAAGGCCGTATTCTAAGAAGAAATCCAATTCTTGCTAAGAGCGGCCAAACCAGCCCTAAAAGAGCGGTTATTCCAGCAAGAGCACCTCCCTCAAGAATAGGAAGAGCGAATCTGTCAGAGAGTACTCCACCAAAGCCCCTTTATTAAGAGATAGAGCAATCCTTACTCGACAGCTCAAAGCTGAGCCTTTTACCTTTGACTTTGTAACCTCTACCTGGACCAAAGGAGAGGAATGAGTGTAACTACGTGAAATGAATAGCTCTTTCTCACTCCATTTATTCCGTTCGTTCGGTCAACCCTGTAACCATCTAAATAACGAGTATGAATAACGAACTGCCGTTGTCTATTCCTCATCCCTAGTTTACATGGATACATAGTGGCTGGCTGTACTTTATTGGTAGGGGGCAAGCCTGGGACGTGTGGTTCCCATCTCGTGAGTAGCTCATTATACAAAGGTTGTGTGTTCGTCGTAACAGAGGAATTGCAAAAGACGTATTTATAGCCCCTTATGCTTACCCATACTAGTAGTAGAAAATGCTCGAATTAGATGTACATACGCCTTTCCACACCGCCACATGATTGATCATTGTGAGAAGCCAGATTCATTAACCTCTTGAGCGAAAGGCCTCAAGCTCATTATCTCATTATGATATAAATGATATGCTCCAAGCGAATCTCTATGTCCGAGGAATAGAGAGCCGTGTCAAGGTCCGGATTCGAGGTTAGAACACAAAAGCCCACCAGCCGAGCGGAACTGCTTAGTGATGGAAGCAATTCCCACGAGTTGAGAACAACTCAGAAGGATGTACTTGCCCCCTTCCCCAGCCATTACCGCTCATCCACCGCTTTTTATCCTGTCTTTGTCTTTCCAGGCTGTCTTTTGCGTGCTATTCCTTACGCCCTGAGAAAGAACCTCCACTTGGATTCATTTCAAGTCTCGAGTTCTTGTTTAGAATTCTCGTAGATGAAGTTCGAACGAGAGCTTTGATGCAATTCAAATTTATCCGCAGTAGTGACAGAAGCATAAATGTCCGTCCCGGGTTTCCTTTTGTATCAGCATTGGCGATTTATTTATCCTTCTCATCCGGTCTATATCGAATGACCTTCTTTTGCTCTGGCTGCTTCCTCTACAACTACATCATAAGAAGAAGGCAAAAGGGGAAGGCGAACCCGAAATCCGACCTGGCTGACTTGATTGTTTGTTGAGCTTGCCTTGCCTATTTCCTTGCAAGCAAGTGATTTCATACCTTGTGTTCTACGCTTTAACTGGAACCAGTGCTTTTAGAGTGACTTTCCCAACCTAGGCTAGGAGAAGGCAGTAGGAAAGTCTTGGTTTCTGGCTAAGACATACGATCGATCAGGTGAAAACGACTTCTAAGAAAGGTTTTTTCCTTCTTTGCGGCTTCTTTGTTTTCTTTAATTTAATTACAGTAAGAAGTGGTCCCTCATCTCGCTCTTGGTTAAGCGGATTAACGCTTTAGGTAGGATGGCTGTTTACTGCGCTTTACTTAAAGCAGGCATCCACTTGTCTGATGCAGTATTATGCTGTACAAGACCCAGGCTTGCCGCAGAAGTTGTCTGTTCCCGTTTTCCTTACCAGGAAGGGTCTGCCTAGGATCATTCCTCCTTTTCATCTAAAATGGATAAGCACGAGGGATGAGAGGGCAGATATGCTAGTGAAGTTTTACTTATCGGTATTCTCTTTAGCTAAGGTTATTTGCCATAGGTAACTGGGTTCACCAAAGGCTGTTAGGCCCCCTTCATAAGTGGTTGATGGATGTTCTCCGTCAATTACCTATGGATGGCACATTTAACCAAACAGCGCCTCTGAAGCGCCTAGTTGGCTCCCAAACGGTGTACTCCGTGGATCAAGTCGAGGCTAGTTCCATGTAAGTAAGGTATTCGGGTAAAGTGACCTTACGGGACGTAGCTACACTTCAACACGAACCAGGGTTCAACCTAAGAGAGCTAGTCCTCACCCGACTTATAGACAAGATATTGAAGGCTGGCTATTCGTGACCGCAGGGCGATCAGCAGTCGGCCCCTCATTTCCGTTTGGAATACAGGAGGATTCCTATGGGATTTACGGGAGAAGAGGTGGCAGGGGGTGCCTACCCTCTTAGAGTTCAGTACCGTGGGAATGTGATTAGGAGTCACATTTAGTTAGATTGGGTAACTTTCTCTATAGTTGCCACCTTTCCCATTTCGTCAGCCAACAAGAATCCCCCTTGGTCATAAGTAAACAAGGGAACTAGCACTAAGCGACTAACAGCGGAGGAAAGACCCGCATAGAAGATAGGCGTATACCTCTGTACATAGCATCTGGTAAGGACGTTATGTACCACAACTATCATACTTCAAGAATTCCCTAAGAGAAGAAACAGTCTCTCTTCTTTCTTTCTTCTAGGCGTAACTAACCCCCCTTGCTTGGTCAGGGAATCACGCGCTTCTTCTCTTGTTAGAGGAAGCCCTGGTTCAAAGTCTTCTTTATGTTACACGTAGCAACTCTTCTTGTTCAATCCTTTAATCGGAACGACGAGAGAGTGACTAAGCCGAAAAGGCCAATAGCATTTTCTCTAGCAAGTGTATTCAAAATACCACTATATGAGAATGAGATAAAGCCTCAGCTTTTTTCGCCGTTTGTTTACACCTTCCTTTTGAACTCAGCTTTCACGTCTTTCATCCTCGATTGAGCTAGTCACTGGCGAACGCTTCCAAAAGAGACCTACCTCTACTCTAAACAAGAGCCTTCGGGTATCAGACTAGCTTAAAAACGTAGTACGTAAGGATATAGTTCCTTTCCTCAAAACCAGTCATCCGAGTGGGGCCCTGCGACATGTGCCATATTTAGGTTGCTTGCGACTGAGACTTTTAGGGATTATTTCAATCTTCCCTTAATTAAGGGATTTAGATAACATCCGGTCGGGAAAGAGCCACTACTTGGTTCAATAATTAATTGAAGGAAAATTATATCCCTCTTCGACATCAGATTCTTATCCTCTTTTCCGGGGGAAATGATGTTTTATTCTCTACGGCCCAAGGAA
>Ga0268255_10000726_pt1 | contig 21618 bp, 23 predicted proteins | sample AgamicOrMarz_FD_200256 | JGI IMG/M metagenome (GOLD analysis project Ga0268255, IMG submission 200256) | Agave microbial communities from Guanajuato, Mexico - Or.Ma.rz (v2) (version 3) | ecosystem: Host-associated > Plants > Phyllosphere > Phylloplane/Leaf | place: Guanajuato, Mexico...
TATTGATACGATCATACCAGGTCAATCATTTGTATTAGCTGGGGAATCTTACGGGGGATATTTAGCAAGAGGAATAATTGCTAATAGACCTGAAAAAGTCAAAGGTGCTGTATTTATTTGCCCAATGATTATTCCACAATTTGAGAAAAGGTCTTTACCCAACCATACAGTAATAGTTGAAGATAAAACTTTTTTAAATCAATTAAATGAACTTGAAGAAGCTGATTTTCGTTCAAATAATGTAATTTTAGATGAGAAAACTTGGGTTCGCTATCATGATGAAATTGTTAGCGGATGTTCAATCGCTGATCATGAATTTTTATCTAAAATAAGGAATAACTACGGATTTTCATTTGAAATAGATAAAATTAAGTTCAATGAACCAAGTCTATTTTTATTAGGATTACAGGACTCGGTCGTTGGATATAGAGACGCATTTACTATTCTTGAAAATTATCCAAGAGCAGCTTTTGCAATTTTAGACAAAGCTGGCCATAATCTTCAAATAGAACAAGAGAATCTATTCAACTCGCTGATCAATGAATGGTTAGACAGAGTATTAGAAGTAGAAGATGGGCGTAATATTACTTAAGACTAAAAAGAAGAGTTACTTTGCTAACTCTTCTTTTTATTTAATCTCGCAACTATTCCCAACGAGAATACAAAATATTCATTAAAAAAACATTTTTTTAAAATAATGCTCATGTTTTGATTAGCTTTCAATAAAGTGTCATAATAACAAATGAGATATTGGTATTTGCAAGGAGGATTTAATTTGACTAAAAATGATTTAGAACAACTTAGAATTGAAATAGACGAGATTAATCATCAAATATTTGAGTTATTAAATAAAAGAGGCGAAATCGCAAAGAAAATTGGAATAGCAAAAATTGATCAAGGTGTTAAACGGTATGACCCAGTTAGGGAACGTAAAATGCTAGATCATATTGCCGAAATCAATGAAGGTCCTTTCAGTACGGCTACTCTCCAACATATTTTCAAAGAAATTTTTAAAAGTAGCTTAGAGCTTCAAGAAGAAGACGATAAAAAAGTTCTACTTGTTTCAAGAAAAAGAAAATCAGAGAACACGATCGTAAATGTAAATGGTGTTAATATTGGTGATGGAAGCCCAATTATTATTGCTGGCCCATGTGCAGTTGAGAGCTATGAACAAGTTGATTCTGTAGCGAAAGTGTTAAAGGAACAAGGAATAAAAATTATGCGTGGCGGTGCATTTAAACCACGAACTTCGCCTTATGACTTCCAAGGACTAGGCGAAGAGGGCTTAAAGATTCTAAAAGAGGTTGGGCAAAACCATGGGTTGGCAATTATTAGTGAAATAGTAAGCCCAGAACATATTGAAATGGCATTAGATTATGTTGATATCATTCAAATCGGCGCAAGAAATATGCAGAACTTTGAATTACTAAAAGCAGCAGGTTCTGTAAATAAACCAATTTTATTAAAAAGAGGTTTATCCGCGACAATCGAAGAATTTATTTATGCAGCTGAATACATCATGTCAGAAGGCAATCAAGAAATTATTTTATGTGAACGTGGCATAAGAACTTATGAAAAAGCTACGAGAAATACATTAGATATAACAGCTGTTCCAATTTTAAAACAAGAAACACATTTACCAGTATTAGTAGATGTTACACATTCGACAGGTAGAAGAGATTTGCTAATACCTGCAGCAAAAGCGGGACTAGCAATTGGAGCAGATGGTATTATGGCAGAGGTACATCCAGATCCTGCTACTGCTTTAAGTGACTCATCTCAGCAAATGAATTTTGATCAATTTGACCAATTTATGTCTGAAGTTAATTCTTTCATAAATCGATAATCAACATAAAAGCGCTGGCTGAAGAAAATCAGTCGGCGCTTTTTGAATAATTTGTGAACGTTTGTTTTAAATTAGCAATATATAGTGATAAACTACGAATAATTTACATTTTTTTCTAATAGGTGTATTGAACGAATATTGGTTTCACTATAAGATAGAATGAAGCACTATTTTTGTGGAATATTACGTTTTATGACTATTTTACCTAAATAAAAAACAAACTACATAATAGATAGAATAAAATAGAGGAGTGATGAATATGACGGTTACGATTTATGATGTAGCACGTGAGGCAAACGTTTCCATGGCTACAGTTTCACGAGTAGTTAATGGTAATCCAAATGTTAAACCTACTACACGAAAAAAAGTAAACGAAGCGATCAGCCGTTTAGGATATAGACCAAATGCAGTAGCAAGAGGACTAGCAAGTAAAAAAACAACTACAGTTGGAGTAATTATTCCAGACATTTCAAATACTTTTTATGCAGAACTAGCACGTGGTATTGAAGATATTGCAACAATGTATAAATACAATATTATCTTAAGTAACTCGGATGAGAATATTGAGAAAGAAATTACATTAATAAATAATATGTTAGCAAAACAAGTTGACGGAATTTTATTTATTGGTGGAACAATTACAGATATTCATCAAGAAGAGTACGAAAAGGCTGGCGTTCCAATCGTATTAGCGACTACATATGATGAAGCTAATAAAATCCCTTCAGTAAATATCGACTATACTCAGGCGGCATTTGATGCAGTAGATTACTTAATTAAAAAAGGCCACCAAAAGGTAGCATTTGTAAACGGACCTACTGAAACGAATATAATCGGATTAAGTAAGTTAGAAGGATATAAACGTGCTTTACAAGAAAATGGAATCGATTTCGATGAAGAGTTAGTAACTTATGGTGATAATACGTATGAATCAGGCAGTGAAGCTTTTGAAGCTTTCCATGAGCGTAATATTATTCCGAGCGCGATTTTCGTAGCATCTGATGAAATGGCGATTGGTGTAATCCATAGTGCCCAAGACCACGGAATATTAGTGCCGAATAATCTTGAAGTTTTTGGATTTGATAATACAAGGCTGGCATTAATGGTGCGTCCAAAATTATCATCTGTTGCTCAACCAATGTATGATATTGGTGCAGTTGCAATGAGATTATTGACGAAGTATATGAATAAAGAGACAGTGGAAGATCATACAGTCATTCTTCCGCATCATCTTCAAATTAGACAATCTACAAAGTAAATAATGAAAGTAGCTTAGAATTTTAGTGATTCTAGGCTTTTTTTATTTTTAGGGGCTTATGGGTGAATGTAAATTTTTTAGTCGGCAAATAAGTACTGAATTGGCAATAAGGAATAAACGTTGAGCTGCAAATAAACTTGGGAGGTCCGTAAATAAAGTTTAAATAAGTGCAATTAAAAGTAGAACTGCAAATAAAATCCGAGAATCGCAATTAAAAATAACAAAACTGCAATTAAAATCCAAGAACAGCAATTAAAAATAGTAAAACAGCAACTAAATCCAAAAAATATACCCGAAATCGTATTTCACATCTTTATTAATAGTTAATAGATAGTTTTTAGTATTAAACTAGATTTGTTCTGAATCTAGCTAAGAACAAGCCATATTTGAATTACATTCTACAAATAATAATCAAAAATCTATCCGAAATAAAAAACGCCGTCGAGATACCCTCTCAGGCGGCGCGTAGTATTCAAATAAAAGGCTTCTTTTGCTGAATGTGTAATGGCTCAAGTGCACGATATAAGACTTGTTCGTTGTATTCCTCTATTTCCTTTTTCCTTGGAATAGGTTTTACGATAGATGGATTGTCAGTCCACGTTATAGGTAACTTAACATTAGCAATTTTCTGCCATTTTTCTAGCCAACTATCTGGTAATAGGTTAGAAGTTGGTTGTTGATTTGTCATAGCTAGCCATACTTGTGACCAAGCTCTTGGTACTACTCTCCAGTAATCGTATCCTCCTCCAGCAACTGCAATCCATTTGCCATCGCAATATTTATGTGCGATTTCGTGTGCGATTTTTGGGATTTCCTCGAATGTTTTCATTGTCGTACAAAGATGAGTTAATGGATCGTAACAATGCGAATCAGAACCATTTTGGGTGAGAATTACATCTGGTTTGAAGTATTGAGCTATATCGTTTATTGCTTTTTTATAGCTTAATAGAAATGATTCGTCCTCGGTGAATGCATCAATTGGAATGTTAAACGAGTAACCGAAACCTTTACCTTGTCCTCTTTCGGTTACCGCACCTGTACCCGGAAAAAGATATCTACCAGTTTCATGGATTGAGAGTGTGCAAACAGTCGGGTCATCATAAAATGCCCATTGAACTCCGTCGCCATGGTGTGCGTCGGTATCTATATATAACACCTTTAAACCGTATTTTTGTTGAATATATTTTATGGCGATTGCACAGTCATTATAAATACAAAAACCAGAGGCTTTTCGTTTAAAGCCGTGATGTAGTCCACCACCTAAATTAAAAGCATGATTGGATTTTCCTTCTAGAACGGCATCTACTGCTGTTAAGGTGCCACCAACAATTAAAGAACTGGCTTCGTGCATATTTTTAAAAATGGGCGTATCATCAGTTCCAAGTCCAAATTGTTCAGCGATATTAGCACTAACTGGTTCGCGGCTTGCTTTTTTAACTTGTTCGATAAATTGTAAATCATGAAAAAGGAGCAGCTCGTCATCTGTTGCCAATCTTGGTGGAATAATATCAGCATCATTTAATAGATTACTAGATGTTAATAGTTCATAAACTAATTGAGAGCGAATTGGATTAAATGGATGTTTTTCGTTGAATTGATAGGCATGGTATTCTTCGCTATATACTAAGTATGCATCCTTTTTCATCATGATTCACACGCTTCATTTGGCCAAAGAATTTTATATCCTTCAGTTTTTAAAGTTCGAATGATCGAAAGTGGATTCATCGTTTGAATTCTAAATACAAGAACCTTATGATCCACTTCTTTTGCAGGGTAAACAAGGACACTTACAATATTAATGTTTTCTTTTGAAAATACGTTAACAACGTCACTTAAAATGCCTGGATGATCATGGACTAAGATTTCTATTTGGGAGCTAGGTTGATATGCTCCTGTTAAAGTTACAAGAGTGTGTAATACATCAATTTCGGTCACAAGTCCTATTAATTTTTCGCTAGATACGACAGGTAAACAGCCTATTTTATATTGATAGAAATAAGTTGCTACTTCTTCAACAAAGTCAATTGAACTGCAAGTAATGACATTAGTCGTCATAATTTTTTCAACAGGAACCTCAAGTACAGATGAAAATGCTTGTGGAAAAAGTGTTGAAGGTAAAGCATCGCGTACATCTCGATCAGAAATGATTCCAACCACTTGATTATCTTCATTAATGATGGGAATATGACGTACATCACCTGTTCGAAAAATGGTTACTGCTTCACCAATTGTATTTTCTTTTTTTAAAGTAATGTTTGAACTGCGCATAATATCTTGAATAAGCATTATTTTGAATCCTACCTTTCGAGATTATAGTTCAATTAGTACATATATCTTTGTAAAAAGCGTAGTGCGTCAAATGCTTGAATTTCTTCAGTTGTTACTCGTTTACCCATTCTTACCATTAAACAGTTAGCTGGATGGGAACAGATTTCAGGATCATCAGTTGCAAATTGGATGAGTCCACCGGCATTCATCATTTTTTCCATCATTTTACGATATTCCCATACATTTAAACCAGTACCTTTTAAATCCCAATGCCAATAATACTCTGTTGTGATAATGATATAGTCTTCCATTGCATCATCAAGCATTGAGAGAACTAACATATTTTTAGCAACTGAAAAACCGCGGAATTCAGGTATTACCTCAATTGCTCCAAGCTCGATTAAATTTTCTAGAGTTGTTTTTGACCATCTTTCAAGTGGGTCTGGATATAAATAAGTTACGTAACCTACTATTGTTTGATCAAGTCTAGCAATAATAATTCTAGCTTCAGGTAGACTAGCAATTTCAACAATTGCTTTATGTTGCTGTGCTGGTTGTCTAAAAGATGTTAAATTTTCATGAAAATGATATGTTTCAAGTAAGGCAGATTCGACCGGTCCCTCTATAATTAATTCACCATGCACAGTTTGGATTGTTTTTGAAAAATATTTTTTTGGGTGATCCAATATTTCTCACTCCCTTTAGAAAACACCTTTTTAATAATCATACTAAAAAATGCAGGAAAGACATACAGGAAAAAAAACAGTATGTGTCTAATACATATAAATGGATAATTTATTAAAAATACTGAAAATTAAATCTTATCATTGTATAATGATAGTAGAGAATATCAAGGAGGGATTTATATGAAGGTGGAAGCGCTTCCTGTAAAAAACGGACAATTTAATTTAAAAAACTATGAGGAAACTTATAAAAGTTTTAAGTGGGAAGATGTAGAAAAAGAGTTTTCTTGGTATACGACACAAAAGTATAATGTGGCTTTTGAAGCTATCGATCGTCATGCAAATTCTGATCGAAAAGATAAAATTGCTTTGTATTACAAAGATGATAAGCGAAATGAAAAATATACGTTTGAAGAAATGAAAATTAATTCAAATAAAGCAGCAAATGTTTTAAAACAATTCGGTGACGTTGAAAAAGGTGATCGAGTATTTATTTTCATGCCTCGTCAACCAGAATTGTACTTTGCACTTTTAGGAGCTTTAAAATTAGGTGCTATTGTTGGACCTTTATTCGAGGCATTTATGGAAGGCGCTGTTAAGGATCGTTTAGAGGATAGTGAGGCAAAGGTATTAGTTACAACGCCAGCATTATTATCACGTGTGCCAGTTAATGATCTACCTGCATTAAAAACAATCTTCCTTATCGGTGATGACGTAGAGGAAGGCGGTAAATTTGTAGATTTTAAAGCTCGTTATAAAGAGGCGAAAACAGATTTTGAGATTACATGGTTAAATCGTCATGATGGTTTAATTTTACATTATACTTCAGGGTCAACTGGAAAACCAAAAGGTGTTCTTCACGTTCAACAAGCGATGATTCAACACTATCAAACTGGTAAATGGGTGACGGATCTACAAAAAGATGATGTATATTGGTGTACTGCGGATCCAGGTTGGGTAACTGGAACTTCTTACGGTATTTTTGGACCTTGGTTAAATGGTGCTTCCAACGTGATATTAGGAGGTCGTTTTAGTCCAGATGCTTGGTATGAAACAATTCAAGAATTCGGTGTGACGGTTTGGTATAGTGCTCCTACAGCATTCCGTATGCTTATGGGTTCTGGGGAAGACATTATTAAAAAGTATGATTTAAGTTCACTTCGACATATTTTAAGTGTTGGTGAGCCATTAAATCCAGAGGTAGTTCGTTGGGGAGCAAAAGTATTTAATTTACGAATCCATGATAATTGGTGGATGACTGAAACTGGAGCTTCATTAATTTGTAACTATCCATGTATGCCAATTCGCCCAGGCTCAATGGGTAAACCATTCCCTGGAATCGAGGCAGCAATTGTTGATAATAACGGTAATGAAGTTGCTCCATATACGATGGGAAATCTAGCAATTAAAAAGGGTTGGCCATCGATGATGAACACAATTTGGAATAATGAAGCAAAATTCCAATCATATTTCTTAAATGATGAATGGTATGTTTCAGGTGATTCAGCTTATATGGATGAGGATGGATATTTCTGGTTCCAAGGTCGAGTAGACGATGTAATTATGACTTCTGGTGAGAGAGTAGGTCCATTTGAAGTAGAAAGTAAGCTTGTAGAGCATCCTGCGATTGCAGAAGCTGGTGTAATCGGTATACCAGATCCTGTAAGAGGTGAGATTATTAAAGCATTTGTTGCGCTAAGAGATGGCTATGTTGCTTCAGATGAATTAAAAGAAGAAATCCGTAACTTTGTAAAACTAGGACTAGCAGCTCATGCAGCACCTAGACAAATTGAATTCCGTGATAAATTACCAAAAACTCGAAGCGGAAAAATTATGCGAAGAGTATTAAAAGCATGGGAGTTAGACCTTCCAACTGGTGATTTATCAACGATGGAAGATTAATAAACAAAAAACCATTGGAAATGAAATCCAATGGTTTTTTTGTTTTAAAATTTCCGATCGGAGCCACCACCGCCAGAGCTTCCTCCGCCACCGCCTCTTGGGCCACCGCCACCTGATGAGTTTAATAGTGCAGGTAATAAATTCAAAATGAAATAAGTAAGTACACCATTAAAGAACAACATATCAATGATGATGACCGCGATCACAATTGCAATGATGATGAATACTTTTAAATTGGCCCATAAATTACTTGTTTTAGAATGACCAGTTTGTTCAGAGCCATTTAAAATAACATTATATAGTGATTTATATGTGTTTGTTAATGCAAGGGATTCTTCACCTTTTTTCAAATATGGAATAGCGCTCTGGTCCAAAATGTTACCAGATCTAATATCTGTTACAACTCCTTCTAAACCATATCCTACTTCGATTCTTATTTGTCTGTCTTTTTTAGCATAAAACAAAAGAACACCATTATTTTTCTCTTTATTACCTAAACCGTATTTTCGAAATGCTGTATTAGCATATTCTTTAATATCATTTCCTTCGAGACTTGGGATCGTTAATACCGCAAGTTGAGCAGAGGTAGTGTCTTCCAACTTTTTCCCTAATTGAATTAGAGTTTGTGTATCTTCTCTGTTAAGAACATTTGCATAATCTTGTACATAAATGTCTCCTACTTGAGATGGTACTTTAATTTCAGCATTTGCTCCTGTAGCAAATGAAAAAAGAAATCCTATTAGGAATATTGATGAGAGAAATTTTCTCATTTATTACCATCGCCACTAAAGTCAACCTCAGGTGTAGCTTTATCTTTTTCAGATACTTCAAAGTAATCCTTCTTCTCGAATCCAAAAGGTCCAGCTACTAGTACACCCGGGAATTTTTTGATTTTTTGGTTGTAAACAGTTACTGCATCATTATAATCTTTACGAGCGATAGCTAGTCGATTTTCAGTTCCTTCTAGGCTATCCATTAATGCTTGGAAGTTTTGATTTGATTTTAAATCAGGATAGTTTTCAACGACTACTAATAGACGGCTTAGCGCTCCTGACAATTCTGCATCAGCTTTACTTTTATCAGCAGTCGTTTGAGCACCAGCTAATTTTGCGCGTGCATCTGTTACTGAAGCAATCACATCTTTCTCTTGTGTAGCATATCCTTTTACTGTATTTACTAAGTTCGGTATTAAATCTGAACGACGTTTTAGTTGGTTATCAACTTGTGACATTTTATTTGTAACATTTTCTTCCTGAGTCACAAAGCTATTATAGCTTCCGACACCCATAAAGATTAGAACGACTACAATAATTAAAGCAATCCATATTCCTTTATTCTTCAAGAAAAAACACTCCATTTCCAAAATATGTATTTTTAAAGATGTTAGTATTAATATTTAACCATATTATTTGATATAAAGCATTTTTATTCAAATATTGAATGACAATTTAAATTAAATTAATAAATAATAAAAATTTAATTATCTATTTGACTTAAACGTTTTATTTGTGATATAAATGTTTCATAACATTTTAATAGTGAGCGTTGAAAGGCTTAGTAGTGTGAATGGTATTGGATCAGAGAGCTAATGGTTGGTGAGAATTAGCACAGACATTGACATGAATTACACCCTGGAGCATTCTTTTTCGAAATTTGTTTAATTCAAATTAGGATTAGAACGGTTAACAGCCGTTAATTGTATGAGAGGTAGCTAGTTTTATTAGCTACAACTAGGGTGGTACCGCGATTATAATTATTCGTCCCTACTGTTTATCAGTAGGGACTTTTTATTTTGTTTAAACGACGTATAGAGCATAGAAGGGGTGGGGTAAAAATGGAAAATATCTTACAAGATTTAGAATTTCGTGGATTAATTAATCAAATGACAGATGAAGAAGGTCTACAAAAATTATTAAGCGAAGAATCTGTTTCATTATATTGTGGTTTCGACCCAACTGGTGATAGCTTACACATTGGTCACTTATTACCAGTGTTAATGTTAAAGAGATTTCAAGTTGCAGGTCATAAACCGATTGGTGTAGTAGGTGGAGCAACTGGGATGATCGGTGATCCAAGTGGTAAGAAGGCAGAACGTACGTTAAATACTGCTGATACAGTAAAAATGTTCAGTGAACGAATTCGTACACAATTATTACCATTTTTAAACTTCGAAGGTGAAAATGCTGCTAAAGTAGTTAATAACTTTGATTGGACAGGCGAATTAGATGTTATTACATTCTTACGTGACATCGGTAAAAACTTCGGATTAAACTACATGCTGGCTAAAGATTCAGTTGCATCTCGATTAGAAGCAGGTATTTCATTTACTGAATTTAGTTACATGATTTTACAATCATATGATTTCTTAAAATTATACCAAGACCATAACTGTAAATTACAAATTGGTGGTAGTGACCAATGGGGTAATATTACAGCAGGTATGGAATTAATCCGTAAGACAGAAGAAGATTCAAAAGCTTTTGGTCTTACAGTACCTTTAGTGACAAAAGCTGATGGTTCTAAATTTGGTAAAACAGAAGGCGGAGCAGTTTGGTTAGATCCTGAAAAAACAACTCCATACGAATTCTACCAATTCTGGATTAATACAGATGACCGTGATGTAGTTAAATACTTGAAATACTTTACATTCCTATCAAAAGAGGAAATTTTAGATCTTGAGAAACAATTTAATGAAGCACCTGAACAACGTGTTGCTCAAAAAGCATTAGCTGCTGAAGTAACAAAACTAGTACACGGTGAAGAAGCTCTTGATCAAGCAATTAAAATTACAGAAGCACTATTTAGTGGATCTGTAAAAGAATTAACGGCTGCTGAAATCAAACAAGGTTTTAAAGATGTGCCTTCATTCAATTTAAGTGAAACAGAAAAAGGATTAGTAGACTTACTAGTTGAAGCGAAAATTTCTCCATCAAAACGTCAAGCACGTGAAGATGTACAAAACGGTGCGGTTTATGTAAATGGAGATCGTATACAGGACGTTGCAACTGTGTTAACTAAACAAGATGCAATTGAAGAGCAATTTATTATTATCCGTCGTGGTAAGAAGAAATACCACTTGGTTACATTATCGAACAAACAGTGAACGAAAAAGCAGTAGTTTGGTTGGAAGTAGTCCAGAGAGCGAGTGGTTGGTGAAAACTCGTCTAAACAATCAAATGAATTACATTTCGGGAGTTTTCTTTTCGAAGTTAGTTGAACTAATGGAGGGAAGGACGTAAATCTACGTTACAGATTCGAGTGATAAGGATTTTTACTAGTAATAGTATTTATTCTTATAACTAGGGTGGTAACGCGATCGAGGTCGTCCCTATTTTTAATAGGGGGGCCTCGATTTTTTATTGCACTTTAATAGGTTAAATTGGCAGCGATGATCCTTGCTCGACGTAGTAGCCAATTCAAGGAATAAAGTATAAGTGCAACTACGTCACTGTCATCGCCTAAAAGGCTCGTCAATCACGAGTTTTCTTTATCTTTTTTTGAAAGGGTGAAAAGTATGGAGATATTTGCAACAAAAGATTACCGAATATTGGCAAAACTTAATGAAGATGTACAAAATTTACATGCTGAATTGTTTCCAGATTTTTTTAAGGTTCACAATCTAGCGGAGATAACTGAGTTTTTCAAGAGTGTAGTTGATAAACCAGATCATCATTTTTTCGTAGTTAAAGATATTGAAGAATTGGTCGGATATGCTTGGATTGAAATAAAACATATACCTGAAGGACCGATTAAAAAGGCTTTTCGGCTAGGTTATGTTCATCAAATAAGTATTAAAGAAGAAAAAAGAAATAAAGGATACGGTTCATTCTTAATCCATAAAATTGCTTCATTTGCTCGTGAGAATAATCTTTTTAGAATTGAGCTAGATTATTGGATCGAAAATAAAAATGCAAGAAGCTTTTATGAGAAACTGGGGTTTGTAAAGTTTCGTGAACACGTATGTATGGATGTATAAAAAAGGAGAGTATAAAATGAAAAATATTGAATTAGGTGCGTTAATCGTACTGTTTGCAGCTATTATGTCTAGTTGTCTAGTTATATTAAAAACAGATCCACAAATTCCACTTTTATTATGTGTTGTTTGTTTAGCAGTTTTTGGACTTTTTAAGGGATTTAAATGGGAACAGATTGAAAATGGTATGAAAAAGGGAATTCATAATGGTTTGTCTCCTACATTAATCTTAATGATGATCGGTCTATTAATCGGTTCTTGGATGCTAAGTGGTACAGTACCTACATTATTATTTTACGGAATTTCTGTTCTTTCAGCTAAATGGTTTGCTATTAGTGCAATTTTTATTACAATCATTGTTGCTAGTTTTACAGGTAGTACTTTTACAACAATCGCTACTGTAGGTGTAGCGTTAATGGGTATTGCACATATTATGGGGATTCCACCAGCAATTGCAGCGGGTGCGATTATTAGTGGAGCGTGTTTTGGTGATAAGATGTCACCGATTTCAGATACAACGAATTTTGTTCCAAGTATTTTAGGAATAAAGGTTAATGAGCATATTCGACACATGGCATATACAACAATTCCAGCATTAATTGTTACAGTTATTTTATTCTTAATCATCGGTATGGGTCATGGAAATACAGATATGGCGCAAGTTACAGAAATGAAAAAAGCAATTTCATCTAGCTTTGAAGTGAATCCGTTATTATTAATCCCATGTTTAATTGTTTTTATTATGGCATTTAGAGGTTTTTCAACTTTACCAACGATGTCGGCTGGTATTGTTAGTTCATTAGTTTTAGCATTTTTCATTCAAAAGGATATTACGCTTGCAAAAGTATTTACAACATTACAAAATGGATTCCAAACTGATACTGGAAATGAAATGCTTAATTCGATTGTTAACCGCGGAGGATTACAATCGATGATGTGGTCTGTGTCATTAATTTTTATTGCACTTGCTTTAGGCGGATTATTACAAGAGCTACGTGTATTCGAGACATTAATACAGTCATTATCTAATTTGAAACGTAAAGGGAATATTGTTATTGCAAGTACATTATCTGCAATGAGTGTAAATCTTTTAACAGGTGAACAATACTTATCAATTCTACTTCCTGGGCAATTATTAAAGGATGTATTTATCAAAAAAAATATTCCGCTTAAAAACTTATCACGTGCATTAGAAGATGGTGGAACACTGTTTAATCCAATTGTTCCTTGGAGTGTAAGTGGAGCATTTTTTGCTTCAACATTAGGAGTACCTGTTATTGATTACTTACCGTTTTCATTCGTATTATTTATTACACCATTATTCAGTATGTTAGCCGCTTTATTGGGTAAAGGATTAGAAGTTGAAAATAAAGGTGAAAGTTCAAGAAAAGTCGCATAAACAAATTGTTTCTACGTAAACTAGTTTTTGTACGAATTGGTTAATGGAGGGAAAGAAAATGAGTCATGCAGCAGGTGGTTCAAAGAAAAATCGTCCTAGTGATGCAAATCATGTAGATGCAAAAACGAAAGCTCATCAAAAGAGGCTTTCGAAGGATCAACATAATCCAATGGGCGATAAGTATCCTAGATAATTGAATAAATAATTTTGAATCAATCCCTTATATGAAAGAAAGGACATCCATTTCTTTCATATAGGGGATTTTTTATTTACAGTCTAACTTTTTTATGAGGAATAATGTTAAACATTTGTGGAATATTCCGAATTTTAGTGAAATCCACTTAATTATTCGATAAAATAAAATTTAAAGTAATTTTATTTAAGGAGATAAAGGTAATGAGCTTTTTTAAAATAATTACATATACAATTATTATTGGGATACTAAGTTATGTATTCTGTATCGTTTTTATCGGTGTAAATAGCTTTTTACAATATCAGCATAAAGTACCTAAAAACGCCGATTATGTTATTGTGTTAGGTGCTGGTTTGAAAAAGGATAAGCCAACTAGAGCTTTACGTTATCGAATTGAAACAGCAGCTAAATATGCTAAGGAAAATAAAAGTGCAAAAATTATTGTTTCAGGTGGAAAAGGAAACGATGAATTGATATCAGAGGCTGAATGTATGAAGGTTGAATTAATCAAATTAGGAATTGAAGAAGATCGAATTGTGAAAGAAGATTTATCAACAAATACTTACGAGAATATGAAATTCTCCAAAAAACTTATAAACAACGATCAAGCTCAAGGAGTCGTTGTTTCAAATGATTATCATTTATTTAGGTCTTTAAAATTGGCTAAAAAACAAGGGTTAAATGTAGTCGGTCTTCCTGCAAAAACACCAAAAGTAATCATACCGACAGCATACTTTAGAGAATGTTTATCTATTTTAAAAGCAGCTTACTATAAACAAATTTAGTTTTAGGCAATCTATCATTTTTATTAAAACTATTATTTAATTTGTACCAATGTCCGTTTCATTTCTACTAATTGAAACATTTTATATTATATGGATTTACTTGTCCAAATAATATGAAAGGAGTGACGTTGATGTCGTCAAAATTTTTATCAACTGGCGTATTAAGAAGACATTCAGATACTCAGTTTTTAACAGTTGAAGCAGTTAATCTTGACCCGGAAGACGCTCGTTCTGTGAGTGTTTTAATGTTTGACTGGTCAAGTGGTTCACCTGTGATTATTCCTATGGCTGACCCATCTACTGTAACAATTTCACCAAATCAATATAGAACATTTAGATCTTTCCAACTTTCACCAGTTTTATTCGCTTATGAAGTAAGAATTCTTCATCCGAAAGATCGTGATGTTGTAGTAAATGTATTTGGACTTAGTGACATTGCATTTAATCCTCAAGAAGGTAATAATGCACTGCAACATGACTTAGCGGTAGTGAAATTAAAATAATATAAAAGTTTATTTTAATACACCTCTCATTTCCGCATAAGTAGCCCTTCGAGTAAAGTCGAGGGCTTTTTTTATGGTATAAAATAATAAAAAAAACCACAACCAAATATGTAGTGACCCCATAAAGTTTTAAGAGTTGCAGTACAAAATAAAGATGAACAAATAGCTGAAGGTGTGGAAAATCCATTCCCTAAGATCATGGATAAAGAAAAGGAAAAGCGATTTAAAGTAAAGCAAATGGAACGAGCATTGGAATATGCATTAGATGATATTGAACGTGAGATAATCGAAAAGAAATACCTGTCACCAAATAGAATAAAAGACATTAATATTTATCCAGAACTTGGATTAAATAAGGATCAATTCTATGAATATAAAAGACAAGCAATCTTTTCAATCGCTGAAGCACTCAACATTGTTTGAGTGCTTTTATTTGTAGGTAAAAGTTAAAATGATTCTATTAAGTCAGTGGAAAAACGAAAAAAATTAGAACAAGCATTGATTATAAAGGAAGAAAAAATATCCCAAATACAAAAAATGGAAACAAAATTAGAAGAAGAATTTAATAATTTAGGAATAAGGTCTGAAATTTATTCGTTAGATGTAAAAGCTGGTGAGAATTTAATCCAAAATCACAAAGCATTTATTAAAAAATTAGAGAACGATAAATATTTAACAACTCATAAAGAGATGAAAGAATTTAAAAGACTCGAAATAGCTTACGCTAATTCTTCTTTAAATGTCGATAAATTCTTTATAGATAAATTATCTCTAGCTCGGAAAGAACAAAAAGTTACAACGTTTGATGAAGAGCAAATCAAAAAACTTATAGAAATAAGAAAGAAAATAAAAAAAGGTCAATTCGATTCAAAATAAATATTATAGTGATGAGCAGAAAAAAATCGCAGTAGATAAAGAAAATAATGAAAATACGATTATTACTTACTTTGTTAATGCAGTTAAAGATTTTAATCGCCAGCAAAGAGCAGTCGAAACGTACGATACTGTAAAGGTTTTAGACGCTTTTGCAGGTGATATAACTGATGAAAAGGTGTATGTTAAGTCGGGAAAACGTTGTTATATCAACGTTTTTATTAAAATCGGAAATTACTCGAAATGGATTTTACAACCGATTTTAAAAACGAACTAATTTCGGAATGAACACTGATTTTACAACTGAATAGTAAGTACTTCTTGATAATAGCATTAAAATCTTTTAATTTTATACAAGTTTTTATACAAAAAAAGACGGAAAATAAAATAAGTAATGCTCTTGGAAGGCTTGCTATTTTGTAAACTTCATATGAATACAATATGCATAATTTTTATTCTTTTTTGGAAATGTAAAATTGTACCGTTTATTAAGAAGAAATGTGGAAAAATGAGAAGTAATGAGCCTTCAGAAAGTAGTAATCCTGAATTGTGAATAAGGAAGTGACCTGCGATGATTACTAGCCCCAAAGACAGTATTACAACAATTCAAGTAGTTGTTATCATTATCAATTATATACTTGGAACGGGAATTTTGACCTTGCCACGAGTAGCTACAGAGAAAGTGAAAACACCAGATACCTGGTTAACTGTAATTTTAGGCGGGCTGATTGCGATGGTGGCAGGAGTTATTATGGTCAAATTAGGACAACGGTTTCCAGGAAAAACCTTTTATCAATACAGCCAAGAAATTGTAGGGAAATGGATGGGTAAGTTACTAAGTCTAATCCTTGTATGTTATTTTGTAATGATGGGTGGATTTCATATCTGTGCATTAGTAGAAGTAACAAGTTTATTTTTGTTGAAAGGTACCCCAACTTGGGCCATCGCGATGCCATTTATGTGGATAGGTCTCTATTCAATTATGGGCGGCATAAATCCGATTGCCCGTCTGTTTGAAATTATTCTCCCCATTACGGTCGGCGTTTTTTTGGTGGTTACTTTTATGAGTTTTAAAATATTTGAAGTGGATAATCTGCGCCCGGTACTGGGGTTGGGGATCATGCCCGTACTAAAAGGAATCAAAACAACGGCTCTCTCATATATAGGTTTTGAAAGCCTGTTGATTATAATGGCGTTTATGAAACAGCCAAACCAAGCAGTAAAAGCTGTTTTAGTTGGAATTTTCATCCCACTGATCTTTTACTTGATAACTATCGTAATGGTCATCGGTGGACTATCCGTCGATGGTGTGGTAACCAAAACTTGGCCAACGATTGATCTCATGCGAAGTTTTGAATTGCCTGGTTTGCTATTTGAACGGTTTGAGTCTTTGTTGCTTGTAATATGGATTATGCAAATGTTTACTTGCTTTAACGTTAGTCATTATGCTGCTTCTTTGGGGCTTGCCCAACTCTTTAAAAAAAACATTCATCCATTTATGTTTTGCTTGCTTCCGGTTATTTATATCATTTCCATGACCCCGAAAAATACGAATGACCTATTTAAACTTGGGGATACGATGGGCAATGTTGCGTTTTTTTTATTTGGTATACAACCGCCGCTACTTCTGCTTGTCTTAAAATTGAAAAAGAGGAAGTATAAAGCAAAATCATAACAAAGTATGGTTTCTTTTAGTCTTACTGTTAGTTCTTTTGCTTCTGTCTCTTATTAGGTGTTAGAACAACAACGAAATTGTTGTATTAAACTTAAGGCGAAAAGTTTTAAAGTGGAATGGAATGAATTCACAGAAGATGCCTGGTACGTTTGATCGCTATGCAACTAACTCATGCAATAGTTGTATTAGAAAACTAATAGTTACAGGGTTAAGCTCTGCTATAATTTTTCTTTTATCAATGGCTGTTTTTTATTTTTTAAACCGCGTATTCGGGAATAAAAAATAAAAAGGATACATTGTTTATTGAACTAAACGCAGTACTTTTGTTGAATAACATGATCGGCTGTATAGTCGAGCATGGAATAATTTTGTTATAAAGGCTAATTAACTAGGGAGAAAATCCTATACATTAACTTTTAATATAATATATTGTATTAAGCAAATCTTCTTTGCCAATATCACCTAAAAAAAGAGAACCCAGTTCTCTTTTTTTATTTTAATCATCAAGTTTTTTTATTACCCAACCACAAAATATAATAAATAAAAAACAACCAATTCCTACCCAGAGCACTAACATTTTATCATCCTTTACCGATAACAAATTAACATAAAACTAATATTACTTACACTAGGGGGGAATTTCATCAAGCAAAATAAAAATCTTTTCTTATGCAACTAAAGCATGTATTAGTTTAACAACAAGAACGGCTGTTTAGTCGATTTTTTTATTCAACAAATGGCAGTTTAGTTGAACAAGGAAATCAATTTTATTTATAGAAGAGTTAATCTTATATGTGCTATATTCATTGAGTTAAGGAGGGATATAATGTACAACTTTTTTCAAAAAATCTAGAAAATGTTTATAAAAAATTTGTAATTAATTATTTTAAGCGTTTGTTAGTAGAAAGTGAAAGTCGATTCTGAATACAAAATATTTTAATTCTTATTCAACTAAAGCAATGCGTTAGTTGGTATAAAATCACAAGTCGTAAAAATGGGATGCAACACAACCAAAAGGTAAATTGTTAAAGAGGATGATCGCTGCGGCGATCTATCTGCATATTGAACATGGTAATATTTGATAAAATTTATTAAACAGGAATTATTCTTAAGGGGGATTGTAAATGATTTTGGTGAGTTCTTGTTTAGCAGGTTTAGAGGTAAGGTATAACGGCACGCATTGTTTAAATAATAAAATAAGTAAACTAGTAGAAGAAAATAAAGCTATTAGAATATGTCCAGAATTACTTGGAGGATTTTCAACACCCAGAGAGCCTGCTGAAATAATAGGTGGAAACGGAGAAGATGTACTTGATGGAAAGGCTAAAGTAGTTGATAAATCTGGCAAAGATGTTACTCTACTTTACATAAAAGGAGCATATGTTGCACTCGAAAAAGCTAAAGAAATGAATGCGACTATGGTGGTTCTTAAGGAAAATAGCCCATCCTGTGGTAGTTCAAAGATTTATAATGGTGATTTTATAGGTAAAAAAATTGAGGGGATGGGAGTTACTTCTGCTTTACTTACAAGAAATGGATTTAAAGTAATTTCAGAAGAACAATTCTCTGAAACCTTACTTTAAAAATATTAATAAATTTATTACTACCGAACCGATTAACCAATCCAAGATCCTCATAAACTTTATACCATACTAACGCTTTATTATTAAAAATAATAAACGATGGAATTAACCTTGTTGAACTAACGCGTGCGTTAGCGGAACAACATGATCGGCTGTTAGTCGATCTTTTTTTATTTGCTAAGTAGACAAGCTTTAAAATCTAAATGTATTTAGGACATAAATTAAAACGCAACCTTATAAAAACGACATAAAGTTGCGTTTAATAAAATGACTAGGATTAAGAGTTTTACAAGTTCTGCACTTTTCAATTCCTATCAAATACTCTAAATTTCTACTAGGAAATAGAAAAATTAATAAGTCAATAATATGAAAACTATAGCCAAAATAGCAGGTAACCCTTGTTTAAACAAAATTCCAATATTAGCTGTAATCGAGCCGAACAAGGCAGCGATTATAACGCAAATTAAGAAAAATAGCTGAATCATAGTATTAAATGGGGCAGGGAAAAAATATAACCCAAAAAGCAAACCTGCAGCTAAGAAACCATTATATAACCCCTGATTAGCAAATAATGTTTTAACCCTTGAATTTTGAAGGAATTCTTCCGTCATTTTAAATGTTTTTTGTGCTACCTTACTTGTTGAAAAAAACATTTCTAAAAACATAATATATATGTGTTCAACTGCCACAAATAAAGTGAAAAACGTTGCTAATACTTTCATATATATCTTCCTTATCAAATAAACATTTTTTAATTTACCTTTTTTGAACATACTGTTATTAATTGATTAATCTAAAATAAAAATTAATTGAATTTAATTGTTAAGAAGTTAGTTAATCCTTTAAAAGGTGTCCATCAAATACTTTTACTTTAAGTGGTGCTACTAGGTAATCCTTGGCTTTTGTAGCAAAAGATTTAAAATGTTCACTTGTATTATGCATTTCAACTGCTTCCATATCTTTCCATACTTCTACCATGGTAAATACATTATCATTTTCTATTTCTTTATATAAATTGTAAGAGATATTTCCATTTTCTTGTCTTGAATTTTTAATAAGTTCACTTATTTCTTTTAAAAAATTTTCTTCCTTTGTTTTTGAAATATGAAATTCAGCATGAATAATAATCAAAATAATATCCTCAACTTTCAATATATTATTAAATTAGTGAAAAGGTTGATTGTTCTTGAAATCAACCTTTTCATTAAAGTATTACTTCCAATGTGCAATCTTATTTATTGGTAATCGAACGGATTTATATCCTTTATCAGCAGCTTTTCCAATTGAAACAAGCATAATTGGTACATAACGGTCTTTATCCAAACCAAATGCTTCTGCGATTTTATCTTTTTCAAAACCACCGATTGGGCAAGTATCATATCCATGAGCACGGGCTACAAGCATTAATTGCATAGCTACCAGTCCACCATCAATTAAGACAGTTTCTTTATTTACCTGGGGATCTAAGTTTGAGAAATGTGCTGTAAGAGCACTCATTTGTCTTTCTTTAACTTCATTAGGCATATATCCAAGCTCAACCGCTTTGCTATAAATTTCTTCCCCATTTTCAAAGTTGTTTAAATCGCCAAATATAGCAACTATTGCTGAAGATGTGTCTACTTGGGATTGATTGAAACGTGCAAGTGGCAAAAGTGTTTCTTTCCCTTTGTTACTATCTATAACCAGAAAACGCCATGGTTGCATATTAACTGAAGAAGGAGCTAACGTTGCTTTAGTTAGTATTTCAGTCATTTCTTCTTTACTAATTTTTACAGTAGGATCATATTTACGAATTGCTCTGCGTCCTTCTAAAATCTCTTTAAAATTGTTTGTAAATTGTGTTGATATCATAGGATAAATTTACTCCTTTTATATTTTCTGTATATTCTTCTCTATACGGTCTAGCATAACAAGAAATAGAGTTCTTTCATCTTCGTTAAAATCTACTAACATAGATGCTACAAAAAGGTCTTTTTCTTTTTGGAATGAGCTAATTTTTTGCCGACCGTATTCAGTAAGCTTTACAAGTGTAACCCTGTTATCACTTGTTTTTTTACGACGAACAACCATTTCACTTGATTCAAGTTGTTTTAAGTGTCGAGTTATTGCAGCATTATCAATATCAAGTATTTTTTGAAGTTCTTGTTGACTCAATTCATCTTCTTGATAAAGTTGTTGTAACAATTCTAGTCTAGATTGACTAACACCTGTACATCCTGGAAATTTCGAATTAATTTCTTTGTTAAGAAAGTGTAATTTATATAAAATTAAGGATCCCATAGTGTATGAATTACCCAATATTATACCTCCTTTAATGATAAGAAATAGATGTTTGATACATCAATATTTGATACGTCAAACATCTTACTACTTATCAATATTAAATTCAACTATTTTGTTAAAAATTATTTAAAAATAGCAACAAGACAATTTTCATTTAAATAAGTCATTACTTAAAATTGAATTGGCAAACAATTTAATCTAATTCAACTAACGCAGTGCGATAGTTGAAGTAAAATAACGTGGAATCTTTTAAAGAAATTATAAAAATATATAAGCGAGTGGTGAGATTGAACGCTAAAACATTAATGGAATGGGAACAAAAGCACGATGCAAAAAATAGAACTATTAATGGATTTTGGGAAAGTTTTAGGAATTGGCGTAAGGAAGAAAAATA